>Ga0187886_1004011_pt1 | contig 10770 bp, 8 predicted proteins | sample June2016WEW_20_1_FD_133001 | JGI IMG/M metagenome (GOLD analysis project Ga0187886, IMG submission 133001) | Peatland microbial communities from SPRUCE experiment site at the Marcell Experimental Forest, Minnesota, USA - June2016WEW_20_150 | ecosystem: Environmental > Terrestrial > Soil >...
AAGCACCCCTCTGATTTCATAGTCCCAGCGGTCGTTGTTCTCCTCTTCGCCGCGCTGGGAATCTTCGGCATTGTGAGCCGCCTGGATGGAAACGTCTATGATCTTTTTCTGCGCGTACAGCCAACAGTGCGGGAGGATCCTTCGATCCTGCTCCTCGACATCGACGACGCGGCGATTTCAAACGTAGGGGAGTGGCCCTGGAGCCGCGACGTCATGGCCAACGGGCTCATCCTGATGCGGGAGATGGGCGCGGCTTCGGTAGTCTTTGATATCGAATACGTCAATGCAAGCCCCCGCGGCCTGGACACTCAGGTGCTCACGAACACGCTGCCTGACGCATTCAATCAGGAGTTCTCGCAGATCCAGGCGAACACGCAGGACCTCGTCGACAGTCTTCGCTCGGGCCGCATTGCCCTCAGGGACGCAGGCAAGTATGTTTCTGATCTTGGCGACCTGAACAATCAGGGCAAGCAGCGCCTGCTGGACGCTGTGCAGGGCGTCGAGCGTGACAATGATGCATTCCTGGGCCAAGCCGCCCGTTTTTTCGGCAGTGCAGTCGTGACCGTAAACTGCCCCGATCAACCTGACAATTCCGCACCCAAGGACCTTGTCGCTTACGCCCTCGCCAATCTCTCCGTGAAAAACGTGGATGTACGGACGGATAGGGCGCCGCAGGCAGCGTCCGTGGTGCCGACAATTCTTCCTATCGCGAAGGACGCGGCAGGCGCCGGGTTCCCGAACGTGATCGTGGATCCTGACGGGGTGCGCCGCAGAATCGACCTGATCAAGGCATACAAGGGCAAGTATTTCGCACAGCTTTCCTTCAGCGCGCTACTTTCGTGGCTCGGAAATCCAACGGTCGTGCTGCGCAGGAATGAGATCGTGCTGAAGGCCGCAAACATTCCCGGCAAGGGGAGACAGGACATCAGCATCCCCCTCACTCCGCAAGGCGCATTTCTGATCAACTGGCCTCACAAGGAGTACGTCAAGAGCTTCCGGCATCTCTCCTTCTACGCGCTCTTTCGCGAAAACCAGCGGGAAGGCGATCTCTTGTACAACCTGAAGCTCATGGACCAATCAGGCTACCTTTCGTATGAAAAGGATCAGCCGGGTCTGCTCAAGGCGTATGACGACACGGAGCGAATGAAGAAGGACATTCTGAATGGCAGAAGCACCGATCAGATTCCGGAATACGTGAAAGCACGGGCCGCATTCTTCGACGAAGCTGGCAGATTCCTCAAAGGACAATCGCAGAGTGAAATCCTGGCCGACATCGATAAGCAATTGGCTCAGAAGGGGATCACGGCGGAGCAAAAGAAGAACTTTGAACAGATAAGAGCCCAGGTGCCCGATATCTTCGGGAAGACCCGGGGAATCTATGATGACCTTTCAGACATCCGGGGCACTCTCTCGAAGAACCTCCAGGGCGCATTCTGCATCATCGGAGAGTCTGCGACCTCGACGACGGACCTTGGGGTGACCCCGTTTGCCAGCGTGTACGCGAACATGGGCCTTCATGCCGCCGTGGCGAACACGGTCCTCCAGGGCCAGTTCCTCCGGGAGGTTCCCTGGTGGTACGGTCTGATCCTCGCGGCGCTCATTGCAATCGCAGCGACCTTTGCCATTCTCGGGTTGAATCCTGGGCGCTCCGTCGTCGTGGGCGCGGCAATCGTGGTCTTCGTCGCCGGCTCCCTCCTGCTCGCCTTTCGGCAGACGGGCGTCTATTTCGAAGCCGTCTCCCCCGTGGGCACGGCGTTTCTTACTTTCATCGGCCTTACTGCGATCAAGTTTCTCCGCGCCGAACGGGAAAAAAGTACTGTGCGGGGCGCCTTCTCGCGCTACCTCTCGCCGCACGTCATCAGCGATCTCCTCGCCAATCCCGAGAAACTGAAGCTGGGCGGCGAAAAGAAACAGCTCACGGCCATCTTCAGCGACGTGAAAGGTTTCTCATCGATCTCCGAAGTCCTCGATCCGGCCGACCTGGTGAGGCTCCTGAACGAATACCTCACCGAGATGAGCAACATCATCTTGGCCCTGGGAGGCACGATCGACAAGTACGAGGGGGATGCCATCATTGCCTTCTTCGGGGCGCCGGTCGACTTTCCCGATCATGCCCGCCGCGCATGCCTGGCCGCCGTGCAGATGAGGCGGGCCGAAAAGCTGCTCAACGAACGCGTCATTGCCGAAAAGCTCGCCCCATCGCCTCTGCTCACACGGATCGGCATCAACACCGGCAGCATGGTCGTGGGAAACATGGGCACTCCGCAGAAAATGGACTACACGATAATGGGAAATGCGGTGAACCTCGCCTCCCGCCTGGAGGGAGTGAACAAGCAGTACGGCACATGGTTGATGATGAGCGAGCACACCTACGACACAGGCGGCGCGGACTTCTTCGTGCGCAAGCTCGACAGGGTTCGCGTCGTGGGCATCAATGAGCCCACACGGCTCTACGAGCTGGTCGAGGAAAAGGATGCCGTGGAAAGGACCATCGCTCAGGCAGTGGAAGTCTTCCACGAGGGCATGCAGGACTTCGAGGCCAAGCACTGGAAGCTCGCGGCGGCCACTTTCAGGCGCGTTCTGAAGATCCGTCCCACGGACGGCCCGGCAACAGTGTACCTCAAGCGCTGCCAGGGGTTCATGCGGAAGCCTCCCGCCGACAACTGGGACGGGGTCTACTCCCTGACGACAAAATAGACGCTCCTCTCATTCATTCGTTTCCCCTTGCTTTCCTCCGCCCGATCTGGTAGAATCTGAGCGATTTCCACCCGCGTCCAACGGATCTTTCGGGCTGCGACCGTACCGCAACCCTGCCCTCAGTCGCGAAAGGACTAGCCAATGGGCAACACTATTTCGACCTTGGTCAAAAAGTACAACGGGGATTCTACCCGACTCATGGACATGCTCATCGACATCCAGTCCGAGCGAGGTCATCTCTCTGATTGGACCATCGATCAGATTGCGAGACTTCTGGACGTTCCGCGGGTCGAGGTGGAGCAGACTGTTTCCTTCTACCACTTCTTCACCAAGGAGCCGCGGGGGAAATACACCGTCTATCTGAACAACAGCGTGGTCGCCGAATTCGCGGGCCGCGAAGCGGTGAAACGCGCCTTCGAGGAGGCCGCCGGGTGCTCCTTCGGGCACGTCTCGCCGGACGGGCTCATCGGGCTTTTCGACACCTCCTGCATGGGCATGAACGACCAGGAACCCGCCGCGCTCATCAACGAGCAGGTCTTCCCCTGCCTTACCGCCGAGAAGGTGAAAGACCTGGTCGACGGCATGAGGGCGGGAAAGGAGATCGAAGCGCTCAAGGGAACGGAATACGGGGACGGGCAGAACGCGCACCCCCTGGTGCGGTCCCTCGTGCACAACTACATCATGCGGAGAGGGGACGTGATCTTCTCCGACTACGCGCCCGGACGGTCGCTGCACAAGATCGCCACGATGAGCCCCGCCCAGCTCATCGCCCTGGTGAACGCCTCCAACGTTCGCGGGCGCGGAGGAGCGGGGTTCCCGACCGGTTTGAAGTGGGAGCTCGCGCGCAAGTCGCCGGGAGACACCAAGTACATATTCTGCAACGCGGACGAGGGGGAGCCGGGCACGTTCAAGGACCGGGTGATCCTGACCGAGCTCCCCATGCTCGTGTTCGAAGGCATGGCGGTCGCGGGGTACGCCGTGGGGGCGAAAAACGGCATCCTGTATCTTCGCAATGAATACCGCTACCTGCGCGCGTACCTCGAGCACACGCTCGACGAAATGCGGCAGCGGGGGTTCCTCGGTGCCGCGGTGGCCGGCAAAGCCGGCTTCTCCTTCGACATCAAGATCCAGTTCGGGGCGGGCGCCTATGTCTGCGGTGAGGAATCCGCGCTCATCGAATCCGCTGAGGGCAAGCGGGGAGAACCGCGCGACCGTCCTCCTTTTCCGGTCTCCAAGGGCTACCTCCAGAAGCCCACGGTCGTGAACAACGTGGAGACGCTCTGCGCGGTCGTGAAGATTGTGCTCAATGGGAGCGAATGGTACAACTCGATCGGCACGAAGGAATCCAAAGGCACGAAGGTGATCAGTGTTTCCGGGGACTGCGGGAAACCCGGCACCTACGAGATCGCGTGGGGATTCAGCGTGAACGATCTCTTGTCGATGGTGGAGGCCACGGACGTCCAGGCGGTCCAGGTGGGGGGACCCTCGGGCTCCTGCATCGGCCCCGCCGAGTTCGGCCGCGTGCTCGCCTACGAGGATCTCGCGACGGGTGGGTCGCTCATCATCATCGGCGCGGCGCGCGACCTCGTGAAGGACGTAGTCCTCAACTTCGCGAGGTTCTTCCACGAGGAGTCGTGCGGCGCCTGCGTCCCCTGCCGCGCCCTCACGGGCATGGCGGAGGTGGTTCTTGAGAGAATCGCCGCGGGAAGGGCGCGCCGCGCCGACCTCGACGCGCTCAAGGCGTGGTCCTCCATCATGCAGAAGAACCGCTGCGGACTCGGACAGACTGCCCTCAACCCGGTGGTGACGACCCTGAAGAACTTCCCCGCCCTGTACGACGCACTGGTCCCTGACCGCGACGCGTCGATCAACCCCGGGTTCGACCTCGCGGCGGCCGTGAAAGACTACGCCGCGGCGGTGGGGAAGTAAGGAGACGGTCATGCCGAAGATTGTGGCTTTTACGATAGATGGGAAAAAGTGCCAGGCAACGGCGGGCGCGCTGCTTGTGGCGGCCGCGGTGGAAAACGGCGTCTACATCCCCACCCTGTGCAACTACCCCGGGATCCCGCCGAAAGGCGCCTGCCGGATCTGCACGGTGCGGATCAACGGGAGGCTCGCCACGGCGTGCACGTCGAGGGTGCTCCCTGACATGGAAGTCCAGGCGATCACGCCCGAGCTGGAGGATTTCCGCGCCTCGGTCGTGGAGATCCTTTTCGCGGAGGGCAACCATCTCTGCCCGTCCTGCGAAAAGAGCGGCCGCTGCGAGCTGCAGGCTCTGGGATACCGCTACCGCATGACGGCTCCGCGATTCCCGTACGCCTTTCCCAAGAGGGGCGTCGAGGCGTGGCATCCCAGGATCCTCAAGGACCACAACCGCTGCATCCTCTGCAAGAGGTGTATCCGCGGCATCCACACTTCGCATGGCAAGTCGCTCTTTGCTTTTGGCAAGCGCAGCGACCGGCTCGTCATCAACATCGATCCCGAAACCTCGCGCGACGCGAGCGACGACCTCGTGCAGCAGGCGGTGGAGATGTGCCCCGTGGGGGCGATCCTCCGCAAGGGGCAGGGATTCGACGTGCCGATCGGCCGGAGAAAATTCGACCGGATGCCGATCGGGTCCGACATTTCCCCGTAGGGAGAGAGCTCTATGCCGCAGAAGAAGATCATCGCGACCGCATCCCTGGCAGGCTGTTTCGGGTGCCACATGTCGATCCTGGACATCGACGAGCGCATTCTCGACCTCGTGGAGCTGGTGGAGTTCAACAAGTCCCCGATCAACGACATCAAGTCGATCACGAAGCAGTGCGACATCGGCCTCATCGAGGGAGGCTGCTGCAATGACGAGAACGTGCACACGCTGATCGAGTTCCGAAAACATTGCACAACCCTGGTCGCGCTGGGCGAATGCGCGATCATGGGCGGCCTGCCCTCGATGCGCAATGAGATTCCCCTCTCAGAGTGCCTGAGAGAGGCCTACCTGGACGGGCCGACGGTGGCCGACGCAAATCCGGCGGGGATCGTGCCGGCGGACCCGGACATCCCCAGGATCCTGGACCGCATCTACCCGTGCCACGAGGTCGTCAAGATCGACTACTCGCTGCCGGGGTGCCCGCCGCGCGCCGATCTGATCTGGGAGGCGCTCGTCGCTCTGGTGACGGGAAAAGAGCTCGTTCTCCCGTACGACTCGTTCAAGTACGACTGATGGCAGGAGCCGAACCAATGAGCAGGAAGATCGTCATTGAGCCCGTCACCCGCGTGGAAGGCCACGGCAAGGTCACGATCCATCTCAACGATAAGGGCGAGGTGGAGCAGAGCCGCCTGCATATCGTGGAGTTCCGCGGTTTCGAGCGCTTCATCCAGGGGCGCCCCTACTGGGAAGCCCCGGTGCTCGTCCAGCGGCTGTGCGGCATCTGCCCGGTCAGCCATCATCTGGCCTCGGCAAAGGCCATGGACGTGGTCGTCGGAGCGGGGACCGGGGACGGCCTCACTCCCACCGCGGAAAAAATGCGCCGCCTGATGCACTACGGTCAGATCTTCCAGTCTCACTCGCTGCACTTCTTCCACCTTGCGTCTCCCGACCTGCTCTTCGGCTACGATTCCCCGCCCGAGACGCGCAATGTGATCGGGGTCATCAAGGCAAACAGAGAGCTCGCCACGCAGGCGGTGCTCATGCGCAAGTTCGGCCAGGAGATCATCGCCGCCACCGCGGGAAAAAAAATTCACGGCACGGGAGCCGTGCCGGGCGGCATCAACAAGAATCTTTCGACTGAAGAAAGGGACGTACTGTTGAAGGGGCCCCACCCCATGAACGCGGACGCGATGGTGCAGTTCGCTCAGGGCGCGTTGGATTTCTTCAAGGGCTACTATTCGAAACACAAGGATTTCATCGACAACTTCTCCCATTTCCCCTCGAACCATCTTTCCTTGGTGCGCCCCGATGGCGCCCTGGATTTCTACAACGGGGTCCTTCGCGCCGTTGACGCGGACGGCCGAAAGATCCTCCACGACGTGGAATGCCAGGACTACCTCGCGCACATCCGCGAAGAGGTGCGCTCCTGGAGCTACATGAAGTTCCCCTATATTCGACATCTCGGCCCCGAGAAGGGGTGGTACCGTGTGGGTCCGCTCGCGCGTCTGAACACGGCCGATTTCATCCCTTCACCGCTCGCGCAGACGGAGTTCGAAGGGTTCCGGAAGGTGACGGGGGGCAGGCCCCACAACATGTGCCTGCACACACACTGGGCGCGCCTCATCGAAACGCTTCATGCCGCGGAAATGATCCGCACTCTTCTCCATGATACTGATCTGCAGGGCAGCGACCTGGTTGTGACGGGGAAAAGGGAGGCGGAAGGGGTCGGCATCATCGAAGCGCCCCGGGGCACCCTTTTCCACCATTACCGGGTGAGCCCGGAGGATCAGATCGTGATGGCCAACCTGATCGTGTCCACGACCAACAACAACGAGCCGATGAACCGTGCCGTGAATCACGTGGCGAAGGCGCTCATGACCAAGGCGAAGGAGATCACGGAGGGCATGATGAACGCCGTGGAAGTGGCCATCCGGGCCTATGACCCCTGCCTGAGCTGCGCCACTCACGCGTACGGCTCCATGGCTCTGGCGGTCACCCTCTACAACGCTTCGGGCGATGTCATCGCAGAGCGCATCCGATAGGACGCCGCTCCGCGTCCTCCTGTATGGCTACGGAAACCCCGGGCGCCAGGACGATGGCGCCGGCGTGGTGCTCGTCGAGGAGTTGGCCGCGTGGGCTCGGTCGGGCGAACACCCCTGGCTCACTTTCGACAGCAACTACCAGCTGAATGCCGAGGACGCCCTGGAAGCGGCACAGCAGGACGTCGTCATTTTCGCCGATGCCTCCCGCGACCAGCCCGAACGTTATCGGCTCCGCGCCCTCCTCCCTTCCGCGGCCGTGTCTTTCTCCACCCACGCCATGAGCCCGGAATCCGTTCTGGCGCTCGCGCAGGAGCTGTACGGAGCGAATCCCGCTGCATACCTGCTGACCCTCAGAGGCTACGAATGGGAGCCCAACGGCACTCTGACGGCCGAGGCGCGAAGAAACCTCGAGGCAGCGAAGGCATTCATCATGCCGTTCCTCAATGGTAATATCGAAGGACTGCCCGTGATCACACGGCCCGCATGCGGCCCCCCTGCGGGCTGCCCTGTACTTCCGCGAGATTCAGGGTTTTCATGATCGGTGGAATAAAAGTTGCGAATCCTCCCCGCGAGCCTTTCGTCAGCCCGTACCAGCCGCCGACCGGGTTTTGCGGAGAGCGAGCCCACGCTTCGACTGTGCCGGAGGCAGCCCGCTCATGTTCATCTGCACTGCCGAGTGTCACCCATCCACCCTTCTCCTTGAGCATTTCGTAGAGATCGTCGAGGCAGCGCAGGTGGTATCGCAATTCCCTCCCTTCTGCCAGGACGACGAGAGCAGGAGGAGAGAGGGTCGTATCCCGGAATGCCTTGAAATCGGTTCTCCCGTCCGGTGTTTTCAGCACCCACGGATTTCGGCGCATGCCCGGCAGCTCGAAAGGATTTTTCTCCATGCTCCCCAAAGGCTACTGGTTGCTGTAGCTGACATTCAGCTGTGCCATCCCGAGTGTCGTCCCCTTGACGGCGCTCATCAGGTCGTCGAGGCTGAACCCCGAGTGAAGACCGGTCGGAGCGGAAAGCGCATAGACTTTCAGCCTGTAGACGTGGATGCGCACCTTGTCGGTGTCCCTGGGAATATCCGCCGGCGGCTGAGGTGCGGTGTAGCCAGTGTTGCCGGTGCCATTCCTGCCTTGCGTGATCGGCAAGGTTGCCGCGGCGTTCTCGGGCAACGCGCCCCGGGCGGGGTCGATATCCGTGGCAATCCAGTGGAGGAAAAAATCGCCGGTCCTTCCAAAGGCAGCCAGGACGAGCCGGGCGTCCGGATCATCGAGAACGACTGCGAGAGCTTTTGTCCCCGCAGGCAGATTTTTCCACGTGAAAGGGAAGGATCGGGAATTGGCCGGTCCGCCGGCCCTGGCGCCAAATCTCGGGTTCAAACGGCCAACCGAAACCAGGCCGCTGTCAAAGCCGGTTTCTCGCGGGCCCTGGACCGCCGTTGTGGCAACGGCGAACGCTGCATTGGCCTGGCCTTCAGACATCGAGGCGCATCCTGCCAGCCAAAGGAGAACGACGGAAAAGATCGTCGCACACGAAGCGCCGCCGAAATGGGATCTCACGATTCATCCTCCCCTCATCCATTGCAGGCATAAGATAATTCAGGAGATCGCTCATCGGCGATCGATTTCCAGGGGAGGCGCCGCGATGTCCGAAAGAAAGGCAGCCGCCAGATCAGGATACGTAGACTTTGAACTTCTCCGAGGCGCTGGCAGCATCCGGGGCATAGCCATCGGCGCCGATCTCCTTCGCGTACTGGTCAGTGAGGGGGGCGCCGCCGACCATGATCTTCACCTTTGCGCGCATCCCGTCCTTCACGAAGCGGTCGATGACTTCCTTCATGCCCGTCATCGTGGTCGTGAGGAGGGCCGACATGCCCACCGCCTTCGCGTCCGGATTGTCCTTCAGGCCCTGGAGGAACTTGTCGGCGGAGACATCGATGCCGAGGTCCACCACCTCGAGGCCCGCTCCCTGCGCCATCATCTTCACCAGGTTCTTGCCGATGTCGTGAAGATCGCCCTTCACTGTGCCCAGGAGCATCTTGCCCACCGGTTTCACGCCGGCCTTCACCAGCTCGGGTTTCAGGATTTCCATGCTCTGGTTCATCGCCCGTGCCGCGATCAGGACCTCGGGAATATAGATCTCGTTCGCCTTGAAGCGCCTGCCGACCTTCTCCATGCCGTCGAGGAGACCCTTGTTCAGCACGTCCGCCGCGCTGGTCTTGGCGGCAAGAAGCTCCGTGGTGAGCTCCTTGGCCTTGGGCGCATTGCCCTTCTGGATCATCTCCGATAGTTCCTGCAAAGTGGCCATGATATTCCTCCGTGGTGTCCCCGACAGTACCCCGGCGGGCCGCGGGGGTATTGTATGGAAAGGATTTTTTTTTGTAAAATCATGCTATGTCAGGACGTGCATGGACACCGGGTGCGCTGGACGCCGGCATCGATGCCCGGCGGGTGATGAGACTCGGCACGGAATACCGGGCAAGCGCCGGGCTGCCGCTGGTGCTCGTGGACGCCGAGGGCCGGGAGGTGTGGAGGCTCGGGAACTGCTCCGTGTGCGCCCGGCTTTCCCGCTCGGCCCGGCGGGAAACCCTCTGCCGCGAGTACCGACGCAGGGCCGTGGAAGAATCCTTCCGCTGGGGCGAGCCGTACATCTCCGTCTGCCCCTTCGGCCTCGTGACTTTCGCCGTCCCGCTCTCACGGAAGGGCAAGCTTTCCGCGGGTCTCCTCAGCGGGTTCTCCATATTCCCCCAGATGGAGCCGGACATGCGCGAGGAGGTGCTCGACCGTGTCCGGCGGAACAGGGTGAGGCTGGACCTGGGGCCCCGCTCCCGTCTTCCCTTCCGGGTTGTGCCCTCCGAGAGCCTTCGAAGCAGCAGCCGGCTGCTCTTCGATCTCGCCGCGGCGTACGGGATGAGCGACACGGACACGATCGCGGAGAGCCGCGAGAAGAGCATCCAGCAGTTCACGATCGCCAACTACCTGGAGGACGCGCGGGAGGGCAACCGTGACCTTCTCACGTCCCTCGTCAGCATGCAGAACGAGATCATCGACAAGGTCGTGCTCGGTGATCTCACCGGCTCGCGCGAGATCATCAACAGGTTCCTCGGGGTCATCTTTCTGGAGAGCGGCATGAACTTCGACATGCTGAAGGTCCGGCTCCTGGAGCTGATCGTCGTCATCTCGCGCGCCGCCATGAGCAAGGGCATCAGCGCCGAGGGCCTCCTGGGACCGCGCTACTCCTACCTCACGGACATCAACGCCGCCACGGGCTACGACGACCTTTTCTGGAAGGTCACCAAGGCGCTGGAGAACTTCACCCGCGCGGTGTCCGAAGAGCGCGGGCGCACCGCGCTCGCGCACATGACACGGATGAAGGACTATCTCTCGCGCAATTTCGCGGCAAAGGTAT
>Ga0187886_1004012_pt1 | contig 10765 bp, 11 predicted proteins | sample June2016WEW_20_1_FD_133001 | JGI IMG/M metagenome (GOLD analysis project Ga0187886, IMG submission 133001) | Peatland microbial communities from SPRUCE experiment site at the Marcell Experimental Forest, Minnesota, USA - June2016WEW_20_150 | ecosystem: Environmental > Terrestrial > Soil >...
ACCGACAAAGCCCGCATTGATAAACTAGCCGCCCGCTTAAAAAAAGGGATTGAAGAGAAGATTCCCAAAGTCAGGCTTAACGGACATCCCGAAAAAAGGATCAAAAGCACGCTGAATTATTCGTTCCTTGGCCTCGAGGCCGAAGCCATTCTCCTGGCCTTGGCGACCAAAGAGATCTATGTCGCGACCGGTTCGGCCTGCAGCGAGGAATCGGAAGAAGTGTCCCACGTCTTGCTGGCCATAGGATTGAGGCCCGAAATCGCCCGATCCACGGTCCGCCTCTCGCTGGGACGCTTCAATACGGATCACGACATTGATATCACTCTGAAAGAACTCCCCGATATCATCGAAAAACTGAGGAAAATCTCCGCTTTCAGCCCCGAGGACATTTGAAAAGGCGGCCATAAATGCCGGATATTATGACGACGAAACCAACGATTTTTGACCTCGTCAAAAGGCGGCCCGTTCTTTTGGACGGGGCCATGGGCACCGAGCTGATGAAACGCGGTCTTCCCCAGGGAACTTGTCCCGAAGAGTGGAACGTATCCAATCCGGATGCGCTGAAAGCCATCCATCGGGACTATTACGAAGCCGGATCGGACGTCGTCGCGACGAACTCGTTCGGCGGCAACAGGATCATGCTCGTTTCCCACGGTTTAGCGGGCCGTTGTCACGAGCTCAATTATGCGGCCGCCAAACTAGCCGGCGAGGTCAAGCCGGAGGGAAAATTCGTGGCGGGCGACCTGGGCCCGACCGGAAAGTTCTTGAAACCGCAAGGGGAATACACCGAGGACGATTTCGAAAAGGCCTTCGCCGTCCAGGCGAAAGGCCTGGCCATGGGGAAAGTGGACTTTTTTATGGTGGAAACCATGTTCGACCTCAGGGAAGCCCTCTGCGCCGTGCGCGGCGTTCGAAGCGCCTCTTCCCTGCCCGTATTCGTGACGATGACATTCAATAAGACCCCCCGGGGGTTTTTCACGCTCATGGGCGATAGCGTGCGGCAATGCGCCGAAGCTTTCGAAAAATTGGACGTTCCCATATTCGGCGCCAACTGCACATTGACGAGCGCCGATCTTGCCGATTGCATCCGGGAAATGCGAAAACATACCTCCCGTCCTCTGATCGCCCAGCCCAACGCCGGAAAACCGGAACTGACGGACGGCCGAAAAGTGGTCTATTCGCAGGGAATCGAGGAGTTCGTCAAGGACGTTCCAAAACTGATCCAAAACGGGGCCGGCCTCGTCGGGGGCTGTTGCGGGACAAATCCGGAATATATCCGGCGGACCGCGATCGCGCTCAAACTTCTTTGATCTGCGCCAGGAATCTCTTCCTCAAAGCCAGGAAATAGCTTTGGTAGCCTTCTTTAGCGAAATCCGGATAGGTCCAGTCGAGCTTGCGAATCCCCGTTTTCGTATAAAGGAATTCCAGGTGTCCGTAAATTCCGCGTCGAAGCGGAATCCTATGGGAGAAATCCTTGGCCGTGGCCATGATGAGCGCGGCGGGCGTGATATAACCCGGATCCAGGTTGATGATCCGAAGATCCGCGCGGAACTCCCGTCGGATTTCATTTTCGAGATCGTTCGTCCGAATTTTGATCTCGCTCAGGCTTTCAGGATCGATCAATCTTTCGAAACTAATAAAACTCCGCTTCAAACCCGTTCCCATTTGGGCCTCGTAATAATCCGTCAGATCGAATTCGAATCGTGGGCTGCGCCCGTCCACCGGTCCAAAAGCCGCGACGAGCCGTTCCTCCGATTTCCGGAAATAATCTTCCTTGGCCGTGATGATCCCACAGAGGAGTTTTACGAGACGGAACGTTTTGATATCAGCCACATCCAATAAAATAATCCTAATTTTCGATAATTTCAATCGCCTATTCCGCAAATTTCTGATCGGTACAAATTGGCGTTGACCTCATCGCTTTTCTCCCTTATAATTTTGGAGCCATGAAATGGGTTTACATCGAAGATATCGCCGCTTATAAGGACCAGGACGTCGAAATCCGCGGCTGGGTGTACAATAAGCGCTCGAGCGGAAAGGTCCGCTTCCTCCTCATCCGAGACGGCACGGGCATTCTCCAAACGACGGTCTTCGGCGGAGACGGCAACCATCCCCTTTTCGGGAAATTCGACGCACTGACCCAGGAATCCTCGCTCATCGTCCGTGGCCGTATCCGCGAGGACAAACGCGCGCTGGGCGGATATGAGCTCAGCCTCCAGGACATCGAGATCCTCCAGATCGCTAAGGACTACCCGATCACGCTCAAGGAGCACACGACGCCTTTTCTCATGGAACACCGCCATCTATGGCTGCGCTCCCGCAAACAACATGCCGTCCTCCAGATTCGGGCTGAGGTCGTCAAAGCCATTCGGAACTTTTTCGACGACCGCGGCTTCCGCCTCATGGACACTCCCATCTTGACCCCAAGCGCCTGTGAAGGGACGACGACGCTTTTCGAGACGAAATATTTCGATCAGATGGCCTATTTGAGCCAGAGCGGTCAGCTCTATAATGAGGCCACGGCCGCGGCTTTCGGGAAAGTCTACTGCTTCGGGCCGGCCTTCCGCGCCGAGAAATCCAAAACCCGCCGCCATCTGATCGAATTCTGGATGGTCGAACCGGAAGTCGCTTTCGCAACGCTCGAGGACACCATCGAGCTCGGCCAGGACCTCATCCTGTTCATCATCGAGAGGGTCCTGGCCAAGCGACGGCTCGACCTCGAAGAGCTCGAGCGCGATCCGAAGCCGCTTGAAAATATCCGGAAGCCCTTTCCGCGAATCACCTACGATGAGGTCGTCCCTAAACTCCGGGAAAAAGGCTCGACCATGGAGTACGGCGATGACTTCGGCGCGCCCGAAGAAACGCTCATTTCGGAGCTCTCGACGAGCCCGGTCTGTATCACCCATTTCCCGGCCAAGATCAAAGCCTTTTACATGCAGCCTGATCAAAAACGTCCCGATCTTGCCCTGGGTGTCGATTTTATGGCTCCCGAAAGCTACGGCGAGATCATCGGTGGCGGCCAGAGAATCCATGATCTTGAGCTTCTCGAGCGAAGGATCAAGGAGTCCAACCTGCCCCGCGAGGCCTACGAATGGTATATTGATCTTCGCAAGTACGGGTCGGTCCCCCATTCCGGTTTCGGCCTGGGTGTCGAACGAACGGTATCCTGGATGTGCGGGATCAAACACATCCGCGAGACCATTCCCTTCCCCCGTCTGCTCTATCGAATCTATCCCTGAGAATCGGGTTTCCATAACGTTTTTTGACGTCTTTTCGTAAAAGGCCATGAAAAAAGTCACGCTCATCACGTTTGGCTGCGCCAAGAATCTCGTCGATAGCGAGGTCATGGCCGGATGCCTCCATGCCGCGGGCTATGCGACCATCGCCGAAGCCGCAAAAGCGGATATCATCATCCTGAATACCTGCGGTTTCATCGGACCGGCTAAAGACGAGGCCGAAGCGGCCATCCAAAACGTCCTCCGGCTGAAGAAGAAAGTCCGGAATAAAAAAATCATCGTCATGGGCTGCTACGTCGAACGATATGGACCCCTCTTGAAAGCCGCGTATCCCGATGTGGATGCCTGGGCCGGGGTCAAAGACTTCGATCAGATCGTCAAGATCATCGAGGGAAGATCGTATTCCGGATCCGGACGGACGTTTCTCTATGGCCACGAAACGCCTCGCGCGATATCGACGCCGGCCTCATGGGCTTATGTCAAGATCTCCGAGGGATGTTCCCATCAATGCTCTTTCTGCGCGATCCCGTTGATCAAGGGAGCCTACAGGTCCCGGCCGATCTCGTCGATCGTCAAAGAGGTCCGGCGGCTCGCGGCCGGAGGCGTCAAGGAAATCAATCTGATCTCTCAGGATACGACGTATTTCGGCAGGGACCGCGAAAAACCGGGTGATCTGGTCGGACTCCTTGAAAAACTCGTCCGGATTCACGGAATCGAATGGATCCGCCTGCTATATGGATATCCGGAAGAGATCACGGACGCTTTGATCGAGATCATGGGAGAGCCGAAGATCTGCCCCTATTTCGATATTCCCTTCCAGCATTCCGATCCGGCCATCATCCAAAGGATGCGACGGGCGATGGACGGCAACCGGGCCCTCAAGCTCCTCGACAAAATCCGGAATCGGTTGCCGGAGGCCTCGTTTCGTACGTCGGTTATCGTCGGGTTTCCGGGAGAAGGACGGAAGGAATTCGCCCGCCTCCAATCGTTCGTAAGGGCCGCCCGGTTCGATCATCTTGGCGTGTTCACGTATTCGAAAGAAGATGGGACGAGCGTGTGCCGACTCGGAGATTCTGTAGCGGAGAGCACAAAAAAAAGCCGGCGCGATCGCATCTTGGAGATCCAAGCCGGGATTTCAGCGGAAAAACTCAAGACTTTTGTCGGCAGAAACATCGATGTTTTGATCGAAGGGATCTGGAAAAACGATCGCCGCTTTCTCATCGGGCGCTCCCGTTTTCAAGCGCCGGAAGTCGACGGCATCGTTCTCGTGAAACCGCCGACCGGACAAAAATGGGACGGCGGTCCGATTCAAAAAGTTGAAATCTTATCTTCGGAAGTATATGATCTGTTCGGAAAAGCATTAGGATGAGAGCATTAGCCAGAATATTCGCAACCTTCTTCGGTTCTGGTTTTTTTCCGGTTGCGCCAGGGACATTCGCCAGTCTTATCGCCGCTCTCCTGTTTAAGTTCATTTTAGCCTCCTGGTCCTGGCCGTTATTCGCTGGACTGATCGTTCTGATTTTTTGTCTTGGGGTGCCGGCGGCGACGGCCTTTTCAAAAGAGCTGGGCCAAAAGGATCCGCACGAAATCGTCATCGATGAAGTCTGCGGCCAGTGGATCGCTTATCTATGGAGCCCCGGAACCTGGCTCCCTGTGCTCATCGGATTCTTTCTCTTCCGGATCTTTGACGTGCTCAAGCCGTTTCCCATCCGCAGGCTGGAGCGGCTTCCCGGCGGTTGGGGCATCATGGCCGACGACGTCCTGGCCGGCCTCTATGCGGCGTTCGTCCTTCACCTCTATCTCCTGATAAAATGAAGATCGAGATCCTGGCCGTCGGTTCCGAGCTCCTTTCCCCATTTTTCCAGGACACGAACTCGCTTTTTCTGACCCGGCGCCTCAATGACCTGGGTTTGGACGTTTCTCTGAAAACCATCGTCGGGGACGATCACGACGACTTGCTGAATAGCATCAGGGACGCTTTGCCGAGGGCGGGCCTTCTTTTGATCATGGGAGGCCTGGGTCCCACTTCGGACGATATCACCCGTGAAGTCTGCGCCGAAGCTCTGGGCAAAAAACTTCTTTTCGATCAAGATCTCGGCCAAGGCATCGAAGCGCATTTCCGGCGCCGGGGTAAGGATATGCCCTCCTCCAATAGGAAGCAAGCTTTTATCATCGAGGGCGCCGTTGTTCTGGAGAACAAGAACGGCACGGCTCCTGGCCAATGGATCGTTCATGGCGGCACGCGCATCGCGCTGCTTCCTGGCCCTCCGCACGAGCTCCTGCCTATGTTCGAGGAATGCATCTGGCCGAAGCTCGAGGGCCTGGGCCAGGGCGTGACCGCGCGCAGGACGCTGCGTATCACGGGAATGACGGAATCCGAAGTCGAAAACCACATCTCCGATTTGTATCCAAAAACGCCGGAGTTGCGTCTGACGATCCTATCCTCTCCCGGCCAGATCGAGCTCCATCTGACCGCGTTTTCAAAAACCCCTGGCGACGTCGCCGCGACCGGCGTTGAATCCTTGACCCTTGAAATCCGGCGCCGCCTAGGAGACTTTATTTTTTCGTCGACGGGAGAAGATCTGGAAGCCGTCGTCGGCGGGCTTTTGCGCGAACGACAAAAGACTCTCGCGACGGCCGAGTCCTGCACGGGCGGTCTTCTCGCCGGCCGCATCACGGATGTTTCCGGAAGTTCGGAATATTTTCTCGAAGGTTTCATCACCTACGCCAATGCGGCGAAAAACGCAAGGCTCGGCGTCCCGCTGGACATGATCGCAGCTCATGGGGCTGTAAGCCGTGAAGTCGCCGAGGCGATGGCCGCCGGCGTTCGGCAGAAGACGGGCGCGGACTTTGGATTGGCCGTGACCGGAATCGCCGGCCCATCGGGCGGCACGCCGGAGAAACCCCTCGGACTCGTTTATGCGGCCCTGTCCCGGGAAGACGGCGTGGACGTCCAAAAAAACGTTTTTCTTGGGAAAAGGAATCAGGTGAGATTCCAAGCCACGCAGAAAGCCTTGGATATGCTCCGCCGAGTCCTCATCGACACACGGCCGAAATAAGCCTGGAGAGGAGACCATGAGGGCCTTTATCGCGATCGACCTCGATCCGGAAATCAAAAAAAATCTCATGGATATCCTTCGCCGCTTGAAAAGACTCGCGCCTCATAATGTCGGGTGGGTCAAGGAACAGGGAATGCACCTCACCCTCAAATTCCTGGGAGAGATCGACGAGGCCCGGGCGGCCCAAATCAAGGCTTTGATGAAAGACATCGCCGGGATGACCAAGCCGTTTCCCTTGGAAATGAAAGGAACCGGATTTTTTCCTCCGGAGTCGAGACATCCCCGCGTCCTCTGGATAGGAACGACGGAGCAACCCGTCCTCGCCGAGCTTCAGGAGCGATTTGAATCCGGACTGGAAAAAATCGGTTTTGGCCGCGAGGACAGGCCTTTTCATCCCCATTTGACGCTCGGCCGAATCAAAGGCCCCTTTGCTCTCGCCGAGATCATCGCGGAGCTCAAAAAACATGAAGCGGCCGCGTTCGGCGAAATGATTGTCGACAAGGTCACGCTTTTCAAGAGTGTCCTGAAGCCGACTGGAGCCGAATATTCCGTTCTCGAGGAAAGTCTTTTTTCGTGAAGATCATTTACGCGCTTTTGGCCTATTTCGTCGGCGCTCTGCCTTCGGGATATCTGTTCTTTCGGGCCTCCGAGAAAAAAGATATCCGCGAGTTTGGCAGCGGGGCCACGGGCGCGACGAACGTCCTAAGGCTTAAGGGCTGGAGATACGCCATTCCCGTGGCTTTCTTGGACCTCCTTAAAGGATTCCTCCCGGCCTTTTTCGCCTTGAAGATCTTCGGGGACCCGCAGCTGGCCGTTATCTGCGCCTCTCTGGCCGTGTTGGGGCATTGCTTTCCCATCTATATCGGCTTCCGAGGTGGAAAAGGCGTCGCGACGGCCGCCGGGGCTATGTCCGCTGTCGCCTTGGGACCGGCGCTTCTGAGTCTCGTTGTTTTCGTGGTGACGGTCGTGCTGACCCGTTTCGTCTCGCTGGGGTCGATCCTTGGCGCCGTTGCTTTTCCTATTTTCATGGTTCTCTTCAAAATGCCGGCGCCTCTCATCGTCTTGAGTTTACCCATCCTTTTGATTATCCTGATAAGACACGGCGAAAACATGAAACGCCTCTCGCGCGGCAAGGAGAGAAAATTCGGCCAAAAGATCGATAGGCAACCATGAACGCGAGCGTCATCGGCGGCGGGAGCTGGGGGTCGGCTTTCGCTCTATACCTCGGCCGGAACAAGATCCGGACGAAACTGTGGATCCGCGAACCGGAGATCTTTGAGGCGGTCGTCCGGGAGAAAGAAAACAAGGTCTTTCTCGCCGGCTTCAAATTCCCGCCCGACGTTTCGTTTCATCACGATCTCGATCAAGCCCTCCAAGGATCCGAACTCATTTTCGTCGCCGTCCCTTCCCAGTTCAGCCGCAAGATTTATGCCCGCCTCGCGCCTCATCTCACGGCGGAGCACTCCGTGATCAGCCTCACGAAAGGCATCGAAAAACGGACGCTTCTCCGAATGAGCGAAGTCATGGCCGAGGTCTTCGCTCCGTCATCCCGTCCTCGACTCGGCGTTCTATCGGGCCCGAGTTTTTCAAAGGAGGTCGCCCAAGGGCTTCCGACGGCGCTTGTCCTGGCTTCCGCTGACCTTCAGTGGGCCGCGGGAATCCAGCATCTCGTTTCGAGCCCGACGCTCCGGATTTATACAAGCGGCGACGTGACGGGGGTCGAAATCGCGGGCTCCCTCAAAAACGGCATCGCCATCGCGGCGGGGATCAACGATTCCCTTCAGTTCGGAAACAACGCGCGCGCCGCTCTGATGACGCGAGGACTGGCCGAGATAACCCGGCTCGGCGTCAAACTCGGCGCGCGGAAAGAAACCTTTTTCGGTTTGGCCGGCATCGGCGACCTGATGCTCACCTGCACTGGGCTTCTCAGCCGCAACCGGCACGTCGGCGAAGAGCTCGGCAAAGGAAGAACGCTTTCGAGCATAATCGCCGGCATGCGCACGGTGGCCGAAGGCATCTCGACAACACTGTCGGCCCGCGCGCTGGCTCAGCGCGAGCGCGTTGAGATGCCGATTTTCGAGCAAGTCTATCAGATTCTTTACAGGAAAAAGGATCCCCGGACGGCTTTGGCCGATCTGATGTCCCGGACGCTCAAAGGCGAATGAGGGAAAATGAGGTCTGTCATGAAATCCAAACCATCGATCATTCTTGTCATCGCGCTCTGCCTGGCGGCCTGCGCTCCGACGCAGAACAAGCCCGCCTCGCAGGATGAAAGAAATCCGCAGTTTCAGTATGAGAGGGCCATCGTGTGCATGCAGTACGGGTTCGCGGACGAGGCTGTGAAATATCTCAATCAGGCGCTCCTTCTCGATCCGCGCCATTATCTGTCGTATAACCTCTTGGGGCTGGCTTATATGATGAAGGCGAACCTGCCGGCGGCCGTTCAGGCTTTCGAGAATTGTATCGCCATCCAAGCGGACTTTTCCGAGGCCCAAAACAACGTCGGAACGGCTTATCAGGAACAAGGGCAGACGGAGAAAGCGGAAGCGGCCTTCAAAAAAGCTTACAGTTTGAGCCAAAACTACAATGCCAGCTATAATCTGGCCAAAATCTACTACGGACAAAACAAATTCGACCTGGCTTTGGATTTTATCCAAAAATCTCTAGACAAATACGATCGCTCTCTTCTGGCTTGGAATCTCCGGGGATTGATCTATGAAAATTTGAATAAATTCGACGATGCCGTTTCCAGCTACCAGCGGGCTCTGAAGATCGTTCCCAACGAAGTGAACGTCAGTTTCAACCTCGGCATTGTTTACTACAATAACGGCCAATTCGACAAAGCCAAGGAGATCCTGGAAAAAGCCAGGGACAGCCTGGCCAAAGCGCCCGCTAACTCGAAAAACGATGATATCAAAGCGAAGATCAACGATGTTCTGAAAAAGATCCGGGAACGGAGCTAACCGGATTAAGTCCCTTCTTCCCAGTCCGCCAGATATTTATTCTGCTCGACGGTCAGCGTGTCGATCCTGATGCCCATCGTGGCGAGCTTCATGCGGGCAATGTCCTTGTCGATTTCTTCAGGCACGGAATACACCTTGTTCTCCAGCGTCTCGGCGTTTTGGACCAGGTGGACGCAGCTCAAGGCCTGATTGGCGAAGCTCATGTCCATGACCATGGCCGGGTGGCCTTCGGCCGCGGCCAGGTTGATCAAACGGCCTTCACCCAGAAGGTAGATTTTCCGGCCGTCGGCAAGCGTAAATTCTTCGACGAATTCGCGGATCATCTTTCTGCTCTTCGAGAGAGCGGCCAGCGCCGGGATATCGATTTCCACGTTGAAGTGACCGGAGTTGGCGACAATCGCGCCGTCCTTCATTTTCAGAAAATGCCGCTGTCCGATCACGGTTTTGTTGCCCGTCACCGTCACGAACACGTCCCCGATCCTGGCCGCTTGGCCCATAGGCAGGACGTCATAACCGTCCATCACCGCCTCGATGGCCTTGAGCGGGTTGACCTCGGTAACGATGACTCGGGCTCCGGCGCCCTGCGCCCTCATGGCCAGGCCGCGGCCGCACCAACCGTAGCCGGCAATGACGAAGTTCGAGCCGGCCAGGAGGACGTTGGTCGCCCGGAGAATGCCGTCGAGCGTGCTTTGACCCGTGCCGTAGCGGTTATCGAAAAAGTGCTTGGTCTGGGCGTCATTTACGGCGATGATGGGATAGCGGAGGACCTTGCCGCGGGCCATGCTCTTCAACCGGATGACGCCGGTCGTCGTCTCTTCGGTGCCTCCGATGATATCCTTGAGGAGTTCCTTGCGCTTGGTGTGGATCGTGGTCACAAGGTCCGCGCCGTCGTCCATGGTGATCTGCGGTTTATGGTCAAGAGCGCTGTGGATATGGCGGTAATAAGTCTTGTGATCTTCGCCTTTGATCGAGAAAACGGGAATGTCATGATATTTGACCAGGGCGGCCGCCAGGTCGTCCTGAGTGCTCAGGGGATTGGAGGCCGTCAACCGAACGTCCGCCCCCCCGAGCTTCAGCGTTTCCATGAGGTTCCCCGTTTCGGTCGTGACATGGAGACAAGCCGCGATCCGGATGCCTTTGAGCGGTTTTTCCTTCGCCATTTTCTTCTTGATAGAATCGAGGACAGGCATGAACCGTCTCGACCATTCCATCCGGAGTCTGCCCTTTTCAGCGAGTTTCATATCTTTGACGTCGTGCTGAACCATGATCTCTCCTTGTTGGGTTCCGGAAGTCCGATCCGTCTCGGCTCGAGTCATCCGCTTTCCCTCTTAAGGAGGAAAAGTGAACGATAAATTAGCATAAATAGACGGTCCAATGCAAGGAAGTGTACTGGGTCAGGACATGGCGGACACCTCTTTCGCCTTGTGGGATCGCTTCCATTTCTGAAAGTACTCATAGGGCGTCTGGTAGGCTAGCGATTGATGGGGACGAATATAGTTAAACTCAT
>Ga0187886_1004014_pt1 | contig 10763 bp, 8 predicted proteins | sample June2016WEW_20_1_FD_133001 | JGI IMG/M metagenome (GOLD analysis project Ga0187886, IMG submission 133001) | Peatland microbial communities from SPRUCE experiment site at the Marcell Experimental Forest, Minnesota, USA - June2016WEW_20_150 | ecosystem: Environmental > Terrestrial > Soil >...
CGGCGCGGAACAAATCGTCGAAAGCCGCATCGATTACCGTCTCGGAGGGCGTCCAACCGGGCTGGTCGGCGTTTGTGGAATCCGAAAGCAGCGCCAGCACGCCGCGGCCGCTGAACTCGGCCAACTTGGCGTAGTCCGTCGGCCAACCGTCCACCGGCGTATGGTCGAACTTGAAATCGCCCGAATGCACGATTAACCCGGCCGGGGTGGTGATCCCCAGGCCGACCCCGTCTGGAATCGAATGGCAGACGTGGAAGAATTCCACGTCGAATGGGCCGATCGTCACCCGCGTTCCGGCGCGGACGGTGTTCAACTTCGTGCGGCTGAGCAACCCGGCGCGGGAAAGCTTCACCTCCAGCAGGCCGCTGGTCAGCGGGGTGGCGTAGATGGGGGCGTCGAACGCTTCCACCACGTGGTCGATCGCGCCGGTATGATCCTCGTGCCCGTGGGTGACGACGATCCCGCGAACGCGCCCTTTGCGGTCCAGCACCGAACGGAAATCCGGGATGATGTAATCGATGCCAAGCATGTCGTTCTCGGGAAACATCAACCCGGCGTCGACGATCAGGGCGTCGGAGGGGGTTTCGATCAGCATCATGTTTTTACCGATCTGACCCAATCCACCCAAAGGAATAATTCTTAACTCAAAACTCATAGGACTCCTTTTTCCATACAATATTCTTTTTGTTTCGGAAGGGCTTTCCGTTCGAACCCGGCGGGGAAATCGGGAGGGAATGCCGCGGAATCAACTCCGATCGAAACCCTTTGATTCGGGAGAGTCTTTCTGCCATAAAGCATCGCGCCACGCCATTCCCATCCGGGGAAACTCCGATGCCCTATCGGTTATAACGGAAAAATAAAACCCCCGCCGTGATGGCAGGGGATGAACCGACATATCCTTGCGGTGAACAACACCATGGACGATCGATTAAATCAACCTGACCACACCCGTAGCTTGCAGACCGCGTACGGTTTCTTCAACGGCAAATTCAACTCTCTCCCCCTCGCGCAAGTTTTGCAATTCCGAACCGACGATGGACGAGTAGTGCACAAACACTTCATGTCCTTTTTCGGTTTTGATGTACCCGTACCCCCTGGATCCGTCAAACCATCGAACGGTGCCAGTCGTGCGTTGAGCCATTTTCCAGCGTCCTTCCAGGAAAGAGTTTTGAGGATTTTAGCATACGGCAGGGTGCATGTCAATTCTCTCAACCAATTACCGGAAGGTGTTCCTTCGAATGAATCCCCTCGGCTTTTTTACAAAAATTTTACCGGGAATATTTCATTGGGAATTTTTCCAATACTCAATTAACATCCGAATCGAAGGAAGCGTTACATCGGCCAGGCTCTCTCCGTTATGGACTGGGTCGCGGATCCAGGCAGTCCGCATTCCCAGACCTTTCGCGGGCCGGATGTCGAACTCCAGATCGTCCCCAACCATCCAGATCTGTTCCGGCGCCACGCCGAGCGAGGCAAGCGCGGTTCGATAGGCTGATGGATCCGGCTTGCCCACCCCGAGTTCGCTTTCGATCAGCACAGCGCGGAAAAACCGGTCCAAATCAAAGCGAACGATTTTCGCCCTTTGTATGGATGCTTCGCCGTTGGTGAGCAGCACCATGGTCGCGCCGTCGGCTTTGAGGAATTCCAACGCCGCGATGGCTCCGTCGAAGGGCTGCACCGCAATCTCGCGTTCCCGCGAAAAGGAATCCGCCATTTCGTCGGCCAGGGCTGCGTTGTTCAAACCGAGTTTTTCAAACCCGGCCCGGACGAAAATGCGTCGCGCCTGACGCAGATTGAGTCTGCCTTCGCGAAATCGATCCATATCAGACCAATACCACCGCCGGCTTTCGTCCACAGCCCGTTGCAACCGTTCGACCGGAACCCCTGCCTTGCGGGCATAGACGTGATAGAGTTCCGTCCAAACCCTTTCGGCGGGCGCGGAATAATCCAGTATCGTATCATCCAGGTCGAAAATAATTTTTCGGGGGATCGGCATACGTTTCGCCGCAAGGTGCATTAGGTTTCCACGCCGGTTTTCGGATCCACGCCGATATCCAGCCGGCCGGAAGCCAATTCGCTGATGATCTGTTGCAGGTAAACCTGCCGGCCGGAGGATATCCAATCGTTGGGGAAGGAGGCGTACTCCAGACTGTGATTTTCCAGGCTGTAAGCCACGGCATCGGTGAACTTTTCACCGCCGAGGTATCGCGGCAGCAAATCCGCCAACAGAAGATCCGGCCGGAAAGCTGGCCCCCCCAGCACATATTTCGACCCATCGCCGGATCCGCCGCCGAACAAGGATAAATAAAAACCCGGTTGGGTTCCCGCCACACGGATCCCGCGTTTGGCCAGGTCGGTCAGTGCCGCGTCGCCCGCCGCGCCCGGAACGGCGGATGCGGTATCCACGTAATCGCTCTGCAACTCTCCGGCGGCTGAGATCCCAGCCTGTGCGTCCGCCGACGGATCCAATTCGAAGTCGAACAACCGGCAGCGGGGACACGTATACCGGACGCCGTGCACGAAGCTGTTCCGATAGATCGTCCCGCTTACTGTGCCGCTCTGGCCGATCCAACCGACGTACTCGTTTCGATTTTCAACCGTGGCCAGCACTCCCGCCAGAAACGCCACCTGATCGAGGCGGACGTTCTCGCCGCCGATCAAGAGCAGATTGGGGAGCGGCTGCACGCCGCTTTCCTCCACGGCGACGAATCGAATCTCCGGGTGGGCCTGCGCCGCGGCGTACACCGCCTGACCCAAACCGGTTCCGATGGCGGCGACGAGACTCGGAGCGTCCTGCAGATAATCTCCAGGCACTGTATTCCCGGGAGTAATCCGCTTCAGCGCCAATCCTTTCTGTGTACAAAACGATTCCACGGCCTTAACCGCCAGTTGCTGGGATTCGGGTTTTGGCGAATCGGGCGCCATGAGCAAGACGAATGGGGCCGAAGTGGGGGAAGGAATCGCGGTGAGGGTTGCAGTTGGTGCCGAGGCCGGAACAGCGGAGGACCCGGCTTTCGAACAGGCCGCGAGGGAAGCGGCGAAGAACGCCGCGAAGAACCATCGGATCTTCATCATTTGCATATTCTTATTCTTTCGATTCTATGCATAATAATGATTCTTGATCATTGACCGTCGACCATAGTCTACAGACAATAGATTATAGACTACAACCAATGCAGGACAACCATCAACCATGGTCCGTCGTCCATCGTCTATGGTCCCCTTTATACCGCCTCGATCGTTGACGGCGGCTTCGGAGCGATGTTGTAGGTGACGCTGACGATCCCGGGAACTTCCTTGAGAAGCTCCCGCGACAGTTTCTCCAGCGTATCCCAGGGAAGTTGGGTCGGCGTGGCGGTGCGCGCGTCGAGGCTTTCCCAGCAGCGCACCTCGATCTGCTGTCCGAAATCGCGCTTGCCTTTCCGCATGCCGGTGACCCGGTCTTCATGCAGGATGGCCAGGTACTGGAACGCGCCGCTCCCCTTGAGCAGGCGCTCGACCACGGCGGTGGCTTGGCGCACGGTTTCGATCCGTTCCGGGGTGGCTTCGCCGATCACCCGCGCCGAAAGCGCCGGCCCCGGAAAGGGCATGCGCCCGAAGGTGTCGGGCGGGAGGCCGAGCGCCCGGCCGACCTTGCGCACGCCGTCCTTGCGCAGCTGGATCAACGGCTCGAGAATGCGGTAACCGAACGCCTTCTGGGGATCGATCCCGAGTTGTTCGAACACGTTGTGCTGGCGTTTGATCCCGGCCACGGTCTCATCCACATCGGTCAGGATCGTCCCCTGCAGGAGGACTTTGGCGCCGCTGGATTGCACGATACGGCCGAAGACGTTCTTGTAGAACGTCTGCGTGATCGCCTCGCGTTTCTTCTCCGGGTCTGTAATCCCCTTCAGTGCGGCGAAAAATTCCTTGCGGGCGTCGATTACCTCCACTTTGACGCCGAGTTTTTTAAACAATCCCACGACTTGCTCCGGCTCGCCTTCGCGCATCAGGCCGTTCTGGATGAACACCGTGCGAAGCTGCTTGCCGAGGGCCCGGTGCCCGAGCATGGTCACAACGGAGGAATCCACCCCGCCCGAAAGGGCATTGATCGCCAGACCCCCGTCGACCGCGGTTTTAATGTCCGCCATCCTCGCGGCGATATACGTTTCCGGAACCAAATCCTTTGCGGTGATTTCTTTGATCATGCTTCATCTCCTTCGAACGGGAACGATTGCTTTCGGGCATTCGGTGGATTTTTTCCTTTGCCGCGGTATCTGTTAAAACTCGTCGTTCGATCGGATGCCGCCGGATTCTCGTCGGGTCGCTTTCGACGGATACGGCGAACAGGCCTGCCCCCCGTGCCTCCCCGGTGTTCTCCGAATTTATTTGGGAAAGATCCGCAGGTACGCCTCAAGGAGCGCATCCCATTTGCGGTTGGCTTCCTCGTCGAGGACGCACCGCGCGGGATCAGCCTCGTGCCAGGCGATGGCTCGGCGGACGCCTTCCGACCAGGGAACCGTCGCGGAAAAATCCGGCACGTAGGATTTGATCTTGCGGTTATCGAAGACCGCGCTGTAGGATTTATCCCCCAGCAGCGTGCCCGTCATCTCCGGATCGTGGGCGGCAATCAGGTCGGATGGAATGTGCACGAGGTCGGGCTCCACGCCGACGGCCCGGCCAGCCCCCACATAAATCTGGTCCCAGGTCAGGACCTCATCAGAGGTGATGTGGAACGCCTCCCCGACGGATTTTTCCAAGCCCATCAGGCCGCAAAACCCTTTTGCGAAGTCCGCGTTCCAGGTAACCACCCACAACGAGGTTCCGTCGCCCGGAACGATGACCGGCTTCCCTTTTTTCATCCGGTCGATCACCGTATAGGGATGCTGCCAGCTGCCGACGCAGAGCGGAATTTGCGAAGGCCCATAGGTGAGCGAGGGCCGCACGATCGTCACCGGGAATCGCCGCTCGCGGTACTCGCGCATCAGGCGATTTTCGCAGGCGATTTTGTTGCGCGAATAATCCCAGTACGGATTTTCCAGCGGTGTTTCTTCGGTGATGAGGTATTGGGCGGGCGGCTTCTGGTAGGCGCTGGCGGAGCTGATGAAGATGAACTGCCGGGTGCGGTCGCGAAACAGCGCAAGGTCGCGCTCGATATCCTCCGGTATAAAGGCAAGCCAATCCACCACCGTATCGAAGGTTTGGCCGCTTAATAGAGTCTGAAGGGCTTCCGGATTTCCATGAACGTCGCCTTGCAGTAGCCTGGCCCCTGGCGGGACGGGATACTTTTTCGAAATGCCGCGGTTTAGAAGGGAAAGTTCCCATCCTCCGGCGAGGGCGCGTTCCACACAAGCCGAGCTGATCAGACCGGTTCCGCCGATAAACAATGCCTTCATTGCGAATGCTCCTAAGGGGGAGATTCACCCCGGTTTCGCTTTTTTTATCTACTCTTCGATGTTCAGTATGCGGAATGCATCGACCCGTAAAAAACCCAACCCGACGATTTCCGCCGGGTTGGGTACGTGATCCTTTTTTCCGGCGACGATCTTTTCAACCGGCAGCAGAGTCCCAATTATTTTCTGTTTCGCAAAATCAGGATAACGATCAAGGGGATAATCCAAGGGACAAGGGCAGCCACGATGCAGACCAGGCCGTACAGGGGCGGGATGGTCCCGTTACCACCACCAGTGAAACCCGAGGTTTGCCACGTACTACCCCCCACTAAGGTTAGGATGCCGGGGATGCAGCAACATAATGACAGGATGGCGGCAATGATGATGGAGATGATCTTGGGTGCGGAGCTGTACTTTGCGGGTGCGGGTGCGGGTGCGGCGGGTGTTTCTGTCATTTTGTCTTCTCCTCATGATTTGAGATTTATCTTTTTGCCCGGAATATTTCTGGGTGAAATTCAATTCATGTCTGATATAGATTATACATTATCGCACGGCAAGGAATTATTCAATCCTCCCTTATTTTACAAAGAACCCCTTTTCCAGGCGTGTATTCATGCAATAACACTTTGAGATGGACACGGTTATCATTTTACTCCCTCTTATCCTCCAACTCACCGTAATCGATTACTTCCCGCGGCTGGGAGCCCTGAGTGGGCGGGCCAATGATCCCGCGCTCCTCGAGCATGTCCATCAGCCGCGCGGCGCGGGTGTAGCCGATGCGGAAGTGGCGCTGCAGGCGCGTGGTCGAGGCTTTGCGCCACTGGCGTACGGCTTGAATGGCATCCTCGAGCAATTTGTCATCCCCTTCGTCTTCGGCTTGCTCTTCGAACAACGGAATCTGCTCCAAAGGCGCATCCGGCGAAAAGGCCGATTCCCCAGCCACGGCGTCCTGCTCACCATGCGTTATCGGAACGTCGGGCCGGCGCGCCACGGCCGCCTGGCGCCAATACTGGACCAGCCGCATCAGTTCGGGCTCGGAGACGTAAGCCCCCTGCAGGCGCACCGCTGAAGGCGAATCCGGCGATTGGAAGAGCATGTCGCCACGCCCCAGCAGCCGCTCCGCGCCCGGTTGATCCAAAATCACGCGGCTGTCGATCTGCGAGGCTACCGCGAAGGCAATCCGCGACGGGATGTTGGCCTTGATCAGCCCGGTGACAACGTCTACCGACGGCCGCTGGGTGGCGATCACCATGTGGATCCCGGTGGCCCGCGAGAGCTGACCGATGCGGGTGAGAATGCGCTCGGTTTCGTCCGGCGCCATGAGCATCAGGTCGGCGAGTTCGTCGATGACCACAACCCACACCGGCAGCGGTCTGTCGCCGCGCTCCTTTATGACGCGGTTGTACTCCTCCAGATTGCGCGCCCCCGCGTCGTGGAACTTCCGGTAGCGTTCGTCCATCTCGCGCGTCACCCACTGCAACGCGCCCACCACCCGATCCAATTCCACCACCACCGGCGCGAGCAAGTGCGGTACACCGTTATAGGAGGTGAGCTCCACCCGCTTGGGGTCCACCAGCAGCAGGCGCAGATCGTCGGGCGTGTCGTGCAGAAGGAAGCAGGCCAGGATGGCGTTGACGCACACCGATTTGCCGGACCCTGTGGTGCCGGCGATGAGCAAATGCGGCATCTTCGCAAGGTCCGCCACCACCGGCTTGCCCGAGACGTCCTTGCCCAGGGCGATCCGCAGAGGGGAGGTTTTCTCCCGGAAGATTTCCGACTCGGCGATGTCGCGCAAGCCTACCAGTGAGATCTCGGCATTGGGCACCTCGATCCCGACGAACCCTTTCCCCGGCACCGGCGCCTGGATTCGGATCGACCGGGCGGCCAAGGCGAGAGCCAGATCATCCGAGAGCGCGGAGATCTTGCTTACCTTGATCCGCGTGGTTTTTCCGCCGCGGGCATCGGCATACCCCGGCTCGACGCCGAACTGGGTGATCGTCGGGCCACGGTTGATCTCCACCACCTTGGCCGGCGCGCCGAAACTCTCCAGCGAATCCTCGATGATCTTGGCCCGCTGCCGGTCGAGGTTGTCATCCGACGTTGCCTCGATGCCCGGATTAAGAATAGTTTCAAGGTTCGGAAGTTCCCACGGCGGCAGAGGCTCGGGGATGCCAAGCGTGATGACCGGTTTCTCCAGATCGCGGTTCGCATCCGCCGCAGTGCGGTTTTCATTCGAATGCAGAGAAACGGATGGCGAAGGTTTGGCGGCGCTTTCCATCGCGGGGGCGGACTGTGGTTCGGACGCGGCGGAGAAGCGGCGGACTGCAGGCTCGATCTCCGGTTGTTTCCGGAGACGCAGTTTGGCCCGAAGCCCGGTCCATTTTTCCGACAGCCATCGAAATATTTTCTGCACCGTTGGTGCGAGCGCGTGGAAAAGCTGCGGGATCGAAATGCGGAAGGTCAGCAGCACGCCGATCAGAATCCACGCCAGGAGGACCAGCGCGGTTCCAGCGTAATCCAGGAGCGACAGGAGGACATGGAGCGGGAGCGCTCCGAGATATCCGCCGCCCCCTCCGTTCCAGGCGGTGACGAAGATCGTTCCCGGCGTGGGATCGGTGAGCAGATGGGCGAGCATCAGTCCGCCGAGAAAGAGCATCCCGAGTCCCGCCAGCCGGTCCGGCGAGAGCGGCGGAAGCGCGGAGCGGAAACGGCGCAGGACGAGGTACACGCCCGGCACGGCCAGGAGTACCGGCGCCGCGTAGGCGCCGACTCCAAAGATCCTCCGCAGGAGAAGCACCCACCATCCGGGAAGCGTGGAGGGCTTGGCAATGAAGAAGAAAATAACGGTAAGAGAGGCCAGGCCGATCAAGCAGATGCCGAGGATATCGAGCCGGTGTTCCGGCGGAACGAGGGGCGCGGAATGGGGAGGAGAGGATCGGGTTGTCTTTCTTCCGGTAATGCGTTTGGTTGGCGTCGGCACCGAGCCACCTATGGCAACGAAACAACCTTGCTTATTCGATTATATCAACGGTCCGCATAGCCGCGCGGATGCTTGCTGTGCCATTCCCACGCGCTCCCGACGATATCGCGCAGCGACGGCATGCGCGGGGTCCAGCCCAGCTCGCTCCGGATTTTCTCGGAGGAGGCCACCAGCCGCGCGGCGTCGCCGGGGCGGCGCGGGGACACCTCGGTGGGGATGGGATGCCCGGTGATCTCGCGCGCCATCTCGATCACCTGTTTGACGGAATAACCCGCTCCATTGCCGAGGTTGTAGACCATCCGCGGCCGGTCTTTCAGCGCGTCGAGCGCGAGCAGATGGGCCGAGATCAGGTCGGCGATGTGGATGTAATCGCGGATGGCCGTTCCGTCGCGCGTGGGGTAATCGTCTCCGAAGACCTTGGCCGCCGGCAGGAGCCCGAGGGGCACGCGTAGCACCAGCGGGATCAGATGGCTCTCGCCGGGATGATCCTCGCCGCGTCCGGGGAGCGCGCCGGCGGCGTTGAAATACCGCAGCGCAACGTAGCGGAGTTGATGGACATAGTGGTACCACTCGAGCGATTGTTCCACCATCAGTTTGGTCTGACCGTAGACATTCGCCGGCTTGATCGCGGAATCTTCCGAAAGCGGATCGTCGCTGGAGGCATACACCGCCGCGGAGGAGGAGAACACGAAGCGGCCGATCCCGGCCCGCTGCGCTTCCTCCAAAAGCGTCATCGAATAGGTGACGTTGTTCTGGAAATATTTTCCGGGATACTTCATGGACTCGCCGGCTTCGATGAAGGCCGCGAAGTGCATCACCGCATCGAATTTTCCCTCCGTCATCGTCCGCCGCAGGACGTCGCGCTGGCTTAGATCAGCCTGGATCCATTTTGCGCCGGAGGGTACCGCAGCCCGGTGCCCGGTTAGGAGCGAGTCGTAGACCACCACAGTATGCCCCGCCTCGAGCAGCATTTGCGCGCAGGCCGATCCGATATACCCGGCTCCGCCGGTGACTAAGATATTCATTCCACCCTCCGTCCGTGTATCATCTTGACGTATGTCATTCCGAGCCCCGTAAGCGGGGCGAGGAATCGCGTCCGGTGATGTACTTCTCCATTATGAATGATTGTAATTCATCCACACGGTACCGACTCCTCAGCCGCTGCACGGCCTCGGAGTGCCATTTGACCGGATGTCGCCGACCCCTCGCCCCGGACCACCATCGGGGTTCGGATGACGTATTTCGATTACTAATCAAGCACCTGGATCGGCGCGGCGTCCGCGTCCAGACGCTTGAGGCCCGCCGTCTCGAATTCCACCGTGAGGACTTCGTCTTCCCCGTGCACCTGGTCCTCGAGGATCACTCCCTCGCCGAAGCGTGCATGGCGGATGCGCATTCCGCTGCGATAGCGGGCCTTTCTTGGTTGCGGCGGCCCCGCATGTATAAAAGGCAACGTCACCTCCACCCCCTCACGCAGCATTGCCGAACGCCCGGAAGCTTTCTCCTCCCCCAGAAGCTGCGGCGGGATGTCGCGCAGGAAACGCGACTCCTCCATCAATCCGCCCCCGCCTCCTGCCGAACGCCGGAAGGCACGCAGCAAATATAACCGATCCATCGCGCGGGTGATGCCGACGTAAAACAGGCGCCGCTCCTCGGCCATCGCTTCCGGATCATCCATCGAGCGCATGTGCGGGAGCAGCCCGTCGTCGAGCCCGACGATGAACACCACCGGAAACTCCAGCCCTTTGGCGGCGTGCAGCGTCAAGAGCACCGGCGCGTCCTGTTTTTCCGTGAGCGTGTCCTGATCGGAGACCAGCGCGATTTCCTCAAGGAATCGTTCGAGCGGGATTTCTTCGAACTCCTCGGCCACCGCCATCAGTTCCTCGACGTTCTCCCAGCGTTCCTCGCCCTCCTCCGAACCATCCCGCAGGTATTCCCGGTACTTTAACTCCTTGAGGATCCTCCGCAGGAGAGAGGGTACGGATTCTCCGGCGGCCGCCGCGCGCCACCCGGAGAGCATTTGCCCGAAGGCGGCGAAAACTGGCGCTGCGCGCGACGGAAAAAGCGCCCCCACCCGCGCCATCGCGTCGGGTTCGGCAAACGAAAGTAGCAGCAGGCCCGGCGCCATCCGTTCGCGCGCGGCGGCTTCCTGAAGGGTGGTATAGGCTTTTTCGCCGATCCCGCGCGTGGGGACGTTGATCACGCGCGAGAGGCTCACCGCATCGGACGGATTATGGACCAGGCGCAGATACGCCAGCGCATCCTTCACCTCGCGCCGGCCGTAGAACCGCTGCGCGCCCACCAGCCGGTAGGGAAGGTTGGCGCGGAGGAACTCCTCTTCCAGCGCGCGCGACTGGGCATTGGTACGGTACATCACCGCGCAGTCGCCGGGCCGGACCGGCTTCTCCCCC
>Ga0187886_1004015_pt1 | contig 10763 bp, 9 predicted proteins | sample June2016WEW_20_1_FD_133001 | JGI IMG/M metagenome (GOLD analysis project Ga0187886, IMG submission 133001) | Peatland microbial communities from SPRUCE experiment site at the Marcell Experimental Forest, Minnesota, USA - June2016WEW_20_150 | ecosystem: Environmental > Terrestrial > Soil >...
TCGGCTGGATTGCAAGCGTACTTGCCCCTAAGCCTCTCTTCAGCCTTAGCTGGATCAGATACAATCTCCATATCCAGTCCCGCCTTTCTGACGACAAGTTTATTGGTTCACACGAGCGCTATATTGGCTTGGCTAAGCATCGCCATACACATCTATACTCACAAAACAATCGATGCACAGGCCGTTACAATTGCTGCAAGCGCTGTGTCCTTCATGTCCGCAATTGTCTTCTTGCAAACCAGTTTGACAGTCTCATTTGGCCTGCCAGTCACCTTACTCGCTGGTGCCCTCTTGCTAGGAGGCACAAGAATTACTAAATTCACCACAAGAAAGAGCAACATAAGCAACATCAAAGAGTCGTAGATCATAGGCAAAGTTTGTCTTCAGACTTTCTCGAATGTGTATGGACAAAGCGCGCGCACTAAGAAGGGAATTGCAGTCGATGGGTTTCACCGTGCGGCATCATTAATCGTCAGAGCTGATGTACCTTGATCGTCGTCACGGAAATATCTGTCGTGGAACAAAAGACCACGGAAGAATCTGCCTAATTCGTGCTTTTTTCACTCCAATCACGCGGGATTTTCCCTTAAGTTTTCGATTGTTCTGTTCAAATTCGGCAATGGCGTACGCCCAGAAACTGTTACTAATTCTTCGTGCGGTGTAAGGTCCTTTGTGACTGCGCGAAGTAGATTATATAAAGTTGAAAGATACTCTAGGAAACACCGACGAAGTGAAGTCAGCTGATGGATGATTCTTGAGCGCGCGCTAATGAAAGCCGTAGTTTCATCCGTTTAGCGCGCACTGATCCGAGTGTCAGTTCTGGCTATCGAGCGCATGATTCTTCGCATCATAATCCACCGAAGGAAACCAATCGCGTATTTGCTGCCCTTGTATCTTGCTGAAAAATAACAATGGAGAAAGGTCGAATGTCGATAACCTAGTGCGGATACAGGCCTGTCCAGATCAAAGGTCTTAAACCATTCGAAAAATTCTCTTGCGCCTTGTATTCCATTCCCAGTTTCTTTTCCATTGTCTAAGATGTCCATGATGTTGTTTTGCATATCTTTCCATTCCCCACGAAGTAAAGACTGATCTGAGGTCAGTACACCGTAGCTCAGACGGGTTTTAATCAGCTTGAACGCATCTTCGGGCCTTAGTGAAAAGTTGCTCCTTGCGGGATCAATATTCGCCAATGCCAATTCTGCTATAGTTCTTAGACATTTCTCGCATACACAGCAATTGAGAGCCTGAGGGGCCCTAGGAGTTGCAAAGAATCTGGCGCTTGAGCCGCAAACAATCAAATTAGAAAAGTAACGAGAATTACCGTTTAAGATGCGCTGCGCTTTTTCAAGTCGAGTTAGTTCATGGTTGTCATAAACCACTCTTGTGTTGCCTACAGAAACATCAGCGAGATGGAACAAAAAGGATCCATTTGGTTCCCAGACGTTCTTGCAGTCAGACGAGGCGACCAGAAGCGTTCCAAACTGAGGCGTGAGTAGAGGGCTTGCTGCACCAACCAGAAGCAAACCATGCGAAACCGCTAAACACCAAGTGAATCCCGCTGGGAGAAAATTCTTATCCAGCAATTCACTATTGATTAGTTCACTTGCATTTGTTTTGACAAAATGAATATCCAGTCCTTCTTGATTCGCGAAGTCTTGAAGTTTGCCTTTTACCAGATTCCAGTATCTACGTTCGCAAGTGGGAATGTCGACTCCCCATATAGAAATCAAATCAGGCTTCTGCTCCTTATGCCGCAAATACGACGTCAACGAATCAAGACCCCCAGTAAACAGCAGAGCAACTCGTTTGCCTGAAGAAGCATCAGAAACAATATGGTCCACATGTATTTCTGTTGAGAACGAAAATCGAGGAAACCATTTTCTGAATGTTGACTCCACATTCTTGAGAGATCTTAGAAAACAAGCATCTGCACTTTCCAGATAGACATCAGCCCCTACAGCCCATGCGACTGGGACAACAACTGAAAGCGCTGGAATGGACAGAATACTCTTATTGATTTTCTCTATATTTTGATCAAACGTCAAGAAAAGACGATCCCCATTGAAGTATCTTCTGATTTTATCCGAAAAGTAAAACTTAACAAAAAGCCTATTGTCAACAGCCCGCAAATCATCTACTCTAATAAACTCTTTGCTCAAAGCTTCACCACCAACATCCTCAAACGGGCACTGTAGCTGTCAATTCGATCGATTGGAACTTTGGGCCCTGCACCTGAACACGCGAACGTAGTCACACTAGCCTTCCTAGCCATCCCGGATGCCTCTGCACAAATATTGTATATCAAGATTTAATATGATATTCCTCCAACAGAATGTATCAAAAAACGATAGGTCCCGAAAGCTGTCTCTCGACCAATCGATCAAAACAAAGATGATTCACGCGCACTACTCTAGCGCGCGCGGGGCGTTTTGATGCTTGCAAGCGCATTTGCAACAATGGGCAAAAGAATGTGAAAGGCTAAAAGTGACCGCGTCTTCTGTCATTCGGCGTCAGAGTCTCAACCTTGGCGACGGGATGTCAACTTCACGCGAAGGATTTCCCCTAGACCTTTTTCAACTCTTTTACCTTCACTCACTGAGCGGATTGTTTGAAGGCGCTGATATGTTTATATAAATTGCACGGCTATCTGAGTTGTGACCTATAGCTGATTTAGCGTGTAAACTCCCATACACTGGGGTTCGAGGGCGTCCTGTTGAAGAAGATTGGAGATAGGCTGCATGCTAACCATTTGGAAATCATAGTGCTTATTGTACTTTTCCTGTTCAGCCTTAGAGTCATCAACTGGTTTGAACCACCATATATATTGACTAGTGGAGACTTGAGGGCTCCGTTAGTTAATCAAGCCTTTGTCAATCGCGTCATGTACACGTGGAATGAGATAGACTTTGGTCTACCTTCAGTTTATTCTCCTAGAATTCTTGATCCGTTCTATTTTTTCATGACAGTTCTACAGTCTCTTGGCGTTGGCCTATATTTATCCGAGGTCGTGACAGTGTTTTTGTTGTTTTTCCTTTCATCTACACTTATGTATGTATTTGTGAAGCAAGTGACAAACGGTGACGTTGTTGCATCACTCGTGGCTGCTCTCTATTTGACTTCTAATTTGTATCTGATCAATGACAGAGAAGCGACAGCTATTGGGTTCATAGATATCACGCTAATTGTCTTGCCCTGTTTGATAACGTTCGTAAAAGGAATCAAGACACAATCATACAGAATGATAGCAATTTCAGGGATATTATGCACACTGACCTACGCCACGTTTCCAAACTACAGGACGACTCTTATCTGTCTAATCACGCTTGGCCTACTCTCTGTTTTTTATTTTGCAACTAAGGGGTTACATGTTAGTTTCAATAGTCAAAAGGGATCCAAGAAAATATCTGGGGTATACGTGGATGTTGCCTTGCTAGGACATTATTTTAAGCTTCTTGTAGTTTTTGTAACCGCGCTTTTGTCAGCGTCTATCTGGGTTGGTGCAATACTCTTTTCAAGTTTCAATGTTTTGAGTGCAGCATACGCTCAGATAACTACACCAGTGTTTGTTGGTGGCCTAAAATTATACGACGTAACAAGACTCATTGTAAAATGGGGTTTCTACAGCGGCGCTCTAGGCAGGCCATACCTCCCTTACGGCCATGTATACTTAGGCGACCCCTTAATCATCATTCTTTGCTACTTTCCTGCCATTTTAGCGTTTGCAAGCCTGTTATTGTCCAAAAAACATGAAATTGCGCTGTTCTTTGGTTCTGTGGCCATTCTTGGCATTTTTCTAGCTTCAGGCTTCAGCTTCAATCAATATATAAACAATTTTTACACCGCTTTGGTGGGGCTTCCTTTTCTCAATGCCTTCAGAGAAGCGTCAAATTGGATATTCTTCGTAATTATCTCTTTCAGCATTCTCATAGGCATGACCTCATCGGTCGTGTTTCATAGGTTCAAAAACAAGGTGCTACGGATACTCGTGATAAGCCTTGTCGCTCTTCTCTTCATTACGACAACGTATCCCTTAACTACAGGTGAAGTTGCAGAAAACTGGCTTAGCCCAAACATTAAAGGGACATATCTACCATCTTCTTATGTCCAACTCAATGATGTGCTTTCAAATCAGTACTGGGCTCTCTTGCTTCCACAAAGAGGTACTTACGTCACCTACAATTTTAGCGGGATGCCCTTTGGTGCTGGAAATCCTTACCCACTGATTTTTTCGAAGCCCATAATATCTGGATCAGGAACAGAATACATTCAGTCCGAAAACCTAGACTTGCTGAATAAAGTTTATGGATTGATGCTGACAAACGAGTATGAAAATGTAGCACCCGAAGGAAACGCTTCAGGGAGTTCAGTCGGAAAAAACGGATTAGTACCAGCTCAAGCCATTGATGGAGATTATGGCACCAGATGGGCGTCTGAACACGGTATGCCACAGTGGCTCGAAATCGATTGGAACAAGAACCAAGAATTGTCAAGAATAAAGATAGTTTTCGAAAATGCATACGCAAACGACTACACCATAGAAACGTGGAACGGCTCCAACTGGACAACCCAAACAAAAGTGGAAAACAACACCAGTCTTCAACCTGAATATGCATTTTCACAGTTGACTCCTACAACGAGGCTCCGCATAAACTTCACCGAGGCTTTACCCTTTAATATGGTAAGCATATGGGAACTGGAGGTCTACGCTCACACCGAGGCAGTTTCAAAATTTCTAGGTATGTTGGGCATCGAATCCCTTGTACTTGAAAAAGACATTGTTTTTGGTAATGTATACGACGTGAGCGAGCTCAGGATTAACCAAAGCGACAACTTTATTCTAACTAAAGAATGGGACGAAGTCCTACTGTACAATAACACCTGTGCGTTGCAGAAACTCTACACAGCCAATAACATCTTTAACTATGCAACATTAGATGACATTTTCCAAATCGTAGATAAGTCAGAATGGGAGACTTTGCAACACTCCGCGCTTATCAATTCAACATCAACAAGCACAATAAAAAACGATGAGCTAGTGTCCCCAGAAAACTTTGTGTGGACAGAGCTCTCTCCCGCGAGCTATCTGGCACACGTGGAATCGACAGGTCCCTTTGTCTTAGTTTTTTTGGAGAGCTATGATGAACACTGGAAGGTGTCCGTAAACGGCAATCCAGTTTCTGAAACAAACCATCATGACGTGAACGCTTTTGCAAACGGTTGGCTAATAAACAGCACAGGAGACCTTACAATATCGATACAATATGAGACACAAAACGTTTTTCTTATATCGGTAGTTGCGTCTTTAGTTCTTCCCGCGCTGTTACTAGCATTCTTGAGCAGAAAAGAACTAAGGAGGATCGGCAATCTAATTCGTCGCAGACTCAAATCCATGAAAGTAAAATCGAAACATGAGATGTGAAACGCTTCCTAACAAACAACCTTCGTGGCGCGCGCGTAGCGCGTTTGCGGAACAGCCAAAAACATTCTATCTCGTGAAATTTAATTAGCCAGTCTGCTAATAACGTCTAATGCAACAAAGAATTCGGCGGTGTAACAGATTCGGTGTATGTGATATGGCAAATTACATTTTCACAAGGCTCAAAATATTTCTGAGCAACCCCATTAAAACGATAGAACGTTTGAAGCAGGTGGAACTATATGCACAGGAATATCAAGAGATTTTCATAGTTCAGCCATATTTCTGGCTCTTCAACCTAGTAAGACCAGGTACAACCATTGTAGACATAGGAGCCACCATAGGCGATACTTCGATCTACTTTGCAATGAACCCTAACGTGAGTAGAGTAATTGCTTATGAGCCAAACGTAAACTTGTTTAGAGAAGCAGAAGAGAATGTTAGTAAAAGCCCTTTTCCGCTTAGGCAAAAAATAACCCTGCACAAAGCTCAGATAGGCAATTATGAGGAATGGGGAGGGTGGATTGGAACAACTGATCGAAACGAGACAGATAAAACAGAATATTCTTTGGATCAGGCTCTCCGACTACTGGATAACGTGGCGATAAAATGCGATGTAGAAGGAGCAGAAATTAACATCTTCAATGAAAGAACTGACCTATCAAAAGTCTATGCCATCCAAATGGAATACCATCACGGAAGGTCTGCTCAGTTGATAGCTACACTCAGAAACAAAGGCTTCCTAACCAAAAGCGAGCACACTGAAAACAGGTCAGACCTAGGCGAAATTGGACACATTTGCGCTTGGAAGTGAACTTCAGATAATTAAACAAGGCAACCGTCAAATAGGCTTTCTGTACAGTCTAACTCGTTCAATTTAGTCACGTTTCCGAAGCCTCCGCAATCAACAAGTAAGCTTCAGCCAAGTTCTCAGCGCCTTACACAGATAATTCTCCATTCGAAATGGGAGTGGTTTAAAGCAATCTGGTGGGGATGTATAGGTTTAGACTCTCTTTTAATTCTTACAAAGCTTCGGCGGACCAAGGGGGACTTGAAACTACTTTGAAAGTAGTTTGAAACTAGCGCGCATGTGTATTTCTAAATTCCTCTCTTGGCTGCAACAAAGTTGGGCGGCAGAGGGCACGCTTTCGCCGTGTTGTATCATATTTGTATCATACGGTAGACCCGGGGTAGGGTGTGTCAGCACACAAGCCTAGACCCGGGTAGCCTCTGGTGACGCACTAGTGCATCATCCAAAACCATGATTTCCAACCCGCAACAGCCCAAGGCCTCGCATCATCCTGACAACGGTTTTCACACTCTGGACACGCAGCCGCCAAAGAACGGAAACGAAGAAGCAAACACATCCAACCCACAAACGAATTTAGGAACAGGCATGCGCGCGTTTGGGCCGTATTCAAAAGGTCTTGGGCACTGTGGCTTATTATTAGCATTTTTGAGCAGAAAAGAACTAAGGAGGATCGGCAATCTAATTCGTCGCGCGCGCTCAAATCCATAGAAGTCAAATCGAAACAGGAAACGTGAAACACATCTAGACAATCTTGGTTACAAGTCTAGCTTGGAATAAACTACGCCCGAAGTCGTCGCAGAATATTCTAGAATTTTCAAGAGAGTTACGCCGAAGGCTAGCTTTGGTCTTCTCAAAAATCTTCTCCAGTTTTTCATGAAAAGTGCAGACCTGAACCATACGCTCGTTTGCACGATTGAATAATCGCCATACTTGCGCCTGTACAAATGAACGGTTTTCCCATAGTAGAACTTCTTCCTAAGCCATGTCATAAGTGAGAAATCTTCTTCATGATGAAGTATCACGGCTTTAATCCGTGGAAATATGCCGTGCTTCTCTCTTTGAATCTTATAGGGTAAAGTGGATTCCTCAAAAAAAGTCAGTCCTTCTTCGAACCCTCCGACTTCTTTGGCAAGCTTTGCTGGAAAGAATCTTGCAGATTCAACGATAGATCCAGGGTAAAAGCTTCTTTCAAAGTCGCGGGCTTTCACCCAAAAGCTACTCCCGACAGAGCGTTCAGGTATCACAATGCCTCCTATGTATGGCGATCTCTGAGCAAGTTCAACGCACTCGCCTATTACGTTGCGAATGAGTTCCATGTCTGAATCAACAAAGAGCAGATATTCTCCTAACGAACGTCTCATTCCTTCGTTCTTTGCTTCAGCTCTTCCTCTCTTGGGATTTCTTATTACATTACATTCATATTTTTCGGCAATTTCAAGAGTAGTGTCTGTCGAACCATCATCGGCAACAATGACTTCTACCTTTTTCCAGGTCTGTCTTTTCAATGATTCAAAACATTTCACCAAAAATCTTTCAGAGTTATAAGTTGGAATTATGACAGAAACGAGTGGTTGTTCCATTCCGTTCTTCTGCATTCGAACTCACTTTAAGCGGCTTTGATAACATTCAGGAACTCGTCAGCTACTTTATCCCAACTAAAACCCCTAGAATATGCCAAGGCCTTTTCTGAAAGCCTGACCCTTAAAACGTCACTCTCCAAAACCTGAAAGATTGCTTCCCCCAAGGCATCTACATCGCCAGATTTAACTAGAAGCCCTGTTTCGTCACTAATGACAGCGTCTCTCAGACCCGCAACATCATAAGCAACGCATGGCACGCCCAAAGCGTTTGCTTCAACTACATTCAAACCGAAACCTTCCCTAACACTCGGATTAACCAAAACCCAAGCCTTCTTAATAAGCTCCCTTCTTTCTTCATTAGAAACAGAGCCGAGAAACCTAACGCCTTCAACGGCAATTCTCATCAACTTTCCGCTGAAGTAGCCATCTCCAATTATCCATAGCTCTGCATCAGGAACTTTGCTCTTAACAATCTTGAACGCTTCGATTGCCTGGTCAGGCCTCTTTGCCTTATTCAACCTGCCCGCAAAGACTATGACAGGAAAATGCTCTTTCTCTCCCAATTTCTCTAAAGGCTTGAAATTCAAGCCTTCACCGACGACAAAAACCTTTTTGAACCCTAAGTCAACCAAATCTTTTCTGCTGCTCTCTGAAACAGTCACCGTTGGAATCGATTTGTAATTTTTTAGCCACCTCTCTTCAAGAAAATAGTATCCCAAGTAGTCTATTGGAAACGGGGTTTCATAAAACCAGTATTCCCTTGCTAATTGATGTATCAGCGCAAAGATTTTTTCGCCGTTCTTGACAAACTTCGGCGTAAAGAAGGGCACAGTGTTAATCTCGTCAATGACGATTTCATACCCTTCTTTTGAGAAGAACTTTCTGTAGTATTCTCTAGCTTTCAAATACGCAGAATATCTTCCGCCTTCCCTGACAATTCTTACTCCATCAACGACCTCTTCGGCTTTACAATTCTTAAACCTGGAAGTGAACAAAGTTGCTTCGTGTCCAGTTTCAACCCACCTCCTCAGAATTTCGTGGGTGAAAACTTCAGCTCCTCCCATTTCAGGATTCAACCAACAGCGCCAGTTAAACATCAGAATCTTGAGCTTTTCCATTACGTTTCTCCCACAGCGAATCACCGCGCAGCACTTTTCAAAAACGCTTGTGCTAGCCACGCTGATAATACTTCAAAACTCTCAGTCTGTACGCAATTCCAAACATGTCCACGGTCATTCGAAAGATTTCCCTAAAACTGATCATGCTCCTAATGCAGACATCAACAGGCAGATCAACAATCCTGTAGCCAGCGTGGTTACACGCGCCTATCAGTTCTAAATCAAAAGCGTACCGCTTTACAACAAACTTTGGGGCCATTCTCTCCAGAACTTCTCTTCTGAAGGCTTTCAGCCCGGTTTGAGTGTCCGTCAGTTTTATTCCAGTGAGCAGCCTGGACAACGCGTTGAAACCGAAACTCAGTATCTTCCTTCTCAACGTAACCGTTGTACGTGACTGAGGATGCCACTTTGAAGCAACCGCAATGTCGTTCGTTTTCAAAGCCTCAACGTAATTGGGAATAAACGTTGGATCAACATCCAAATCACCGTCTATAACGACGATGGAATCACCTTGTGAGTGTGCAAACCCCATCTTTATGGCATTTCCCTTGCCCATGTTCTTGTCATAGCCAACAACTTTCAAGCAACCATTGCTTTTCTCGCTGATGTGGTTGACCGCTTTCTGCCTTGTATCGTCTAAGCTTCCATCATCGACGACCACAATTTCATAGTTCCAACCAGTCGCACTCATAACGCAGTCAACTTTGTCAATAGTGTCTTCAATGACTTTTCCTTCGTTGTAAGCGCATATAACCACTGACACATCAATCTTGTCTTCCAGCTAAGCTCGCCCTCCAAGTGCTTTCTCTCTAATGAAGCCTACCGCTTGCAAAACAACGCCAACAACCAAAAAACCATAACCAAGGACCGCCACGTCATCCACTATCGGGCTTCCTTGAATCAGCAGAAAAGCAGAAGTCAAAACAAGCGCTTGGAAAACAATGACAAAGAGTGCCCCAGGATTCCCAGCGAAGTACTTCTTGACCTTGGCTAACTTCATCCTTCTACCCTCTCGTAAACAAGCATTAATTCAACATCATTTGGCTACAGATTTAAAACCCAAAACATATAAGACTTGTCCCCTCCGCGCGCGCCAACCTTTCCTGCAACAGTGCCAAGACACAAAAAAGAAGTCAGTATCTCGTCCTAAGCATTGGTGCGTCTTTCTAATGGCTGGTCAGAAGCAGGTTTCAACCAAGAAACGTCATCTTCTGATTGTGGCTGGGTGCTTTCTATTTCCTGCTTATACCCGTTATTGATTTAATGCCTTACTAGAGTCTCGCTGGTAGAAGCCCGCGATCTATATTGGAACCATTTTAGTTAATCACAAACGCGTGCTCGTACGGTGCTTTTCTCAACTTCATTATGGCGGGCGTCAAAGGGCTTGAAGAACTCAGACTAGGAGCTGACGGCGCCAGTGGTAGCAGAGTGCGTTGAAACGTGTCTTGTGGAGGCTGTAAAAGCCGCAATTATTCCAGAAGAATCGGTCACCAGAGGTTTTCTTTCAGAATGTCAAAAGATAGAAAAAGTATGCATGCTAGAGACAGATTATCCGAAGCTCCTAGATTCTTCAAGAGAAGCGTCTTCCAGAAACTCGAATCGATCGATCCCAGTGCAAATTGCTCTGCTGAAGAAGGTCGGGCGTGTAGGTTATTATATAGGTTCCGAAAGCATAAGTTAAATATTTTATATCGCGCGCATGCTTGTTCCCAAATTCTTTGCGAGGTGGCTTGTGCCATTGACTTTGCTTGATCTGTGGATGACGATGTGACGCGGGATATTGGAAGCATCGTCTAGAAGGCGTGAATCAACTCGGTCATACTTGAAAAAGGGAA
>Ga0187886_1004017_pt1 | contig 10761 bp, 11 predicted proteins | sample June2016WEW_20_1_FD_133001 | JGI IMG/M metagenome (GOLD analysis project Ga0187886, IMG submission 133001) | Peatland microbial communities from SPRUCE experiment site at the Marcell Experimental Forest, Minnesota, USA - June2016WEW_20_150 | ecosystem: Environmental > Terrestrial > Soil >...
CTTGCGTGAACTCGATGCAAAAACTGACGTAATAGTGCTGGCTCAAGCGTCGATGGCAAGAGTTCTGGACACGATGAAACCTGGTGAGATGCATGTACCCGTCCTGTCGAGCCCTCGCTTAGCGGTTCAGTATATGAAACAGTTCATGAATGATCTGCCCAAGAGGACTTAGCTGACCTGCGAATCCTACGCCGGCTTGACGAATTTCTCAGGGTTTCTTTCAAACTGCTGTTTGCAAATCGGCGAACAGAAGTAGTAGGTCTTCGCCTTGTATTCAGACTTCCACTTCGCCGTCCTTTCCTCTACTTCCATACTACATACTAGGTCTCTAGCCAATCGAAACCCTCGTCAGGCTCTTCGCTAACGAGACAGATCAGGCTTACCGTTGACAATCAGGAAGACACTATCTGCGACTCTAGTTCTTTGGCATGTGTTTCGACAAACTCCTTTAGCGAACGAGACGCTTGGATGATTGCTAAGTCTCCGCCGAAGGATCTTCTTCTCCCCCACGGGTTCTCAACTCATGATCGTGATCCTTAAGCTAGATCGCGCAATTCTCCACGATCCGCTTCGATGCGTATCCTAGTTTAACCTCTGAGAGAGTACTCATGGTTGGTATACCATTCGGTGTCCATCCTCTGAGCTTATAGTAGTCATCAAGCATAGGATCTAGTGCAACGAGTGTGTTCTTCGAATGTCCCTCCGTCAAAGGCGTCTCCAAGAGCCTCACTGGAAGTGAGTCGTCCTTTCGACTGAAGCCATTTCTCGCATTGAAGACACGTTCAAGGTTGTAGATTCTTTCGCCGATACTGATCAGGTCTGTCGCTGTGAAGTGCATGCCCGTGGCAGTCTGAAGTAGGTGTGAATAGTGGTCCGGATTCAAAGCGAACTGTGAGAAACGACAAAGAACCATCGAGTCCGCTGCGGCTGAGATATTCTGAAGGAGTATTGTGAGGCTGGCTTTACCTTCTGTCTTGAATCGGTCGACAAGGCATGGGTGTCCTAGAACTTCCGCGGAGGTCATGTACGCACGAAGGTGACATGCTCCTCTGTTCGAAGTGGCGAAGGCCAATCCCATTCCCTGAACGCCTCGAGGATCATAGCCGGGCATCTCAAGACCCTTGACACTCATTGAGCACTCTGGATGCCCGTGCCTTCGAGCAAACCTGAGCGAACCTTCACTAAGCTCGTTCCCGATCCCTGATCGCTCACTAATCAGTCTGACACAATTCACCATGGCCTCCGCGTCCCCGAACTTGGGACCGTCTGCAAGATGACCTGCGGCGGAAAGTTCCATCGCACATGCAATTGTGCTGCCGGTTGAAATCGTGTCGAGCCCGTACTCGTTGCAAAGGTAGTTTGCTTCTGCGATGCCTTCTAGGTCGCGTACGCCACAGGCAGCGCCGAAAGCCCAAACCGTTTCATATTCCGGCCCTTCACCCTGTCTATCACTTTCGGGAATCTTCGTTGCCCTTCCACAGGCAATGGTACAAGCATCGCACGCAACTCTCTTCTCTAGTAATCGTTCTCTGATGGTCTCTCCGGAAATTGCGTCGGCGTCTTCATAGTAACCTCTCTGAAAGTTGAATGTTGGGAGCGCTCCAATCTCATTCATTATGTTGACGAGCACTGCAGTGCCATAGTTCGGCAGCGAATCCTTCGTAACAGGATTCTTGGAAATGGCTTCGAGGCCAGTTCGCGCTGCGACAGTGAATTTCTCTCTGTCCGCTATTGCCGGATCACGGTTTCCGAGGACGGTGATTGCTTTGAGATTCTTTGAGCCCATGACAGCTCCAACGCCACCTCTGCCGGCCGCCCTATGCTTGTCATTGATTATGGAACTGATCAGAACTAATCGCTCGCCCGCTGGGCCGATGCAGGCTACCTTGGCATCTCTGTGAGTCTCGGACCTGATCATGTCTTCTGTTGCGTGAGTGTTGAGTCCCCAGACGTGATCGGCATTCCGAATCTCGGTCATGTCGTCGTGGATCCATATGTAGCTCGGTCTTTCTGCTCTGCCGTCGAGCACCATGGCATCCCAGCCACTGCGTTTGAACTGAACTCCGAAATGTCCGCCTGAGTTGGAGTCAAATATTGTTCCAGTAAGGGGGGATCTCGTTGTAACTGAATATCGACCAGACGTGGGCGCACCTGTCCCGGTCAACGGGCCAGTTGCGAAGATGAGCTTGTTCTCCGGTGAGAGCGAGTTGATTCCACATGGGAGTTCGCGAAACAGTATCTCCGCACCGAGGCCTCGCCCGCCTAGGAAGAGCTCTGCTTGCTCGCTTGTCAGAGGTTGTGACGAGATCTTCTTGTTGCTGAGGTCTATTCTGAGGATTCTTCCCATCCATCCGTACAAGATCCAACCCCCTTCTTCTAGAAGTCCCTGAATTTCCTGTACGCGTTGTCAGGGCAAGTTCTACACTTCTTCACGTACAGGTTCTGGACCTCCAACGGCTGTTTGGAAATATAGTTGCTCGGGCAAATCTTGCACGGAACTTCCTCCACAAACCAAGATCCATCATACCTCGCCCAGTTCAGCGAGTTGACTATGTTGATTCCGTTGCTAGTACCGATCCGGAATCTGTCCGGCCGGAGAAGACTCGGCGAGTTCGCCGCGGCGTATATGCTTCTGATTGCTTCTAGGAAGTTGGTCACGCCCCCTGCCGCCTTCACACCGAGTCTGTCGTTGACCGTGTCACGCATCAGCTTCAAGTGTGCGGGGTAGGCGCCCATCGGTCCAAATCCAGTGGAGGTCTTGACAAAAGCTGCGCCTCCCTCTTCAGATATTCGACAGGCCTCCACGATCTCTTCGTCTGTGAGGTACCCGGTCTCAAGGATGACTTTCACTGGCGCCCCATTCGCCTTCTTCACCACCGCTCCGATGTCGCCTCTGACGAGCCCACGCGTCTTACGGCCTTCGTCTCCTGAGGATACCGTCATGTCTCGGATGGCTCCCACGTTGATCACCATGTCAATCTCGGTTGCCCAGTTTGCGATCGCGTCTGATGTCTCAAAGGCCTTTGACTCAGTCGACATCTGACCAAGCGGAAAACCCACAACGCTTGCGATGCCCACTCGACTCGATTTAGATTTCAGATATTGTGATGCTTCGCGTACCCACCATGAGTTTATGCATACAGTCGCGAAGCTGTGAGCATCAGCCTCATCGCACACCGATCTGATCTTTTTCCGGAGAACATGGGGCTTTAGCTCCGTGTGATCGATCAAGCTAGCCATCTGTTCTTCGTCGAGGCGCTCCGCGACTTCGCGAAGCGACTGGGCGGGAATTCTCACGATCATTCTCCAATCCAAGAAGAGAGGTTAGGGGGGGATGAATCTTCCTGCGTCTAGGCGCATCTGGCCATTTATCTGACCAATAACCTAGCCCATTTTCCAGGGTGAGAACCCGATTCTTGCTGTTTGTTTTATACCAGTAGCTTTTTACCTGAGGCGGCCATCTGCGTGCAGGAGAAGCGCTCACAGCTGCGTGGACATCCACGAGACTTAGAGCTCTTCCGAGATAACGAAAGCCAAAGCAGCAAGATCGTGGAAGTCTGAGAGAACCGAATCCTAATTCGCGTAACTGCTCATAGTCTGACAGAACGGCGGATCGAGTTTTCGGCGATTATCACGGACCTACGGGTTAGCCGCTAAGGCTAAGGAGAAACAGAAAATGAGTAGTTTCGAAGAACTGGGCCTAAGCCCAGAGATATTAAGCGCTGTCAAAGCGCTCGGATTCGACGTTCCGTTTCCTATCCAGGAAGCAATCATTCCGCTTCTCTGGAGCGGAAGCGATGTCATCGGTCAAGCCCACACAGGTACTGGAAAGACCGCTGCGTTTGGCCTACCAATCTTGGAGATCGTCGATGAGAAGAATTTGAATATTCAGGCGTTGGTGCTCGTCCCGACACGCGAACTTGCGATGCAAGTCGCCGACGACATCACCTCATACGCAAAGAACACGCGCAAGCACGCCCTAGCAATATACGGCGGTCAGTCAATCCACGCGCAGATCGATGCTCTTGAGGACTGCCCACAGATCATTGTTGGAACACCGGGCCGTATCCTCGACCATCTTGAACGCGGATCCCTGCGTTTGAAAGACGTTCAATGCGTCGTGCTTGACGAGGCTGACAGAATGCTCGACATGGGCTTCATAGATGACGTTGAGCGTATTCTGAAACAGAGCGGAAGACGCCAGATTGCGTTCTTCTCTGCAACTATGCCCGATGAAGTGCGCAAACTTGCTCGCCGACACATGAAAAACCCGCGCGAAGTTCTAATCGAATCAGAGGATCTCAACGTCAAAGAAATCAAACAGTACTATTGCCAAGCGGACCACGATACAAAACTTGACGCACTTCTGAAGATTCTACATGACAAGAACGTGCAACGCGCGATAGTGTTCTGCAGGACCAAGCGTACGACATTTTGGCTTAACGAGTCGCTTAGAAGAAGACATGAGAATGCCACAGCGATAAACGGCGACCTATCTCAGAATCAACGCGACCGAGCAATGGAGGACTTCCGAAGCGGTCACACCCGCATATTGGTTGCCACTGATTTGGCTGGAAGAGGCCTAGACATTGACGGAGTCACGCACATCATCAACTATGATGTCCCTGAGGAACCCCTCACCTACTTCCACAGAATCGGCAGAACAGGAAGGGCTGGCAAGACCGGGACCGCGGTGACAATCGTGTCCGGAGACCAAAGTGCCGACTTTAGGGCAATAGAGACTATGGCGGACTACCAGATTGAACGCCTTGAGATCGGCAGGCTCGAACGCAGCACCTTCACTCCGAGAAACGGGGGCCAGGAGAGATTTCACGAGGAAGCTCGCCCCAGGTTCAACAGAACACCGTATAGACACCCCAGGCACAGTCGAGATCCACCCTTTCGCGGCATACAGAGACAAAGCGGAGCGCCTATAGCGGACCTCCGACCCTGAGAGGCCGGGTTCACATGCCAGTAGCGATGAGAAAACTCACAAGCGGACGCGGCTCTGACCGCGATCTTGTCTACCTACTCATGCTTGCAAGGAAGTACGGTTTAGAGCCTACCGACCTGCACAATGCCTTGGTAAAGGCAAAAGGCAGCAAAGAATCATCATGCGGGCCTTTGTCCATAGAACTGCGGGAGCGCCAAGAGAACGCCTGTCGCTTCATGTTCTCGCAGGATGATCGATCCGTCGCACAGGCCTCAGTATCAGAGGCTTCGCTGGCAAAACTTCGAGATGTGCCCCTAGAGTTCAAACGACTGTTACAGAATCCGCGCTCACAGTCTACTCTCAGTGATCAAACTGAATCTGAAAGACGGATCCGCGACCTTCAATACGGCTTGAAACATGTGAGCTTGAAAGCTAGAGTCACACAGAAGTCCGAGGTAAGAGCGGTAGAGTCAAGAAACGGTTCACCGCTCGCAGTGTGCATAGCAACCCTCTCCGATGGGACAGGAGAGATCCGCCTGCCCCTGTGGAACAGACAGATCGACACGATCGAGAAGAATGACACAGTAGTCATCCGGGATGCCACTGTCAAGAACTTCAGAGGAGAGATGCAACTATCCCTGCCGTGGAAGACCGGGACCATCTCAGCCGTGCAATCGACAGACGCAATGGCCCAATAGCCAAGTGCTATGCCTGATGTCCTCAGACCCGTCAGCACGACCTAAATACGACGAATCCAATCCGACCGGCAGTCAAGAGAGTCCGCCAGACTTGTCGGAAACCGGTTCAGAAAACAAGCCTCCACAGAAATTGGAGATCGATAAACCGCAGGAATTCAAGTTTCATGTTGCGTACGGCGTTTATGCGCGCGCTTGGGAGGACAACAAGTCCGATACCGCGAGACTCAGATTGAATGAACTGATATCTTCCTTATCAAAAGACGATAGTGAAGACAGCTACTACGCCTTCTATTCTGGAATTCAGGAATACCGTAGGGACTCGATGTCCTTCAGGTCTGGTAGGACGAGGATCCAAACGTCGAGAAAGAGAGACTGGCAACAGAGAGATTCACGCGATAGAAGAGATCGACGCCACCATTAGAAACCGAACCCATCAAACGTCTAGAGATCCCCGTCCAAGGCTCACGTTGGTTTATTTGAAGACCAACCGCATCGTCGGGAATGATTCTCAGCTCTGCTCTGATGAACCGAAACTCTCCGGCAAACTGGGAAACGCGTCCACGAACGTCGATCTCAACGACTGCTAGATTCTGCACGAACTGCGGAGCTACTCTCCCAGTCTTGCCTAGAGCTCCTCTAAGCTTAGATCAGTCACATTCTTCATGCTTTGCAGCCGTCGAGCACAGTCGTCGCACACTCGTTTCTCAAGCTTCATTTGGGCAATGTGTTCCTCAACCAAGAGCGGCGTGGGCTCTGCTTGGAGGAAATGCGCCGTGAAATGTGCTCTCCTAGTCGCCGGCTTCCTTTGACACATTTCACAGTCGCTCGCTCGATCACGCTTTCTAAGCATGGGGTCGATCGTTGCCTGTCAACCTCGCAGTTAGATGCCTAACGCCTCACAACTCTCAATCTGAACCTATCCTAGGTTCAAAACAGTTGCTACCGAGGGCCTTTCGGACAAACACCGGCAAGCGACATAAGGCTCCCCAATCAATGTGGGATTGAGCTACCTTGGATCAATATGTCCTGTCACTAGATCAAGGAACCACAAGCTCACGCACAGTGCTGTTCGACAACAAATGCAGAATACTGCGATCTGCAAAAGAAGAGTTCACCCAGACCTTCCCGCGTCCTGGCTGGGTTGAACATGACCCGACTGCCATCTGGTCGACTCAGATCCGCACAGCCAAACAAGCGGCTGCCAACCGCTGGACCAAGATCGCTGCAATCGGAGTAACCAATCAGCGAGAGACCACGATCATCTGGGATAGATACACGGGCAAACCCGTACATAACGCGATTGTTTGGCAGGATAGAAGAACCGCCGCGATCGTGGATGATCTCGTGTCGAGAGGTTATTCGCGATATATCCGAAGAAGCACGGGGCTAGTTCCTGACGCGTATTTCTCAGGACCAAAGATCAAATGGATCATGGACAATGTTCCGAAAGTCAAGAAGAGAGCGAGAAAAGGCGACCTGCTCTTCGGTACTGTGGACTCGTACCTTGTTTGGAAGCTTACTGGAGGCCGAGTTCACGTAACGGATCCGTCTAACGCCTCAAGGACGATGATCTTTAACATCAAACGGAGATCATGGGATCGGCGTTTGCTCGATCTGCTGGAAATCCCTGCAGACATGCTGCCCGAAGTGAGGCCCTCAAGTGAGATACTCGGCTATACAGACGCAAGGCTGTTTGGACGAGAGATTCCAATCTCCGGCGTCATAGGCGATCAGCAGGCTGCGCTCTTCGGTCAAGCCGGATTCGAAAAGGGCGCCGCAAAGAACACCTATGGAACGGGCTGCTTCATCTTGTTGAACGGAGGAAGCAGTCCCCCGACTCCCCGTTTCGGACTGATCTCAACAATCGCCTGGAGCCTCAAGGATAGAGTCAGCTATGCTTTGGAAGGAAGCGTCTTCATCGGAGGAGCAGTAATTCAGTGGCTTCGAGACAAACTCATGATTGTGGGGAAAGCATCCGATACCGAACGCATCGGACGCGAGACGCCGGACAGCGGCGGCGTCTTCTTCGTCCCAGCACTCACCGGTATCGGCGCACCTTACTGGGACATGTACGCGAGAGGCCTCATAATCGGAATCACCCGCGACACAACGAGGAACCAGATTATCAGAGCGGCACTCGAATCGATCTGCCTCCAAACGGTAGATGTTCTCGAAGCGATGACAAAGACTACAGGAGACCGACTGCGATCCCTCAAAGTCGACGGCGGAGCATCAGTCAACAACTTCCTGATGCAACTTCAGGCCGACCTGCTTGGGCTTCCAATCGAACGGTCAACAATTGCCGAGACTACAGCATTGGGAGCAGCATTCCTTGCTGGTCTGGCAGTTGGAGTATGGGATGATCTGGACGAGCTGAAGAATCTGAGAAGAGTCGACAGACGGTTCAGACCGGCGATGGCGACGAATGCCCGCGCCGAAATGCGTAGAGGATGGAAACGAGCTGTTCAAAGATCTCTAAAATGGGCTAGCCCCGACAGCGCCTAGATCTCCTCACGCGACGCGGCCTTCGTGATGGCTTGGGTGCAGGTCTGGGCCAGTTCCTTCTTCTCATACGCGTGCCGCATGGCGATCTGCTCCTTGTAGGCATTGACCTGTTCAGTGAACTCTCGACTGTTCCATTGCAGGATCACGCCCATCTTCTTCGCCACTTTTGCACAGCAGTCTAGCCCTTCGCATTGCCTGAACGCGATAAGGCTTCTCCGAATCATGAAGTCAGTTAGAGTGGCCGCGGATTCCCTCTCGATCGCGTGAACGACTTCAGCCATGATGTCAGGTTGTGTCTCACAGATTTGTTCTCCGAGTCGCCCGTCCTTCCTGAGATAGTCGAGCACTTCTGTGTAGCGGGAACCGTAGAGGGAGACGAGACGGTTGAGCGTCTCTACACTGATTCCATTTTCTTTGGTGAGTGAGTCCCTTTGCGCTTGAATCTTCGCGAGCTCAGTTGGGTCAGCGCCAGGCAGTTTCTCCATTGCTGTTGTGCATTCGGCACTCGATCCCAGTTTTCTGCACAATACGTCAGTAATGTCCTCTGCGATGCCGCGGTATGCTGTGAGTTTGCCGCCGATGACGGTAACTAGTCCCTTAAGTCCTTCCTTCTCTTCGTGGTCGTAGATTATGTGGCGGCGGGTGACGGATGACTCCTTGACGCCTTCAACGCGTAGGAGAGATCGCACGCCAGCGATCGTGTAGAAGATCTGATCAAACCGTGTTTTCGGAAAAGCTCTCTGGACCTCTGTTTGCAGGTAGTTGACATCCTCTACCTCGGCCTTGACCGCGTCCATATCCTTCTCGTAGTCGATATCAGTTGTTCCGATGAGTTCGAAATCGAGCCAAGGCATTGCGAAGTACGCTCGACCATCAGATGCAAAGAGAGCCACCGCATCTTTCGTCACCTTCGGTGTAACGAGGTGGATGCCCCTTGTTGTCCGGGCCAACGGCTGTTCTGCTCTTCTGACTCCGCGCACGATCTCATCAAGCCAAGGCCCTCCGACATTGACGACGAGTCTCGATCGGAACTGTGCCGTCTTGCCCGAGAGTATATCCTCGACCTTCACGCCAGAAACCGCATCGCCCTGTTTCACCAACTCCACAACTTTCGCATGATTGAGCAGTAAAGCTCCGTGACTCTGCGCTGACACAACGTTTTCCATGCAGAGACGTTCCGTCAGGGCGATCTGCGAATCGTAGTAAACATATGCGCCTCTTAGTCCGTTGTCAGCAAGTGCAGGTTCCGTCTCTAGCACTTGCGCTTTGTTAAGGGACTTGTGGCTTGGGAGCGATTTGTCGTAGGAGAGAAGGTCATACAGTATCATGCCAATCTTGAGTTTCATCTTGTGAAGGAAACCGCCGTAGATCGGAATCAGGAATTTCAGAGGATGAACAAGATGCGGTGCAAGTCTAAGGAGAATCTCCCTTTCCCTCAGCCCTTCCCTCACGAGACCGAGATCATAGTTTGCCAGATATCGCAGTCCACCGTGGATCATACGGCTTGAGCGTCCGCTTGTGCCGTAGCAGAAGTCCTCTTTCTCAAACAGGACGGTCTTCAGGCCCCGCATGGCAGCATCTCGAGCGACGCCTGTCCCGACCATTCCTCCTCCAATAACGGCAGCATCGAACTCCGTCTTGGCGAGTTCCGCAAGATCCCTACGAACAGACATGATTACCGAATGGTGCTTCACCGATCTGTCTTATACGTTAGAGCGTCACTCAGTCAATGTGGAAGGACTTTGTCGAGCACAAGTTTGCAGCATACGGAAGGTAGCTTCGAGGGCGCGCGTGGGACCCGAATATACTACCAATCTTGGATGCTCCCCCCAAAGGCGAAGGCCATACTTGTCCTAGCCCATGGTCAAGGCGACCATAGCGGTCGATACGCACACGTGGCAGACTACCTTACCAAGAGGGGCTTTGTGTTATGGGCTTCTGATCATCGTGGACACGGCAAGTCGGGTGGAAAGCGAGGGCACACGGACAGCTTCGATGACTACCTTGCTGATCTGGATCAGATGATCCGAATCGCGAAAGACCATTCCCCGGGGATCAAGACCTTCCTAATGGGAGCAAGCCTCGGAGGGCTTGTTGTACTCGACTACGCTGAGAGGCATGGAACGGACCTCGCCGGAATCGTCGTGACTTCCCCTCTACTGGGATTGAAGATGAAGGTGCCGGGTTGGAAAATGTTCCTCGGAAAGACACTTTCCGGCATCTATCCGACCTTCTCGCTGAAGACGGGTCTAGACGCAAATCTCCTCGCTCATGATCGAGAAATTGTCCAAAGGTACGTGAACGACCCCCTGGTTCATGGGATAGCATCCACCCGATTCTACACCGAACTTCGTCGTGCACAGGATGAAACCATGCGATCGGCAGACAAGCTCAAGTTGCCCTGCCTAGTAATACAGGGAGGGGCCGACGGGATCGTTGACCCAGATGTGGCGACCGAGTTCTACAAGAGAATCGCGTCATCTGACAAGACACTGAAAGTTTACGATCGCTTTTACCATGAGGTCCTCAACGAGATTGGCAAGGAAAGCGTCCTCGCCGATATAGACAATTGGCTGTCAGCAAGAATCTAACACTCCACGCAAGGTCCCGAGATCAGCTAGAGGA
>Ga0187886_1004018_pt1 | contig 10759 bp, 7 predicted proteins | sample June2016WEW_20_1_FD_133001 | JGI IMG/M metagenome (GOLD analysis project Ga0187886, IMG submission 133001) | Peatland microbial communities from SPRUCE experiment site at the Marcell Experimental Forest, Minnesota, USA - June2016WEW_20_150 | ecosystem: Environmental > Terrestrial > Soil >...
AAGTCGAAATAATAGATTGTGCTTACGGCTGCAGCCAGGAGGCGGCGGAATTGTCCAGGGTCTTGAGCGCCAACATCGCAGACGGCGAACACAAACAGATCAGATCTGCAGCGGTCAATACCTCCGGCATCGACAGCGAGTTCCGGGCGGAGATGATCTCGCAGGTGGCCCGCAGTGTGATCAAGCGGCTGAACGAGGGAACTGCTCCGAAAGATATTGCCGTGATCGCCCCGATAGTGGACAAGGTGTTGGAGTATAACCTGATCCGGGACATCGCGGAGGCCGGCTACCCGGTGCAGAACATCTCACAGCGGCAGTACCTAGTCAACGAATCATTTGCCCAGGTCATGGTTAGCATCGCCTCGTTCATCAGGCCGGAGGAGGGCTGGATCTCCAACCGATCGACGCTTTCCCGGTGCTTTCAAGTAGTATTCGGCCTCGATCCCGTCAGGAGCAGCCTGCTGGCAGCTCACTGCCTGGACGAAGGCCGGCTGCGCCTGCCGGACCTGGATGAAGCGGGGCTGCGGGAACGGATCGGCTTCAAGGTTGGCGAGAGATTTGACTCCTTCAAGGGCTGGGTGCAGCAGATCTCCGCCATCAAACCCACACCCGACAGCCTCTTTCAGAGCATTTTTACCGATATCCTGGCCCGGGTGATCGAAGACCCCGACGATATTGCAGCCACGAGGCAGCTGATCGCCTCCTCGCTCAAGTTCAATGAGGCCTACCAGCTGCTGCCCATCTTGCAGCAGGACTCCTTCGTAGCGCGCTTTTTAGACCTGATCTCCAAAGGCACCATCGCTGCCGAGAGATTGTTCGGCAAAGAGCTTCAGGATGATGCGGTCGTGCTGGCCACACCCCTGGCCGTCATCAGGTCCGGGCTCTCCTTCCCCTGCCAGTACTGGCTCGACTGCACCGATACGGGATGGTTTCTGAAAGACTCCCGGGAGCTCAGCAACTCCGCCATTATGGGCAAAGACTGGGACGGCCGGTGGAACGACACGATCGAACAGCAGGTCAGGCTCAGCAACGCCGCCCGCACCATCTCCGGCCTTCTCTATCGCTGCCGGGGCAGCGTGACGCTCGTTGCCAGCGAATACAACAACATGGGCCACCACCTTGACGGATCGCTGCCGGAGATCATCTACGAAAGCGTGGTGGGCCGGTGATGAGACTGCGTCCGGGGCAAGTAGAAGTAGCCAGCTACTCCGGGGGCTACCTGGCCGTGCCCGCCGTGCCGGGAGCGGGCAAGACGACCTGCCTGGCGTACCTGGCGGCCAGGCTGATCAAAGAACGCCCCGGCGAGAAGATCCTGGTCGTAACCGTCATGAATTCGGCGGTTGCCAATTTCAAGCACAAGATCTCCGGATTCCTGAGCGAGATGGGACTCCCCCCCAAGGGCTACGAGGTCAAGACCCTGCACTCCCTGGCCCTACAAATATTAAAAGAGAAACCGGAATTCATGTTGGTGAATGAGGCCTTTGAGATCATAGACAACAATACCCGCACCAGCATCATCCGCCATCTTACGGAAGAATGGCTGTCGGGGAACGAAGACCGCTGGGTTGCCTTCATGAAGAAAGGCCGCCAGGAGGATCCCGTCTACCGCGGCCGGTGGAGAAAGCGCATCGTCGATATGGTCCTGGTGACCACCAAGCGCATCAAACTGCACGGCATGAGCGAGAGAAGGATCCTGCGCCTCCGGGAAGCGGCGCAGGAAAAGCGCTTCGAATTTCTCCTGTGGGTGCTGGAAATCATGGAGGCCTACGAACGCCATAAGAAACAGGACGGGCAGGTAGACTTCGACGATCTGATCTACTTTGCCTACCGCATCCTATCGGAAGACAGGGGAGTGCTGGAATACTTCCAGAACCGCTGGACTTACATTTTCGAGGATGAGGCCCAGGATTCCACCCCTCTGCAGCAGAAGATCCTCTACCGGCTCTGCGGCAAATATAAGAACCTGGTCCGGGTGGGGGACACCAACCAGGGCATCATGCGCTTCAGCGGCACCGACCCGGATATCTTTCGGACCTTCTGCAATCTGTCCAGGATAGAAAAGCAGCCGATCACCGTTGCCAGCCGCAGCACACAACAGATCATGGACCTGGCCAACGACTTTATCAACTGGGTTAACAACCAATACCCGGTCTACGACTGCCGCAGCGCCCTCGAGCCCCAGGTGATAGTGGGCGTTGACGATGCCGACCCGGTGGCCAACCCGGTGTCCAGAAATTTCGGCATAGAGACCCTGGCCTCAGCAGGGGATATCCACGATGAGTGCGCCCTGGTGGCAGAGAAGGCGTCATCTCTGGCAGCGGAACACCCGGGCAAGACCATCGCCGTTCTGCTGTCGAGAAACGAGTATGTGCAATCGATCGGCAGATGCCTGCAGAATAAGGGCGTGGAAGTGGACTACCTGGGCAGCGGAACCGACCTCGACCGCAATTTTCACCGCGTTGCGGACCTCTGGACCGTCGTCCGCTTTCTGTCGGCGCCCTACGAGCCGGAATACCTGCTCAAAATAACTGAACTGCTGGCGCCGGGCCTGGAAAACAATCGTGCTGCCGTAGGCAGGTTCCTCGATCAGGTCAATCCGGAAGACCTGTTCTATCCGGTCGGAGGGGATTTCAATTGGAGCAAGGTGCCCGACGAACTCACGCCCGGCATGGTCACCGCCATCCAGCGGGCGGTAAAAACAGCCAGACGGTGGCTGGAGATGTCCCACCTGAGGCCCGACGAGCTGGTTCTGCAACTGGCCGCCGAACTGCATCTCGACGAGAACGAGCGCGACATCGCCAACAGCCTGTCCGCCCTGATCTCCCGCCACCTGCGGCAGCATCCCCAGGACGGAGTCCACGAGGTGGTCGGAGAGATCGATAACATGAGCAGCCACCTCAAGTACATGGCCGAAGTCCTGCTGGACAGCAAGGGCTTCACCCCGCGGCCGGGTGTCGTGACGGTGTCGACCTACCACAAGGCCAAGGGGCTGGAGTGGGACATTGTGTTCATGGTCGGCCTGGCCAAGGATAATTTTTTGGAGCTAACCGGGGACAAGAGCATCAGCGAGATCGGGTACCTGCTGGAGGATTATAAAAACCCGACTGCCATCGCCTTCGCGCAGCTGGATATCCTGGGTGGAAAAAAGGTCTCCGGCGACCCGGTCAAGCAGGCCAAGATCATGGAGATCTGCGAAGACCTGCGATTGATGTACGTGGCCTTCACCAGGGCGCGGGAGCGTCTCTACATAGGCACCCATAAAATCATCAAATGGGGGGAGCGCGAAACAACCCTCCCGCCAAGCAAGGTGTTCCAGTATCTGGCGGATTACATCGAAAGGAAAAGCAATGGATAGCAAATCATTTTACTACAGCCAGCATGCTCTCTCCACCTATAGCTCCTGCCAGCTCAAGTTCCGCCGGCGCTACATCGAAGCCCTCTACTGGCCGCACCCGGCCAGCGACCAGCTGGAACTCGGCCAGAACTTTCATCTCCTCTCCCAGCGATACTTCAGCACGGGGCAATACGATTGCGACGGGCAGCTCCGCCGCTGGATGGACCTGCTGGCAGGCTATCGCCCGCTAACAGCCGATCTGATCTTTCTGCCCGAACAGGAGCTGCGCTATAAAGAGGATGGACTGCGCCTGGTTGCCAAATACGACCTGCTGGTCTTGTCCGATAGCGACCAGGTCTTTATCTACGACTGGAAGACAGAAGAGCGGCAGCTCACCCGCAGCTATCTGGAGAAAACCTTTCAGACCAGCGCCTACCGCTTCCTCCTGGTCAAGGCGGGAAGCGTCTACTGGAAGCGGGCGCTAAAACCGTCCGACATCGTGATGGTCTACTGGAATCCGAGATTTCCGCAGGCCCCTGTGGCGCTGGGGTATAGCGAGGCGCAGTACGAGCGGGATGAGCGGCAACTGCGCCAGGTCATCTCCGAGATCGAAGGGAAGGACAGGAACAGTTTCTGGCCGACCACCGAGGAGAGGGTCTGCCGCTCCTGCGAATACGCCCCGCTCTGCGAGAAAGACACCTCCGCCGCCCCCGACTACCCGGAAGAAGAGGATATCTCCCTGAGCTGGGACGATATCGAAGACGTTTGAGGTGCTGCCGATGAAGATCGCCATTCCGGAACAGTACGCCATCCCCGAGGAAATTCTCCGCCTGGTTGACGATAACCGCCTGGTGGCAACTATACTCTGGAACCGCGGCTACAGAACGGCAGACGCCGTCCGCGAGTTTATAGACCCCCGGGCCTACATCCAGTCCGACCCGACCGATCTCCCGGGAATGAAAAAAGCGATCAGGATCATTGCCCAGGCCCTGGGCGATCAGGAGCAGATCTGTGTCTACGGGGACTATGACGTGGACGGAGTGACCGCCACGGCACTGCTCGTCAGAGCCCTAAGGTCAGCCGGCGGCAAGGTAGGCTACCACATACCCAACCGCTTCACCGAGGGCTACGGTCTCTCCAGTGCTGTCATCCGGCAGCTTGCCGCAGGAGGCTGCCAACTGCTGGTAACCTGCGACTGCGGCATCAGCAACCACGAAGAGATAGCCCTGGCCAGAGACCTGGGGATGAAGGTGGTCGTGACGGATCACCATACGCCAACGGGAAAGCCCGTCCCGGCCGAGGCCTCCGTCAACCCTAAATATCTCAAGCCAGAGCACCCGCTGCACGATCTGCCCGGCGTCGGGGTGGCGTACCTGTTCATCAGTGTCCTCTACAGCCAGCTGGGGCTGGCAGTCGACGAGGATCTGCGGCAACTGCTGGCGCTGGGGATCGTGGCGGACGTGGTCCCCGTTACCAACGAGAATCGCTTCCTGCTCCAAAAAGGCCTGGAGGCGCTCAACTCACCCCGTATCTACCCCGGGCTGAAGGCCCTGCTGGAGCTGTCCACCGCAGCCGCGGTGGACGAAGAGGTGATCGGTTTTCAGCTAGCCCCTAGCCTCAATGCTCCCGGACGCCTGGCATCGGCGGATCTCTGCGTCGAACTGCTGCTGACGGAAGACCTGGAAGAGGCCCGGAAGTTAGCCTGTCAGATCGATGGCCTCAATCAGCAGCGCCGCTTGCTGGTCGATTCCATCATGGAGGACCTGAAGGAGCTTGCGGTGGCGGGACCGATACTGGAATTCAACAGGCACTGGCACCAGGGAGTCATCGGCATCGCCGCCGGCCGCCTGAAGGATTCTTTTGGAGCGCCAACCGTTCTCATGACCCTGGCAGGGGACGGTCAGACAGTAGTGGGATCGGCCCGCTCAGTCGATGGGGTGAACATCTTTGAATCTCTCTCCAGGGTCAGCCAATACCTTGAGCGGTTCGGGGGGCACGCCGCCGCCGCCGGGTTTGCGCTGAAGCAGGCGAACTTATCGCAGTTCCAAAAGGCCCTGCGGGAGCAGCTGTCCGGCCGTATCGAAGATAGGGGAGAGGAGAGCCTGGCTGTCGATGCCGAGGTGGCCCTGAATGATCTCACCCTGGAGACCCATGGCGCCCTCCGCAGGCTGGCGCCCTTCGGCCAGGGCAACCCGGCGCCACGCCTCCTGGCTGAAAAAGTGACCGTCGATACCTGCAGAAGTATCGGCAACGCCAGGCACCTGCGCTTGACCCTGAGCCAGGGGGAGGTGGTGCGAGCTGCCGTCTGGTGGTGGAATAGGGAAGAGATCACCGCGGGAACCAGGGCGGATGCCGTCTTCACCCTCGGCAGCAACTCTTTCAACGGGAAGACAACCCTGCAGCTGGTCATCGAGCGCTTCGATATAATTGTCAATCAGGAAACAGCTCACCTGGTGCACGCCTTCTCCATAATTGACCGGCGCTATCATCTCGGATCGGCCTGCGATCTCGCCTTCGACGGCGCCACCAGCTACTTTGCCGAGGGGAGAGAGGGCGCTGGCAAGGCCAACCGCTATACCCTGCACAAGAGCGACCAGCTAGTGCTGACGTCTATCCCGCCGCACATCAAGGTGCTCCGGGAGATGCTCAGCATCGCACAATGCAAGAGCCTGGTGCTGGGATTTCCCCTTGAAATACTCGACAAAGAGCCCTTTATCGTCCGCCTGATGCAGGCGCTAAAGTTTGCAGCCGCCACACAGGGAGGCGTAACGTCATTAGAATTCCTATCCGCCTTCACCGCCGCTCTGGAGATCACAGTGCTGCAGGGAATGAGGCTGCTGCGCCAATCCGGACACCTGTCCTGGGAAACCTCGGGTGGCCAGGTCCAGCTCTCGCTGCTTGCGGGCGGGAAAATATCAACCCAAAGCACCTTTTATGAACGCATGAGACAGGCGGAGCTTGAGACCCGGGCCTTCAGAGACTTCATGATCAAGGTGGAGCCGGAAGTTCTGAAAAAGCTGCTAGAAAAATAAGCTCTACGGAACTGACGGTTATGCCAAAATGCGAACGGACTTTTCCCGGTCCCATCGGCGTGTCTTTGCCGCAGCAATAAATGCGTCCTTGTCGTTGGCATCCACAACGCCGGCGTCTGGTTCGACCTTCGCTATGCTCAAAAGCGCTCGGCCACCCTGGTCAACGGCGATTGCCTTGAGATGACCGAAAGCATCGCGCACAAAATCGATGGCGGCACTTTCCATCGATAGTGCCTTTGCGCCTTCAGCGGAGAGAATGACGGCGACTGCGTCGAAGAGCACGGAAGGGGTGCCGGCCAGTTGCGCGTCAATAACCAGTATCGAGCCGGCGGCAAGCTTCACGCTCCCCACTTTGGAGGCGATGATCTTCACGGTAGCGCCCGCATCCGTGGCGGCCTTGTTAATCTTCTCGATAATAGCGCCGTCTGAACCATCGGCGATCAGAATGCCGATGGCGCGCCCCATGAGCGTGTCTTTCATCTTGCCGATGATCTGCAATGCGGGCGAAGGCGCCATCTCCTGCACGGGCGCTGCAGCCACCGGCGCATCAGGAAATTTATCGAACCCGAGACCCGCGGCGACCCGCTTGGCAAGAGCCTCTTCAATATGTCGCAAGTGACCGACTATCGCTTCACGCACATGCACAGGTTCGACCTTGGAAAGCTCAAACACCAGGGCCGAGGCGATGTGCGCCTTCTCATACTCCGTCTGGCTGAGATAGAACTGCCGCGCCTGGCTGTAATGGTCGGCGAAGCTCTCGGCCCGGAGGCGGCCTTTCTCGCCTGTTTCAGTTAGAGCAGCGCTACGAAAACCGCTGGCCGGCGTTTCGCGCGGCGAGTTTTCAGACAGGGAGTTGGGCTCATAGGCGACACGGCCCGCTGGCTGCGTCATCTGCATGTGTCCGTCGCGTTGCTGGTTGGAGAGCAGGCACTGGGGGGCGTTGATCGGAATCTGGTGGAAATTGGGCGAACCCAGGCGCGAGAGTTGCGTGTCGGAATAGGAGAATAACCGGCCTTGCAACAGCGGATCATTCGAGAAGTCAATGCCTGGCACGACATTGGCAGGACAGAAAGCAACCTGTTCAGTTTCAGCGAAAAAATTGTTCGGCCAGCGATTCAGCACCATGCGGCCGATCACTTTTAAGGGAACCAGATCTTCGGGAATCAACTTGGTGGCGTCCAGGTGATCGAACGGAAACCGGTCCGCTTCCTGCTGCGTGAAAAGCTGAACCGCGAATTCCCACTCGGGGAAGTTGCCCACCGTGATGGCCTCGAACATATCGCGGCGGTGGAAGTCCGGATCAGCGCCGGAGATCTTGACTGTCTCGTCCCAAATGGTGGACTGCAGGCCGAGCTTGGGACGCCAGTGGAATTTGACGAAGGTTGATTCGCCGGCATCGTTAATCAGGCGGAAACTATGTACGCCAAAGCCTTCGATCATCCGCAGCGAACGCGGTATTGTGCGATCGGACATGATCCACATCACCATATGCATGGATTCAGGCGTGAGCGAAATGAAATCCCAAAAAGTGTCGTGGGCGGTTGCCGATTGCGGAAAGCCACGGTCGGGCTCCATCTTTACGGCATGGATGAGGTCGGGAAATTTGATGGCATCCTGGATGAAGAAAACCGGGATGTTGTTGCCGACCAGGTCCCAGTTGCCTTCCTTGGTATAAAACTTGACGGCAAATCCGCGTACGTCACGAGGGGTGTCTGCCGAACCCGCGCCGCCCGCCACGGTCGATAGACGGGCAAACACGGGTGTTCTTTTACCTGCCTCGGTGAGTATCCTGGCGGTGGTGTATTGTTTCAACGAGGCGGTCAGTTCGAAGAATCCATGCACGCCCGTCGCTCGGGCGTGGACGATGCGCTCGGGAATACGCTCATGATCGAAATGCATGATTTTTTCGCGCAGAATAAAATCTTCCAGTAGCGTAGGTCCGCTCGGATTGGCCCTGAGCGAATTTTGATTGTCGGAAAGAGGGACGCCCTGATTCGTGGTGAGGGTGGGGTGCTCTCCACCGGCGATCTGATGCAACTCGCCGCCGGCAGCCAAGCCCCTTTCCTGGTTGCATATTCCAAAATTATTTGTCGTACTCATGATCGACCTCCTCTTAAGGGTTCAATATCTTGACAATGGGCTAGCAGTTCTTAGCCATCTAAGGCACCCGGACGAAATTCTTCATTGCTGGACGGCAATGCCCTCGATATTTTGCGCAAAACCTCTCCTGGCAATTCATCCAGCTAACGATTTTAACATCGTCGTTCGTTAGATATAGTATCCGCATATAATTAAACCGAATCTTTGGCATTATGAAATTGGCAGTTGTAAAATCACCCATAGTGGCAGATGAACATTAACCCGCGCTCCCCGGGCTAGATGTTCCCCCGGACGGTGAATAGGGGTATACTGGAGCTGTTTGCTCCCTGCAATTGACGGTAATAATTAGAATAAGCGCAGGTGATATGTAATGAATGGAAATAATCGTGAAAATATTAAGCCAGGCGCACGCGTATTGATAGTGCAGAAGCAAGATCAGAGAACAGCAAAATTAACCGAGGGAATAGTCAAAGATATTCTGACCAGCTCTCCTACTCACCCGCACGGAATAAAAGTCCGGCTTACTGATGGCATTGTGGGCAGGGTAAAGCAAATCCTTCCTTAATGATTATTGGGCATCTGCGGTACCCGGCCATGCAAACGGTTGTTGCGGATGGCGCGGGACTGGAACGAATTCGTAACGAGGTTACCACGGTGAATATCCAAATATACGGGAGAAGCAAATGCTTTGACACCCGGAAAGCGGAAAGATATTTTAAGGAACGCAACATCAAGTTTCAAAGTATCGATATAGACCGGTATGGTTTGAGCAAGGGCGAGCTGGCCAGCGTCAAAGCAGCCATAGGCATTGACGATCTGATGGATGTTGACGGCAAGGAATACGAACGCTTGAATTTGAAATATATCCGCACCGGCGAGACAAGAGAAGAAATGCTGTTAAACAATGCGCGACTGTATGTTTCACCAATTGTGCGCAACGGCAAGCAGGCTACCATCGGCTACCAACCGGATGTATGGAAAGACTGGAAATAATCGATAACTTATGGCGCAGAAAGCCAAAAAAGCCGGCTGATCAAGGGGCGTAGGGCAGTGGACGAAACCGAGATTTTCAGAGGCATCGAAAATTCTCAAGACGATATGGCAGCCAGCTTGATGGAAATGTGCGCCATCCCCGCGGTTAACCCCGCCTTCGGCGGCACCGGAGAGTACGAACGAATGCGCTGGATCACGAAGTTTTTAGAGGCGCATGCCATTCCCTATCAGGTGATCGAGGTGGCAGACGATAGAGTGAAAGAGCAAAAAAGACTCAACATATTGGTCAAGCTGGATGGATCGGCGCCAAGCGATCAGACGCTGTGGTTCGTAGCGCATACGGATATGGTGTCGGCAGGTGATCTGGCGGCCTGGAATTCAGACCCCTTCAAACCCCTGTTAAAAGACGGCATGATTTACGGGAGAGGGACGGAGGATGACGGGCAGGCGGTTATCAGCAGCTTGTACGCCTGCTTGACGTTAAAGGAGCGGGGCATCAAACCCCAATGCAATGTGGGCTTCGCTTTCGTGAGCGATGAGGAGGCGGGCAGCCAATTCGGGTTCAAGTCCTTAATCGCCAAAGGTGTTTTTAAGGCTAATGACGAGGCGGTCGTGCCGGATTCCGGATCTCCTGACGGATCCTTTATCGAGATCGCCGAGAAATCCATAGCCTGGGTCAGATTTACGGTGGTCGGCAAGCAGGCCCATGCTTCCATGCCCCACCTGGGCATCAATGCCAGTTCCATCTCGGCTCATTTTTCAGCCGAACTGGAGGATCTGCTGAAGAGCACCTTCCCTGATCGAGACGATCTGTTCGACCCCCCTTATTCCACTTTCGAGCTGACCCAAAAATACGCCAATGTGGACAGTCCCAATGTCTTGCCGGGGAAAGACGTCTTTGTGATGGACATGCGCATTTTGCCTAAATTTAAGATTACCGAGATCGTCAAGGAAATAGACCGGCTGTCAACCGTGTATGAGTACAGGCATAAAGTAAAAATCAGTTATGAATTTCTTCAGCAAGTCGAAGCCCCCCTGCCCACACCAACCGATGCCAGGATCGTCGCCAATCTGGCCAGGTCACTCGGTGAGATGGGCATCACGCCAAGGATGGGAGGGATCGGCGGAGGAACCTTTGCCGCCATGTTGAGAGAGTTGGGGATACCGGCAGCAGTCTGGTCTACGATCGACGAAGTGGCGCACCAGGCCAACGAGTATGCGATTGTCGCCAACCTGGTGCAAGATACCAAGGTATTTGTGGCCACCGTGCTCAAATATAGGTGACTGCTAAGTTCCTTAC
>Ga0187886_1004019_pt1 | contig 10757 bp, 10 predicted proteins | sample June2016WEW_20_1_FD_133001 | JGI IMG/M metagenome (GOLD analysis project Ga0187886, IMG submission 133001) | Peatland microbial communities from SPRUCE experiment site at the Marcell Experimental Forest, Minnesota, USA - June2016WEW_20_150 | ecosystem: Environmental > Terrestrial > Soil >...
GTGGTGATTTTTACCAACCAATTAAGGCAAAAAATCGGCGTGATGTTTGGCAATCCCGAAACAACCACCGGAGGTCTTGCTTTAAAGTTCTATGCATCTATTAGGATAGACGTTAGGAAAATCGAAAGCCTTAAAGAAGGAGACCGGGTGATAGGTTCAAGGCACAGAGCCAAGATTGTTAAAAATAAGGTTTCGTCTCCGTTTAGAATAGCCGAATTTGATGTAATGGGCGACACGGGAATTTCCCGGGAAGGCGGAATCATGGATGTTGGAGTAGACATGGGAATTGTCCAAAAATCCGGAGCATTTTTCAGGTATGGAGAATTGATGCTTGGTCAGGGAAAACAGGCGGCAATGATTTTACTCAAAGAAAAACCGGAAGTGGCGAAAAAAATTGTTGATGAGATAATGAAGAAAAGCAAAACCTCGCCAACTCCGGTAGAAGTGGGAGTTGAAACCGAAACAAAAGAAGAATCGGAAGTTTAATGGATTTTGACAAACTTTATAATAAAACCCTTCATTTTTTATCCTTTAGGCCTAGATCTGAAAAAGAGGTCAGGGATTATCTTTTAAAACATAAGGCCGGCTTAGAAACAACAGAGAAAATAATCAATAAACTCAAGGAATATAAGTTTATAGACGATGAAGAGTTTACTAGATGGTGGATAGAACAGCGAACTATTTTAAAACCCAAGGCCTCAAGGATTATAAAATTTGAATTAAAACAAAAGGGCATCGACAGGCAGTTAATCGATAGTTTTTTTGAAGATAATAAAGATTCGACTGCAGATTTTACTAAGGCCCTGAAGCTCGCCGAAAGAAAAATGTCAAGGTACGCAAAAATAGAAGATAAAAGAAAAGTCTACGAAAAAATGGGCCGGTTTTTGGCCAGTAAAGGCTTTAACTGGGATACGATAAAAGCAGTCATTGACCAGATTTTAGGGAAATAGTATAATAGCGTCAGGATAATAGAAGTATTATGAAAAGGAAAATTTTAGCCTTTTTAAGAAAATATATTAAAAGCGCATAGACGCTTTTCTTCTGTTGTCCTCAATTTATGGCAGATACGCAAGATTTAGTCGCTTTAGAAAAGAAATTATTAGAAAAAGAAGAAAGGCTTGACGGGGAAAAAGCCAAGATTGAAGAAGAAAAGAAAGGCTTGGAAAAAAGCAAAGAAGAACTGCTGGACAAACTCAGTAAGGCTTCGGGATTGACTAAAGAAGAAGCCAGGCAAGAACTGCTAGCGCAAACCGAAGACAGGGAAGTAAAAACGGTTGCCAAAATCATCAGGGAAAAAGAAGAAGAAGCCAAAAACACCGCCGATAAAAAAGGACAGGAAATTTTAGTCGACAGTATGCGTCACGGAGCAATCAATTACATTGCCGAATATACGGTTTCGGTGGTAAGAATCCCCGACGAGGAAATTAAAGGCAGAATTATCGGCAAAGAAGGACGCAATATCCGAGCCTTCGAACAGGCAACCGGCGTTGATGTGGATTTGGACGAAGAAGGAGTGATTAGGCTTTCTTCTTTTGACCAGGTCCGAAGAGAAGTTGCCAGACGCTCGCTTGATAAACTAATCAAAGATACCAGAATCCAGCCTTTTCGAATTGAAGAGCTGGTTGACCAGACCAAAAAAGAAGTTGAAAAAATAATGTTTGATGAAGGAGAAAAATTGGCCCACGAAGCGGGCGTGTTTAATCTTTCCGCGGAATTAATTTCGATTTTGGGAAGATTTAAATTCAGAACTTCTTACGGACAAAATTTGGTGGTCCATACTCTGGAAGATGTAAAAATAGGAGTGCATATTGCCCAAGAGGTTGGCGCGGATGCAAACATTGTCCGCTTGGGTTGTTTATTCCATGATATCGGAAAAGTTATGGAAGGTGAAGGCAGCCACGTCAAATTAGGAGTGGATCTTTTGAAAAGATTTAACATTCCGGACTTAATCGTTAATTGCGTTGCCGAGCATCATGAAGATAAACCGTTTTCATCGGTTGAATCGGTAATTGTGCATATTGCTGACCAAATTTCCGGAGCAAGACCCGGTGCACGCTATGAAGACGTTGAAGAATACGGAAAAAGACTTACCGATATGGAAGAAATCGCCAAGAAATACGAAGGCGTTGAGGACGCGTATGCTTTTGAAGCAGGTAGGGAATTAAGAGTGATTATTAACCCCGGAAAATTAGACGATGTCCAAACTACGGTTGTGGCGCAAAAAATAAGGGACGAAGTCGCAAAATCCCAGGCGGTTCCCGGCGAAATAAAAGTTACCGCCATTCGGGAATTCCGCGCCGTCTCCGCCGAGTTCTCCTCGTAAATTTTTAAAAACAGGTCTTGACAAGTTGTCGTTTAGCTTGTATTGTTAAGATTATTGACATATTAAGGGGGTGATAATTTTGACAAAAAAAGATCTAATAGAGTTGGTCGCTAAAAAATCTAATCTTACCAACAAAGCAGCCAGGGATTCTATCGGTGCATTTTTAAACGGGATAAGAGATTCACTTAAAAGAGAAGAAAAAGTAGTAATTACCGGCTTTGGAACGTTTTCCGTGAGAAGAAGAGCAGCCAGGCCGGGAAGAAATCCTAAAACGGGAGAAAAAATCACAATTCAAGCCCGAAAAGCGCCAGGTTTCACTGCAGGGAAAAGCTTAAAAAAGGCAATAAGATAAGCAAAATTTAAAATTGGATTTGTAACTGTTATAATACTTGTATGACAATAAGGCTTAGAACAGCTTTCTTTATTGTAGTCGGACTGTTAGTTCTTTGGTTTCTGTATGTAGAAAGGGCGATTCTAACCCCGTTTATTTTAGCCGCAGTTTTTGCCTATATTTTTAATCCGCTGGTTAATTTTTTCAGTCATAAAATTAAATTGCCGCGCACAATTTCGGTAATAATAATTTATCTGCTTATTGTTTCTATTGCGGTTGCTATCTGGGTGGCTTTTAGTGGAAGAATCGTTAATGAATCCGTGGAACTCCGGCAACAGGCAGGTGTAATTACTGCTACAGCCAAGAGCCAAGTTAATAATTTGCCGGATTGGATTAAGCCAAGCGTTAATGACGCAATCCAAACAATCGAAAATCCGCAAAACTTTTCTTTTACTTCAATGGTTGGGTTTTTGCCAAAAGCGTTTTCCAGAATCTTGAGTTTTATTATTTTCCTTTTTGCCGCGTTTTATTTTCTTAAAGAAGGAAGATCAATGTTTGATAAGGCTCTAAACTTTATTCCCGCGGATTACCGGGTTGAAACAGATATTTTAATTAGAAGAATAAACGTTGTTTTAGGCAGTTACCTAAGAGGCCAAATATTTATAGTGCTTTTTGTTTCTTCGGTTTTATTTCTTGCTCTTTCCATTCTGGGGATACATTTTGCGTTAATTCTGGCTGTTTTTTCGGGTATTGCCGAGATCGTTCCGATTATCGGACCGATTGTGGCAACCAGCGTAACCGTTATCGTGGCGCTTCTGACAGGTTCTTCAAATTTCAATCTTTCTCCGGTACAAGTCGGTTTTATTATAATCGCAATTTACTTTATTTTAAGACAATTCCAGGATTATGTTATCAATCCGTACATAATGGGAAAAATAACCAAGCTCCATCCTCTGATTATTCTTTTTTCGGTCATTGCGGGAGAACATATTGCCGGCATCTTAGGGCTGATTTTGGCGGTTCCGACAGCGGGAATCTTGCGCATTATTTTTGAATATTCTTTGGATAAGGTTAACAATAAGGAATCTTTGGGAAAATAAAATGGCCTCAGGAAGCTAATAAGCCAGATTCTGTTTTAAGTTGCAATCTATCTCAGTACGATAATTGGTCGTTCCGTCCCGATATGCTCGGGATGCCCTTTCCTCAATGCTCCCGTAAGGCGGGTAATAACGCATTATTCGAAGGTTACAGCAGGTGGGATTGCCCGTTTCACTCTCACTCGTCTCTGTTGCTCTCAGATCCCGTAATCGGAATCTGTTCTAAGTCTTGTATGTGAGTAAAAAACTTAGACACCAGCTATTTCTAGTCGGAGCTTATGCCCCGTCCCTGTCCTTACGCCTGTCTGGACTTTCCTCTCCTTACATTTTTAAATGCGAGGAGTAGCAACTCTTCTTCCTAAGGCCGGTGGTATTTTAGCAAAAAACAAGGCGGATGTCCAATAAAAAGCTTTTTTAAGCTTGACAAAGCATTTTGTACTCGCAGTTTAAGCAAAGAACATTCCGGCTGCATTTGAAATCGCTATTTTCAATTTCTTTAGTCTTTTCCAAAAGCCCGTCTTCGAATTTTTCCAAGTCTTGTTTTGTAAAATTCATCGACTTTTTAGTGTTTCCTTCCAGGAAATGAAGCGTTAGGGTAATGTCTTCCGGTTTCCGATTTAAAACAGCATCTTTTACTCTGGTTGCAGCCAGAGCATACATTGCCAGTTGTAGTTCGTGCGCTTGGTAGGCTTTCGGATTATCCTCGCCGGTTTTGTAGTCAATAATTTCAATGCCTTTACCTTTTTGATCAACCCGGTCTATTTTGCCGGAAACTCTGACGCCGTTTTTTAAAACAAAAGAAAATTGAAGCTCAATCCCTAAGGGTTTTACAAACGGGTTGCCTTCGCTTTTATAAAATTTGTTAAGAATTTTTAGAGCTTGTTGGTAACGCTGCCTTTCGTGTGTTTTATTTTCGTACCCCTCGCTTAGCCACTCCCTTTCCAGCATTTTCTTAAGCTCAGTTAGTGTCGGAGTACGTCCTTTACGTACTGCTTTATAAAAATTATAAAGCGTATTGTGCAAAGAAATTCCAAAACTTTGAACGGGAGATTTGGGGGTTGGAATATTAAAAATTACCTTTGCCTTGTAATGCAAGGGGCAGATGTCAAACATTTGCAGGTTTGAATAATTAATATAAGTAACTTTAAGCGGTTGTTTTTTTTCTTGCTTTTCTTTCCTCTGTTGATACGCAGATAAAGCAGAAGAAAGAGAGGGCTTTATTGGTTTTCCCGATTGTTCATTTTTTTCTAAACTTGGCGAGGCTTCGTAAATAAAGGCGGAAAGTTTCTTGGTTCGTCTTCCTGCCCCGTAATAATCAGCCCCTGTAAAATATAAAAGTTCTTTTGCTCGGGTCATGCCAACATAAAATAATCTTCGCTCTTCTTCCAAGTGGAAGTCGATATCTTTTGCCAGTTTTTCTTTAATAAGTTCTTGGGGAAGTGGAATTTTTTCTGCCCGCTCGCGTGAGGGGAAGCGGTCTGAAACAAGATTTGCCATAAATACAACTTTAAACTCGAGTCCTTTACTTGAGTGAACAGTTAAAATATTAACAGCATCTTGGTCTCGAAGATCGATTTCCGCCGCCATTGGACTATCTCCCATTTGAAGCATTAACGTTAGCCATTCAACCAAAGTGAAAATATTGCTGTTCCCCCTTTCTGTTTCAAAATTTTTAATCCTGTCGAAAAACTTGGCAATGTTTTGTACCCGCTTTTCATCTTTAATAGAATTAACGTCTCGTAATGTTTCAAAAAGTTTTGAGTCAATGAGAAAATAATAAAGGATTTGTCCGGCCTGTTCTTTTTTGCTTTTCTCAAGATGCCGGATTGCCATTTTTCGAAAGTCTTCAAACTTACTTTGCGTTGCTTTGCTCAAAAATGCTTGGTTAGTGTGTTCGAGTGATTCAAAAAGACTTAAATTTTGTTTTTTGGCAAAATTTAAAAGGTAGTTCAATTCAACATAGGGAATTGCGAAAATATCCATCGACAGCACCCGAAAAAGCGCCACCGAATTAGAAAGATCAGTCAGAAAAGTAAGGTAAGCGATCAAATCTTTTATTTCGTCCTGTTGGAAAAGATAGCCGGGGCCTAAAAATTGATAGGGAATTCGATGTCTTTGTAAGGCAGCAGTGATTAATTGCGAATGATTATTTGCCCTTACTAAAATTGCCATGTCTTTGTATTTATATTTTTTCGATAGAGTTTTTATTGTTTTGGCAATTACGTCTGATTCCTCATCGGATCTTTGCTCGTGAATAAGTTGAATTTGTTTTCCCGGCGATTTAAATTTACTGATAAGTTTTTTGTTAATATGCTCGACAACTTCCAGCCGGTTGGGATTATTATGTTGGATCAATTTATAAGCTGCATCTAAAATAGTTTGGGTTGAGCGATAATTTTTGGTCAGCGTCACAATTTTTGCATTCGGGAAATTCTTTTTAAATTGCAAAACGTTGGATACCGCGGCGCCTCGAAATCTGTAGATTGATTGGTCGTCATCCGCAACGACGTTAATATTTTTGCTGTTCCCCGCAAGTAAAATCGCCAGTTCGTTCTGGGCGTAATTTGTATCCTGAAATTCATCAACCAGTATGAATTTAAATTGGTTTTGATATTTTTTCAAAATATTTTTTCTGGTTCTAAATAAAGCAAGGGTGTTTGAAATAAGGTCGGAAAAATCCATCACAGATTCCCTTACTTTGAGTGATTCATAAATTTTATAAGCGTTTGCCAGTTCCAGATATTGCTTTTTGTCATCCGACGATTTTAATTTAGAGGCCCAACTTATATATTCAGTCGGTGTGATATCTTCATCTTTTAATCTTGAAAAATGGGTTAAAAGAGCATCTAAAAACTTGGTTGGATTTCCAAGCGGTTTAAAACGTTTTAGCCCCAAATTAAAAATATTTTGGCGAAGGAAAAGAATGCTTTCGGATTCGGAAATTAGTTTGTAGTTTGGATCAAGACCGATAGAGTGGGCTTCGTCACGCAAAATTTGATCACAAAAAGAATGAAAAGTGTTAATCCATAAGTTTATATAACCATACGGCAATAAAACATCAACCCTTTCTTGCATTTCAAAAGCGGCTTTTTCCGTAAAAGTTAAGGCAAGAATTTGAGAAGAGGGAATGTTTTTGCGTAAGATTAAATACTTAATCCTTTGGGTAATAACAGTTGTTTTGCCGGTTCCTGCCCCGGCAATAATCAGAAGCGGCCCGTTGCCGTGTCTGATTGCTTCGAGCTGATTTTTATCAAACTTTGCTAGGCCTGCCTTCATGCAGGTATTGTATCACAAGAATTCTATTTAACAGTGACCATCCCTTTTTGATTTGGGTTCAATTGGTTATGGTAAGTAAAAATTCCGGGCTTAGCAAAAACCGTACTTACCGATGAACCGTTGGCAAATGTTCCTAAGTTTAGAAATACCCATTTTGTATTATAGGGATAAGGATCGGAATTCACGCTCGCTTGGGTTCCGCTGTTATTTATCCAAATTACTCTGCTTTGGGAATTTATCTTAAGATCGCTTGGTGAGAATCCGTTAGCTGTTAGGGTAACTGTCTCTATTGCAATTTTTGTCGGCATAGGCGTTACGACTACACCTAAGTTTGGATTATTTTTTTGACCGATTTTTGTTCCGCCAATAAGAATGATTATCCCGGCTAAAATTATAATAACCACCATTAAGATTCCCAATAAATTTTTTTTATTCATTTCTCACCTCCTTCGATTTTTTCCTTTTCAACTTTTAGGTTTTTTGTCGAATTTAATTTTTGGCCTAAACTGGAAAATCCCGATAAAACATTTCCAAACTGCGAATAGGCATTATTAATATGTTTTCCAAGAGTTGACATATTTTCTTCGATTTTTTCATAGTCGATTTGTATGCTTCTTAGAAGTGTAAATAATTCTTTGGACCTGTTTTCGATTTTTCTGCCCTCGAAAGACAGAAGAATTGTTTGTAGATGCGCGTAAAGAGTTGACGGGGAAACCATGTAAACTCGTGATTTCCTTGCATAATCCAAAACTTCGATTTGGTTAACGATTTCGTAATAGACGGATTCGCTTGGAATATACATCAGAGCAAAATCCATTGTGCCTTCGGAGGGTAAAATATATTTTTTGGAAATTGCGTCGATGTGTTTTCTGACGTCCCTGATAAATTCTTTCTCAAACAGTTCCTTTTCCGATTTTTCGGTTGCCTTTACCATTTTTTGATAATTTTCCATCGGAAATTTGGAATCGATCGGCAAAATCCCGGCGTCGGTTTTTATTGCCGCGTCAACTTTTTCTCCGGATTTAAATTCATACTGTAAGTGGAAGCTGTTTTTCGGAAACATTTGGGAAATCAGATCTTTTAAAACCTGCTCGCCGATGTTGCCCCGCAGTTTCGGACTTTTTAAAAAATCTTGCAACTCCCGCATGTTTCTTCCGATTTCACTCATCTGTCCTACTTCTTTCTCAACATCTCTAATCACCCGCGCCGCGTTATCCAACCTTTCATTTAACTGCTTGGTATTTTCCTGCAAAGTGCGGACCGTTTGCGAAGATGAATTATCAATTGTTGATTGCATGGTTTTTAACCATTCCAAAAGCGCCTGGTCGGTTTTTTGTTTTTCAAAACGGGAGAGTTTCTTGTTTAAAAAATAAATGAGGATTATAAAACCAACTATTATTACGCCAGATATTGTGAGCAGTTCGGATTGCATATTTTTATTTTACCATTTTAGTCAAAATAAAGTTCGGGATCGGCAATGAGTTTGCGCCAATTGCTTTCTTTGTAATTGTAAAAAGCGGCTGCGGCAATCATTGCGGCATTATCGGTACACAGCCGTTTTTCCGGAACGAAAAACGGAATTTCCAGTTTCAAATTTTCAATTTCCAACTTAAACCTTTTTCTCAAGGTTTGGTTTGCGGCAACGCCTCCTCCCAAAAGAATTGATTTAACATTGAATTTCTCTGCCGCAGTGAAAGTTTTTTTAATTAGGACATCAAAAATCGCTTGTTGCAGGGAATAGGAAATGTTTTTAACATCTTCTTCGCCTAAGGTTTGCAATTTCTGAACTTCTCTTAAAGCTGCAGTCTTTAATCCTGAAAAAGAGAAGTCAAAATCGTTTGAGTCAATTAAAGGTCTTGGAAATTTATAAATATCGTTACTTACTTCATCGGCTAATTTTTCGATTTGTGAACCTGCTGGATAAGAAAGGCCTAATAATCTTCCTATTTTATCAAACGCTTCGCCTGCGGCGTCGTCTCTTGTTCCCCCAAGCCATCTAATTTTTCCATGCTCTTTCAATAAAACCAGATCCGTATGGCCTCCGGAAACGATTAAACTTAAGGCAGGAAATTCAATGCCGGCATTTTCAATCCAGTTTGCATAAATATGGCCGATTAAATGATTGACAGGAATGATTGGTTTGTTCCAAAGAAAGGCGAGGGTTTTTGCGGTTTCTATTCCGACTAATAATGATCCAATCAGTCCCGGTCCGACAGTTACGGCAATTGCGTCAACCAAATCTTTATGAACTTCTAATGGCAGTATCGCTTTTTTGACTACAGGGATGATGTATCTGACTTGTTCTCTGGCAGCAACTTCGGGAATAATTCCCCCGGTTTTAGAATGAAGACTTAGCGACGAAGCAATCACGTTAGAAATCAATTTAACTTTATCTTTTAAACTTTCACCTTTGACAATTGCCGCCGAAGTTTCATCGCAACTTGTTTCAATTCCTAAAATCGTCATATTTTTATAATTACTTTATCGTTCTTTTGAAATCCATATTTTTTGCTAAGACCGGCATTTATTTCTAAAACCTTGTCGGCTTTGCTATCGGTAGTATAAGTCGGTAAGAGAACTTGGGTTGCAACGGGAACGTTTTGGAAAATATCCACAATTTGATCCTTACTTATAAAAATTATGTCAATTGGAAATTTCATGTTCTTCATCCAAAAGGTATAGTAACGGCTTTTGGGAAAGATAAAAAGCATTCCCTGCCCGGAATTAATTGAATTAAATTTAGCCAGCCCGATTTCTTGGTCTTTAGGCGTGGTTGCAAGATACAGCGAAAAAACATAATTTTTTATTTGAATATACGGATGTTTGGGAGATGGATACTTAAACAAGGTTAGGCCAATTACCACAATTATCGAAATTAAAACAAAACCTAACAACAGATTTTTCATAATTGATTTTCCTGGGAGATTATTCCTGCAATTTTAGAGGTTGATTCTTCCGGAATTTGTCCGATAACTTCAATTACTTTTGCTCCGACTAATTTTGCCTGCCGTTTATTATGTTTTATTTGCCCACTGCCTTTGGTGGTTGCAATTAACGTTGGATGTAAACTTACAACCAGCTTATCATACTGCTCGTTTGTTTTTAAAGGCGGGATTAACAAAACAAAATCAACAGCGCGGATTGAAGATAAAACTTGCGCCCGTGTTTCCTGGTTATTGATCGGCCTATTTTTTCCTTTGATTTTTCCAACAGTTTCGTCGCTTTCTACAAATACAAATAATACGCCGCCTATTTTTTTTGCTGCTTCCAAAAATTTGATATGGCCCAAATGCAAAACATCAAAACAGCCACCGGCAAGAATTATTTTTTTTCCTTGTTTTCTAAGCCTTTTGCTTAAGCTTATTGCGCTTTCAATATCCAGAATTCTTTTCATCACATCGTTCCTCTTAGATAGATTGCCTGCCAGGGTCGATAGTCGGAGACAAATTTATCGGAAATTATTGTTTTTCCGTTTTTTATGACTTGGCGTGTAAAATAAACATCGGCTCCCCAGGCCGAGAAATCGGTTTGTTTTATTTGTCCCTTCAAAAGAGTGGGATCATCTTGATAAAGATCCGGGGGAGGAGGGGTTTGGTTTGTAACAACGGGCTTACTGATGATCGATTGCCTTCCGTCTTTTGTTCCGTAAAGATCAAAAGTTAAAGCCAGATTATCGTAATCAACTGTGCTTTGAATAAGAATATAGTGCCCGGTATCGTTTTTAAACTTA
>Ga0187886_1004020_pt1 | contig 10756 bp, 11 predicted proteins | sample June2016WEW_20_1_FD_133001 | JGI IMG/M metagenome (GOLD analysis project Ga0187886, IMG submission 133001) | Peatland microbial communities from SPRUCE experiment site at the Marcell Experimental Forest, Minnesota, USA - June2016WEW_20_150 | ecosystem: Environmental > Terrestrial > Soil >...
CTTCCTCGACTCTTTCGATATGGGTGATATTGAGTTGGAGATGCTCCTGGAAAGAGACCGCCTTTCCCTTCAAATAGACGAAGTCGTCCTTATCAAAGGATTCGGTGAAAGCCTCCACAGAGGCCCAGATCCTGCCTTCCATTTCTCCAGAACGATCGATGAGCTTCAGTTTTAAGTAGACATTTCCGGTTTTGGTGACGCCAGAAGATTTCTCTTTGACCAAAAAGAAGGAGTCTACTGTATCGTTCTCTTTGATTTCGTTGATAAAAGTCTTCATAGACTCGTTTCCCTACTTTCAGCATTTCAAAGCAATGCCAAATTTCAAAATCCAAATGTCAAATGAATGCCAAATATCAAAATCAAAAATTTTTGACATTTGAACTTTGGATTTGATTTGAAATTTGAGCTTTGACATTTGAAATTTGTGGTTTTACTTAAAATGTTCAAAGCCCAGACGGCCAGGGGAATATTCTTTCCCATCCCTCCTGATAATGTGGAATCCCTCTTTTTGAGGGAGAATCTCTCCAATCCAAGTAATAGGTATCTTTGAAGAGAGAGCCAAAGTCGAAATCTTCTTCTTTTTTTCTGGCGATGCAGTGAAGAGGAGTTCGTAATCCTCCCCTCCGGTAAGGGCAACCTGATAAAAATCCTTCGAATAGGAGTGGATCCATTTCCGATAGGATCTCGAGAGGGGGATTCGGTCTTCCCAGATCCGAGCCCCTACACCGCTCTTTTCTAACAGATGGGTCGTATCGATCAACAGGCCATCACTGACATCGATCATGGCAGTTGCCAAACGATGCCTTGCAAGGGCTTGGCCCAATTCGATTCTTGGAGAGGGGGAGAGGTGTTTTTCAATCAATCCTTTTGGTCTTCCCATGAATCCCTCTTTTTGGAGAATTTTTAGTCCTAAAGCAGCATTGCCCAATGTCCCGGAAACAAAAAGATCGTTTCCAACTTTTACTCCTCTTCTGAAGAGAAGCTCTCCCCTTTTTCCTTCTCCTAAAAGGCAGATGTTGATGACGATCTTTTGAGAAAGAGAGGTATCTCCTCCGATCAGATCGACTTGAAACCGTTTCGTCCCTTCTTTTAAGCCACGGTAGAACAGGGAGATGAAAGAGAGGGAAAGATTCTTAGGAAGGCCGAGGGAGATGAGGAAGTATTTCGGGACTCCCCCCATGGCAGCGATGTCACTGAGGTTGACCATCAGGGCCTTCTTCCCTAAGCGGTAGGGATCGATCCAGGCTCGATCGAAGTGGATGCCTTCGATAAGGATATCGGTGGTGACCAGTAAGACCTTGCCACGCATCTCGATGACGGCGACATCATCCCCGATGCCTTGAAGCAGAGCCGGATCAGAGGGCGTCATCCACCTTCTGATTTGATTGATCAGGCCGAACTCGCCAATCTCTCGGAGGACTTTCTCAGTCACTTTTAACTCCGAACTCAAAACTCCGAACTTTTATTCTTGGCTAGGGCGATCCGTAGGACTTCATCCATATGTTTAACTGGAAGAAAATTGATCTTTTTCCGAATGTATAACGGAAGGTCGACAAGATCCTTCTTATTCAAGTATGGGATGATGACATTTTTGATATTGGTTCGAAGGGCAGCAAGGGCCTTTTCCTTCAAACCTCCAACTGGGAGCACTCTCCCTCTCAGCGTGATCTCGCCGGTCATAGCCACATCTTTTCTTACCGGAGTCCCGGTGAGTTCAGAGATGAGGGCGACGGCCATTGTAATGCCAGCAGAGGGTCCATCCTTCGGGATGGCGCCTGCAGGGACATGAATGTGAATCTCTTTATGATTGTAAGCATTGGATTTGATCCGATATGACTTTCTTTTCGATCGTGCATAGGTAAGGGCGGCCTGCGCTGATTCCTTCATCACCTCTCCGAGATGGCCGGTGAGGATAAGAGCCCCCTTGCCTGGGGTTGTCGAGGCCTCCACATGGAGAATTTCACCACCGACCTCTGTCCAGGCCAAACCCGTGGCCACACCGACCTCGTTTCGCTTCTGTTCCTCATCAGGCAAGAAGTAAGGAGGCCCGAGGAAGTGGTGAAGGTTCCTGGTATGGAGGATAGTCCTCTCCTTCTTTCCTTCTGCCACTTTTCTTGCCACCTTTCGGCAGATGGAGGCCAATTCCCTTTCAAGATTTCTTAGACCTGCCTCCTGAGTATATTGGGAGATGATTAGGAGGATGGTCTTGTCAGAGATTTGGAGTACCTTCGGGCTGATCCCATGTTCTTCCATCTGCCGAGGTAAGAGAAAGGTTCGGGCGATCTTCAGCTTCTCCAGATCAGTATATCCGGGAAGGTCGATGATCTCCATCCGGTCCTTGAGGGCAGAGGGAATAGGATCGGTTAAATTCCCCGTTGTGATAAACATCACCTGGGAGAGATCGAAGGGGAGATTGAGATAGTGGTCGCTGAAGGCATTGTTTTGTTCTGGGTCGAGAACCTCTAAGAGAGCCGAGGCAGGGTCTCCACGAAAGTCGGTGCCGATCTTATCCACTTCATCCATCATAAACACAGGATTATTGCTGCCGGCCTGTTTAATCGATTGGATGATTCTTCCGGGTAGGGCACCGATATAGGTTCGGCGATGTCCTCGTATCTCAGCCTCATCTCGAATTCCTCCTAAAGAAATCCTGACAAATTTTCTTCCCAGGGTCCTGGCGATCGATTTCCCCAAAGAGGTTTTCCCCACTCCGGGAGGTCCGATGAAGCAGAGGATAGGCCCCTTCATCTTTTTTTTCAGTTTGCGGACACTCAAGTATTCTAAAATACGTTCCTTCACCTTTTCTAAATCATAATGATCCTCATCTAAAACTTTCTTTGCCTTTCGGAGATCGAGGCTATCCACAGTCGATTTGGACCAAGGCATCTCCACCAACCAATCGAGGTAAGTTCGAACCATCGATGCCTCTGCGGCGTCCGGATGCATCTGGTCCAATCGTTCCAATTCTTTTCGAGCCTCTTTTTCAACCTCTTTAGGCATTTTCGCCTTTTTGATTTTCTGGCGAAGTTCTTTTAATTCCTTGGTCCGTTCGTCCACCTCTCCGAGTTCACTTCGAATGGCCCTCATCTGCTCTCGAAGAAAGTACTCCCTCTGGGTTTTGGTGATCTCCTCTTTCGCTTGAGACTGAATCTTTGCCTGCATGGTGAGAACCTGGACCTCTTTTCCGAGAACCTCACTCAAAACCTTCAGCCGTTCGATGGGATCGAAGATTTCTAAGATCTCTTGCGCTTTTTCTACCGTCAGGTCCAGATTAGAGGCTACCAAATCCGCTAACCTTCCGGGATCGTCGACACTTTCAAGGACGAACATCAAATCCGGGGAAAGAAGTTTGCCATAGGAGGCGATCCTTTCCAAATGTTCTTTGACATTTCTCATCAAGGCTTCTGTCTCAAGGGTGATTTCCGTGACGAAAGGATCTTTAATATTTTCTACTCTCACGGAAAAATAAGGTGTCGTATGGAGGACCTCTTTAACGGAGGCCTTGGAGAGCCCTTGGATAAGGATTTTAATCTTTCCGTCAGGAAGTTTGAGCATCTTCATGACAATTGCCACAGTTCCCACTTGGTAGAGGTCTTTAACAGAGGGTTCCTCTTCAGAGAGGGTCTGCTGAGCAACCAAGAAGATGAGTCGGTCTTTAGAAAGGGCCTCTTCCAATGCTTTGATCGATTTTTCCCGACTGACAAAAAGCGGAAGGACCATATAAGGAAAGACGACAATATCCCTCACAGGAAGGAGAGGAAGCGTCTCTGGAAGAGAGAGTAGGTCTTTTTCAGGTTCTTTTTTCATAACGTTTCAAGATGGTTTCGATGAGGTTAGAAGTCGACGAACCTTCTACGAAAGGGAGAATCACCACTTCTCCGCCGGATCTTTCGACCACTTCCCTTCCGACAGTGGTCTCCTTGGCCCAATCCCCTCCTTTGACGAGGATATGAGGCTGAAGAGAAGAGATGAGTTCGAGAGGGGTCAGTCCATCAAATAGGGTTATGTAATCCACACATTCAAGGCCCGAGAGGATTTCCGCTCTCTCCTCCTCAGGAAGGATGGGTCGTTCAGGACCTTTCAGGCTTTGAACCGAACGATCACTGTTTACCCCCACGACCAATATATCCCCGAGGGATTTGGCTTTTTCCAGATAACGGATATGGCCGAGATGAAGAAGGTCGAAACAGCCATTGGTAAAGACGATCCTCTTTCCCTTTGCTTTAAGGTCTTCGATGATCCTTTGAAGGTCTTCTTTTCTCTTAATCTTTTCCTGCATCATCATTCTCCTCTTCAAACCTACCAGATTTATCCCTTACAGTCAACACCGATCCAAAAAGAAATCAGTTATTGACTCTTCCTTCAAATTTTGGTAATTTCCTATCAAAATGGAGCCCCACGGGCAAGCCCATGGTACCACTCCAAACCCCCTTTGGGGCGAACATCCCGCACCAGAGGACCAATTCACCCACGGGTAAACCCGTGGTCCTCTTGGTGCTGGGACAAAGGCCATGCATTATCATCCTTCAACCCTTTAACCATAGACAGGGTGGGCATATGGTCTGAAGAAAATTGAGACCCCATTTCTAAAAAAGGAATGGGTTTTTTTGTCTCGATGGCCTGGCGGCTGAGCGGGAAGAAGTGATAAGCAGAATGTGGATTAAGGCTTCAGCCCAACATCAAACTTAGGAATTTCTAAAAAACGGAGGATTCCCAGCGAAGTGCCACCTCGGCTAACAAATAGTTCAACGGCTGCCTGTCGACAGGCACGGTTGAAGCAAAACTGCCCATAAAGGGCACTTCGCCCACCCACAGGCCGTTATCTGCTGATCGCAGGCAGGAGGAAACAATGAAAATAGAATAAACGTTTCAGTTTGCATAAGAATTAATAATGCCATTATCGGAAAGGTCGCCTGGTGGTGGGGCAGGCAGGAGTAGGCATGGTAAAAATCTCCGATGACAACAAGAAGATGGAAATGGATGAAATTGTGGATCATGAAATTCAAGAATTATTAATGGAACATCCTGATTCAAAGGAAAGAAGAGACGCCATAGCTTTATGGGAAGAGGTTAGAAGGCAAGGGAATGCATTAGTTCAATCCCTAACACTAACAGCAAATCGAAAAATTCCAGAGCCCAAGACCCCAGAAGGTTATCGGCTGCCAACAAAATCCGAATATCTTCTATTTGAGCGTATGGATCATGAGAGACAACAACTAAGCCATCTAATTGACAAATCTGAGGGGAAACATAAAAAAGAATTGTTACAACAATATAGAGATCACGTAGATAAGATGATGGAAACCATTGACAATGAAAACATTTATTATGTGCGCGGAAGCAACAGATATATCGGATCAAAGAATCCTCTTTAGAATACAGGATAGGCCGGGATAAAAAAATGAATTGTCCAAAATGCGGGGCAGAAAATAGGGAAGACGCTCGGTTTTGTAGCCGCTGTTATCTCAGGTTTCCAAAAGGCGACCATAAATTTGCTCGAAGATTCTCTTTAAAAAGAAGGGCGTTAATTCTTCTTATTATCCTTTTTTCCATGGTTGCTTTCACCGGAGTTTTTCTTTTTGTCGGGAGTGAATCGGTCTGGAGATTCTTGGACAAAGAAATTATTACTGAATACAATCAGAGTCTTGAGAAATATAACACAGTCCTCCGAGAGCACGATCGGCTTATCCAGAAGCAGCAGACAGAAGCGGTTGCGAAGGATACTGACGGAGCAACATTGTTTGCCCAAAAATACTCCCAAAAGGCAAAACAATATAAAACCGCACTTAACCAATTCAAACTTTTTATAGAAAATAATGACACACGAATCAAAAGAATTGGAATTAATCCTGATTACCTAAGAGACAATATCAAGGCAACACTCCTAAGAATGGCTGAAAACGAAGAACGTTTTTTCAAAAAAGCGGACGCTCTTGCAAAAGAGGCGACTCAGTTAAGGCAGCAAGTAAATCAACCAGCAACAGATGCTTTGAACGCTCTGAAAAAACTTCAGGCGAGATGTTTAGTGGGAATTACATATCAGGATTATGCGCCGGCCCTGGGTGAGGTTCTTCATCAAGTTAGGATGTTTATCGAAAGTCCGGTTGCGAGAACAATGCCAGGATTAGTCTCATCCATGCGAAAGGCCATGACTCATTATGTGATGCTTAAGGAAGTCTGGGATGAAAAATGGAATGCCAACTTTGCACCCGAGCGTAGAAATCGTAACCTGCTAAAACAGGTGGGGGCTCTTTATCCCGAGCTATCCGAAGGATTTCCCTATGATGAAGGAATAAGATTTATTATGAACAAAGCCTCACAAGAACTTAGAGAAACTGAAGTTATATACGAAAACTCTTTGAACTTAATCGGAAAGAGGTAGAAAGTGCCGTATCGTGCCCATCGGCATCTATAAGGAGACACCCCCATGAGAATCCCAATCAAAATAGTGGTCCCTTTGGTGGCACTGCTGTTAATATCAAGGGTCGCAAGTGCGGAGTGCGATCATTGTTCTGATTCCCGTCTTGCCTGCACTGGGGATTCGGAAAAAGAGGTTTTAAATAAATGCGGATCACCTGCCAAAACTTACTATCATTAATAATATTTTTAATCAGATAGTGGCGGTAGAATACTGGTATGACCTCGGAAGTGGAAGGGCTACCCGATCTTTCACCTTTCGGAATGGGGTTTTGTCCGCAATCGGAACCGTTAGATGAAAAACAACGGACTGTCACACGATGTTTTTTTGGATCGGTTTGCCGCAGTTGCGGAAGAGAGGCTGGGAATTCGCCGGACCAAACGGGGATTCAAGCGGGCCATAAAAATTGCCCTTGATGTCGAAAAGGACAGCACCGTCCATAGGTGGTTTGAAAATTCGTTTCCGTCCGCCGGATATCTCGTAAAAATCAGCGTTGTTTTTACGCTCAGGGACGTCCATAAAATTATAAATATGTCATGGATTACCTGCAACGGACGGCTAACAACGGCACAAACGCAAAGCTAAAGAAAGGGTTGCCTTCGTCTGTGCCGTACACGTTAGCGGTTATTTTATGAGACATTTTGACTTCTATAATCCAACGACACATAAAGGTGACTTTCCTGTAAGGGTCCTACCTTACAACTTTTTGGACTGGTTTGAGACCATAACACCTGACTTTAAGGAAGAAGCAAAAGGTGAAATTGACTTTAATGGCTTAAAAGCTGGTATAGCTTATCACATCGACAAGTCCCATATAACAGAATGTGCTTGCATAAACGGTAACAGGCAAATTGAGTTGTATGAAAATTTCAATCAGTATTTATGGTGTATCTGCTATTCACTTTTTGTTCTTTTTGACGAGAGCATTCAGAAACCAATGCTTGCAGGGAATTACACGGGAAAGTTTGACTTTGATAACCCTTACGTTCGTAGAGCTGTTGACGTATTCAACAACGGATTTGACTTGTTAACGACCTATAAAGACTGGCAATTCTTTCAGCTACCCAATCCTGAAAAATGCAATGAATATGACAAGTTCTACATAGAAAGAACAAATGGAATTTTCACGGCAGCAATGACTTTTATACTTCTTCACGAATTTGCCCACCAGTATCATGGACACCTCGAGTACGACCCGACTAGTGAAGAATCTAAAAAGGACGAATACGCGGCAGATGACTATGCAATAGACAAGATTTCATATAACTTTTCCTCAGAACGTGGGGCAACATTTAAGTTTGGTATAGTGGCGGGTATTTGCTCATTAATACTGCTTGACAAGTCATTGAGCGGTGGTGAGACTCATCCTGACACAGATAACAGATTAAAAGTTGCGTTAGAAAAAATCAGATTAGAAGAGCTTGATAATTTGTGGGGTGTGGCAAGCTTAACTTTCAGGCTTTGGGCAAGCAAATATAACATAGAGCTTGACTTACCACCCATTGTTGACAGCTACAAGCATTTGTTTGAATTAACACTTGAAAAAGTAGGAGAAATGAAAAACAACCCCTAACATCGGCTTTGCGACAATGACGGGTGAAGTGCTAAATTTGAACTAATGAACCATTAATAAACTTTAGTGCCGAAGGACAGTGAAGCGCTTCTAAACCGCCACTTCTCAAAGCCGCCAGCCGTTAGGCGACATGTTTAATACCTGAAATAACTATTATAGGTGTTGGCTATGAGTCTTCTTATCTTAGTTGCGGTTGTTTTGGTTCTGGTGGCTATTTTCTGGATTCTCAAGCCAGTCAGACGAGGTTCTTCCAGTGTGGATCAAAAGTTGTGGCTGTTTTATGCTGGGCCAGAGAATTATCTGGATGAAAATGGGGAGAGCGATTATCAGGGCGAAATACTCTGGAGTTGTGAACCAGGAACACGTAAAGGTGATCTAATTCTTCTTTACCGAAAGTCCATCAATAACCTTACCGTTAATACTTTAATTCGTAGGTTTAAAATGACAAAGGAGGTTGCGCAGGACATCAAAAAAAGAGGAGTTGGAAAAGATATTTCAGCCCTTTGGCGAGCGGTGTCTGATGGTAAACGTCAATTATTGTGGGGATGGCCGTACGGCTGTTACGTGCGGAAAATACAAAAATTTAATCCTCCTGTGAGCTTGGAGGAGTTGAAATCGGTTCCCGAACTAAAAAGATGGAAATCACTTCGTTGGAACTTCCGAGCCACAGGTCGCAGTGCTTTGGAAATTCCTCCCTTCGCTTGGGAAATTCTCTTGAAGATCATTGAAAGAAAATGTGGGGTTAAAATAAATGAACAAGGTTCAAACGCCGCCTAACACCGGCACAAACGGAAGGCTCAAAACTAACGGCTTCGTCTGTGCTGCACACGTTAGGCGTTCATTGCAGGCAAAAGGAGGAAGATTAATGATTGAAAAAACAACCGTCCCATTTTTAGCCATTTTTAGCACATTTTCAGCATTTCAAAACGGGGCTTTTGAGTACCATCCAGTATGGCCGAGGAGTGCTCGATGAGAAAGAACAATGAATTCAGGGGTATTAATTAGATGAAAAAGGCGAATGGTCTTAACCTCCTTTCTATCCTCATTTCACTTCTTCTACTTACAGTAGCCTGGGCGCAGCAGACCCCACCGTCAATGGAATGCTCCTCTATCGCAACAATCTTGGCAGATCCAAAAGCCTGTGATAACCGCCCTGTTCGCATAGAGGGAAAGGTTATTCAATTCAAACACCAAACTTCAAAGAAGGGAAACCCATATACAGAATTCACTCTGACCGATGGTTCTCAGACACTTATGTTCTTCAGCTATGGACACCTCCCACTTAAGAAGGGAATCTGCGTTCAAGTAGAAGGGATCTATCATGTGCGGAGAGAGGTCGAGTCCTTTATATTCGAAAACCAAGTGATAGTTGAGAAAAAAACCGAAGGGGTTGCTACTGTGCCTTGCCCACCAGCCATATCTTCCTTGCCAGTTTGGAAATGGTGGAAGGTCACTGGTGGGGCGATACTGATTCTCCTCATACTGGCAATAGCAGTAGGAAAGATGCTAAAGCCAGCCCGTTACCACCGGATGGGAAGGAGCTTCGAAGAGTACATCATCGGACTTTTCCCTGACACTGACTGGGAGATCAAGGACCGGAGCAGCGATACCTCCCGCCGGATTGGCCGGAGGATTACAGGCGATGTCTCCTACGACTTCATCGTGAAGCACCGGTCTACCTCACGGCGGTTCATCATCGAGTGCAAGTACCGATCACGGTTTTATCGACAGGGTGACCAAGAGGGTATTGAATGGGCCCAGCCCTATCAAATAAGGAATTACCGGACCTTCCAGCAAGCAGAAGGATGCCCTTATGTGGTGGTGATTGGCTTAGGGGGTCATCCCAAGCAACCGCAACATCTCTTTGTACTTCCCCTTGAAAGTTTGCATTATCCCTTTATAGGAAAAGTGAATCTGCTGGCCGCTAAACGTGACCCTCGGACTATCTTCGCTGTGGATGATCATGGTGTGTTAAGATAGGAAAGGAGGGATGGGAAAATGGAAAATGAGATAGTTCTCTTTAAAGACTGCCTGCAACATACGCCTAACAACAGGCTTTGCGGCGCTCTAATTATTTTGGGTTAAGATTTGAGGTCGCTCCATGACGCCCACTCTATTATTGAGATTAAAACGTTGGTGGCGGGCGGCACGGCGTAAAGCCCCAACCGTTAGACGAAATAGCCGCCGCTAACAAAGATAATGATAATGGGGTCACATCTTCATATGTCATTATTTTCTTGACAAGAATCCATATCTGGGTATGATGCATTTATGGCCAGACCCCTTCGAATGGACTATCCCGATACTTTTTACCATGTGCTGTCCCGTGGCAATGAAAGAAAGGAAATCTTCCGGGATGAGAAAGATCACCTCAGATTTCTTGACACTCTCGGCAAGATGGTCGAACGATTTAGATTGGAAGTCCATGCCTATGTGCTAATGAAGAACCACTTTCATTTACTCGTCCACACGAAAGAGGCTAATCTCTCACGTGCCATCCAGTGGCTCGGCGTCAGTTATTCTGTCTGGTTCAACCGAAGACATAAAGGGCAGATGGACAGTTAAAGAGAGTGGTCAACAAGATAATTGCTGACATATGAAGATGTGACCCCCTATGAAACTGCCTTGGAAATTACTCTATGCTCCATGCTCTATACCCTCTGCGGCTTTAATTTTCGCTTTGCGCCATGCTCTATGCGCTTTTGGTTTTTTATGAAGCCGGACGCGGACACCTTTTAAATATTTCATTGCAGATAAACGTGGTA
>Ga0187886_1004022_pt1 | contig 10755 bp, 12 predicted proteins | sample June2016WEW_20_1_FD_133001 | JGI IMG/M metagenome (GOLD analysis project Ga0187886, IMG submission 133001) | Peatland microbial communities from SPRUCE experiment site at the Marcell Experimental Forest, Minnesota, USA - June2016WEW_20_150 | ecosystem: Environmental > Terrestrial > Soil >...
AAAAGAATCTCGGAAAAGAATCTTGACAGTATCAGGGAAGACTGATAATATTTTTGGCCGATTCATATTTGCTCTTGGCTCGGAAGAAGGTCTCGCTAAATTTCAATAGGTTCTATGCTAAAGAAGAGGGCATTGCAAGGAGCAAAAAGAGAAGTGATTTTAAATTTTCAAAAGCATCGATTCGGAAAAGAAGTTAAATGCAACAGGAGGGATCTATGAGAGATAAATTTAGAGGAAAAGATTTCTTGACTTTGATGGATTTTACTCGGGAGGAGATCAATGATATTTTAAATACCTCTTACGAACTGAAAATGAAGTGGGCAAGGCATGAGCCCCATGAATATTTAAGGGGAAAGACGGTGGCCGTCATCTTTGAAAAACAGTCCACACGAACTCGAACCTCCTTTCAAGCGGCCATCGCCCATCTGGGAGCCCAGAGTTTTTATATGCGCCCCGATGAGATGCAGTTGGCCCGAGGGGAACCCATCAAAGATACAGCTCGAGTCATTGATCGCTACTGTGATGTCCTGGTGATGAGAACCTTTGGCCAGGATCGCCTCGAAGAGTTCGCCAGATATATGAAGAACCCGGTGATCAATGCCCTTTCTGACCTTACTCATCCTTGTCAGGGGCTGGCTGATCTTCTGACCATCCGTGAGAAGAAAGGTGACTTTAGGGGTTTAAAGCTTACCTACGCGGGTGATATATGGAATGTCTGCCACTCACTAATGATTGCGGGCGGGTTAATGGGCTTCGATGTCTTTGTGGCTATTCCAGAGGGTTATGCTCCCAATCCAAAAGTCTACCAGTTCGCTACAGAGGCTGCCAAACGGAGTGGGACAAGAATCGTCCTGACGAAGGATCTAAAAAAGGCCTTGAAGGATGCAGATGTCGTCTATGCCAATACCTGGCACAGTATGGGGGCTGCAGAGAAGGAAAAGGAAAAACGTCTTAAAGATTTCGGTCCCTATCAGATCAATGATAAGGTGGTTCAAGTGGCCAAGCCCGATTTCATCTTCATGCACTGCCTGCCCGGATATCGTGGTGAAGAGATGACAGATGAAATGATTGAGGGGCCCCACTCTGTGGTATGGGATCAGGCTGAGAATCGGATGCATACAGAGAAAGCAGTCATGGCCCTATTTGTGGGATGACGAATGGATTCGAATCCTCTGGAAAGGGAGGTGGTGAAAGACTAAAGTTTAAGAAGATATTTTAGATGAAAGGAGGATAGGTTCGATGTCGAAAATTCAAAAATGTGTCGGTTGTTTTGTTATTTTCTTTTTGATCATCATCCTTTCCTGTCTCGCAGGGGCTCAGGTAAAGGATGATACAGTAAGGATAGGCCTCCACGGACCTTTCACCGGGCCAGTTGCCTACTCTGGTGAATTAATGAAAAAGGGATTTTTGCTGGCTGTCGAAGAAATCAACCAAGCAGGAGGGATCAAGATTGCTGGCCGAATGATAAAAATCAAACCCTTTGCGGAGGATGACCGTGGTGCTCCAGCAGAGGGCGTGGCTGTCACAGAGAAGTTGATCACTCGTGATCAGGTTCATGCCATTGTGGGTCCTTTCAACAGCTCTGTCGGTTTGGCTGTTGCTGAATTAACAGACCGGTATAAGGTCGTTCGCCTCGTCCCAATCGCTGTTGCCGATGCTATCACCACAGGTCATCCCTGGGTATTTCGTAACTGCCCGAACCAGACCATGCAAACGGTTCAAAATGCCGAGTATGCAATGAAACAGGGAAAATGGAAGAAGTTTGCCCTTCTTCTTGAGAATACGGACTACGGCCGGGGCGGTGGAGAGACTTGGTCAAAAGTGGTTAAAGGGAAGGGTGGAGAAGTCGTTGCCACTGAATATTTCAATCTGGGAGATACAGACTTCGCGACTCAGCTGACCAAGATCAAGGCGAAAGATCCCGAGGGGGTTTTCTTAGTGGGATTAATCACAGAAGGGGCTCAGATCCTCAGACAAGCAAGGCAGTTGGGGATGAAACAACAGTTTTTTGGTCTTGGGGGATTTGCCAGTGATAAATTCATTCAATTAGCCGGTGGAGCTGCAGAAGGATTGATCAACAATAGTTATTGGGAACCGAATCCTAAGATCCCAAAGTCTATCACATTCAAAGAGAATTTTGAAAAATTCTCTAAGATGGAAGCCGAAATGTTTTCAGCGGCGACTTACGATGCCGTCTATATTTTGAAGGAAGCCTTTGAGAAAGCTGGAGTTTTGGCAACGGATGCTGAAAGTAAAGAAGCCCTCCGCAAGGCGATGCATAAAGTCGATTATGTTGGAGTTCAGAGTCGAACGACCTTTGATAGCGAAGGCCAAGCGACTCTCCATGTTTATATCGTTCAGGTGAAAGAAGGAAAACGCCGGATTATCGGACCTTAAATCTCCGTGGGGGGCGTTTTATTCTCTAACTATAAAAAATGCATTTTGTTAAAATTTTGTAGGGCGTGATTCCCGCCCTGAACCCTATTAGGTTCGGGGCCTGATCACGCCTTTAAATGATGCGTTCGCCTGCTTGCCCTGCCTACCGCAGGCAGGCGTAGGCAGGGGGAATACACCCTACATTTCGTATTAATTTATTTCATTGTTCGCAAATGGAGTATCATCAATGATACCCACAACGGAGTTGGCTCAACAAGCGCTAAACGGCCTCGTGATGGGCGGTGTATACGCACTGATAGCCTTAGGATTGACGCTGATCTTTGGAATTCTGGATCAGGCCAATTTTGCTCACGGCGAGCTCTATATGATGGGGGCTTATGCCACTCTCTATTTTTCAGAATTCTTAGGCGGGAGTTATTCCCTCGCATTAATCTTTGCTATGGTCGCCGTTGCTTTTCTGGGATTGCTCTATGAATGGTTGCTTTTCCGTCCCCTTCGAGGAATGGGACACCTCCCTGCCATCATCTCCTCCTTAGGGGCGTCGATCTTTCTTTGGAATCTTGCCCTCCTTATCTTTGGCTCTGCACCCCGTCAGATGAGGACCGAATTATCAGAAATAACACTGACTTTCTTGGGAATCTCGCTTACCGTCCAACGCCTACTCGTGTTACTCATCACCCTTGGTTTGATCATCTGTCTCTATTTGATGATCATGAAAACCCGAATGGGAAAAGCAATGCGAGCGACAGCTCAAGATCCAGAAGTCGCTGCCCTTCTCGGGATCGACATTAACCGAATTGCAGAGATGACTTTTATCATCGGAGGGGCCTTGGCGGCAGCCGCCGGTGCTTTGATTGGGCCAATCTTTCTCATCTATCCTGCAATGGGACTCATGGCCTGTTTAAAGGCCTTTGTGGTAGTCATCCTCGGAGGACTGGGAAATGTGGTGGGGGCAGTGATCGCTGGATTCGCCTTAGGCGTAATTGAAAGCCTAGGCGCTGGGTTCATCTCTTCGGCTTATAAAGATGTCTTCGCTTTTTTGGTTTTGATCCTCGTCCTCTGGGCAAGACCAGAAGGTATTTTAGGAAAGACAGCCAAAAAGGCAGGGTAAATGATGAAATTTTGGATGAAAATTTTAGGCGGTCTCCTTATCCTTGCAGGCTTGATCTACCTTCCTTGGACCATCAAGAGCCCATACTTTCTTCACATCATCATCGTCTCTGGGATCTTCGTGCTTCTTGCATCAAGCTTGAATTTGATTACAGGCTGCACCGGGAGGCTGAACTTGGGGCATGCTGCCTTTTACGGAATCGGAGCCTATTCTTCGACCTTGTTGGTCATGAAATTGGGAATTTCTGTCTGGTTCGGCATGCCTCTGGCTGGGTTAATCACTGTCTTTTTTGGAATCTTGATCGGGATACCCTGCTTAAAATTGAAGGGCGCCTATCTTGCCATCACAACGCTCGCCTTCGGTGAGATTACCAGACTGGCGATGATGAATCTCGTACCCCTCACCAACGGGCCTTTAGGGATACGAGGGATTCCAGGTCCACCTCCCATCATTTTCCGGAATTCTCTTCTTATCTCCTTTGACTCGAAGATCTCTTATTATTATCTGTTATTGGCCCTCTGCCTTGTCTGTCTTCTCATCATCAAGCGACTTCTAAATTCTCAAATTGGCAGAACCTTTATGGCGATCCGTGAAGATGAGGTGCGGGCCGAGACAGTGGGCATTGACACGACTCAGATCAAAATCATGAACTTTGCCTTAGGAGCATTTTTTGCCGGGATCGCAGGGAGTTTTTATGCCCATTATGTGCGATTCATCAGCCCTGATACCTTCACCCTCAATGAGACCTTCACGATTTTAACCATGGTTGTTATTGGAGGATTGGGCACATTCTACGGTCCCATTGTGGGGGGTATCATCTTCACCTTTTTGCCAGAACTTCTTCGAGCCATCGCCGAATATCGGATGATGATCTATGGTCTCATGATGTCCGTAGCGATTATATTTATGCCCGAGGGCATTATCGGAATTCTCCAATCGTGGATTCCATGGAGGATCAAAAAAGGTTTGAAGCTGGAGTGAACTCAATGGAATCGATTCTGAATGTGGAGGGGTTAACCAAATATTTTGGCGGTCTGGCTGCTGTCGAGGATTTCGATCTTTATGTGAAGAAAGGAGAGATTCTCAGTCTCATCGGTCCCAATGGTGCTGGGAAGACGACCACATTTAATCTCATCACCCGATTGGAGTTGCCCACCCGTGGAAAAATTACCTTCAAAGGAAAGGGTATTACTGAATTGAGGCCTCATGAAATTGTGGAGAGAGGAATTGCTCGAACATTTCAGCTTACAAGGGTCTTTCGTAAAATGACCCTTCTCGAAAACGTAGCTGTTGCACAACACCTTGTCATCCGACCCAACCTCTGGTCCACTCTGGTCTCTCCTTCTGAGAAAAAAAGAGAAAAGGAGGGCCTAAAAAAGGCAGAGGAGACGCTCCAATTTGTAAATTTATTTCCGAAGCGAGAGGAATTGGCTGCCAATCTCTCCTTGGGAGAACAGAAGAGATTGGAATTGGCCATCGCCCTATCCATGGATCCTGAATTACTTTTACTCGATGAACCTGTTGCTGGAATGAATCCAAAGGAGACGGAAGAGATTATCGATCTGATCGGTATCATCAGAGAGAAAGGGATTACGATATTCTTGATCGAGCACGATATGAAAATGGTGATGGGAATCTCTGAACGGATCATCGTGTTAAACTATGGGAAAAAGATCGCCGAGGGTTCACCTGAGGAGGTTAGCCAAAATCCAGTTGTCCTGGAGGCCTATTTAGGTAGGAGGCATCAATGATCAAATTGATGGACGTGGAAACCTTCTACGGAAAGGCCCATGTACTCAAGAAGATCTCCATGGAACTGAAGGAGGGGGAGATTGTCACTTTAATTGGGGCAAATGGGGCTGGAAAGAGCACCACCCTGAAAACAATATCCGGAATTATTCATCCCATGTCCGGAACAATTGAATTGATGGGCAAAAGAGTGGAAAGATTCTCTCCCATGAGGATCGTGAGGATGGGGGTCTCCCATGTTCCAGAAGGAAGAAGGGTATTCCCTGATATGATGGTGATAGAAAATCTCCAGATGGGAGCCTTTGTGTTAGGGAACGATAGGAAGATGATCGAAAAGGCGCTGGAAAGGGTATATCAACTCTTTCCTGTTCTTAAAGAGAGGAGCGGGCAATTGGCAGGGACCCTTTCCGGAGGAGAGCAGCAGATGTTGGCCATGGGCCGTGGGTTAATGTCTGATCCAAAGGTCTATCTGCTTGATGAGCCCTCCCTCGGTCTGGCGCCTAAATTGGTGGATAAGATATATGAAGTGATTGTGGAGGTCAATCGACAAGGGAAAACAATCCTGTTAGTAGAGCAGAACGCCTATCTTGCCTTTAATATCGCCCACCGGGCATACGTCATGGAAACTGGGAAGATTGCGATGGAAGGAAAGGCTTCTGATTTATTGGATAATGAATATGTGAAAAAAGCCTATTTGGGTAGATAAGGAGTAAAAATAGATACAATCCTCAAGGTTTACCTCCAGCCCAAGTCTTCAAAAAATGAGATCGTTGGTCCCTATCGGGACGGAATTAAGGTAAAGGTAACCGCTCCACCTATCGAGGGTAAGGCGAATGAGGCTCTCATCCGATTCTTAGCCAAGGAATTTGGAATTTCCCCATCTTGTATTGAAATCATAAAGGGCCACCATTCCCGAGAAAAAACATTAAAGATTTCTAACCCAAATACTTTGACTTTAAAAAGAAAATCAATTATTATAAAAAATGGAAGTGGTTAGGTCTTGGTGGGCCTCCTGGACTTCAAATCCAGTGGCGGGCAGAAGATGTCCGCGGTGGGTTCGATTCCCATGCACTTCCGCCATTTGAACAAAAGCATGGCGCATAGTGCATCGGGTTAAAAATTAAACGGTGTGCGCTCTGCCTTTTGCGACTATAAAGTGAAGTTTGAAGTACACATGTCTCTGGTATAATGATCCAAAATCAAGGATCATTATCCTAAAGGAGGAAAGGATGTTTGGGATAGGAATGCCGGAGTTGCTCGTCATCTTGGTCATCATCCTGATCATTTTTGGTGCTGGAAAACTCCCTCAGATCGGCGAAGGGCTTGGAAAAGGGATTCGAAACTTCAGAAAGTCAACCAAAGAGCAAGATGAGATCGACGTCACTCCGAAAAAGACTGAAGAGATTTCTGAGAAAAAGTGAACCCCGCACCATATCTTGAAAGAAAATACTTTTCCCCAGAGGCTTCCCACCAAACTGCACTTCATCCTTATCTCATAAAGACCGGGCTTTAAGAGGTGCGTGGTGAAAAGTTGAAGGTCTTTTTACTTCATTGAGAATGGGACACATTGCCTATATTGGGATCGGTTCAAACGTTGGCAACAAAGCATACCAGTGTGAGCGAGCCATCTCTGAGATCTTAAAAGTTGACCGCCACAAACTCTTAGCAAAATCCTCCTTCTTTAAAACACAACCCATTGGCTACACCTCTCAGGATTGGTTTGTCAATGGCGTGATAAAAATCGAGACGGATCTGGAACCCCTTGATCTCCTACGGGTTTTGAAGACCATTGAGTTACATTTGGGGCGAACGGAAACCTTTCGATGGGGGCCTCGAACAATCGATCTCGACATCCTCTTATTTGACGATAGCGAAATAAAGACGGAAGACATCGAGATTCCTCATCCTCGCCTTCACGAGCGCCAATTCGTGCTCATCCCCCTTGCCGAGATCAACCGGGATCTCGTTCATCCCGTTTTGAGAAAAACCGTTGCAGAAATCTTAGAAAACTTCAAAGAGGATCAAGGGGTGGAGAAACTAAAATCCCTCCCAACCTCCTTTTACCAAAGGGAGGAGAAATAATTTAATTGCTTATGGTCCGCCTTATTCTACTCATCTTTTTCCTCCTCATCCTTTACTACGTTCTTCATTTCCTCATTAAAGATATACCTTCTCTCAGAAAGACAAGGAACAGAAAGTCTGAACCAGAAGAGCTCGTCCAAGATCCTTATTGCCAGACTTATATTCCAAAGCGATCTGCTTTAAAAAAGAGAATAGCGGGAAAGGATTATTATTTTTGTAATCGGGATTGTCTAAAAAGGTATCTCAAGAGAGATTCATCCTGAGCAAATATCCTGGCCAGTAGAGATTTCTGAAAAAAATGAGAAAAAGTCGCCCTGAGCGCGAATTAAGATTTTTTCGGTAACAATTCTTAGCGAAGCGAAACGGTCGCAAATTCAATGTCTGAACCTGAAAGGCAAGTTTTGAATTTGCAGCGGAGCGAGCTTTAGAATTGTCGAAAAAATGTTTTGAGCAGCGAAGAGCGACCTTTTCAGAGATTCCTAGTAAAATACTGTTGGCTAAAGTTGAAAAGTGCATAGTTTAAAGTTCAAAAGTGCATACCTTCTCATCTCCTCTCCCCAAGGGGAGAGGATGAAGGTGAGGGGGATATATTTAGACTCCACCCTCACCCCAACCCTCTCCCGCCAGCGGGAGGGGGAATGATTGATTTTCATCGTCTGATTTTCATTGTCATCGCTGATGACCTGCCATGGCCGCTACTGAGGAAATTAGGTATGCACTTTTCAACTTTAAATTTACCAAAACCTATGCACTTTTGAAATTTAAATGACAATTCCTAGAAAAATTCCTAGAAAAATACTTGACAAATCATGGGATTTTCGATATAAAGTAGAAACAGAAAGTTTTTCATTCTGAAAATCATAAAGGGGGTGGATCTATGAGTAAAAAGACTACGAAACTTTTAATGATTCTTATTTTGCTCTCCTTCTTTACCACTGGGTGTTACTATTTTGCAGCAAAAAAAGAGATGAAAAGTGCAGAGCAGTTGACCTCTGAACTGAAAAGAGAAGGAGGGGCGACACTGGTTCCCTATGAATACTGCAGTGCCGAAGCGTTCTTGGAAATGTCCAAATTGGAAGCCGATCAGAATGATTGGAAACATGCTAAGGATTTTGCAAACCGCTCAAAATCTGTTGCAGAGACTGGTTTGACTGAAGTCAAAAAGAAAAAATAGTTCAGCAAATGTAAGGGGGTGAAACATGATTATGAATAAGAGATGGATGATTTTGATACTTCTCATCTTCGGGGCGATGATTGCCTCAGGATGTGCAGTCAGTAAAGAAGCAATGATGTCTTATAATGAAGCACAGGATCTCTTCCAAAAGGCCACCCTTGCAGGTGCAAAGAAATGCGCACCCTGTGAATATGCGAGGGCTGAGGCCTATTTGGCTCAGGCAGACCACGAAATTTCGGAAAAGACAAGTGAGGATCATTCGACTCATTTTGCATTAGCAGTAAAGACGGTGAAAGAGAAGTCGTTAGAGGCGATAAAACTCACGCCATGCGAAAAACCACCGGCACCACCTGCACCACCCACACCACCAGTACCACCAGTACCACCGACACCACCGACACCACCTCCTCCTCCACCGCCTCCACCTCCACCACCACCTCCGCCAGCACCACCACCACCGCCACCGCCTCTTCCTCCTCCACCGCCAGCACCTCCTAAAGTGGTTGCGCTTCCGGTATTCGATACGATCTATTTCGATCCAAACAAGACAAACATTAGCCCCACAGCGGCTAAGGGATTGGATCGAAATGGAATGATTCTAAAAGAGAATCCCCAAATCAAAGTGGAAATCGGGGGTCACACCGATTCTACTGGCTCAGATAAGGTGAACCAAAAAATTTCAGAGAAGAGGGTTCTCAGTGCCAAGAAATATATCCAGGATAAATTTAACATCCCAGATCATCGAATGATTATTAAGGGCTATGGAAAAACCAAACCCATTGCCGACAATCGAACCAAGGAGGGTCGCTCCAAAAACAGAAGGGTTGAGTTCAGAGTGATTCCATAAAAACTCCTCTTTCTTTCAATGGATTACATTTTCAAGGTGGTAGGAAGGAATTCCTACCACCTATTTTTCTGCTTTTACCAAGGATGGGATGGTGATGAAGTTCTTTATCGATACTGCAAACCCCGGTGAGATAAAGAAAGCCTATGAGATGGGGGTGATCGATGGCATCACGACGAATCCCACATTGATCTCTAAGGAAAATAAAGATTTCGAATCCCTCATTAAAGAGATTTGTGAGATTATTCAAGGATTACCGATCAGCCTGGAAGTTTTAAGTCTCAATTCGGAGGGGATGATTGAGGAAGCCCAAAACCTTTCCAAGATGGGTCAAAATATTGTGGTTAAAATCCCAATGACCGGAGAAGGGTTGAAGGCGATCAAGGTCTTGATCTCAGAAGGAATTAAGACGAACACCACACTCGTCTTCTCCCCTACTCAAGCACTCTTGGCTGCCAAGGCCGGGACAACTTATGTCAGCCCTTTTATCGGAAGGTTGGATGATGTTTCACAGACGGGAATGGATCTGGTGGAACAGATTGTGACGATTTTTGAAAACTACGATTTTGAATCAGAGGTGATCGTCTCCAGTATTCGTCATCCCATTCATGTTCTGGAAGCCGCCCTCATCGGAGCTCATGTAGCCACCATTCCCTATAAAATGATTGAACAGCTGATCAAACATCCTTTGACAGATATCGGCATCGAAAGGTTTTTGGCGGATTGGAAGAAGGTTCCTAAGAAATAAAAAAGGGGCCTTTTGGAAAAGACCCCTTTTTTCCAATCATCACTGATTTACCCCGTTGTTGTAAAAACATCAACCCCTGCAGTCAATAAAAAAGCTTAAATCTTATCTTCCCTTTTCATTTAGATGATTAGCTCAACTACGGGGTTTAACTTTCCTCTACCACTATCTGTTTGGGATGAACTTCCTCCTTCTTTAGAAGGACAATCCGAAGGACCCCATCTTTATAGGCTGCTTTAATCTTCTCCAGGTCGATCATTCTTGGAATAGCGAAAGTACGTTGAAAGGTTCCATAAGGTCTTTCGATTTGTAGGTAATTCCCATGGGGTGTCTCTTGAATAAATTTTCTCTCTCCTCGAATGATCAATGTGTTCTCTTCAACCTTAATTTCGATGTCGTTCTGATTCATTTCAGGCAGGTCCACCTTCAGAATCACCTCATTCTCCCTCTCCAGAATGTCAACAGGAGGAGACCAAATTCTCCGGGGTACCTCTTCCTTCCAAATGCGGGAAAGTGTCTCATCGAAGAGGCGGGTCATCCGATCTTGCATCACCATCAGGTCCCGAAAGGGTTCCCACTTCACATGGACCATACCCATACCCTCCTATAGAAATCAATAAAAATATAATCCAACTGTTGGGCGATGTCAACCC
>Ga0187886_1004023_pt1 | contig 10751 bp, 7 predicted proteins | sample June2016WEW_20_1_FD_133001 | JGI IMG/M metagenome (GOLD analysis project Ga0187886, IMG submission 133001) | Peatland microbial communities from SPRUCE experiment site at the Marcell Experimental Forest, Minnesota, USA - June2016WEW_20_150 | ecosystem: Environmental > Terrestrial > Soil >...
CCAACGGCGTGCCGGCGTTCAAGCCGGTCGAATGGAAGAACGCCCAGCAGACGATGATCATCATGGCCACCATGCTGGGGATCATGTTCCTCGGCACGGGCTACCTCGCCGTCAACGTCGGGGCACATCCCGCGGGCCAGCTGGCCGCCGGCGAGAGCGTGCTGTCGCAGGTCGGGCGCACGGTATTCGGTGGTGTGGGGCCGCTCTACTACATCCTCCAGCTCTCGACCATGGGCATCCTGGTCCTGGCCGCCCAGACGAGCTTCGCGGACTTCCCGCGCCTCTCCTCGATCCTGGCCCGCGACGGCTACTTTCCCCGCCAGTTCGCCCTGCGCGGCGAGCGACTGGCCTTCAACTCCGGGATCGTCGCCCTTGCTCTGGTGTCGATACTCCTGGTCGTCGCGTTCAAAGGATCGGCCGACGCCCTGATCGGCCTCTACGCCATCGGCGTGTTCACCTCGTTCACGCTCTCTCAGTCGGGCATGGTCCGGCACTGGTTCAAGGAGCGCGGCCCGGGGTGGCGCCGAAGCGCAGTGATCAACGGCGTCGGCGCGACCGTGACGGCCGTGGTGGTCGTGGTCATCGCCGTCTCCAAGTTCAGCCAGGGCGCCTGGATCATCCTCGTCGTCGTCCCGATCTTCATCGCCCTGATGCTGTTCATCAAGCACGAATACGACCTGGAAGGGCGCGGCTTGGATGTCGCGCCGGACCTCGTCTTCGGGCCGCCGCACCGCCGCCAGCGGGTGGTGGTCGCGGCCCAGGCCATGAGCCGGGCCGTCGTACAGGCCGTCAAGGTGGGCGAGACGATGGGCGAGGAAGTACAGCTCGTCCACGTGACGCTGGACCCGGCGGAGGGTGAGCAGTTCCGCGACCGTGTCGAGCGGCAGCTGCCGGGCGTTCGCGTCGTGCTGGTCGAGTCGCCGTACCGAGCGCTCGTCCGCCCGTTCGTCCGCTACCTGGAGGTTTCACAGGCCGAGGACCCGGATCGGGTCACGATCGTGCTGCTACCCGAGCACCTGCCGCGCCACTGGTGGGACCGCTTCCTCTACAACCAGAACGTCCACCGCATCCGCGCGGCGCTGGTTGGCCGCAAGGAATTCGTGGTGCTGGACACGCCGTACCGGCGCGAGGCCTAGGGGCGGGCGCGGCGGCGCGCGGTCGGGACGCGAGCGGTGATCGGGGCCGGCTCGGAGGCCGCACGGTCGCGATCGACGGGTGGTCAGGCCTCGACCGCTGTACCCGGCACGGCGACCTCGATGGCGCCGTTGAACGTCGACCCGGCGCGGTCGATGGCCTCGTCCTCGGTCATGCGCGGCGGCAGGTGGGTCAGCACCAGCCTCGAAACCCCCGCGTGCGTAGCGACAAGGCCGGCGTCTTCGGGGGTGAGGTGCACTGACGGAATCTCGACGATGCTGGCGAAGCACTCTGCCACCAGCACGCGCGCGCCCTTGGCCAGCGTGACCAGGTTGTCGCACGGGCCGCTGTCGCCCGTGTAGGCCAGGCGTCGATCGCCGTATCGAGCCGTCAGGCCGAATGCGGGGACGCCGTGCTCGACCGCTCGAGCCTGGATCTTGAGATCGCCGATCTCGGCGATGCCGCGGTCCTTGAGCTCGACAACCTGGAAGAAGCTGCTCATGTGGTGGTCGACGTTGCTCTTGACGAAGTCCTCGACGCGCGAGGCCCAGCCGACCGGACCCAGGACGGGGATCTTGCGCATCGGCTTCTCGGCGAACGCGAAGGCGTAGTAGAGGAGTGGCATGTCGCCGAAGTGGTCGGCATGGAGATGGCTGATCCAGACGGCGTGCAGGTCCTCGAGCCGGATGTAGTGCTGCAGGGCGCCCAGCACCCCGCCGCCGATGTCGACGAGCACGTTGGCGCCGCCGGCCTGGAGCAGGAATCCGGAGCATGGTTCATTGGCTTTGGGATACGGCGCGTTGCCCAGCGTCGTCCACCCGATGGGACCCTCTGGCTTGTCACGCTTGATCACGGTTCCTCCCTCCGGCGACGGCACAACGAAAGTTAGCAGTGGCGAGGCTGCAGCGTGAATTGGATATGCACGCCCGGGTCGGGCCCACGGCTGGGTCGTCGGCCTGGTGCCGGCGCCCCTGGTCGGCCGCTATCATCACTGCGGGTCGGTGTGGTTCTCGAGAGCACCGCCGGATTGTCCAGCGACTGAAGGGCCCTGACGTGACGCTGCCCGATGGAAGCCTTCATACGACCGAGCGCGAGCTGCTCGATCTTCTCGGCGAGGTGGATCCGGCCGAATCGCAGGCCGAGAGCATGGCCGCCTGGGAGGAGCTCCTCCACGTGTCCGGCGGACTGGCGCGAGTAAGGCCGGCGCCGGGCGAATGGTCGGCTCAGGAGGTGCTGGCTCACCTGACCGCCGTCGAGCTGACCAATGGTCTCCGCTACCGGGCCATGCTGGTAGAGGATTCGCCTGCCCTGGCCGACTACGAGATGAGTGACTGGGCAAGGCTCCTGTCTGGAGACGCCGTGGACCCCGGGGCGCTGATGGCCTTGTTCCGGGCGCTGCGATCCGCGAACCTGGACTTCTGGGCGAATCTGGACGAAGCCGGCCGCGCCCGAACCGGCATTCATTCCGAGTGCGGCCCCGAGACGATCGACCTGCGCTTCCGCATGCTGGCCGGCCACGATCTGATGCACCTGGACCAGGCTCGTCGGGCCGTGAGGTGGGCGCGAGCGGAAGGCTGATCGCCGGCCGGCGTTGAGTCGAGGACAGCGGCGAGACGACGCTCCTTGCGTACTAACCCTCTCCCGCAGCTTGAGTGGCGCCATCTACTTCATTCGCATGAGGTCGAGCTATTCGCCAATCATGATAATGTTCGCCTGTGAGCAAAGTACCCTCCAGGCAACTCGAGATCGAGGCCGTCATCGAGGCGTTGAGCGGCTTCTGGGACAAGGATGCCCACGACGTCCCGGATTGGGTGGCGCAGGAGCTCACCTTCAGCCAGATGCGCCTGCTGTTCCTGCTGAGCAAGAACGGCCCGGCGCCGATGAGTCGCATCGCGGAGTGGCTCGGCGTGGGCCTTCCGACCGCCAGCGGGGCAGTCGAGCGGGTTGAGCGGCACGGCCTCGTGGCCCGCGAACATCGTATCGATGATCGCCGAGTCGTCGATTGCCACCTGACGGATGCCGGTCGTCGTCTCATCGACGAGATATCAGGCATGCGCGTCGAGATTATGCGCCAGTTCCTCGGCGTGCTGACCGATGCCGAGCTGGCCGAGATGGCGCGACTGGTTACCGCCATGGTCGAACGAACTCGCTCGAGGACGGAGTGAACACCGGGGCCGCGATGCGAGTCGTAATCAGTGAGGAGGGCGCCTCGCTGGTTTGAGATGCGGCCGATCGGCCGGACGCGACAAGGTGCCGTCCCGCGCCGCAAAGGAGTCCGAATCGTCGATGCCTCGCCGGCGTCGAGCCAACCACCTGCCAGAACCGGCGCCAGCCACCAGGGAGTCAAGGAGCGACACGTGATCAGACTGACGGAGCTCGCAGTGGCGAAACGAAGTGTGACCCTTCTCATCACACTCGGATTGCTACTGGGCGGCGTGTTTGCATGGGCGTCACTCAAGCAGGAGCTCCTGCCCGACATCCAGTTCCCGTACGCGGTCGTGATCACGCCGCTGCCCGGCGCAAGCGCGCAGGACGTTTCGACGCAGGTCACGCAGCCGGTCGAGCGATCCATTGGCAGCGTGCCCAGGCTGAAGACGGTCAGCTCGAGCTCGGTCAACAGCCTGTCGATCGTCGTGGCCTCATTCTCATATGGCACGAACATCAAAGACACGGTGTCGGCCATCGACGCGAATGTGAAGGCGCTCGGGCTGAGCTCGACGTCGACGGTCCAATCGTTCGACATCAACGCCTTCCCGCCGTTGGTGGTCGCAATCAGAAGCAAGCCTGGGACAACGCCGGAACAGCTCAACGCCCTGGCCGTTTCGACAATCGTGCCGTCCCTCCAGAGCCTCGAGGGCGTCAGCAAGGCGGATCTGACCGGAGCCACCCAGTACCGCCTCGTGGTCAAGCTGAATTCGGCGAAACTGGCTGCGGCGCAGGTTTCACTCAAGCAGATCCAGGACATTCTCACGGCCAACAACCTGGTGCTGCCTGCGGGCTCACTGCCGGTGACAACCGGCGGCAGCACGATCTCCATCCCGGTCTCGGCTCAGCACCAGCTGCTTCTCAACACCCCGGATGACATCCTCAACCTGGCCGTGACCGTCAAGCTCGGCCCCGACGGCAAGACACCCGTGATGCCTTTGCAGGCGCTCACCCTGAGGGACCTCGGCGCGACGGTCCAGCACGTGGCCGTCAATCCCACGGGCTACGCGGAGCTGAACAGCGATCCGCAGCACACCGACGCCGGATCCTCGCTCATCATCAGCGTCTCCAAGACCTCCGATGCCAACACGGTCGACGTCGTGCAGCAGGTCAAGGACAAGCTTGCCAAGCTGCAGGCTCAGAACGGCGGCAGCTTCGAGGTCGTGACCGTCGAGGATTTCTCGACCTTCATCATCGAGTCGCGCGACAGCCTGGTCCGCGAAGGCGGTCTGGGCGCCCTGTTCGCGATCATCACGATCTTCGTCTTCCTGCTCAGCCTGCGGTCCACCCTCGTGGCCGCGGTGAGCATCCCCGTCTCGATCATGACCGCCCTGGTGCTCATGCTCGTGGCAGGAGTCTCGATCAACATCATGACCCTGGGAGGCCTGGCGATAGCCGTCGGCCGGGTGGTGGACGACGCCATCGTCGTCCTGGAGAACATCTATCGGCACCGCAGCAAGGGCGATCCCATGCGCGTGGCGTGCATCTCCGGCACGCGTGAGGTCGCCCGCGCCATCACCAGCTCCACCCTCACCACAGTCGCGGTCTTCCTGCCGCTCGGTTTCGTCGGTGGCATCGTCAGCCAGTTCTTCCTCCCGTTCGCGCTGACGGTCACTTTCGCCCTGCTTGCCTCGCTCGTCTGCGCCCTGACGGTGGTGCCGGTCCTGGCGAGCCTGTTCATGGATCGTCTCAAGCTCAACCCCGACGAGGGACCCAAGCACCACGACACGCTCGTTCAGAGGGCCTACACGCCGCTCCTGAAGGCGGCTCTCCACAACCGCCGCAGCCGCTGGAGCGTCATCGGCATCGCCGCCCTGCTCGTCTTTGGGGCCGCCCTGCTCGTGCCGCACATCCCAACCCAGTTCCTCAACACCGGATCCCAGAAGTACCTGCAGATCACCGTCGCCCCGCCGTCCGGCACCTCGTCGAGCGTGGTACTCGAGCAGGCGAAGCAGGTCGAGGCCAAGCTCAGGACGTACTCCGAGGTCAACCTCATCGAGACCACGGTCCCGAGCGAGGCGGACACGGGTCTCTCGGCCCTGGCCGCGGCCTTCACGGGTGGAGCGTCCAACTCGGCGACGGTCGTCGTCCGGTTCGACCCCAGCACCAACCTCGACACCGAGCAGAAGAAGCTCTCCGACGCCCTGGCCGGTCTCCAGCCCGATCAATGGCAGATCCAGGTTGCCCAGCAGACCATGACCGGCAGCGGCGCCATGAGCGTCGTCGTCAGCGGAGCCAAGCCGGCCGATGTCGTCGCCGCCACGCAGGCGGTGACGGACGAGCTCAAGAAGCAAAGCGACCTCATCAACGTCAAGAGCGATCTCGCGACCAAGAGCAAGCAGTACGACGTCGACGTCGATCCAACGGCGGCTCTCCTTGACGGGTCCACCACCTACGACGTCCAGACCGAGGTCCACGCGGCCCTGGTTGGCAGCCAGGTGGGCACCGTCAGCCTGGACGGTGCGCCGGTCGAGGTCTACCTCCAGCTCGACACCACGCTGGGCTCGCTCGACGACTTGAAGGTGATGCCGGTCGGCAAGGGTCTCCAGCCGCTCGGGCAGATCGCCACTGTCCAGGAGATCCAGACCCAGGCCCGCATCAGCAGGGTCGACCAGTCGCCCGCCGCGACCATCACCGCCGACTCCACCAGCAAGGACACCGGTGGCGTCTCGATGGAGATACAGAAGGCGATCGACAAGCTGCAGGCCGAAGGCAAGCTCAACGGCGTGACCGTGAGGCTCTCCGGCGTGACCTCGGAGATGAACGAGGCCTTCAGCGGCCTCTACGTCTCGATGGCCGTGGCGATCCTGCTCGTCTACATCGTCATGGTCCTGGTGTTCAACTCGTTGGTCGATCCTCTTGTCATCATGTTCAGCCTGCCGCTGGCCACGATCGGGGCGTTCCCCGCTCTGTTCCTGACCCAGCGCGCGATCGGCGTCAGCGCCCTGATCGGCTTCCTGATGCTCATCGGCATCGTGGTGACCAACGCCATCGTCTTGCTCGACCTGGTGGAGCAGCACCGGCACCGTGGCATGCCGATGTACGAAGCCCTGATGCAGGGCGGGCGGACGAGAGTCCGGCCCATCCTGATGACGGCAATCGCGACCATCCTGGCGCTCATACCGCTGGGTCTGGGCCTCTCCGAGGGCGAGATCATCGCTTCGGAGCTGGCAACGGTCGTGATCGGCGGCCTCTTCACCTCCACCTTCCTGACGCTCATCATCATTCCGGTTGTGTACTCGCTCGTCGAGGACGGGAAGGTGCGCGTTGGAGGCTGGTTCGGCGGGGCGGGCGAGCACGACGAGCTGGAGGCGAAACCGACTGCTTCCTAGCGGGCGGTCGCAACGCAGCAACGACGGAGGCCGGGCCACGCGCCCGGCCTCTCGCTGCGTCCGCGTGGACCCATTCGGACCCTGCCTCTCGCGTATGCTGGGCGGACGCGACGGCAAGTCCCTGCTGTGGTACGCGGGTCCATCGATTGATCGTTGGGCGCCAAACGGCAGCGGTCCGCACCCTACAGCCGATGGGATTGTCGGAGTAGGGCGTTTCAGGAAGGAGATAACGTGTTTGGCAAGGGCAAGGGAGATCAAGATCCAAAGAAGGCATTGGAAGACGCAAGCAACGTGACGAATAGAGGGTTGATGGGTGGGTTGACGAAGGCCTTCATGGGTCAGGATTTCGTCGACCAGACGAATAGCGCAATAAGCATGGGCAATCAGGCAATAGGCAGTATGGAGATATCAAAGGACCTGATGGAGAAGGGGGCTGACGCCACGGCCGAGGTCCTGTCAATCACCGACACTGGTGCAACAGTGAACATGAATCCTGTTGTGGTACTTGTGTTGCGGGTGAAACCAAGTGCAGGAGATGAATTCCAGACTGCAGCACAAGTCGTGGTTCCGAGGATCTCCGTACCGAGAGTCGGGGATAGGGTCAACATCAAGTACAACCCAGCGATTCCATCACAAGTTGTCCTTGTGTAGGACCGCCGAGGCAAAGCAGCCGCAGCCTCGGGCCGAATCGAACAGCCGACGGAGGCCGGGCCACGAGCCCGGCTTCCGGCTATCCGGGCCGTTTGGGCCGGCATGGTCCCGAGCTGCGAGCCGCAGGAGTACCCTGCTCGACGATAGAGCCGGGCTGGTGGCGCTGGAGAGCCCTCCACGGCCCGGCAAGGGCGCCCAGACAGGGTCGAATCAAGGAAACGGGCGAAGCTGTGACTCCTACCAGCTCATTTAGAGGACTCAGCTGGGCAGACACGAGGGACAACTTCCAGGCCGGTGTTCTGTATCCATCCGGGCTGGGTCCTGCTGACACGTACTCCACCGCATCGGCAGTTGCCGACAGGATCGTCGGGCAGATGTACTCGCTCACAGGTGGCAACACCGTCCGAATGCCGATCAACGAGGCAACCGTTTCCAGCTATTGGAGTACCTACGCTGGCGCCATTGACATGGCCCTGACAAGAGGGAGAGTCATCCTCTGCTACTGGGCCGCAAAGGGCGGCAGGCCGGCCGATCTGACCGCCTTCATGAACATGTGGACGGCAGTCGCAGGCAACTATGGCGGCAAGAGCCGTGTCTACTTCGAGCCGATCAACGAGCCCTATGGCTACAGTCCCGGCGATCTGAACGACTTCTACAGCGACTGGATTGCCGCGTTTCCGAGTGTCCCTCGGGACAGAGTCATTCTCGACGGCAGCGGATATGCCCAGGTACCTGCGACGGTCGGCGGCGATGGCCGCCTCAAGGATTGCTTGTTGGGATACCACGAGTACGCGTTCTTCGACTCATTTGCCAGTGAATCTGCTTGGCAAGGCCACATACAGAGTGATGTCGGCGTGTACCACGACCGCACCATTTGTACCGAATTCGGCGCCGTGATGAATACCGGTACGCTCGGCGAGAGACGGTTCGAATGCGTGCTCGACTACAACGTACCCTCAAGCGACAAGTTCATTCTCTATGTCCGCGCGATTACCAGCCAGTTCCGTGCGTGGGGGATGGGAAGTGTCTATTGGCCCGGTGTCAGGGACAATGACATCTACGCTCTTTGCACAAGATCAGGCAGCGGCTCGGGCGTCAGTCTGTCGATCAACAACGCGTCTGGTCTCGTGCTGATCCAGCACGGATGGGGTAGCGGCTCAACAAGCAGAACGCCGTCGGCACCGTCAGACCCAACCTCTTCAGCAGGGTCATCGAGCGGGCCATCTGGGTAAGCGGCGGTCAGGCTCTGCCAAGGGAAGCTGCGGCGCGCAAGACAGCGCCTTGGCCGAGACGATCAACGGTCTCCGCAAGACCGAGCTGTTTCGGCGCGGGAAGCGCTGGCGATCGCTCGAAGAGGTCGAGCCCGCTGCCCCAGAGTGGGTAAGCTGGCGGAATGAGCGCCACCCTCACGAAGCCTGCGGATACGCTCCTCCAGCCGAGTTCGAGGCGGCCTACTATCGCGGGCTAGAGGAAGCGAGCGCCGCCTCATTCCAATTCGGGACTCTTCGCGATTCCCAGGGCGGATCGGACCATATGCTTTCTCACTGGACGCAAGACGATCTGCTGGTCAACGACGTGCGGCTGCACTACTACCGCACCGGCCACGGGGATAAGCGCCCCCTGGTATTGGTTCACGGCTTCTCGGACAACGGTTTGTGCTGGGCACCTACGGCGCGCGATCTCGAGTTCGAATACGACGTGATCATGCCGGACATGCGCGCCCACGGTCTTTCGGCGCGCGTGCAGGCGACTGACAAGGTGGATATGGCCGCTGACTTGGCGGCACTCATCCGCACCCTGGGGTTGAGGCGCCCGATCGTGGGCGGGCACTCGATGGGCGCGATGATCACCTTCCAGATTGGGGTGCGCTTCCCGGAACTGGCCAGCGCCCTGGTCTTGGAGGACCCGCCCTGGTGGCTATCCCAGCCGCCCCAGCCTCACGGCCAACCCACTGGGGAATGGGCCAAGGAACTGGGCAGCAAGACCCTGGAGGATTTGCTGGCGCAATACCGCGTGGGGCAGCCTCACTGGCCCGAAGAGCTGGTGCGGCTGATGGCCGAGTCCAAGAGGCAGCTCGACCCAGCGATCATCGATACGCTCGTGGAGAAGGTGAACCGGGTGGGATCGGACTGGCTGACAACCATCCAAGACATAGCCCACCCCATGCTGCTCCTCACGGCCAACCCGGAGCTTGGGGGGATCGTGACCCCTGAGGTTGTCGCGAGAGTCCGCCAGCTGAACCCCAGAGTGACTATTGTCAACGTCCCCGATGTGGGTCACCTCATCCGCTATGACAACTACGCAGCCTTCATGGATGCCCTACGGGCTTTCCTGAGACACTGCACCTGAGCCACTCCGCTGGGTCCAAGCCGGATCCCGAAGTCTCGATCCGGAGAGCGGTCCCTTCCAATGCTTCACAGGATCCATGTATGAGCCAACACGACAGCATCTCTAGGCGTGACTTCTTGAAGTTGGCTGCCGCAGTGGCGGGAGGGGTGATCCTGGAAGGTTGTCTGCCCCACCTCCCCACGTCGCCGACCCTGCCGCCTCTGTATACCCCGCGGTCCCCCATGACTCGCGCGCGGGTGGGCATCGCGCAGGCCAGCTCCTATGATCCCGCACTCGTGAGGCGGCAAGTTCAAGCTCTGTTCGACAGCCTGGGTGGACTGCAAGATGTGGTCAGACCGGGCGACAAGGTTGCCATCAAGGTCAATCTGACGGGTGGAGTCAAGGGCAATACCCCGCCTCCTGGCACGACTGCTCCGGAAAGCTATGTCACCCATCCGGTCGTGGTGCGCGCCATGGGTGAGCTGGTGCGCGACTCAGGTGCCAAGGAAGTCTATGTCGTCGAATCCGTCTGGGAGTGGGCCTCCTTCGAGGATTGGGGATATGTGGACATGGCCAAGGGCCTTGGCGCGACGCTCATCGACCTGAACAGCCCCAGTCCCTATACGGACTACGCCTCCCTCCCCGTCGGCAAGGACTGGTTCATCTACGACAACTTCAAGCTGAACCACGTACTCGAAGAAGTGGATACGGTGGTCTCGGTGGCGAAGATGAAGTGCCACTATCTCCTCGGCATCACCCAGTCCATGAAGAACCTGGTCGGCCTGGCACCGTACAAGTTCTATGAACGTAGGGCTGGCGATGGCTATCGCACGGGGTTCCATGGGGCTGATGCCGAGACGAAGACGCGGCTGCCCAGAGTGGTGCTCGACCTGAACCGAGCGCGGCCGGTCAGTCTGTCACTGATCGATGGGATCAAAACAGTGGAGGGCAGTGAGGGTCCGTGGAATGGGGACCTCCGCGCCCTGAGCCCGGGTCTGCTCATCGGGGGCAAGAACCCGGTGTCCACGGACGCCATCGCGGTGGCGGCGATGGGGTTCGATCCCAGTGCAGACTATCCCAATCCACCTTTCCTGCGGGCCG
>Ga0187886_1004024_pt1 | contig 10751 bp, 5 predicted proteins | sample June2016WEW_20_1_FD_133001 | JGI IMG/M metagenome (GOLD analysis project Ga0187886, IMG submission 133001) | Peatland microbial communities from SPRUCE experiment site at the Marcell Experimental Forest, Minnesota, USA - June2016WEW_20_150 | ecosystem: Environmental > Terrestrial > Soil >...
ACCATTGCCCTGTCATTGCCAAAACACCTGTCGCCGTGCAGCTCGCGGAAATCCTTGACCATCAGGTTGAGGTAATCGGGCAGCAGAGGCCTTTTCGGATGACGCGATACCTGCACGATTTGCCAGGCGCTCAATTGCGAATATACGCGTTTAAGCTCCTCGACCTGCCCCATCTGAAGCTTGCGAATCTCTTCGGAGTAGTCGATGCCCTTAACCGAGCTTAATCGGCGCAATTCCTCTATCTGGCAGTCGAGGTCAGCCACCTTCTGCTCGAAATCGAGATAATCGCCGTTGCCTATTTTCTCACGAATTTCCTTTTCCGCTATCGCCATCAACTTACTCCGCTGTCCCGGCGCGTCCGCCTTTGGCGAGACCTCGCCATTTGGCGGGCCGGGATAGCTTTTTATCGCGTTAATTTAATGATATATTTGCTATCGAGTGAGCAACTATATTAACAACATTATAGCATAAATCCAAGAAAAAAATTGATAAGCGGCTCAAAAACCACTATTCTGGCCTTGCTATGCGGCATTTAAGGAAAATAACCATTATCGGCCTTGGGCTTCTGGGAAGCTCGGTCTGCCTGGCGGTATCGCGGGCAATGCCCGGCGTGAAAACCGCGGGGTTTACACACAGGCCTTCTACAAGGGCAAAGGCGCGTCGGCTGAAAGTCGCCGACGTGGTTTTCGACGATATTCGCCAAAGCGTCGCCGACGCCGATATCGTAATACTGGCAACGCCGATATGCACCTTCGAGCGGATTTTCAGCGAAATCAAAGACGCCTTACCCTCCGGCTGCATAGTAACCGATGTCGGCTCAACCAAGGTTCTTCCCTGCAAATGGGCCGCCAAACAGCTCCCTAAAAGCGTTTATTACGTCGGCTCGCACCCAATCGCCGGCTCAGAGCAAAGGGGCGTCGAGTTCGGCAGAGACGACCTTTTCGATAGTGCGTTGTGTATCCTCACGCCGACGTTAAATACTAATCGACAGGCAGTTGCCGTCCTTAAAAAATTCTGGCAAGAGCTTGGCTGTTTCGTGAAAGTAATGACGCCGGCGACCCACGACCGTATTTTCGCAAACGTCAGCCATTTGCCGCACGTATCGGCTGCTGCGCTTGTAAACGCGAGTAACGCGGAAGAGCTGAAATTCGCGGGCAGGGGTTTTATGGACAGCTCCCGCATTGCCTCAGGCCCCGCCAATATATGGGCCGACGTCCTGCTGACAAACGCCGAAAACGTTTCACGCGGCATCGACAGATTGACGAGCGAGCTTGCCAAATTCAAAAAAGCGATTCGCGCCGGCGACAGAAGAAAAATCGAAAAATTACTGGAATCCGCCGTCTCAAAACGCCATTCATTCGTGAAATACAAAATGAGCAGAAAAGAACTGATTTAACAAATCATGGCAAAAAATGAAGAAGCATAGCCATGACATTCTGGATGAAAAACAGTCGATTCGGCTGTCAATTAGAAGAGTCGCAGAACTTCTTGGCAAAACCCCAACGGGTCCGGAGTATAAACGGCATCGCAGAAATGAAGAATTCAGCCTCGAACAAATTACATACAGATACCCTTGGACTGAAGCTGTAAGAGATATAGCAGGACTCGAGCCTAACCCATCCAATCAACCACCACATAAGCCCAATATCACCAAACAGGAGCTGATTGAGGAGTTTATAAGGGTCTCCAACGAAGTCGGAAAGATTCCAGGCAAGAACCTTTTTAGGTCGAAAGCTAAATACTCTTGGAGACCATATATTACCAATTGGACAAAATGGCGGAAAGCTGTATCCCAAATAACAGAACAGTACGCACACCGCTTCAACTTTGATGTTGATTATCAGCGAGCTAAAAGTACGCCAAAAAAGCCAAAGAGGCTTGATATTGATTTGCCACTGAAATTCGTGCCCAGCAATGAATATGAAACCTTGGTATTGTTTGCGTTGTTGGCTAACGAGCTTGGATTTGAGATACTGAGAGTTCAATCTAATTTTCCTGATGGTATTTTACGGAAAAAGGGGAAAGAAATCTTAGTTGAATTTGAATTTCTCTCATCAAATTACCTTCAACACTGCCACCCTCTAGATTTTGATGGTATTTGCATTTGCTGGAGAAAAGACGTTGATATAGGAGGAATTGAAATCCTGTCACTTGAGGATTACATTCGAGGAAAGTCGAATTGAACAGTTACCATACAAAACCACAAACCCAGCATATTGTATGGTAACTGCTTGAAATTAGTTGTAGGGCGGGGCTTGCCCCGCCGAATCAAACTACTTGACGGTGCCTATTTGCATCAATACACTGTAAGTATGCCTGAATTTGCTAAGAGAAACGTTATTGTTTTCGTTTATTCTGCCTTGATATTGAGCACTTTGCTGGTCTTCTGGCAGGTCAGAAATTTCGATTTTGTCAGATACGACGATAGTGACTACGTATATGAAAATCCGCACGTTTTGAACGGCATTACCGGCGATTCAATCATCTGGGCTTTTACCACCAACCACACGGGCTACTGGCATCCCCTGACCTGGCTGTCGTATATGCTCGATTGTCAGTTATTCGGCAAAAACCCCGGCCCGATGCATCTTATAAATCTCTTTTTGCACCTCGCGAACACCCTGCTGCTGTTCGCGGTGCTCAGGAAAATGACGGGTTCGACAAGCTCACCGCAGGCCGGCGCATTATGGCCGAGCGCATTTGTCGCGGCCGCCTTTGCGATTCATCCGATGCACGTCGAATCGGTAGCGTGGATTGCCGAACGCAAGGATGTATTGAGCACACTGTTTCTTCTGCTTACATTGGCCGCTTATGTCAGCTATGTAAGACGCCGCGGCCTGATTCGCTACGTGCTAACATTGTTGTTGTTCGCATTGGGTCTTCTTGCGAAACCAATGCTCGTTACTTTGCCGTTCCTGCTGCTGCTTTTGGATTATTGGCCGCTCAACAGATTTTCGATTGCCGACCCCGAGAAATCCGAAGGATTTCCGGGACTTAGTCCTCGAAATTTCTTTGAAATTTCTGAGGGTTGCCGATTGTCGATCGACATTTCGAAAAATCGGAAATCGGAAATTGGAAATTGGAAATTTTTCAGGTTGCTTATTGAGAAAATTCCCTTCCTTGTTCTTGCCGCCGTCTCAAGTGTAATTACGTTTCTGGCTCAGCTGAAGAGCAGTACAGTGGCACCTATCAACGCTCTTCCTTTGAAGGACAGAATTGCCAACGCCTTCTTATCTTACACAAGATACACAGGCAAACTGTTCTGGCCGCAAAATCTCGCGGTATTTTATCCTTTTGACGCCAACAGCTTTGCATTTTGGCAGGTGGCGATGTGTGTTTTGTTGTTGATAATGATATTCATTCTTGTAATTCGTTTCGGACGAAATCGAAAGTATTTGCCGGTGGGCTGGTTCTGGTTTGCCGGAACGCTTGTACCCGTCATCGGTCTCGTTCAGGTTGGCGGTCAGGCGTATGCCGACCGCTACACCTATATTCCCTATATAGGTCTTTTTATAATGCTCGCCTGGGGTCTGCCGGAGCTTCTTTCGAAATGGCCGTATCGAAAATTTGCCCTCGGTATGGCGGCAACAATGGCGCTTATAGTTACGGGAATAGCAGCCAACGCGCAGGTAAGCAATTGGAATAACAGCATTACACTCTTTTCGCACGCTATCAAGGTAACACACAACAACGCTACTGCGCACAATAATCTTGGCAATGCCTATCTCAACCTTGGCCGCTATCAGGATGCGGTAGAATCCTTTAAGCAGGCCATCAGAATCAAGCCGGGTTTAACGGAGGCACACATTAATCTTGGCACTGCTTACAACAAGCTTGGCCGCTATCAGGATGCGATAGAAGCATATAAGCAGGCCATTAGAATAAAGCCGGATTTTGCCGAGGCACACTGTGGTCTTGGCGCCTCCTACGTCAACCTTGGCCGCTATCAGGACGCAGTAGAATCCTTTAAGCAGGCCATCGGAATCAAGCCGGATTTTGTAAAGGCATACCAGGGTCTTGGCACGGCCTACGTTAATCTTGGCCGCTATCAGGAGGCGATAGAATCCTTTAAGCAGACAATCAGCATCAAGCCGGATTTAACGGAAGCATACATTAATCTTGGCGCTGCTTACCGCAATCTTGGCCGCTATCAGGATGCGATAGAAACATATAAGCAGGCCGTCAGAATCAAGCCGGATTTTACGGATGCATACGTTACTCTGGGCGTTACTTACGACAAACTTGGCCGCTATCAGGAGGCGATAGAATCCTGGAAGCAGGCCATTAGAATCAAGCCCGATTTCGCGGAGGTATATTCTAATCTTGGCGCTGCCTTTTACGAACTTGGCCGCTATCAGGATGCAATAGAATCCTTTAAGCAAGCCATTAGAATCAAGCCGAATTATGTTGATGCGCACTCTAATCTTGGCCTTATCTATTTAGCAACCGGCGACAAAGATTCAGCCCTTGAAGAATACAAAATCTTAAAAACCCTTGGCGCTAAAGAGGCAGACCAACTGTATAACTTGATTTATAAATAAGCGATTCCGATTCCTCAACGCTGTTGTTCGGTCTCGGTGCGACGATAATAAGAAAATTCAGAAGATGAGGCGCCCTTCGATACTATTCTCAATGCTACATTTCTTGACGGTTCAATCGCTGTACCGTATAATTCGCTGAGCTTTCAAACCTTATCAACGCTTATGAGGTAAAATAATTGTGAAACAATGGCGATTCGAGGTTTTTAATAAGCCGTGCCACCCGGACGTGAAGAGAAAAGAATTTAAAAAATGAAAACTCCGGCCCGGTTAATTTATTTCACGGTTTTAATTTTGGTGTTTTCCTTTCGTGCCTCAGCGGAAGATTTTACCGATGCCATCCATGCGTTCCTGCAGCATCGCGTAGAAGTAGAACAGCGGGACGTCGGAATCGTGGTCGGCATTGTTGACGATAATGGCAGCAGTATTATCAGCTACGGAAAATTGGATAACGGAACCGACGGTAACGTTAACGGTAATACAGTTTTTGAAATTGGCTCCATAACGAAGACATTTACTGCATTGTTGTTACAGGATATGGTCAATAGCGGGGAAATGAAGCTGAATGACCCCGTGGCAAAGTATTTGCCTAAATCAGTCAAAATACCGACTTATAATGGCAAGGAAATCACCCTGATCCAGTTGGCTGCGCACACCTCCGGGCTTCCGACTGTAAGCGCCATCTGGATACCAAAACGTGCGGATAATTCCCGGGCGGAATATAATATCGAGAAGATGTATGATTTCGTATCCGGTTATAAATTAACCCGTGAGCCGGGAGCTAAATACGAATACTCTACCGTAGGGTTGGCATTACTTGGTCAGGCCATTGCCCTGAAAGCTGGGGCGAACTACGAATCGTTAGTGGTGGACCGGATTTGCCGACCATTAAAGATGGATAGCACCCGAATCACGTTGACACCCGAACTGCAAACCAGGTTTGCGGCCGGACACAATTCTTACGGATACACAGTATCAAGCTCATACTGGGGAGCTTTAATCCCCGGTGCGGGGCTTCGCTCAACGGCCAACGACCTGCTGAAATACGTATCGGCCAATCTTGGCCTGACGCAGTCAGCCCTGACTCCGCTAATGAAAAAAACGCACATAGCGCTGATTGATGAAGATACAAATAATATTAAGAGTGCGATGTCCTGGGATATCAGGTGCCTGCCGAACGAGACAAAAATCATTTCTCAAGGCGGACTTACAGATGGTTTCATCTCATTTATTTGTTTTGATATGATTCGACGTCGTGGTGTCGTGGCCTTGACTAATTCTCAGGATTTTGACCTTCCAGGTATTGCAATAATCTTACTCGAAAGCCAGTGGCAGCCGAACCTTCGGCCAAAAGAGACAAAAATCGACAATCAGGCCTATGATTCGTATGTGGGCCAATACCAGAGTCAAATGGCTGATATATTTTTCCCAACCGGCATTGGCATTCGCCGCCTGAACAATCGACTTTTTGTTAAGGCCATTGGCTCAAAATTAATATTCGCTGATATGAAGCAGCCGGTAGGCGATTTTGAGTTACTTCCTGAATCTGAAACCGGTTTCTTTGAACGTCTGAGCGGCACACCTGTGACTTTTTCACAGGATGCCCGGGAGAAAGTGACCGGCTTGACGATTACCTATCAGGATAAGGCGTTTTCTTATAAAAAAACCTCCAGTGAGCCGCCCGAATTTCCCAAACCACTCAGGCCGCGCGTTGCCATAAAGCTAGATACTAAACGTCTCGATGCCGTAGTTGGCAAATACGAATTTGAGCCGAACGCTGCGTATCCCGATGGAATTAAACTTTCGATATGGAGAGAAAGAGACCGACTGGTAGGACAGGCATGGGGCAGGAACTTCATCCAGGGTGCCTTCGATATTTTTCCGGAATCAGAAACAGATTTCTTCTCAAAAGTCGATGGTGCGCAATTGACTTTTGTTAAAGATGACAAAGGAGAAGTAACAGGTGTAATTCATCATCGAATCAAATTTCCGGAAATGAAAGGAAAAAAACTTTAAAATTAATAAAATGATTAAGCCACAGGCAGAATATAATGGCCCGTTTGAATAGCTTATGAAAAAGATGAAGGAGAATATACATTAAGATGAAACAATGGCGATTCGAGGTTTTTAATAAGCCGGGGTTTAATGACGTGCAGGGTAACAGCACGTTAGCTGATATTAAGGAACTGGGTATTAGCACCGTTGCGGCGGTGCAGTTTGCACGCGTTTATCTCATTGAGGCAGAATTTGACGACAGCTTTGCCCAGCGACTTGGCAAAGAGCTGTTAGCTGACCCCGTTTGTGAGGATTATTACATCGGAAGAAGCGGTGCGCCGGCCGGTCTTGCAAAGGCGACGCTGATTGAGGTGCATCTTAAAAGCGGCGTTACCGACCCCGTCGCGCAATCGGTAGTAACAGCTATTGCTGATATGGGTATCGCGGCCGCTCACGTCAGGACCGCGAGAAAATACGTCGTTCTTGGTGAAATCAATCAAAAGCAAACCGAGCTTATAACCAAGAAAATACTGGCAAACGACTGTATCGAAGTTTGCGTCATCGGCAGCTCAGCCGAACCGCCGAGTCCGCACATCAAACCCTACGAGCTGAAACTCATTCACTGGCCCATACGTGAACTCGACGATGAGGGATTGCTGCGGCTCAGCAAGGAAAAGGACCTGTTCCTCAACGTCGTGGAAATGAAAACGATTCAGAATTATTACCGCGGGCTTGACCGTGAGCCGACCGATATCGAGCTTGAGGCCATAGCGCAGACCTGGAGCGAGCATTGCGTCCATAAAACGCTCAAAAGCCAGGTCGATATGGACCTCGACGGCCAACACGTTCATTTCGATAATCTGCTCAAGGAAACCGTTTTCAAAGCCACCAAGGAATTAGACAAGCCCTGGTGCATATCGGTTTTCGCGGATAACGCCGGCGTTGTCGAATTTGACGACGATTCGGCTGTATGCTTTAAAGTCGAAACGCATAATCACCCCTCGGCGCTGGACCCCTACGGCGGAGCGGCTACCGGCATCGGCGGCGTAATCCGCGACCCGATGGGCACAGGCCTCGGCGCGCGACCAATCGCCAATACCGATATATTCTGTTTCGGCGACCCCAATATGAAACCCGAAGACGTCCCCAAGGGCGTCCTGCACCCGAGGCGCGTTATGAAAGGCGTAGTCGCCGGCGTGCGCGATTACGGCAACCGGATGGGAATACCCACCGTAAACGGGGCTATATATTTCGACGACAGATACACCGCCAACCCGCTGGTCTTCTGCGGCAATATCGGCATTATGGACAAGAACAAGTGCTTCAAACACCCGCAGACGGGAAATCTCATTATCGTCGTAGGAGGCAGAACCGGAAGGGACGGCATACACGGCGCGACGTTCTCATCGGGCGAAATGACGCACGAGCACGAGACGATTTTCTCACACGCAGTGCAAATCGGCAACGCCATTACCGAAAAGAAAATGTTAGACGTGCTAATCCAGGCCAACGATGGGGGCTTGTATGAGGCGATTACTGATTGCGGCGCGGGCGGGTTATCGAGCGCGGTCGGTGAAATGGGTGAGGAGCTTGGCGCTGAAGTTGACCTCGAAAAAGTCCCGCTCAAATACGCGGGGCTAAATTACACCGAAATCTGGATAAGCGAGGCGCAGGAAAGAATGGTCGTCGCGGTTAAGCCGGAAAACTTGAACGCGATAATGGAAATTTTCGCGGGCGAAAACGTCGAGGCGACCGTAATCGGCAAATTCACCGACGATAAGAAACTCAAGCTGAAATATAACGGCACACTCGTCGGCGAACTCGATATGGAATTCCTGCACAACGGCGTGCCGAAATACTCGCGCAAAGCAGTGTGGCATTCAGCGGATAGCGCTCAGCGGACAGCGTTCACTGAACGCCGCACGAAGCCCTTGGCGGAGTCTCGTTTTGGCGAGATGCTGAACGCTGAACGCTGTTACAATGACGAGCTATTAGCAATTCTCGGCTCATATAACGTCGCAAGCAAGGAATGGGTGATTCGCCAATATGACCACGAGGTGCAGGCGGGTTCGGTTATTAAGCCGTTAACCGGCGTTACCAATGACGGCCCCGGCGATGCGGCGGTTATCAGGCCGAAATACGATTCCGATAAAGGCCTTGCGATTGCCTGCGGAATGAATCCCTGTTACGGCGACCCCGACAGGTCGGGCGACCCTTACTGGATGGCGCTGGCGGGTATCGATGAGGCAATCAGGAATTTAATATGTGTCGGGGCTTCGCCGGAACGCATTGCGCTATTGGATAATTTTTGCTGGGGCGACTGCACAAAACCCGAAACATTGGGCACGTTAGTGCGGGCGGCCCAGGCCTGCTATGACGGGGCAATCGCTTATGATTCGCCTTTCATATCGGGTAAGGACTCGCTCAATAACGAATTCAGACGAGACGACGGCTCGCGAATCAGCATACCCTCGACGCTACTCATAAGCGCAATTTCAATAATCGATGATGTCAACAAATGCGTAACGATGGACGCCAAAAAGGCAGGTAACCTGCTTTTTATCGTAGGCATTACCAAAAACGAGCTTGCCGGCTCACATTACTCGTTACTCAAATCACAGGGCGAAGGACAGGTGCCGAAAACGGATTTAAAAACAGCGCCGAAAATCGCCCGCCGGCTTGCCGAGGCGATAGCAAAAGGGCTGATTGTAAGCTGCCACGATTGTTCGGAAGGTGGCCTGGCGGTAGCGTTAGCAGAAATGGCGTTTGCCGGCGGACTGGGTATCGAGGCGGATTTGCGGGGATTGCCTAAAGACCCGGATTGCTCGGCTGTTGACAGCCAGTTGTTCAGCGAATCGACCTCGCGGTATATAGTTGAGGTTGAGCCGGAAAAGTATGGCAATTTCGCGAAACTCGTTTTGGGGCTGCCTTTTGGCCAAATCGGGCGGGTTACCGACTCACAAAAGCTCGTTATAAAAAGCCAAAAAGGCCTTCCGGCCATCAACGCCGATATAGCAGACCTCAAGCTCGCCTGGCAAAAGACCTTCGCGTGGTAACAGGCGATATTGAGAGCCGTTTTATTATCGGGCTTTTTCAAAAAATAGAGGGTTTCCCCCTGAACAAACCCCCTATTTTTTCAGTATATTAACCCGTTATAATAAGCTATGGGGCGGGTTTTATATCCCCGCAAATACGCAAAATACGAGCCAGGGAGGGCGTCCTGAAGGTTAAGCGGCCTACCCACAGAGCCGATAACTACAAGCAGTAAAAGGATTTTCTATTTATCGGCCTGACCGGCTAAAACGGGGCTTGCTTGAATTGAAAATCGAAAATTGAAAACAGGTTGTGCCAAGGTGGGTTTGTGAAAAGAAAAACCGGATTTCCAGAGCACAAGAGAGCAAGTGCACAAGTGCATAAGTGCACAAGACATAACAGCGCAAGTAACTTGTGCCTTGTGAACTTATGTCTCGTGCTCCTGCTTGCCGGCTGCAGCGACAAATTCTGGGACCCGACCCAGGTGGGTCGGTTCCGGCCAGTTCCCGCCGTCAACATCATACTGGATTCATTGGGTGTGGCTGAAGAAACGCCCGCCGCCTGGGAAACCGGCGAAGACCCCACGCCTGCCGACGTCGTTGCTTACGATACGGATTACGTCTTTGGCCCCTGCGACATCGTCAACATAGGCATATTCGAGCTGTTCAACGAGGGTGCGATATATGCCAATCAGTTCGTTGTTACAGAGACGGGCAAAATATCGATTCCGGACGTCGGCGTCGTTGAGGCGGCCGGGCTTACCGAATCGCAATTAGAGGAAGAAATAAAACAGATTCTCTCGCCTAATATCCTTAAAGAGCCGTCCGTAAACGTAACGCTGGTAAGGTCGCAAAGCCGGATGTTTTCGATTCTCGGCACAGCCGTTCCCAGGCCCAGCCGATACGAGATTCCCCGATATGATTTCCGGTTGACCGACGCATTGGCTACCGCCGGAGGCATCGGTCAGTTTAACACAAGTTTCATATACGTTTCCCGTCCCATTACAGGCCAGGAGGCGTTAACTGAGCCGGCCGCCTCGGCGACGGCTGAACGCCAAAATGTCCCCCCTCCGCCTAAAGCAGCGCCTAAAGGGGATTCGCACAATGAGATGCTCGATATAGTCGCGCCTTCGGTTCACACCGGCCCGCAGGGAATTGTTGTCGCTTCCAGTGAAATGGTTACCGG
>Ga0187886_1004025_pt1 | contig 10749 bp, 14 predicted proteins | sample June2016WEW_20_1_FD_133001 | JGI IMG/M metagenome (GOLD analysis project Ga0187886, IMG submission 133001) | Peatland microbial communities from SPRUCE experiment site at the Marcell Experimental Forest, Minnesota, USA - June2016WEW_20_150 | ecosystem: Environmental > Terrestrial > Soil >...
ATTTTCGGTTGTTACTGCAAAATCCTGAAATGACGAGGAAAATATTTGGACGAACCGTTTAGCTTTTAACTCTTTTATCAAATGTAACGCTGCAATATTAGCTACAAACCCTATGCCTGGCAAACCTTCAATTAGGATTGGGTCGTTTAGTTTTGGTTTTTCGCTTATGTCTATTGAGCAAACCATGGTTTAGGCATCTCTCTTCTCGGTAATAGGCAAATTATGCGATATAAGGATGGCTGTAACATATCTACACTTTTCCATAAGACTCTTATCCCTAATAGAACTTTTAGTGAGGTGACACTACATTGAAGGCTGGAAGAAAACCGCTTAAGGCAATGACGCAAATTGGAGAAATAACCGATAACTGGATTAATGCGAGCTATGCTAACGCATCGAGTCATGATAAGTGGAGTCACAGAAACCGAATAAATCTTTTCTTAGAATTTTTAGGCATGACTGACACAGAATTTTTAGAAGGCTACAAACGAAGCAAAGATAGAGCTGAATGGTCGAAGCAAATAGGACTTAAAGTTGTGGCATTCTACAACAAACGATTAATTGAAGGCTACGCAACAAACACAGTAAGGGCAGAGGTTAGCTCAGTAAGGGCTTTTTGCAGAGATAACGCAACGACTCTAATACTGCCAAGACGCAAAATAGCTAAAGCTAAAAGTGCAATGGGAGAGCATGAGTTTACCCGTGAAGAACTATCTAAGATGTTCTATGTTGCTGACGTAAGGGGAAAAGCGATCTTATCAACGGCCGTTAGCTTAGGCTTCAGCATTGAAGACTTTAGTGAATTAAATCGAGACTACATAGAATCTTTAGTCAACAAAGCCATAAATGAAAAAATAGACTTTATCGGTTTCGACTATGAAAGAGGTAAAACTGGTGTAGCATCAAGAAGCCACTTGACACCTGAATCAGTCAACAGCCTAAAAGCGTGGTTTGAGTACATAGATCAGAAAAGAGCAGAGCATAAACCCGAACCACAGCTTAAATCTGAATGGGTTTGGTGCAATGGCGACGGTGGACACTTAGACGACCAAACTATAAACGACATCATAAAAGACCTGGTGAAAAAAGCTAACGTATGCGTAGCTGGCACAATTCGGTTTCACTTAATACGAAAATTCCTTATGTCGTCTTTGCATGATGCTGGATTTGATTCCTGGGAGACAAAGAGAGCTTTAGGGAAAGAGATTCCAACAAGTGACGATACTTACCTTAAAGGGTTAAGCAGAAAAGTAACAGAGAAATTCCCGAAAGCCTATGAGTACATACGCTTAACTGGATTCGCAAACCACAACCACACACGCATAGAAGACTTAGAAACAAAGATACAACAAATAGAAATAAAGATGGAAAGCATGACCTTAGAGAATGCCACATTGAAAGGGATAATTGACTTTGCTATTCCACCTGAAACCATAAAGAAAGCGTTAATCGAGACTGCTAAACGACTGCCAAACATGACCGATGATAAGATACATCAACTTGAGAACATATTGGCACATGCGAGAACGATAGAAGAGATGCAATCGGGGTTAGTCAATATCATGGTTGTACGCAAAAGCGAAAAAGAGAACGTTCAATAACTCTTTTCTTTTTGTTTGAAGTTAACGTTATCTTTTGAACAATTGTTTGAGTGTCAACATTATCTTTTAAACAACTGTCTAATTAATTAGTGATGTCTCTCTTTTTAATTCAAGGCGTATGCCTATAACAGTGTTATAGTATGCATGGTTGAATCATGGAAACTTAACCTTTATGTTGATAAAGTATTGGATCACCATACAAAAACTGTAGAAAAACTACAGACATCGATGTATCCAACTGCTAACCTATGGTTTAAGGTACCCCTGGTCTTTCAAAATCTGAGTAGTACCTATTTTGCTATAAACCACTATCACTAAGTATGAGTGCAGAAAAATTAGAAGGGTTGGCTGTGGTGCTTGGTGTTCATTGTTTTATCTGTTGGTTCTTCGCTAAAATAACCGTTTTTCTTCGCTTATTGCGGTTACTACTACTACTACGAGCTTCTTTCGTGAAATTAACGATTCACAAAGCTTTAAATCCTAAAAGCAACCTTATTAGCACTTAGTTGATTAAAAAATGGTAAAAATAGAAGTAGAGATTCCACAAAACGACTATGATGCCTTAGCGGAAGTTGCAGAGAAAATAGGTTTAACTGTGCAAAAGTTGATACAGCAAGAAATAGATGAGGATTTAACGAGTATTAGCGCTTGGATGGAAAGATGCGCGATGTTAACCTAATAGCAACTTTCCAATCTCTTTTTTTTATCGCTGTTTAAACGGGCGTTAAGCCTAATTGGTTACGCAGGTCATCAAGTTCAGTCATGAGTTGAAGCAGTATCTCTTCGTTTTGAACTTGTTTTTCTTCGTTTTGGTCTAAAGTTTCAACTCTGTCTCTGAGTTTCTTTACTTCAACAAGCAATGGTATTCCAAGCCATTCATAATGCACGCTTTCAGGTAATCCGTCTTTATTTAAAGATACTAATTTAGGATATACCTCATTAACCTCTTCTGCAATTAATCCTATACCACCGCCTTCTTCTTTCTGTCTGTTAGCATCTTTCCAATCGAAACTTACAGGTCTTAAATCGTATATCCAAGAGCAATCAGGTAAGTCTTCAACATTCTCTTTGTACCTTATTGATGAGCCGTTGTAACCTATTTCATGGCTACTATTAACGTATAGCGGGCCCGTTGTGGTAGTGTTAGCTAAAGTGCCAGCAACCAAGTATCCATTGCATACGAATCCAGTGTCAGTCCTCAAGTAGGCATAATCTCTATACAGCCACGGGCCATTAGAACCAAATCTAACTCCACCTTGAGTGGCATCTGCAACTCCTTGTATTCCAATTCGGTTAGCGGTGTTTATATCAACTAAATAACAGTCATCACCAATCAGGAAGGCGTTTCCGCTGCCTCCACCGCCATGCACAATGCCTGAGCAATCAATGCTTGTTGGTGTTAATATTCCACATTGTAAGTTTCCCCAATCCCATGCCGAGGCTCCTGAAATTCTTATTTCTAAAGTGTTATAACTTCCGTAAATTCCCCCTTGAGCTAACCATATAAAAGGATTTTTACTTGCTGGCCCCCATCCAGGAGCATAAGCACCACCGTTAAGAACGAGTTCTCCTTCTAAACTGTCAATCATCCCTTTAAGAATCAAATCCTTCTCCACAGCCAGATTTTGGCTGCATACTAAAGTTGGGTTTGTATCTGTCCCCATCAGTAAACTACCATGAAGTTTGAGTGAGTAATATGGACTATTCAAATCTGCAAATAAAATATATCCTGTTGTATCAGTAAAAGTATGATTGTTCAAGGCATTCATGAAATCTGAAGCATTTAGATGCTGCCAATACTCTTTGCTTTCAATCATTCCACTGACATGCGCATTGTTACTTATGTTTGCATCTGTCGTGGTTACTGCGCCTGCAAGCGTCAAGTTACCCGTGTCAGTAAAAATCACCGTATCTGTTATTGTTCCAAACGGATTCCCTGAAGCACCATAACCAAACTTTAATTGCCAACCTGAACCGTCACCCCAAACTATGCGTCCAGCAACAGGCGAACTACCGACACCTATAAAAGCACATTCTGGATAAGTGCCGCTATTCACAACGATAGAAGGTGCTATTATTCCGTTTGTTACTGTTCCGCCATTCCACGCGCCTAAATCCCAATCATCACCGTTAACTTTCTTCAAATAATCAACGTAAATTTTGCTAACTTTAAGGTTAGCTAAAGTTGGTGCATGATAAACCCCGCCTGAAACATATCCGTCAGCATTGTTGATCTGTAAGATATTCTTAGTGCCATATCCAGCACCGTAATGAGAAAGAATAATCTGCGGCATCTCGGATTCGACATTGAAGCCACTTCCTAACACCAAAGCCCCTTGATTAGAAGTAACCATCCCACCAGCCGAAATGTCCTTCTTAACGAGTAAACTTTGCGAAATGTAAAGCATCAAATTAGTTGGATCCATCGCGCTGAAGATACTTTGAATAACCATGTAATTCCCTGTCGCAGTGTCTTTGAAAGCGAGATAAGCATCATTCAAAGGCAAGACATGACTTGACGGTGTCCATACGTATTCGCTTGACCATCCCCAGAGATAAGGTTCAAGTGTAGCCCAATCGTAAGTCGGGCACGCGCATTCAAGTTGAGTTAAATCTTCAAAGAAGGCGTTCCCTAAGAGTTTGATGTAAGGCACACTCATCCAATCAACATTTGCGCTCACTCCGCCTCGTTGTGCGCTGGCAACGTCGCCTATTATATCGCTTGCGACATGCGTGTGGCGGGCGACATGTTTGCGGACTGTTGACAATTAAGTCGCTCCATTTATTATTTTAGTGAAGTGGGATTCATTGTTGATGATATATGCCATGTAAATTTTCACTGTTACTACCATCACTATTTAGACTATTTAAACACCGTTGTTTAACTGTTAAGAAAAAAGATTGAGCCAAAACGTTATTATTTTGTAGGTAACGGGGTCTTGGTGTTTTTGGTTCCATGTTTTAATTTCCGATTTCTGCGTTTTCTCCGCATGTTTCACAAAAGTACTTTCGACTTGTTCTGTAGGCTGTATCTCCTGGGCTAAGGTGTTTTCCGCATTTGGCACATTCGTTTTCAGGGCTTCCTTTGTTTGGGCGGGTTTTGAAGTTGGGTTTTTGGTTTTGATTTGATAAAGTAATGATTACTTTTTTCATGTTGGCACATCCTTTTGGTTCTTGGTTAGCCAATCTAAAGACGTTTTTTCAGCTTCGTTAAGTTGTTCGTTTGAGGAATTTGAGCATTTGGAAGATGTTTCTGGAAGGGGTAAGGTGAAAGATGATGTATAGCGTTGATCTTTTCTCAGTCTATCTACTAACGGTTGGCTCCAAATGATAACAGCTTTGCCTTGTGTGCCTCTTGCTTTCTGGAATCCTAATCTTGAGCATAAGGTTGATGTGTGGCGCTCTTTCCATTGTTCACTGAATGATAACGTTTCATTTACTATCCCTGTTATCTCACAGATTAGTAATTTTCCATTCTTCATTAATCCTCTTTCTTTAGCTTGCAAAATAGCGGATAAGCATGTTGCCTCTGTAGTCAATGACAATTCTTCTAACTTGGATGATGCGCTTCGCTTTGCGTATTCTATTAATCTTTTCTTTATGTCTTGCGTCGGTGCTACGCTAATGAGGGGATAGAAGAGTTCTACCTCTCTCTGGTTCCCAATTTGTTCCACTAAGTCCTCACACGACTTTAAAATATCCTCAAAATCCTCTAAATCCTCACTAAGTAGGGTGTCGAATCGCCATTTTAGAAGCTTGTTTCTTAACTGTGTGCATCGTTTTTCATCAACGAAAAACTTGATTTTGCGTGTGGCACTGCTTGTCCTTAGTATGATGCATCTGGATTGAAGGGTTTTCGCAAGTTCTTTTGTGCCCGCGATTGCCTTAAAGCTAAAGCAGTCAAAAAAATCTGTTTCATAGTCACCGTCGGTTTCTCTTTGTCTTGCGACGTATTGGCCTTTCCTGTATGAACCGTTTAACAGTCCGATCATTTCGTGTTTTGTGCCATAAACCTCTGCTTCGTCTAAAAAGAGGGTTGGATGCCAACTTTCAACGGGTCGATAAAGGCTTGCTGTGCTAATATAGAGTGCTAACCAACCTCTCATTGATAGTTTGGCTAATACCTCTAAGATTCTTGTTTTGCCTGTGTTGAAACTGCCAAAAGCGAATAAATAGGGTGCGATTGTCCATTTTTCGATTAGCCAACTTGCGAAAATCCAAGCTGTTAATACCTCATAGCTGTCGGTGTCGGGTAAGTCAATGTGTGCATAAAGGCACTCTTTAACTTCGTTCCATAAGTCGAGGGTTGTTACATAATCTTGTGGCTCAGTTGGTAGTGCCCAGGGCACTTTGTTGTAGGGTTTGTATGTGTAAGTGTTGTCGTGTGTTTCGCTTGCAAACTGCAAAGCGGTATTCTTTTTTCGTATAATAAAAAAGGGTTGTTGGTGGGGTTGCTGTGCGAGTTCAAAGACACCGTATTTTTCGAGCATACCACCAACTGACAGTTTAGTTGGCTTATCGCCTTTGATTGAGCAGAGAATATTTCGCAGTCTTGAGGTTATTGTTGGGGTTTCTATCGTGGTTTAGCACCTGTGTGGGTTGCGAGTCCTTTAATAACTAATTCTTCAATTCGATCGTCTATGTTTTGGTTGGGTTTGCGGGTTTTCCAGATTTTACAGAGTAAATCGAGACTGATTGTTAAACGGATTTTGCTTGTTTTGGTTGTCATTGCTTAGCCTCAGTAAAGTAGTCTTGTTGGTGTGAGATTTTGGTGATTGCTTAAGATTTTGAGTAGTTCTCTGTAAAAGTCTTGATAGAACACTGTTGGTATTTTGAAGGTTCCTGAGCATTCGCCTCTTTCAAACTCTGATTTTTCATTTGCATATTTGGCATATAGCACATCGAGTTCGAGTATGCATTTGTCGGTTGTGCTGTACGCGAAATGTCCTATATTCCAAGTTATGATTGTATTTTGTTTGCGTTTGTCAACGGTTACATACGGTTTTAATCTATTGCGGAGCTTTTCTTGGCATTGGGTGATTTTGTTGCATGTTTGGCAGTCGTGGTTTGATTTTGGATGGAATAGTTGCCCTACGCATGTTTGCGGTTGGTTTTTCAGCATTTTTTCACCTTAATTGTGGGATCGCCATTCAAGTCAAGGAAAAACAAGAAATCCTCGAATGGCGTTGCCCGATTTTCCTTGTTAATTTGATGCTCATTGAAGTTCCCTGTATAATTCTTTGATTTCGGCTTGTTGTTTCTGTAGAAATTCTACCATTCGTTGTTTCCTTTCTTCTATTTTTTGTTTTTCATTCCTGAATGCTTGTATTATTGAAGCGCCATCTTCGCAGTTAATTAGATCGTTGTCGATGCATGCGGAGCATATTCGGCTTTTTGTTTCTAAGTCATAGTCCACGCTTCGCACATGGTTTAGTGAGCATGTGGCTTTCATTTTGTTTACCTCAAGTCGTGTAAGCTTTTTGGCTTTGGGTTGAGTCGGGGTTTACTATTTTTTGAAGTTCTTTTTTTAAGTCGCTTTTCATACCTTCAATTTTATCCGTTTGGGCTTTTAGTTCTAATTTGTCAGCATCAATTTTAGTACGTTCTTGAGCGATAACTTGTCTGATTGAGAGGTTTTTGTCAAAGGGTACTGGGTTTTTGCGGATATTAATTTGCAATGTTAGAAAGTTCAACACTTTGTTGAAATACATGTCGTTTCTGTACTCAGATTTATGCTGTCCTTTAGCCATTTGATCGCGATAAATTTCGAGTAGTGTTAAGTCGCAATTTTCAATATAAGCGCGGTATTCTCGTTCATTTTCGGGTACGTGCTCATATTTGCTTAGTCGGGGTATTGCGTTGCAGGGTTTTTGTTTTTCGATTTGGTAAAGGCGGTTCTCTTCGTTTGCTTTTTGTTTCTGTTGTTCGCGCTGTGCTTTTTCTTCCGCAATTTCCTTTTTTAGTTGTGCATAAATCGTATCGTTGAAGTTTCCCTCTTCTATCATTGCTTTTATTGTTTTGAGATTTTCTTCGTTTGTCATTTTTATTCATCCTGGGTTTGGGTTTTAGCGTGGAACTCGCCAAAATAAAGCGATTCGCGTGCAAGCGCCTGTAGATTTACATTTTTGTTTGGGCGTCGAAATTGCGGCTCTTGTTTTTCAACGTGTTCATGAAAGCTAAAATTATGGTCATTTGAGGGTTCCCTATCCAGTTTGTCTTGTTTACGCGTTGTTTTTTCGTGAAAAGCTGAAAAGGACGCGCTTTGTCTGGCCAAGTCTTGCAGATTTTCACTTGAATCTTCTTCGATTGCGCTTTTCGCCATTTTTAAAAGTGCTTCGCGTGGGTAAGGACATGTCGTTTTTATACCGCATATACGGCAATCAGCAAAGTTTTCCTCAACGGTTCTGCTCGATAGTAATTCTGGTCTGCAACCACATAAATTATTCATGTTTTCCATTTTTGACACCTATTGTCCAAACGCTGTCCAAAAGCCTACTAAGTTGGCGATTGTTACAATTGTAACGATACCTTGTGTTGGCGTTAGTTCGATTATCTGTTTGCCGCCTGCTGTGGCGAGTGTACCGTTAACGACTGCTACGTCGCTGACAACGGTTGATTTGATGGGTTGGATAATGAAGTTTTCAAGGGTTCTGAGGTTGGTTTCGATGTTGCCGCCTGTAGAATTATCGGTGTTGGCGAATGTGCCATAAACGACTTTGACGTTGCCAAGTAGTTCTCTGCGTGTTACTATGAAGGAAAATCCCATCTTATTTTTTCACCTCTTGAACAAATTCTTGTAGATTAGATACAAAAAACTCTTGAAATGTTCTGTCGGATTCAAAAAGTTTGATTCGTGCCTTGCGGTGTAACTCACTTGGAACCCGAATTGAAATATTTTTAATTTGTTCCGTCATGGATTTTTTCACTTAACCATTACTACATTCATCACCTTAATAAATACCGTTGTTAAACTGTTAACTTGAAACTTTATTGAAGGTTAATTGAATCTATTTGCTAAAATATTCTTATTTTTTGGTTAATTAATGTGCATATTTACTGCACATTTATAATCGTTACTTATCTTTTGCTAAAAACGACTCTAAGTAAAGGTGCCAAAAAGATCGCTCGCCACAATCGGATTCTTTGCGATATGTGGATAATTAGCGCTCCCTGTTAAAACGATTTCCCCTGTTAAATAGTGTTTTTAAGGGTTTTTTGTGGTTGTTTTCTGAAAATAAGCCCAATGGAAAGGTATTTAAGCATATTAGGTATTTATCTTCAAGTAAAAGATAGTGATTGACATGGCGACACCGAGCAAGAGCGAAATCGAAAAGGAAGCATTGAGAAACTTTATGCAGCATCAAGCAAAGGGGTATGAAGGTATCGAAGACACTTTGCCTGAAAAGCATGAGCTAAAAGAAGGTGGTTTTTTGGATTCTGCTAAGCAGTCTTTGATGTGTTCGAAGACTGAGCAAAAGGTTTATGATGATTACTTGGATAACGTTGTTAACGATCCAGAGCAAAGAGTCCATAGCGATTTAGCACTTTCGGAAATCTTAGCTGACATCAAGCAACACCTGGGCATAGTGCTTTGTGCGGAGAGTGGCCACGGGAAAAGTTTTACTGCCTTTTCGATGGTTAAGCAAGCAATGCTGGATAAGGATTTGACTGTTATCGTTCTTAGCCCTTCCACGATCTGGAAAAGGAACTTTGGTTTCATAAATTACGTTAAAGTTGGCACATCGGTTTTCAATCCGATAGTGGCGAATGATGATATAGCTGTTGAATCCGTACCGTTCTTGCGTGATACGGTACATATCAACCTGGATAAGAAGTGGAGTTATGCCAAAAGTGAATGGCTTGAGAATTCGCTAACTTCTAATCAGCACTTGCTTTTTGAGATTAAGTATCTCAATGGCAGAAGGATTAAGGCTTTTGAATCTGTTGTTTTGCAAACAATCTATAAGTTTCAAGAGATGGAGATAGAGAGAAACCCAAACTATCAACATCATTACTTAATTGTTTTAGAAGAGATTCAAAACTCATTCGGTACTTACAGCATGAACAGTGATGATTCCTTAGACTTGATGACTATTTTTACTCAATCAAGAAGTGACGCAAACATTCACTACATCGGAATAGGGCAAAGACTTAACGACATAAGCACTAAAGTTATCGAGCGTTTACGGCCAATGGTTGGTTTGACTCTCGGAGAGAACAGCCTTAGAAAAATCAAGTCTCAACTTCCAGAGCATCTTAAGGATAGAATTCAAGAACTGCCACAGAGACATTGGATTTATCTTGATGGAAAAAGCAATCCTGAAATTGTTATCCCTGAGTATCGGAAAGAAGGTGATCCTGTTCAACTGTTCCCAGAGGTTGAGCAACCGTCGTTTTTGCGTGTTGCGGAATGTTTTTTAAGGGTTAACGGTGATGATGTTCCTGTTAAAGTTCCTATAAGCATGGTGATTCAAAAATGAATGAAATAAGAAATAAGATAAGTGCCCGATTGAGAGGCTTAGTATCTCTAAACCGTGAAAGCATTGTGATAGGTTTCTATTGTAAAAGTGTAGGATTTCTACAGTGCTATAAGGATGCCTAATCCAAATGGCAATCGCGTTTCACTTGCGACCTGAAAAGAATGTTTTTGATTTAAAAAAAATTTACCTTATCTTTTTTATAAGTGAGTAATGATTCTTGTTTAGGCTTCAGCGTTGAGTTTCGAAATTAAAGAAAAAGATTTGCTAGGCAGAATAGGCAAACTAAAAACTAAAAGCGGAACAGTGGAAACTCCACTCTTATTCCCAGTAATTAACCCCAGCATTCAGCCTGTTCCGCCGAGAAGGCTTAAGGAAACTTTCGGTTTTGAAGCAATCATAACTAACGCTTACATACTAAAAAAACGCTACCAAAACAAGCCTATAGATGAAGGCTTACATAAATTTCTTGATTTCGATGGCGTCGTGATGACTGATTCAGGAGCCTACCAAATCCTCGTTTACGGCGAGGTGGATGTTAGCCAAAAAGAAATTGTTGCCTACCAAGAAGGCATCGGCAGCGACATCGCCACCATGCTTGATATACCAACAGGCTGGGCAGTAACCAAAGAGCAAGCTGAAAAAACCGTGGCTGAAACCTTGCGGAGAGC
>Ga0187886_1004026_pt1 | contig 10747 bp, 12 predicted proteins | sample June2016WEW_20_1_FD_133001 | JGI IMG/M metagenome (GOLD analysis project Ga0187886, IMG submission 133001) | Peatland microbial communities from SPRUCE experiment site at the Marcell Experimental Forest, Minnesota, USA - June2016WEW_20_150 | ecosystem: Environmental > Terrestrial > Soil >...
GGTCGCCTTCGAGATGGCGCAGCAACTTCACGCGCAAGGTCAGAGGGTGGCGTTGCTCGCCTTGCTGGATGGCCGGATTCCCACTCCCGATGAGACGTTTCCGGAGGAAGATGCTGAAGCGATCGTGTTGGTCGAACGTTACTTTGGTCTGTCGTTTGGTCCGATGGAGTCCCTGGCGGAGCTTCCCAAAGACCAACAGTTGGCGTTCATGCTGGAACAGGCGAAGAGCGCCGGCTTGGTGCCCGCGGAGCTTGATATTTCCCAGGCTCGCCGTTTTGTCGAACTCCTCCGCAGCGACCTGCGAGCGACGCAGAATTACGGACTGCATCTCTACCCGGGTCGAATCACCTTCTTCAAGGCGAGTGAAACGGTGGCGGGCACGTCTCCGGACCCGGACCCGACGTTGGGCTGGAGCGCATGGGCGAGTGGCGGAGTGGATGTCCACGTCGTTCCGGGCAATCACGCCAATCTGATGTACGAGCCTCACGTTGAAGTCCTGGCTGAGAAACTGACGGCGTGCCTCAACCAGACGCAATCCGCAGAGGCGGAAGAAAACGGAAGTGTGTAGTTAGCACAAATGACCGTCAGCCTGAGCGCGGCGCAGCTAGAGGCCCGACATACCGGCTACACATTGATTCCCGGCATGTCAGGCCGTGCTTGCCGAAGGGACACTGTCTGACTACACTCCGCGACATGGCGAAAAAAGCGATTGTTCCTGTGGGGAAATCCTCACGACATGCTCCAGCAAAGGGGAAGGCAAAACCCGGCCGCAAGCTCAAGGCCCTCGGCAAGGTTGCCTTTCGCCTGCGCGAAGACCCTGCGCTTTACGTTGTCGAGAAAAATGATCTGGTCACGCTGGAGGAAGCCGCGCGATTGACCGGCAAGACTCCGCACAATATCCGGGACTATATTCAACGCGACAGAATCAAGAAGTTTGATACCGGCGGCAATATTATCGAGCACGCCAAGAACGGGCAGCTTCGCGTGTCGATGAAGGAGTTACGCGCGTTCCTGTATCTGGTCTCGCAACGTGACGAGAAACATCATCACGCCGGTCTGCACCCCGAACTTGGGTTCTACGACGTGCCGGAACACCAACGCACCAAGCACGTCCACCGGTTGCATCCCTACCTTGGGAAATTCATCCCGCAACTGGTCGAGTGGTTCTTGAAGCGCTACTTCAAACCCGGCAACTGGATTCTCGATCCGTTCATGGGCAGCGGGACAACGCTGGTGCAGGCGAACGAGCTTGGCATGGCTTCGGTTGGTGTCGACATTTCGGAGTTCAACGGCCAAATCGCCCGCGTGAAACTGGGCAAGTACGATCTCGCGAACGCTCGCCGGGAAGTCTTGGAGGTCGAATCGCGCGTTCAGAGTTTCAGCAACCGACTGATACAGCAGGACGATTCGAGCTTGGAGCTTTCCCCGGCATCCCACCCGGAAACGCTGACCGGATTGTTTTCAACGTCATGAAACATCTTCCGAAGAAACAACGCAAAACGCACGCGCCGACTAAACCTGAGGGGAAGACCGACGTGACCGTGGCGCACAGTGATGTGGTTTCAAACTTAGAAAACTATCTCGCTGGCTACAATATTTCGCGCTTCATCGAGTATCCCGATCCGGAGACAGATGAGTTGTTGAACGCCTATATGCGTGGATATAATCTCAGCCTGCTCGGTTAGAGACGGAACACCGGAACACCAATGAACCAAAGCAAGACAGCGAAACAGTTGCTTGAGGATTTTCTCACTGAAGCGAGAAAGCAGGCAGGTGACGTTGAGCCAATTCGCGTTTTGCGGTGCAATGCGTTTCGCGTCAAAGATGCCAACGTTCTCGTGCGTGTCGCTGCGGATACCGGGAAGTTCTTCTTCGGCCTCAACTACATTAACGCGGAAGAAGTTGCCAATTTAGACAACGCCTATATCGCCTTTGTCTGTGGTTCGGTGGACAACACAATTATTCTGCCGATGCAATTGTTCGTGCAGCAGTTGCCGCAGATCAGTCACGACCGCAATGGCGAGTACAAGATCGTCATCAAGAAGAATCTCGATTTGGCTTTGAGGGGAAGAAACAACACGATTCCACTGAAAGAGTATCAGAACGGCTGGCGTGACCTGTCGGCGGAATCGGCCACACCCAAATCGCAGAGAAGTACGGCCGAGGAAAGTTTTCACGCGGTGTTGCAGGGCAGGCTTCTCGAAGTGGGCAATCTTCGCGGTCTGATGACGTACTGCCCCAACAAAGCGAAGAAGTTCAACTCCAAACCGCTCGGTGAACTTGCGAAGCTTGAGAAGTGTCCGGAATTGCAGTTCGCGAATCACGAGTCGCTGCGAAACATCGACGTGATCTGGTTTCGCCAGGCCGGTAAGCAATTCTATCCGGAGCGCGCCTTTGAAGTGGAGTTGTCGACAGGCATCTGGTCGGGCGTCGGCAGGCTGGCGTCTTTACGCGAGTACAATACACGGCTCTACATAGTCTCTCACGAGCCGAAGAAGTTTCAGCAAGTGATGGAGTCGCAGCCTGAGATGGCCGAACGGTTCAAGAACGTAGAGCCTGAAGAAGTGGGCGAAATATACGCCGCCGAAACGCGACTAGAGGAGTTACGCAACAAAGTCGGTATTTGAAGCACGACGGAGGTTATTATGGCTTACCGGTGTGAGTGTGGCAACGAGGACACCTTTCTTGAGGTGTTCGACGTTGCGGTTGACGTTGTGGATAGCTCGGCGAACTTCGTCGAACCGAAGATTAGGAACGTTGCTCACTACGTGTGCATGGAGTGTGACCGCAGTATTCCATACGCCGAGTTCTTCCCGTTGGCAGCGTCCCGGCACGGCTGAGTCGTTCGTGCTAGTGTATTCTTTCAGTTTCTGACGCCGTTCCACACGCGTCTCCTTGGCAAAGATCGAATGGCGTTGTTTTCGTTCGTCCAGTCCATCAACACGACTTTGGGAACGTCGGTTTTTGAAGAGGTGGCGGTTATCTTGGCGCGTCCGAACTTCAAGCAGGCCGAAGCGCAGTATAAAGAGTTGAACGCGAAAGTAAGTATGGGCGCGCAAACAGAAGTGCAGGAAATCATTGACGAGTTGACCACCAGCGCGGCCAAGCCGGATAAGCAAGCGGAAATCGAGCGCGTCAGGAAGGTCGCCAACACCGGTACGATCAAGAAAGTTAAGCAACCGCGCGTTGACGTGTTCCTAATCGCCAACAACGGCGTCGAGTATTACTTCGATCTGAAAACGGCAAAGCCGAACATGGACGAGTTCAAGGCGCATAAGCGGAAGCTACTTGAGTGGGCGGCTTACCGGCTCCAGGCCAATCCGAAAGCGCAACTGAAAACGGGGTTGGCGATCCCGTACAATCCTTATGAGCCGGAGCCTTATCAGCGGTGGACTCTTGCCGGCCTCTATGACTTGCCGGAGGAATTACTGGTTGCCGAGGAGTTTTGGGACTTCCTTGGCGGCAAGGGTGCATACACTGACCTGCTCGAGGTTTTTGAGCAAGTCGGCATTGAATTGAGACCGGAGATCGACCAGCGTTTCGCCAAGTTCAAGTAACTGGTGCGCCTGCCGGTACAACTGCGCTACGATTCACTCAGGACGATTGACTCTCCCGCTTGAACTTCGGCCACGGCCTGCTTGACGACCGGATTGCGCTAGCTACATACTCCCGGAAGAAAATGGAGCAACAGGAAAGATCGATCCATGACCACTGTAACCGTCTTTGACTCCTGGATTGCCTTCCGCAAACCGAACGCACAGGCCCGCCTTCGTCTTTCTGTTTCCCGTACGCAGGAACCGGTGCCTCGATTTTTCGCACGTGGTCGGACGGCTTGCCGGCGGATGTTGAGGTCTGCCCGATTCAGTTCCCCGGTCGGGGAACACGGCTGATGGAGACTCCGTTCACTCAGCTCGCGCCTCTCATCGAAGCCCTCGCCCAAGCCTTGGTTCCACTTCTGGACAAGCCGTTTGCCTTCTTCGGTCACAGCCTGGGAGCATTGGTTGGCTTTGAACTCGCCCGTCAGCTCCGGCGACAGTCTGGGGTTCAGCCGGTTCGCCTGTTTGTCTCGGCGGATCGCGCGCCGCAGATCCCTCATCGAGACCGGCCGATCCATGCCCTGCCCGAGGAGGAGCTCCTCGCCGAATTGCGTCGCCTGAATGGCATTCCCGGAAAAGTGTTGGAAGAGGCAGAACTCATGGAGATCGTGCTTCCGGTCCTGCGGGCAGATTTCGCCGTTTACGAGAATTACGTGTACTCACCCGAGCCTCCTCTCCACTGCCCGATCTCCGCCTTTGGCGGCTTGCAGGATCAGCGGGTGAGTTGTGGCGATCTCGAAGCCTGGCGTGATCAAACGAGTGTTTCCTTCTCGCTGCGGATGTTCCCCGGTGACCACTTCTTCTGGAACACAGCTCAGCCGCTCATTCTTCAGGTGCTCTCTCAGGAACTGCGCGGAGACGGGTGAGAACCACCACATGAAAGCAGCACCCATCCGCTCTCCGGTTCCTCCGTGGCGCTCTCCACCAGAAACTTTGGTGTTGGGTTGCGATGAGGTTCATGTCTGGCGAGCGACCTTGGACCAGACCCCGTCACAGATTCAGAGCTTCCTCCACAACCTTGCTGCGGATGAACAGGCGAGGGCTGAGCGGTTTTATTTTGAGAAAGACCGCGAGCACTTTATCGCCGCTCGTGGAGTGCTCCGGGCCATCCTCGGCGGCTACTTGAATCGACCGCCCGAATGCCTGTCCTTTTGCTACAACTCTCATGGAAAACCTGCCCTTGCCGGAGAATCGGATGGGGATGCGATCCGCTTTAGCGTGTCCCACTCCTACGGAGTCGCCCTGTACGCGGTCACTCGTGGTCGGGAGGTGGGCATCGACATCGAGCGCATCCGGTTCGATCTGGAAGTCGCGGAGATTGCCGAGCGGTTTTTCTCACGACGGGAGGTTGCGATGCTCCGGACACTCCCCAGCGAGGTGCAGCGTCAGGCGTTCTTTCGCTGTTGGACGCGCAAGGAGGCCTACATCAAGGCCCGGGGCGAAGGACTTTCACTGCCCTTGGACCAGTTTGACGTGTCGCTGGCTCCCGGGGAACCGGCCGCAGTACTCGGCACTCAACCAGATCCATCCGAAGCCTCCCGTTGGTCTCTTCAGGAACTTGCCGCCGGCCCCGGCTATGAAGCCGCTCTTGCCGTGGAAGGACAAGACTGGCGTCTTAGCTGTTGGCAATGGCCGGACCTGGGGCAGCAGTCAGTCTGAATGTTGCAGCTCATTTTTTCTCCATTTCTCGGCGAGCCGTTTGACGACCCAATAGGTGAGTAACGTAACGGGGGTGGCGATGATGATCGAACCAACGAACATGGCGGCGTAAACATCCCAACCCTTTTGCAAAACGTCCCACAGTCGTGCCTGATCCAACGTCAGCGGATGTTGCACCGGGAGAATCAATTTCCCCAATCGATATTCAGCCAGCCAGATCAAAGGCAAGAGCGGGATATAGAGAATCGCCGTCGTCGCCCCGGCGACAGCGGCGATCATGTTCCTCTTCAGCAGCCACGCCACCACGGTCGCCACGATGATGGGGGATGGATTCAACGGCAGGAGACTGGCAAAGATGCCGATGGAGAAGCCAGCCGCGATTTGGTCGGGTCGGACATCGAGGTGCGACAGTTTCTGCCAAATCTCTCGGGTTCGTTGTTTCAGGGTGATTCTGGTCATGGCTTATCCGAAACGATTCATTTCAGGACACCCCCTCACTCGTCCCCAACGCCACCAAACAACGGTGGCGCTGGTGCCGGCCTCTCCCCCGGCGGGGAGAGGCAAGCCGGACCCAACCGAACCGAACGGTGCCCTCGCCTCGCCCCTCCGAGGGGAGCCGAGTCCGCGAGACGCCGCCGTCGTGTGCGGCAAAGGCCGCCCCCGTGTTGTTTCGGGGACGGGTGAGGGGGATGTCGTAAGGTCAATTGCATCGTTGGCTCAGAGCGCGTGACTGGCGCGTGTCTCATCACTGGCGATCTGACCGTCATGCAAGCGAATCAACCGGTGCGCCCGCTCCATGACTTGAGGATCATGGGTGGCATAAACGAAAGTCGTGCCGTGAGCGCGATTGAGTTGTTCCATCACTTCGAGGAGAGCGGTCGCCGTCACCGAGTCGAGATTCGCCGTGGGTTCGTCCGCCAGGATCAGCGCCGGCTCGGTGACCATGGCTCGCGCCACAGCCACCCGCTGCTGTTGCCCGCCGGACAACTCGGCGGGACGACGATGGTCAAGACTGGCAAGACCGATTTCTGCGAACAGCTTTTGCACTCGTTCTTTGCGCTGCTCTACCGGCACGCCCTGCAGGAGCAAGGTAAATTCAGCGTTCTCCAGGGCGGTCAGGACCGGCAACAGGTTGTACGCTTGGAAGACGAAGCCGAGGCGCTGCAGCCGCAGACGAGCGAGCTCCCCCGGGGACAAGAGTTGAAGATTCTTCCCTTCCACCAACACGTCCCCGGCATCGGCTCGGTCGAGTCCGCCGATGATGTTCAGCAACGTGGTTTTGCCGGAACCGGACGGGCCGGCAATCGCGAGAAATTCTCCGGGAGCAACCCGCAGACTGACCCCGCGCAGTGCCGGAACCTCGATTGGCCCCGTGCGGTAGGTCTTCTTCACGTCCTTCAGTTCCACCGCCCACTCAGTCATATCGCCCTCCCAATCATGCTAAAACACCTTTAATGCGCCGGGCAGTTCGGTTCGCGCGGCCTTGAGCGCCGGATAAAAGGAGATGACGATCGCCATCAGAAACACAATGCCGACGGACGAAGCGATTCGCGTCAGGCTCAAGCGCGAGTAGATGATCGGGTCAAAAACGAGAGCGGTAGGAAGGCTGCTGTGGAAGAACCAGCGCAGATCCAACCCCGCGGTGGCGAAATAATGCTGGGCGCTCAACCCCAGCACCAGACCCAGAGCGAGACTGATCGCGGTGAGCGCCAACGACTCGCCAATGATCATGACGCCAAGCTGCACAGGCCGCAGGCCCAGAGCCGAACAGAGACCGAATTCATAGCGGCGCTCGAGTACTCGCATGAGAATCGTGTTGAGTATCCCCAACGCGACCATCGCGAGTACCACACCGTTCATGACATAATTGAAGGCCTCGTCCAACAAGAAGAGCTGAGCCAGTGACGGCATGGATTCCCGCCAGGGGAGAATTTCAACCGGAACCCCTGTCAACTGTTTCCGCAAGGCCCGGGCTACCATCAGCGAATCACCCTCCCGTTCCAGGAGGACCGCTACCTGAGTGACCCGGTCGGGCGCTCCGAGCAGTGCTTGGGCCTCGGGCAACGGCAACTGGATGATGTGGGCATCGATCGCTTGAACACCCGTGCGAAAGATCCCGGTCACCCGCAGCAGAGTGCTCTGCATTTCTCCTCCACCTGCGTCCGTCGCTTCCGTGTCGGGCGGTTGCACCGCCTGAGTCATGAGCACGACTTTGCCCCCGATCTTCACCGCGAGACTGCGGGCCAAATCCGCGCCAATGACAACGCCCGATTGTTGGTCGTCATTGAGATAGTTCCCCTCGACGATCCGCTGGGGAATCAGGGATACGGCCCGCTCCTCTTTGGGGACGACCCCCATCATGCTCACGCCACTGGCGTTGGCTGCCGAACTCAGCAGACCGGAGGCCAGCAGCCGGGGACTCACGCCTCGCACAACAGGCTTCAGGGCCTCGGTCTGCAAAAACTCCCCGGTCGTGGACACGACCCGGGCCGGCAGCAACAACTCCGCAGAGCCGGTGTCTTGATAGCCCTGTGCCTGGATGACGACGTGCCCGGTGCCGAATCTCACCCCGTTACCAACCATTTGCTCGTGGCTGCCATCGAGCAAGCCCAAGGAAATCAGCAGCAAGGTCAGACCCAAACCCAGGGCCAGCGCCGTCAGCAGGGTCCCGCGGGGATTGCGCCAGAGATTGCGCCACCCGATTTTCACCAGCAGGAGAATGCCCATCATCGCTAAACCTTTCGGAGCGCTTCCGTCGGCCGAAAGCGAGCCGCCCGCAACGCGGGATAGAGGGCCGACACCAGAGCCGCGACGGCCAGCCCCAGAGCGGCCTGAGCGTAGGCAGTGAAATCCTGCCGACCGTACCAGAGGGGGCCTACCACGACTCCGGCCAGAGAGACCGCGCCTTGATGATTGCCACCCAGATTCAGACCATGAATCTGCAAATACCAAAGGAGCGGCGCTCCAAGCGCTGCTCCCAAAACCAGACTGGCTCCCGCCAAACTTGCCGCCTCCGCCACGATGAGACCAACCACCTGAACCGGACGCATTCCCACGGCCATCAGCATGCCAAGCTCACGCGTGCGCTCGATGATCGCCATGAGCATGGTGTTGACGATACCCATGACTGCCAACAGGAAAAAGATGAAAAAGAGAATAAAAGTAACACGGCGATTGAACTGCACGTAGTCGGCCAGCTCCGGTGCCAGCTCCGGCCAAGCCCTCACCCGCACCGGAAAGGTTTTACTCAGTTGCACCTCCAGTGCCGCCGCCACCGCCGTCGCCGCGGTGATGTCATGGAGCTTGATCCCAACTTCATGGATCCTTCCCGACGGCAAGCGCAACAGCTCCTGCAGAGAAGTGAGAGACATGAGCAGTAGACCCCGGTCCATGGCGTCAAGCCCCGTGTGAAACATCCCGGCGACCGTGTACAGGTCATTTCCCGTCGAACCATCGGCCGCCGGCGTCAACAGGACGATTTCCGACCCCACCTCGACGCCAATCGTGGTGGCGAGTTTATCTCCCATCACGACACCTTTGGGCATCCGTCCGGCCAGGTAGCTCCCTTTTACCATCCGAGTTTGCAGCACGGTAATCTTCTGTTCCTGATCGGGGACGACGCCGAGGAGTTGCGCCCCGGCCGATTGATGGGTCGCGCTGACCAAGCCGTAGCCGTATACCCGGGGACTCGCAGCCTGGACCCGGGGGTCGGCGGCGATGGCGGCAACCAGCGCGCTGACCTCTGTCCCGTTTCGCCCTCCCAAGGTCTGGCCAGTGGGACGATCCGGGTAGTAACCCGGAGCGTGCACCTCAACATCAGAGAGAACAAGGCTCGTGCCGCTCTCGATCATCTGTTGCCTCAGCCCGGCCATTAGGCACGCAACGAACAGCAGCATGGCGTAGCCAAAGCCGATCGCCGCCATGGCGATCAGCGTCCGCCGCGGATTACGCCAGAGATTGCGCCACGCGAGCCGCAGCAGCCGTCCGCTCATTGCTTCAGATTCTCCAGGGAAAACGTCCCCTCGCCAATCGGCACGTCGAAGGCAATATCTTCGTACGTGATCGTCGTCTGTTCAACCGCTTGGTCCAGAGGTCGCATCACCCCCTGAGCCAAAACACCGCCAGCCGCACCTGCCTTCTGACCGGCCTTGTCCATGGATTGCATGACCAGACGCGTCGGAATGAGCCTCCCGCTCACGGTTTTGTACTCGGAAAAGGTCAGTTCCCGGACCAGCTTCCCGTCCTCGTCATAATAACGTTCCCGGACGGGCATCAAGTCGGCTTGGCGGATCTCCAAAGTAATTTTCCCCCACACCACCACCGCGGCCGGCTTGGGTGTCAGGGTATATTCCGACACCGCGACCCCATCCCGCTGTCCTTCAAAAGAGGTCGCAATCACGTAGTCGTTGGTGAGGCGACTCTCTTTCACTAGGTCATCGAGGGTGAAGTGACTGCCCATCCACGAGGTCATCATCATCGAAGCCGGCATCTTCACCGTGCGGTTCGCTTTCGGCAGATAGTACCAGATCTTGCTGCCAACTTTCAGGATGGCCGTGCCCGCATCTTCCTGCGGGCGGCGAATGCGGATGAGGATGTTCGACTCGCCGAGCGACCAGAACTGCATTGAGATCTTTCGTTGCCAGTCTTCCTTGGTGATCTGCATTTCCACCGTGGCGATGCTGGATTGGCTGACAAACAGCCGAGCCACTCGATCCACGATCTCCCGCGCCCGTTGATCGTCCGCGGCCTGTGAGACTTGTCCCAAGCTCAGCCATATCAGCCCCAGGCAGATCGCGACGTTTCCTTTTTGCCATCGCATAAACAAACAGGTTATCTGGCGGGGGCGAGAAAAACAAGCGAAGCGAAAAGGCGGCAGTGGCCGAATTTGGATTTTTCAGCCTCTTGCGGCTTTGAAAATTGATGCGATATGCCTCATCGGAAATTATCAAGAATCAGGGCGGCAATATATGGAGTTGTTTACGCGAATCGTACACAGCACGAGTCACAAATGGATTGGAAATCTCTAACGAGGCAGGAGCATAAATAATGTTTGCCGAGATCAGCCGGTTAAAATCTGTGCAGCGGACACTTACACTGAAAAATCCTCCCGTATCGCCCTCTCTGCTGTACGTGACAATGCTGGTATTCGTTATGGGTGGGAAGGCTATGCTGTCATGGGGAAACAGAAACAACGGGGTTTGTGCTGCCCAAAACTGTAGATTTGTAAGGGTGATTTTCCACAGTCCGGGAACAATGAGAGTGGCTTTTACCTTGCCCCATTTATCGCCGGGATTGCAAACCATGTTTTTCGGGAAGCCGACCATAACTTGTAGATCAGTGATTTTGACCGGAGAGTCATTTTCAGCAACGAAGTTAAAAACCTTGCTCGTCTCACCCGGTTGCATCGGAATTACGAGGCATCCGTCTGGGTAGTCTTGAAATATGAAAGAACCATCAGGACGATTGCGGTTGGTCACAAATCCCGAAGTGCA
>Ga0187886_1004027_pt1 | contig 10747 bp, 8 predicted proteins | sample June2016WEW_20_1_FD_133001 | JGI IMG/M metagenome (GOLD analysis project Ga0187886, IMG submission 133001) | Peatland microbial communities from SPRUCE experiment site at the Marcell Experimental Forest, Minnesota, USA - June2016WEW_20_150 | ecosystem: Environmental > Terrestrial > Soil >...
AAACCTTCAGGCATACTGAAGGGGTGAGGCCAGGTCAAAGGCGCAGAGCATTCGCACATGCGCGGAGGGCTTAGGACCCTGTCCCGTAGGGGTTCAGGGGTTCGAATCCCCTCCCCCGCACCATTGAAAATACTTTGATTTTCGTCTCTAACAAACTAAATAGTTGTGGGGATATTATAACGGATTTCTTGAGGAGGCGCTAAGGCTTTGGTGGTTGTCGTCGGCGAGAGAACTCCAATTTGGCCGATATTTGCAGTACTCATCATCGTGGTTCTGGTTGTCGTCGCAATTTTACTCTTCATACTCACGGGAGGAAGGGCAACACTGCTTGTCGTTCCGATTCCGGGATTTCCCGTAGAATCGATCATTCTGGGCTTAGGGCTCGGAGTCCTCTTGGTACTACTGAAGAGGAAACCCCCCAGCAACAACAAAAAATCGGGCACAGCCTAGCTAGGGTCACTCCGTGAACAGAAGCTTCCACCGATTCCACCTAACCATACTATCAACAAGACTGTTCGCTAAAGCAAAAAGTGCGTTCGACCAGTTCTCGGGAAGAGAGTTGAATTGCTTAGTCGTGTGGGCGACAGAACTTGATTGCTAGTAAGAATCGGCAGGTATGCTAAGAACATGATAGGACTTAACCCATTTCGGTTCAAATCCCGGCGGGTCCGCCGCCCACTATGCTGTTTGGCAAGTGCTAGCTACGGAAAGACTTTCGGGGGTTCAAACGAGGGTGTAAAGCTAAAACCCCGCACCAACCACACCCGCGTATAACATATGCTAGACAAGAAGGACCATGGAGAATTCGGGTAATTCGTTTAGGAACCGTTTTCAATTCAGGCCTTGTCCGCCTTTCAAAGCCGATCTTGGGTTGTTTCGCCAGCACTTTTGGCACCGTTTGGCACCACCCTTCATTGGGTGGATCCACCCCGTGTGGGGGGTGGTGTACTTTTGTGGGGAACCAATGTTACTCTGAGGCAGACACACTAGACAATTGATGTCCCTAGTTTCAGCGAGAGGGTTCAGACCGTGTGTCTTCTCGATGATTGCATCGTCCTTGAACAGGTATTCGCGGTTGCATGAATTACAGGTGAAGGTAAACTGGTGAACTTCTCTTTCCTTCGTCCAGATTTTTTCGTGGCTCTTCCAGGTTAAGGGGTTCTTGCAGTTGGGGCATTTAGTGGACTGGTCTTCGATGAGCACTTTGGTGCAGCCCTAGACATATTTTGCTAGGTGTTCAACTCGTAGGGGAACGAGTTTACCGTCTTCTTGAAGTTCAAACCATAGGTTGCAACCATCACAGTGTTTCAAAGGATAGTTATCTTGGCCGAGAAGTTCCAGGTCACAAGTGGGACACTTCAATTCGATTCACGGTTCTTGCTGTGACAGCTGCAATGAGTTAAGACGCAACAGGAGAACTAAGCTTGGACTCTGTCCTCCGGAAAAGTAGAATTCCATGTTCAGGGAGAACAGCGAAAGTATCCTCGAGCTAGTAAGACAGTAAACTTAACTTAGGCACCGAAGTTTCAACGATTCGCTTACCAACCGCCGTTGATTTTCTCAACGCGAATCGCCAGCAGAATCGGGTTCGAAGTCCGCGTATATACTTGTTCGTGAAGAATACATTGAGCTATAATCTGTATATTGATAATCGTTAACTCACTGCCCTGTGCAACCCAGCATTACGTAGTTTCATGCCAAGGCGTGTACTTTGAGGCAACTTTTCCATAAGTCTGATTCCGTCTCGCGTTCCATTTGCGAAGGAGTTCTCCTTGCGGTTATCACCTATTTGGCGTGTTCAAGTGTCGTGGTTCCTTTTCTCACCGCTGCTCATGCCCAATCATCACCCCTCTTCTCAGTAACGCTGATCGCCTCAACCGGTAACCCTGTTCGAAAGCAATACGTCCAGATGATCGCGGACAACATGATAGCTGAAGGTATTGACGCCAAGGTAACCTATCTGGACTTCAACGTCCTCGTCAACCGAATGTTCTTCACAGGGTCTGCGAAGCAGGGAAGCAGCTTTGACCAAGGCGGATACGACATTGGCTTTATCGGCTGGGGATTCACGTCCCCTGTGCCTGACTTCAGAGCAAACTTCGACGGCAGGCCAGCATACTTGGCACCGGCAGGCAGTAACTACGCGCTTTACAATAGCGCGGAGCTCAACGCTGTCTTCGACCAATTTTACGCTACTGCGGATCCTACCGTTCAAAAGCAATTACTCGACAAGGCTCAGGAAATTGTTTTCCGCGATAAACCTTACAACTACATTTACGAACCTACAGACGCTATTCCAATCAACTCGAAGTGGACCGCGTGGGGAAGCCAAGGCGTCTACAGCGAAGTAACGTTCCCCGATGTCCAGCATTGGTCAGGCGGGAACCAGTTGACCTTCGCCGAAGTAAGCAACGTCTTCCCCGACAACAACCTGAACCCGCTCGCGACTAAATCATCAAACAGCTTCTACGCACTCTACGTTTACGGAGCTGTTTGCTACTCCGGTGCAGGTCTACAGGATGTTGACGCAAGAACACTCCAATACTACCCTGCCTTGGCAACAAGTATCACTCACACACCGGACCTGTTGAAGTGGAATATCACTATTCGACAAGGCGCCATGTTTGCAGATGGCGTTGAGGTAACTGCAGATGACTTCGTCTATACACAGTACCTGCTGACAAATGCGAAGGCCAACTCAGTTGGCTTGGGTTCGAACATTCAGTATCTCGGCAATTATGTCACGTTCAAGTTGAGCGATGGCTCCAGTATTGTTGATGACAATAGCGCAGGTGCAGCTCACACAACCGGTTCGTGGACCGCAACTGGCAAGTACACTTTCACATTCACACTGCCAGCATCTTACGCTTTGGCAGGCCAGACCTACGAGGCGTTCAGTCCTATTCCGAAGCACATCTTGGAGCAAATCCCCGTCAACGAAATTGACAGCAGCGACTACAGCACCGGAAGGCAACACAGCTACACTTGGGATGCGGAGAAGTATGGCGGGAGTGGCAGCTACACCGGTAGTGGTCCAGTCTGCGCAGGCCCGTACGTTCTTGACAACTATGACTTCACAGCGAACGTTGCCACACTGAAGAAGAATCCGTACTACTGGAACGCCACAGGTCTCAAGGCGTTGGGACAGTATACGATTGACACGTACAAGGTTGCTTGGATCGAAAGTAAAGACGCCGCTATCACTGCGCTTCAGAACGGAAAAGTCGACGTCTTGGACTACAACTACCAACTAGCAAAAGACGTACCCTCACTCAAATCACTACCCAACGTAATCATCGTCAATCAAACAGAATTGGGTTGGCAGGAGCAGGGCTTCAACATGCAGAACCCGATCTTCGGGACTGGTGTCGATACGCCTGCTGGAAAAGCTGACCCCACGAAGGCTGCTGAAGCAGCGCTCCATATCAGAACGGCGATTAGCCACATGATCCCGCGAGAACAGATCATACACGATCTGCTCAACGGTGTTGGAACACCGTTGGCATCCTGGATCGGCCCAGGCTGGGGGATTTGGTACGACCCCAAGCTAGTCCCAGACACGTACGATTTGGGCGCAGCCGCGGATGAGTTGAGAGCAGCAGGCTACGTTCCATTGATTACTGCGACAGCCTCGGCAAGCTCAAGTACCGTGAATGTTATGACTACTTCGTCCACATCCGAAGTCACGACGAGTTCACTGCCCTCATCTACTTCAACATCCTTGGAACTCATCACCAGCGTGACTCCAACAGGACCGTCGAATGGTCAGAGTACACTAATGCTCGTGATTGGAGCCATAGTTGCGGTTGCGGCTTTGGTGGCAGTCGTATTTAAGATGAAAAAGCGTGGCACAGGCGAACAGAGCAAGAAACCCTCTCGTTCCTCGGAAAAGTGAATGCGGCCAATATGTACCGGCAAATTGGGGTCAGAATCCCCTTCACCATCTCTGAGCCGGACACGATTCTGCTTGATGCTCTTGACACTTTCTCCCCTCCGAATGAATTGATGCCCGCTTACCATTCATTAGTGTACGGTGCGCCTCAACATTCCTTCGTTGGATGCGAAACAATGATGAACCTCGTGTAATCAGAAGTCATAAAAGCAAATGCGTCGCGACTTCGCTTACTGAGTTGGTGCATCACGGGCTCCAGCACTGAAGTCACGCAACGGTCAATTCTTGTGTTCGCAACGCTCATGTTACTTCTGACATTGGTCATGTCGGTTAGAGCAGCTTCCAGCTTTACGCCAAATGACATCAGAGGTGCCTACAATGTTACTCCGCTCTTGCAGTCTGGCTATACAGGCAAGGGCGTGACGGTAGCGGTGATCAATAAGGGAATTGATGGAACTTTCTATGATGATGTAAACGGCTTCAGCGCACAATATGGGTTGCCGCCAGCGAGTATCTCTGCTGCCAAACCATACGGATCAACGGGTACGGATCAAGAACTACCAGATGGAGAAACAACTGGCGATGTGGAATTTGTTCACGCTATGGCACCTGACGCACACATACTGTTAGTGCTCGTCGGGACGAATAGCCTGCTTGACGGCTTTTCCTACGTAATAGACAACAATGCTGCAGACGTTGCGGTATTGAGTCCGTCATGGGCCTACTGGGGCGGCGGAGCAAGCGACACCGCAGAATCTTACAACGAGGAATATGCCAAATCCGTTAGCTTGAAGATAACGCTGATCGCCGCCTCCAACGACTGGGGTTCGAATAACACTGTTCCTTGGGGGACCGTCGTAGGTGAGTTCTGGACCCAACACTTGCCCAATTCATATCTTATGCCTCAGTATAGCCCGTACGTGACTGCCATTGGCGGAACTGTTCTGACTCTAAGTTCAGAAGGGTCGTACGGCTCTGAGACCGGGTGGAGTCGCAGCGGTGGCGGCCCAAGCAACCTGTTTAGGGAGCCATCGTGGCAGACGGGACATGGTGTGCCACAAAACGGTTACAGGAACATTCCCGATCTGGCTCTGGACGCTGCTTGTGAAACTCCGTATGCTTACTATTGGAAGGGTTCGGTCGGTACTTTCTGCGGAACCAGCGCGGGCGCTCCTACTTTTGCTGGCATAGTCGCTGACATTGTTCAAGCTGCCGGGAGCCGAGTGGGCTTCGTCAACCCAACCCTCTATTCACTAGCCGCTTCAGATTCATCCGTTTTTCATGACGTAGCCACGGGTTGTAGCTTAGTACAGGTCGGTTCGAATATTCAGAACGGGTATTGTGCCTCAACAGGCTGGGACTTCGTTACGGGATGGGGGAGCCCCGACGCAGCGAAACTGGCTCAGCATTTGGCTCCCAACGCCCAGATAGTTCCAGAATTCCCGAATCACGTGGAGACGGTTGTTGCAGCGATCTCGATTCTGTTTTCAACTCTAGTTGTCAAACGGTATTCAAGGAAATCTCACTGTGACTAATGAAAAGTCGAAGACATGGTCTTTCGCGGGCTTATATGTACCGGTAAAGTGGGGTCAGAATCCCCTGCCCCAACTCTGAACTTTTTTTCTTTCATTGCCTGGAGTTCGGCCTTTCCCCAGCCGCCATATTCGTTTCCGATGAGAAACCCCTCAACGAGGTTCTTCCTGTCATCGGGCTCAGCGATAAGCCAACACATATGGTCAGTGAGGCGATAGAACGCTGCGAAGATCGTCCTCTCCTGAACCGGCATTGTGATTCAATAGTTGGGAATGCGGGCTATGACAGTTGGCCATCTTGAGTTGCCAGCTCTCTTTGCCTGATGGCGCTTTGATACTCGCTCTCCTTTGAGTAAGCCTAGCGGATCAGATCCATTGCTGCCTTGGCATGCTGAATAGCTGCAAGGTAGTCCTTTGATTCGAACATCTGCCGGCCCAACTTGTACTCGTTCAAGGCTTGCGCTAGCAGATTCAGGGCTTCCGAGCTTTGGAAGGTTTCTCGCTTGGCTCAAAGCATATCGAGTATTTTCTTCGGGATCTTATACGTTTGTCCGCAGTGCGGACACACAACTTGGGAAGTACTGTCAGTCTGCGGCTTTGGAGCTTTGCAATAGGGACAACTAATCTGGAGTACGCCATCTGAGCCAAAATTGAATGAAGTCGCGATGTTGTAATGGACAACCTCCCCTGTATGCTTCACCGTGATCGAACTGTCCAATTCGTGTGCGCGATCATCTTTATTCCTCAGAATCGTGGTGGCGACTCTTTTCGCAATTTCGCGACGTTCTTCATCATCATAACGTTTTGTACGACTCTCTAATGTCTGCCTGTTAGGCACGAGAGAGAAATAATGGAAGTCCTTACCCGCGCTCATAAGATCCAGGTAAAGGCTCTCGTATTTCTTTTTGATTGTAATGCCAATATGGTCTCCACCCAACGTCACTCCATCGATGTGTTCTAAGGAGAGATCGAAAAGAAGGTCTTTGTACCCGGCAATGATTTCCACAGGTACCTTTCGCCGAGTGTCTTTCTGCAGCAAGTATTCTGCAAACAGTACTCGTCTTGGCGTTATGAATAGTTTACCATATCGATTCTCGTAATGAAGAAAGGGGCCCAACATGCCAGCGCCCGTTTTGACTAAACGGAAGTCCGGTACTTCTATGACGTGGCCTTTTTCCGAGGAATCAAATTTGATTGGCGGATCATCCAATTGCATCATTCTCGCTCAGGGTGGCATCTCCTTTTTTCTTAAGACTTTCCATTCGTGCAGGCGAAGGGATCGAGACAGAGGTTTAACGACTAGTCAAAATCCCTTTCAAGGAAACGCGCGGGCGAGCGATGAACCTTCAGCAAGCCTTGGCCTACGCAAGTAAGCTCGAGGTCGCTTAGGAGCATTGAAAATGTTCAGGCCAGTTTTCTGGGGGGGTCAGCTGGTGCGGGCAAGCGAAATTTGAACCGGGTTTTATGTACCGGTAAAGTGGGGTCAGAATCCCCTCCCCCGCACCAACCAGACCCAAGTATAACATATGCTAGACAAGAAGGAACGCGGATTAATCGAGAAATTCGTTTAGGAACCTGTTTCGATTCACGCCTTGTCGGCCTTTCGAAGTGGATTTTGGGTTGCTCGACCAGCACTGTTGGCACCGTTTGGCACCACCCCTCAATGGGTGGATCCACCCTGTGAGGGTGGTGTAATTTTGTGTGGAACCTATGTTACTCTGAGGCAAACACACTAGACAATTAATGTCCACAATACGAACCGTTACCTCAAACCCGTTTTAGTCTAGTTCCCGGGAAAACTGACCCGCCACATTCAAGTCAACTCTGTCGTGTTGAATCTCTTCGGTTCGTACACTAGTTCATGCATCTTGGTTGGTAAGGTATCTAGATTCTAGGCGGTCCCTTGCGAATTCGGCTTCCTAGCTCTTCGCGCGAGTTGCGCCATCTGCGCATGTCTTTCATCCACCACGTAGCGCCTGCGGCAGCATATGCGCGCAGCATTTCGTTATCGTCTACCTGACCATTGTCACCAGATGTGGCAACAAGGTCATATGCAGACGTGTCCGCTCTATGCTTTCTAATGAAGGAGAGGACCTTTCGAATTTCATCTGGATTTAACTTACTGCCTCGCGCTAATCCTAGAGGAAAAACACCGTCCCATCGGGCAGCGCGAAGGAAAGGTTCTCTTCTCGGCCACCTACCCGCCACCCAAATCGGAATCCGAGGCGATTGCAAAGGGCGTGGCAGGAACTGAACATTTCGTACTTCATAGTGTTTCCCGAGGTAATTGAATGATTCACCGCGCCATAACCCAACCAGTACCTCCAATCCTTCATCGAGTTTCGCGGCACGTATCCCATCTTCCCCATTCTCACCAAGAGACGTGAACTCCACGTCGGCTGGATCACCTAGGCCGACACCAAGTGTTAGCCTACCATTCGATAGATGATCAACTGAGACGGTCTCTCGTGCGAGTTTCCACGGTCGACGGCGAGCGAGCGGCGTAACTAATGGTCCAATTCGTATTCGCTTTGTATTCATTGCAATAGCTGCTAGAGCAATCCAAGGGTCGACTAATGGAACGTGCTCATTGTTACTGTATAGAATGTGGTCAAAGATGAAGAAGCCATCCCACTCAGAATTCTCCGCTTCAACAGCTAGTTCAGCAAGTTCTCTAGGAGACCCGCAACAGTTACCAAAATTCGGAACAAGAATCCCGAAATGCAAAGCCCAAACATACCTGATTTCTTTCGCACAATATGCGGCTTAAGATTAGAAAACAGAATTTGAACCAGTTTTCGTGTTACAGTTGACTCTTCCTCTTGGTAGCCTCCAAGCTCACTGAGAGATCTTCAGCAACACGAAGAATGTGCTTTGTTGTATCCACAGGCGCCCCTTTGAAAGCTCGGGCTCGCAACGTGTTTTCCATTTGGCCTTCGATCTCTTCTGTTCTCAGTTCAAAGACTCCGTCGGCGCTTGTCATCACTGATGTGTACAAGGCATCAGAATGGACCCCGCGGACAAACCCGTCAATTACAATTCTTCCCTTTGTAACAAACCTAGAAATCCATGTTCGATAGAACTTGAGAAAACTCTTTTCATCAGACGCCTCCACAACCTCGGAAACGTTCTCAAAAAGCCTAACGCTTCCCGGCGCCCACTGGTCGAGAGACTTACTTGAGATTAGGCTAATGTCCGCTATGTTGAGGGATGGGAAGTGGTATTTCTCAGTCGATTGGCGGCCGGTTTTGAAGGTGAATGCGTCAGAAAGAACCAAGCGGTCATTCGTCTCGAATGGAGACGTGTCCAAACCATGCCTGCGAAAATTCTCGCGAATATCTGATAATTGTCTTGAGGTTGATATGTATAGAACCTCCGTTCCCTTTCGAAGCATTTCGGCCACCATATTCAAAATGAGCATCAACCATTGTGAATCCGCGTCGAATATGAACACAAGAACTTGGCCAGCTTTCACAGGGCGGTGCAGCAGTTGCCCAATGACGGGCAATTCAACTTGCACGGTAGTCGCAGACTCGGCGGTCAAACAGGCGCTCAACTGCCTCGTAGATTGGGAACTCCCAAGTAACACCTAGAGATTTGGTGAGTGCATGTAACGTTTCCGGTGCACAAATGGCACGCTCGGAGGCTGACAGTTACGAAGCCACTCTAACGATCCATCCCCAGGGAGATTTGTCGAGCGTTACAAGACTGTTATCTTCGGATGTCCCCTGACTTCAAGCACAATCACGGGAACCGTCATTTTGTGTATATGTGGGTCTACTGGTGCGCACACACACCCTTCTGCAGTCAGCTAGGGAACATCTGTGATCGTCAGTTTTCCGTTCCAACCAATTCAGTTTTCTTTGTGTGTGAATCTAATGGTGCGCACCTGAAATTGAACCGGGGTTTTTGTGTGTGGTTCGCATGGCCCAGGCGGAGGAAGCTAGACTCTGGGACAATTCTTCTTGTGTAAAGGGAAGATTTCTGAACTGTTCGTTTCAAAACCACACTTATCACACACAAATCGTTGTCCTTCCTTCTCGAACCTAGACATCATGGCTAAACAACGCCATTAGTGATCAACGATCAATGCTTTATCGGTTCTCCTACATCAACCTCGATAAGCCCCGGCTTATGTCTACCGGTAGATTGGGTTCAGAATCCCCGCCCCCGCACCACTACTACCTGGCGAACTCGCCGTCATCCCATCCACCCATTGGATCACAGGTCACAGTAACCGGTCAACTTTCTCAAGGCTACCACGCAGCACCTAACGGCGGCGCTTGTCCAAGCAGTTACATTATCGTATCTTCAATGACTTAACAGGCAACCGAGCAGACTCTTCAGGCTGCAAGAGCGAGCCAGTTCGGTCTGCCGGCTACACGGGCCAAGAATTGGGGACTTAAGAAGGCCACTTTCTAGGCCAATGCAAAGCGAGGTTTGATGAAGATGAGAGGATTAAGCTAAGTCGGCCTCTCTACGCTTTCGAGAGAAAACCTTAATCATACTCCGCGAAATGCGTACTCTCACATAGGAGAAGAAAACTTGAGCCGTCGCCCAGAAAAGGAAAACCGAAAGAGTGACCGTATGCACCTGAGTAAGGCTGAGAAAGTAGCCATACCCATCATACTAATTGTCGCCGTTTGGGTAGTCTATTCTGTCGTACAACCCTCCGTCCCGGCTCCTCAGCCCACTGTGACTTCTGCCACTGCCTCGTCAACTAGTTTAGCCCCAGATTTCACCCTACCCGTAGTTGGACCGAACGGCCTAACCGGCCAGAGTATCAGCCTATCATCATTCCGGGGCAAGGTTGTATTCCTCGAGTTCATGGAACCTTGGTGCGCCCACTGCCAACATATGGCTCCGGCCCTGCAGGATTTATACACCAAGTATCAAAACAACCCAAATGTTGTTTTCATCTCCGTTGCCGGACCATGGAACGGCCCGGATGGGAACCCTGCGTCGGCCAATGATGCTGCAAAATTCATTAGCACCTATGGGACGGGGTGGACTTATGTCTACGATTCCTCGGGCACTGTTATGAATACTGAGTATGGAGTTAATTCGACCCCAACTTTCTTCATCATCGGCAAGAGCGGTGTAGTTTTCACAACCTTTCAGGGCGAACAGGCCGAAGACACAATAGCGGCCGCCATCACCAACGCTACCAACGCCAGCTGAGCCACTTAATACGACAAGAGTCTCAGTTGGCAAACCTGCAGTTATTCTAGTGAGAAAAATGTTGAAACACGCTGTGATTGGAGCCATTGTTGTAGGGATAATCGGTGCAGGTGTCAGTTTGTACCTGCTTCAATGGTACATA
>Ga0187886_1004028_pt1 | contig 10743 bp, 10 predicted proteins | sample June2016WEW_20_1_FD_133001 | JGI IMG/M metagenome (GOLD analysis project Ga0187886, IMG submission 133001) | Peatland microbial communities from SPRUCE experiment site at the Marcell Experimental Forest, Minnesota, USA - June2016WEW_20_150 | ecosystem: Environmental > Terrestrial > Soil >...
AACTATATACCGAACTATATACCGAACTATATACCGAACTATATACCGAACTATATACCGAACTATATACCGAACTATATACAGAACTATATACCGAACTACATACCGAACTACATACTGAAACAAAAGTAGAAATCCTAACCTTCAAACTGCTGAAACTACTGAAACCATCAAAAATAACTAAGAATATCTCAAGAAAGAAAAACTAGAGGAAAACATGTCACAAATTCCAGACTTTCTAGGCTTCACCAAGTACGACCCAAACAATAGGCTATTCATATCAGATGACGTTGTAGACGTCATAAATGGCATAGGCGGTAATACACGACTAGTATATCAATTACCATCAAATGTAACAAATTTCAGTTATAACTTTTTATATAATAAGACATCTTTTTCAGGTAATACTGGCACATTTGTATTTGCTATCTGTAATCAAGATTCCCAATGGGAAACGTCCACATGGAGTGGAGTTGGTATGTACCATGATGGAGGCAGTCTTTACGCAAGTCAGACTCCAAGTGGTGTTGGCGGACTTGCTGGAAGCGCCGGAATAGTAATGAATGCTGGTACAGATTACTATATTACAGTATCTAGAGCTGGTAATGTACTAACGCTATCAGTTTTCACAGACACAGCCAGAACCATACACGCAACAGGTAGTCCAAAATCTTTTTCACCTGCGCTGACAACAAGTTTTGGTTATTTACATATACAAAACATGCTTTCCACACATACTGGAAGCAGAACAAATTCCCTTTCAAGAACAGACACTTTTGCAAGTCCATTCTGGTCAACGCCAGCTAACAAAGGAATAACTTCTGCCAATGCTGGTAGATATTATGGCAATGGATTAGTTATAGTTCAACTTAGCCAAAGTCCAAATAATGGTAAGATTGTTAGAAGTACAGACAATGGGGTTACGTTTAGTGGCCTAATAACAACAGGTATTTCAACGGCTAATATTATTCCTGCTTCTGACACAGGAGTAGCAATACTTATAGGTTGTGGATCTGACGGTAAGATAGCAAGAAGTATAGACAATGGATTGACATGGACAACAGTCTCAACTGGAAAAGTTGAAAATGGGCTAGCATATATGGGAAGCGGTAAATATATATCCGCAGGTGGGGCAGCAAATGTAGTTGTAAGTAATGATTACGGAGCCACGTGGGGATCGGCAATATCAACACACGGAACTCAAAACTCTATGCCTGTATATATGGGCAGTGGAATAGTTGTAGTTGGAGAAGTAACAAACGGAAACGTAGAAAGAAGTACAGACTATGGTAGTACATGGAGTAGCCCAATCAGTACCCCTGCAGCGAGCAATTTTTACCTTTTAAATGCTGACAGTATTTTATTATATGGAGATTGGCACGGTAATGTTACCAGAAGCTTAGATAATGGTTTAACTTGGAGTTCTCTAATTCCAACAAAACTCCCGCAAAACCCAATAGTTCTTACATACATAGGTAATGGAATAGTTTATGCTGGAGATACAGGAAGTAAATACGTAAGTAAAAGTACTGATTATGGACAAACATGGAACTTGGAACGGACATCATTAACCGATACTAGTGTTCTTGTATATACAAATGAGAATGGAAAATTATTAGCCTCCAGTTACGCAGATGGACTTGTTTCTTATAGATCAATACCAGCAGACATAACTGCTACATCAATGACAATAAATCCAAGCGAAACGCCTTGCAGAGTAGGGATCTGCACTGTATACATAAATGTAACATGGACATGCATTGTTGGAACTGGTACGTTTACGCCAAGCGTAATAGTAGATAGCACAACATATTCACTTGCTCCAGAATCATTAAGCGAAGGTTCAAATATAACAAAATTATTTACAGTTACAGGTTTATCTGCCGGAACACACTCTATATGTCCAAATCCAAATTAATAACAAAAATTCAAGATTACAATAATATTAAGATCACAGTAGGAAATAAAACCATGGGAAATTATAACAGCGTTATCAATATTATGTCTATCTATAGATAATCGTGTAATATGTTCAATCAAAATTAATAACAAAGATATCAAGATCGCAATAGGAGATAAAGCAAGGAGAAATTATATGCCAGGGCGCAAATTTGACAAACTATCAAGAGACGACGAGAAAAAGACAAAAATATTCGCTGGGAATTCTCAGTTTACAGTTGAAGAATTAGAAAAAGAGATTAAACTCGATACCAAACTTGGAAAAAAATTGAAACAAGTAGAGAATAAGCTATATAGAGAAAGAACTATGTAGATAAAGGAACAGTTGTTCAAACAATATTTAAGGAGAATAAAACATGACAAATAATTACAAATTTGAGAAACTATCAATAGATGACGAGAAAAACACCATAATAATGGCCGGACATACTCAGTTTACCATTCAGCAACTCGAGGAAGAGATCAATGCGAATTCTGAAGTAGGTCGAAAACTCAAATCAATTGAGAATGAACTTGAGAAATATTAACACAATTGTAACGAATGGAACATTGCACAAAACTTTATAATATTGCCAGATATCCAATAACTCTGCGACGTCCAATTACTCTGCGATGTCCAGTTACTCTGCGATACCAAATAACTCTGAGATACCCAATAACTCTGAGATACCCAATAACTCTGAGATACCCAATAACTCTGAGATACCCAATAACTCTGAGATACCCAATAACTCTGCTATACCAAATCAGAAAATATAGAAATAATGATCAATTACAATTTGGAGAAAAACCATAATGGGAGATAACACATTACTAATAATTGCAGGATTGGGATTGGGTGCGCTTATTCTCACACAAAGTGCAGGAGCAAAACCAGGGTGTACAGATACCACATGGACGTGTAGTACAACAGACAGATTGGAACATTCCAACTGTGGAAACACTCGCACAACAACCCCATGTAGCTTAGCATCAGATGCGTCCGAAATGATAGCTGGGACAATGCCAATAGACTTAAGATATGACGTAAATGACAACGGGATAGTTGATTCTGAAGATGTAACGCTATTAATGGGAGGAACGCCGTTAAGAGCTCTTCATCTAGCAAACATAACATGTACTGCAGGAACGGCATCTAGCACTGGAGAAGATAAAATAGTCATAAATTTCACATGGACCAATACTGGCGAGGTGACTGGTTCCTTTGTGCCTTCCGTCATTGTAGACGAAGGAGCAACCACAGACCTTGGGATTGGAACCATTTCGATCGCACCAGGGGCAACGTATAACACAGAAAAAACACTATCTGGGATAACATCAGGGACACATACAGTGTGTCCAAATCCAAATTAAAGAATAAAGAGGCAAATAAACATGAGAACTATATATAATATGTCAATTGAAGAGCTTTTAGATAGCAACAGATTCAAAACAGTTGGTAAAGAGTCAGAAAGACATAACGATGTCTATTATGCAAACCACATAACGAAACTTTCAGACATTGGTAGCGAACCGTCTGTAAATACTCTAACAATAACATGTCCGACAGTAGTTGCGCAGAAAACTGCTCCTGTTACGTCTGTAACTGTTACATTTAGAAGTAACTCACAGAGTGGCGGTCCAACCGGGTGGTCTGATCTAGCTGATGTATCTATCACAACAGGTGATGGATGGGGAGACCAACCAGATATACCTATAACGATAGACGGAGGTAGCTCAAGTAATGTAGCAAGAACTCCAAATACCACTACTAATTTCCCTGCAAAGATTGAGGTATTCTCAACAGGAGCCATATATCATATCTGTGCAGACGCGACATGTTACGATTACACGAGTTCAATAGTTCCAGCGAATATAACATGTACATCGTTTGGAGCCCCAACCATTCCAAATTTGACTGAAATAGATATTAATTTCACATGGACCAACACCGGTGGAGCATCTGCATCATTCACGCCAGCGGTCAATATAACCAGCATAGGCACAATAAACCTGACCGTAAGTCCTGTTGCCATGGGACCAGGAGCGACACACAACGAGACAAAAGCTCTTACAGGTCTATCTCTGTCATCAGGAGCGTCATATACAGTATGTCCAGTACCAAATTAGGGATATGAGATGACAATAAAGACTCTAACAGTTATCTGTCCAGGAGCAACTGCGCCATGTGTTCCAAACTGGGGAGGAGGAAGTTGGGGAGCGTGCCAACCAGGAAATATACAATACAAAACACAAACAGATGGATGTGGTAACTCAAGAGTCGTAAGTCAATATTGCTGCTACCCAGTTTGGAATTGTGAATCGCCGCTAAATGGTTACAAAAATGATGGTTGTGGGAATAGAGTATTAGATTCATCATGCAATCCTCAAGTAACGGCACCTGTAACATCAGTAACCGTTACTTTTCGAAGTAACTCGCCAAGTGGTGGTCCAACTGGATGGTCAGATATAGCTGACATATCGATCACAACAGGTTATGGATGGGGAGCTCAACCAGATATACCTATAACAATAGACGGAAGTAGCTCAAGTAATGTAGCAAGAACTCCAAATACCACTACTAATTTCCCTGCAAAGATTGAGGTATTCTCAACAGGAGCCATATATCATATCTGTGCAGACGCGACATGTTACAACTACACAAGTTCTTGTGCTCCTGTAACCGCACCAATAACATATATTGCTGCTAGCTATGCTGATTTAAGAATAGATGGTTCTGGTAACGTTTGGGATGACATTACTCTGACAATAACAACTGGACAAGGATATTGTGCTCAACCGACTATACCTATATCAGTAGATGGAATTACTCATTTGCAACTGACGCGTCCAATAAATAGTACTTTCACATATCCTATATCAGTAATGGGAAAGGCTGGCGGTTCTGTATATGTAATCTGCGCAGACGGTACTCATTGTGTAAACTATACGAGCCAAATACAAAATGCTGCCGCAAATGGTAGTACGCAGACTGGTACAGTTGTATGTATAATTTCCGTCACCCAACTTGCAACAATTACAGGATGGAACGGTAGCAAATATCAGACATCATACCAAGGTAACTTTTATTATCCCATTAATTTAAGACTTGGAGTCTGTTAAATATAAAACAGAGACAAACAATAACAATTCAAGAATATACTCTCCATGAAATGTTACATAATAAACATGGAGACAAATTGTAAGGAGTAACAATTTATCAATTTCGGCAATACTATAATTTGTGGTAAGGATTGTGTGACGCACTCTGGTAAGAAAGACTGGTCATCATTAACAAATATGGTAATAAATAATGAGCAACTAGTACAAAAAGCTATTTCAGAAATATTTATGACTAATCTACATATATCAGAAATAAAAAATGCGATTTTGTATGAAAGACTTAATGACAATTCTCCAAAAAGAACTATCGCAGAACATATAAAAATATTACAAGAAACCAATACGCAATTAATTTTAAGAGCGTATTTCAGATGGAACCCATTAGACAACTGTAACATCTTTACAGACCAATCCCAAAAAGATTATTGTCTTTCTCAAGGCGCTACATTTGCAGAAATGCTCTCCACGAATAGTGAAATCAAAAACGCGTTGCCAAACATATTAATAATTGGTGCAATTCCTGCGCAAAGAGTAAGGAAGGCTATTACCCCAACTTTAGCAGATTACAATGACTATACTTCTACAATATTAACTCCTGCTGAAACTGAGGTCATGGCACTAGATCCATTAAAATGGGGAATTACGTCTATCACCAAAGCAGAACTTCAAACCCAATTAACTACAATAAGTGGACTTGGTGGTGACGCATGGTTCCCAGATATAACTAATGTAGATGTACAAAATTTATTACTAGATTGGGCAAAACGCCAGATAGACAGCGGAGTCGATGGAATATGGATTGATTTGCTATATTTCCAAACAATGGAAATGTATAGCATAACAAACAATATAAACCATCCTTCTGTACTACAATCTTTTGCTGGCTCAAATAAATTAATAGATGACATTCATACATATGGAAACTCAACTGGTAGAACTATATATGTTGGTTCATGGGCATCTGAGGCAGGACCTTTAAGCAAAGCATACAATGTAAAGACAAATCTTGATTTCTTGACCGTGACTCCAAGTTCATCAGAAGTGACTAATCAAAAAATGGACGCCGCAACATGGGATACAAAATTATCAGATTTGCGTAAGATATATCCTGATACTCCAATATTTGCCTTTTTGGATTCTACAGACGACAACGCGCCAATTGCAAAATTTTCACAATTTCTAACAAGCCAACAACAGAATCAATTCCTAATACACACAAATGAATTTTTTAAATCGAGAAACATAATATTTGCGTTTCCTGTCCATGGATTATACATTGGTCAATCAGCAACCAAACTTAGTTATGGCATATATAACATATATGACAGCAAGGCTCCAGAATTTAACACATATGGAACAATAAAACAGTTGATGCTAAATGAATCTCAGACATCATCAAATATTTTAGCTATAGTAGCAATAGGTGCTGCAATTGCTATATTATATAGTCAATGAAACTGTTAACATTGGTAGCATACGTTAACATCTGATATTAGCTCATGAACCGGACCAGGAATTTATATCTTTATGAGTCTTAAAGACGTCGAACAATTAAATTCTTTATGAATGTTAACTTTATATACTAATATGTCGGTATATCATGTTAGCAAAGGACGTTTTGGCGCTTTTAAGGATTCATCGTGGCATTACATAGATACGTAGAATCAGGATTAATAATAACTGCTATACTTTCAAATAAGAAATATGACTACAATGGTGAAGATGTATATAAGCTTCTAAATAAAGATATCAAAAGAAAGACTGTTATATATGCGAGAGTTTCAACACCAAAACAAAAGAAAGATTTGGAGAATCAAATAGTGATGTTGAAAACATGGTGTGTAAATTCTGGTATTCAAATATGTGCGGTATATCAAGATGTAGCATCTGGAATATCTTTCGATAAGAGAAAAGAATTTTTTGAAATGCTTGATGAAATTATAGATCATAGAATAGAGAAAGTTATAATAGCATACAAAGATAGATTGTCCAGAGTTGGATTCGAATTATTTAGTCATTTATTTAAGAAGTATGGAACTGTAATAGTAGTGATATCTGATGTAGGAAATAAGAAACTAGATCCAGAAGAAATATTTGAAGAGATAGTTTCTCTTCTCCATTCGTATTCTATGAAGTTGTACTCTCAGAGACATGAGAACAGGAAAAAGATCGAAATAGAGTCTCTCGATCAGGAGGTCGAGATTCTATGAAGAGACAATCAAAAAAGGAAAAGGAAATAATCGATAAATTTAGGAAAGATACAGAAGGAATGACTTCTAAACAGGTGATGGAATATTATGCGCTAAAAGATGCTGATAAAGAGAAATTTGTTCAAAAGTTTAGAGATGAACACGGTATCAGACATATAGCTCACGAGAATCATATAGAAGATTCTAAGCTAATCAAAAGGAAAACAGAAAAGAATTTAAAACTGTCATCGCCAAAATCTTCAGAATTGTCAAAATTGTCATTAACCAAGAAAGAAAGGGAGAAAGGGCTTAGAGCAGAAAGAATATGGGTCAAAGGAAATCCAAATACATCACATGAATGTCAATGTGCGAACGATCTTAGAAATGCTGGCCAATATATTGAAAGGTCTAATTATTTTAAGAATCGAGATTTATTAAAAGCAAAAAGAGAAGCAGGTGATAAAGAATTTAAGATTAGCAAGAAAGATAGGTATATTTCTTATAATGAATTAGATAAGATGAAAGATATGGTTGAGTTTGTGATTGATGATAATGGTGCCAAGATAGATAAATATAAGAAATTTAAAGAAGCTTATCGTTCAATGACAATGGCTTGTCTTAGCCAACAGATTTTAATACTTACAACCGATTCATGGGAAGGTTATTATGAAGGATTGTTTGGCTTCTATAAAGGAGATCCAAATTATACTGGAAAGCCAAATATGCCTGGATATGGTGATAAAGGCGGAGAATATATTGTTGTAATTCCAAACAATATGTTTAAGATTGTCAGCGGTCAAGATGTAGAAAAGAGTTGGTCTGGCATAGAGAAAAGGATCAATACATTAGCATTTGAACCTGGATTATCATATTTGAAGTTAGATGGGTTGGAAACTAGGTTAGATGACAAGGCAAATCTCAGAGAGATTAGAATTGTCCCGGCAGGTGTTGGTTATTGGATTGAGATTGTTTACAAGTTAAAGGAGGATGAGCGAAAGAAAGAATTATTGAAAATAAAAGATAAAGATAAGAATGTAGATAACAAAGACAAGAATGGAAATGAAGATTTGATGAAACTAGATTCTAATAGAATTATGGGAATAGATTTAGGTCTTAGAAATTTTGCAACTATAGGATTCGCAGAGATTGATACTCTTGGTGGATCTGGAAAGATTATTGGGCAACCAATTAATTTTAAGGGCGGAGTTTCAAAGTCTATAAATCAATACTATAATAAAGTTAGAGCTGAAACACAGTCAATATATGAGAAACAATGTTGGAAATTGAAGAGAACATTGAGACACCTGAAATTCCAATATAATGTCAAGACAAAAAATTCTAATGCTTCGAAAGAAGTGAGAGATTCTCTATACAAAGAGATACAGGTTGTAAAAGGAGAACTGAAGAAGATAAGGACTGGTATAAACATAACAAAATTGGCTTTCGATAGAAATAACAAGATGATGGATTTGATGCATAAATATTCTAGATATATTATTGGCAAATGTATTGAAATGAGAATTGGAACTATTGTTATTGGTCACAATAAGGGACAGAAGCAATCTATTGAACTTGGAGGAATAACTAATCAGAACTTTGTATTTATTCCTTTTTATAAATTTATAAAAATGATCAAATATAAAGCTGAAGAAGTTGGAATCCTGGTTATTGAACAAGAAGAGTCATATACATCAAAATGTTCTTTTCCTGATTCAGAAGAAGTTAAGAAACATAGTAAGTATCTTGGAAAGAGAATTTCAAGAGGTATGTTCAGAACTGCTGCAGGATTGATCATAAACGCAGATGTAAATGGTGCCTATAATATAATAAGAAAAGCATTCCCGAAGATCAAGTTTTTGGTGGACGGGATAGAGGGTGTAAGGCTACACCCAGTGAGAGTTAATCCTTTAGGATAAATCTTATTGGATAATTCTTATGACAAGAGCTGGTCAGTTGTATTTTAATTTATTTCCCTGCCAGATTCTTGTTAATAAAAAATTCATTGTTGGATGCGATGTTAATGTTGTTAATAACATAATGAAACAACTGTTAATATTGTATACAATTTTGGTAGCCTAGTCGACAAAACCGTTAACAACGTTAATATAGTCAATAAAACTGTTAACATTGTTAATACTTATTAACAGAAAATATTAACAAGGTACAAAATTAACAATATTGGGATACAAAATATGGATCAAGAAAATACTGGTATGCACATGCTTGAAATTGGAGCAGTTGGAGCACTTGCATTCATGGTCATTGGATCATCACCAGCAAAAGGAGCCTCTATGACTGTAAATGATATAAGATATGAAAACATAACAGCTAACATTCAATCTGCAATAGATGAAGTCGCAACATCAGACCAAGTAGATAAATTAATTGTAACAGGAGATCATACACTTACGACTAGTTTAGTTTTATATGGAGACAATAAAGACTATGAATTTTTGGGAAGTTTGCAAACGCTAAGTAATGACGCAGTAGTAACCATGGGAACTACAGCAACCCCATTAAGACACTCTTACGTTAAAATGAGTAAAATATCAGGAGTAGCTGTTGGTAGTGATCTTGTTAAAACATTCACTGGAGAAGGTATTAAAATGGTTAATACTGTAAGATGTACAATATTTGTCAACAACCTCATAAATCTTACAAAAGGTATTCACATCTACGCAGACGGAACGTATGTAACTGATGAACAAGGATATGTTCAAGACAATCAAATATTTTTTAACGATATGCGTTTCTTGGATTACGGCATCTACTACAATCCAAATATGACAGGAAATGCCGAGGGCAACCAGTTCCAAGGAAGCATATTTGGAACGAATCATGCAGGACTATACATAAGAAATGGTGTTGGAAAAAGTTCCAAGTTTACCGGTTATAACGGTGTTATAGATTGCATGTGGAATCCATTAAGCAGAGAGGTGGACGACACAGTTGGTTACAGTACATACATATTTAGATTTGTTCATGACACCAGAAATACTGCATTAAACGTATTTCAATTTAACACTAGTTTAATATGGAACGCTTATTCTGGAGCGCTTGAAGCCAAATTAAGATTAGGAACTGGGTACGGTATTGGCAATCAATACGCATGTTTCAACAATGATGGTTCTATATATGGCAGTAACACGAAATGTGTATAACGAGATATCAACAATACAAACTGTATCAGAATCTGCAATGTAAATTGTAACAGATAACCTTGGATACACAAGAGGCATGCAAATATTATAAACATATTGAGACGATTAAATATGACAACATGGACAATAAATAGCAGACTGGGAATGACAGGAACAGTAGTCATTGAAGGTACTGCATTAAGATGGAATATAACGGCTCCACCATCGTCAGTAGGATACTTTACTTATGGCGCATCGAGTTTTATACCATTAGTAGGTGACTGGAATGGTGATGGTATAGAAGGAATTGGGGCATACGATCCGTCCAACGGAGCATTCCACTTGAAATACAA
>Ga0187886_1004030_pt1 | contig 10743 bp, 10 predicted proteins | sample June2016WEW_20_1_FD_133001 | JGI IMG/M metagenome (GOLD analysis project Ga0187886, IMG submission 133001) | Peatland microbial communities from SPRUCE experiment site at the Marcell Experimental Forest, Minnesota, USA - June2016WEW_20_150 | ecosystem: Environmental > Terrestrial > Soil >...
CGAAGCAGCCTGTCGGGATGGTCGTTGACGAAGCAAGGTCAAAACAGCAGTGCGAGGAGCTTGAAAAAGTGTGGGAAACCCTCAATGAAGCCGCGTCCGAATTGGGAAAGCAAATCCCTATTCTTCCACCCGACATCGGAGTATCATTGAGAGGGATACGAGCGCTTATCAACCTCTGCAAGGCGCACCCGAAGCTGGATCAATTGTCCTCAAGCGAGCTTGATGCATACGAAGGGTTCTGCGTAACCTGCTGCGGAGCCGACGTCGTTGCTCGCATTAAATGTGAGTTACGAAATGTTGACGACATGATAATCCTCAAGGCAATGAACGAGCTTGGAAGCAACTACGCCGTAAGGTTGCAACAAAAAACTCTCAAGTCGTGGGAAGCAGCGAAGGTCCTCGCAGTCTGATACGGCTAGATCGACTTCTATTTGCTACGTCGGTTAGTAAATGGCATACAGTTGCTATACGGCAATAGCCTGGGAGGTTCGAGGGGTGTCGTTTGTCACGTACTCTCACGATTGAGCAAACTAATAGGTCAGCGACGAGTTCAAAACGAGGATCAACCCCCTCTCTAACTTCGAAGCTCCGGAAACGCGGTGCAATAAAACTTTCTCGATGCTATAACTGCGGCACGTTTTTGTATATTATGTAGATACACTCAGACTGTTTCACAAATCGTAGGCGAATTTTGTTCAACGGGAGTCACACGGGATCGATATAAAATCGTGAACCCTTTTTGCTATAGTGGACAACTCTCCTTGAAGTTTCTCAGACATTGACGGAGACACGGTGTATGGGTCTTCCACTTCGATGCCTAGAATGCTAAGATCCTTCGGTGGTTCAAGGCCCATTAGTTTCATCAATTCAATCGATTCTGGTATGCCGACGTAATGTGAAGTGAAAGGTGCGTGGGACTGGTAATCGCTAGGCCTGAGAGTCACAATATCTCCTATCTCGTGGTTACTCGTTTTCACGCTGTCCACTATTACAACACGCCGCCTTCCTTCAAGATAATCTAATAACGAGAACCCTGTTTTTTCGAGAACTTCCACATCGTTGCCCTCAGCCTCGAGTTCCTCTTTCAGCATTTTGCCTATGACCAAACCTATTCCATCGTCGGCGAGGATGCTGTTGCCCAAAAAGAGAATCAGCGGTTTGGTCATGGGAGGTTACGTTGAATGGTTTCTATGAGTGTTCCGTCCTCTTTGTAGACATAGATGACCAGTGGCATAGATCCTGGGTAGGTGTGGGTTGCACACGCATGGCATGGGTCGTATGCCCTGAAGGCCATTTCGACCATGTTCAGAATGCCGTCGTCCACCTTTCCTCCCTTAATGCAGTTGCGAGCTGCTTTGTCAACTGAAAGAGCGATTCTCGCGGCGTTGTGTTGCGTTGCAACCAACAGGTTGGCTTGTCTAATCACACCTAGATTGTCTGTTGTGTAGTGGTGAATCAATGTGCCCCTTGGAGCCTCGACCACTCCAATTCCCACTTTTGGTATTTCGGTGGGCAGGTTTCGTATTTTCGAATCCGTTATCTGGGGATCATCCGCAAGCTCCTTGAGCCTTTCAGCCGCATAGACCATTTCAATGACTCTAGCCCAGTGATTTGCCAAGGTGTGATGGACAGGTTTTCCTCCAAGCACTTTGTACATTTCCTCATACGCCTCTTGAGCCAAAGGCGTTGCCATTCCGTCTGCCGCGTTCAACCTCGCGAGGGGGGCTACACTCATAATGCCACTGTCTTCCCCGTCCACGAAGCCTTTCCACCCAACTTGTTTCAGGTATGGGAATTTCACATATGTCCATGGCTCAACATGTTCAGCTACGTGGTCCAAGTATTCACTGACGTCAAACTTCACGAATTCTCTGCCACTAGGAGTGACGACTCTTATCTTGCCATCGTAGAAATTGACCCTGTTCTTCTCGTCCACGAGACCCATGTAGTACGTCTGGTGAGTGTAGGCATCGCTGACGATCATGTCGACGTATTCTTTCCTTGATAGAACAATATCCTTGAAGACTTTGAGTGTGAATAGGGCGAAGTCGACCGCCTCGTTACCTATTCTCTTTAGTTCGTCCACTTCATTTGAGCCCACTGGCCTTGAGACGCCACCTGGAAGTCCCAACACTGGGTGTATTGTTCTTCCTGCAAGCATCTCGTTCGTCTTTCTCAGAGTCTTCCTCATAGTTATGACCCTGAGGGCGGTCTCCTTTCCGACCTTCGCGACCACTCCCAGCACGTTTCTTTCCTCTTTGGGTGCTGTGGGGCCGACTATGAAGTCGGGGCCCCCCAAAATGTACACGTGAAGGGCGTGGTCTTCAAGCATGAAGATACTGTATACAAGCTCCCGGATTTTCTTGGCTGCAGTCGGTGGTTCTACCTTGTAGAGGCTGTCCAGCGCCTTTGTTGACGCCATGTGATGAGCGGTGGGGCAGACACCACAAATCCTAGATGTGATCTGTGGCATGTCCTCTGCGTGCCTGCCTTCAGCGAATTTCTCAAAGCCTCTGATCTCTGGAACTTGCATGTAGGCCCTAGCGCAGTTCCCATTGTCGTCTAGGCAAACGACAATTTTCCCGTGCCCTTCAAGGCGCGTAATTGGGTTAATCACAACTTCCTTCATCGCTTAACGCCTATGAGCTTGCCTCCTAGACTGGACGAGGCTAACGTGTATCTGTAGAATGTTCCAACAGGATCCGGTAGCTTGTCGATGACTTGATCAATGGATTCTTGGTCTTGAAAGTCTACAATGCTCGCGATGAATGATGCTGCTTTTGCTCCGTAATCACTAACCAAGTCGAGCGGCCCGAAACATCCGGTGCAGGGCATCCTTGCTTTCACGCAGAGAGCACTGCATCCTCCTCTTGTGGCCGGGCCGAGACATAGGATGGACTGTGTGAGAAGACATTTCTCGGGGTCGGGAATTACCTGATGGGGACGTTTCAAGTCTTGGATCAAGATTTTCTCCGGTTTTGTTTCGTTGAGGGGGCACTCGTCGCACAGGGATTTTTCCGACGCGCCAATCACGGAGCCTTTCGGTGGCAGTTTTCCTGAAAGAAGGATTTCGATCGCTTTCCAAGTTACTTCGGGAGTTGGTGGGCATCCAGGAATGTAGTAATCAACGTCTATGGCTTGATCAATCGGAATCAAGCGGGGAAGGATTTCGGGAAGCTTGAGCTGGGCACCGTCAAGAATTACGCTGACTTGCGGGATCACTTTTGCTGGATTATCGAGGCTTGGAACCTCGCGGTACACCCGCGATACTAACTCTTCTCTGCTGTAAAGATTTGCTAGGCCGGGCACGCCTCCCCAAGCGGAGCAAGCGCCGTAAGCCACGATGAGCTTCGACTTTTTCCTCAGAAGCTTGACCATCTCCTCGTGTTCTGTGACTCGGACGCCACCGTTGATGAGGCTTACAGTTATGGAACCGTCTGGAAGTTTCTCGACATCATCCACCTTGAAGTCAAGGGCGACTGGCCAGAAGATTATGTCAACAAGACTCGTAAGGTCCAGTATCTTTTCCGCTAAATCTACTGTGGCTTCCTCGCATCCCCCACAGCTCGCGCACCAATACAGAGCTATTTTTGGTTTATCCGTCATGCGCTCACCTGGATTCGTGGTGCCAACGGCCCGAAGGCTTTGATCTGTTCGACCATTTCTTTCGCGACCTCGACGAACTTGTTGGCTTCTGATGCAGAGATCCATTCCAGTCGAAGTCTTTCCCTTTCTATTCCAAGAGTGTCTAGCATTCTCTTCAGCAGCGTCACCCGTCTCATCGTTTTGTAATTACCCTCGATGTAGTGGCAATCGCCGAGATGGCAACCTGCAACTAGAACCCCGTCTGCTCCTTGTTTGAAGGCTTCGACGATGAATTGTGGGTCTATTCTTCCGGAGCACATCACTTTGATGACTCTGAAATTCGGAGGATATTTCATTCTGCTAGTTCCCGCAAGGTCCAATGCTGCGTAAGTGCACCAATTGCACGCAAACAGAACAATCTTCGGTTCGAACTCGTTGCTCATCTCAGCTATGCTCCCTTTCTGATATGGCGGCAATTTGAGCCATCACTTGAACATCTTTGAATCCTGCCTGCTGCATGGCCCCCGACGGACAGGCCGCTACGCATGCTCCGCATCCTTTGCAAAGAGCCGTGTCGACTTGAGCTACTCTCTTCTCACCCTGTTTCTTCCTGGAGATTGCACCGTATGGACACATTGCGATGCAGATCGAACAGCCGCTGCAGATTTCTTCGTTCACTTTAGCTATGATTGGTTCGATTCCAACCTCTCTTTTGGAGAATAAGCTTGAGGCCTTAGCTGCTGAAGCACTTCCTGCCATCACGCTCTCAAACACGTTCTTGGGGCTCGTGACGGAACCGGCCAAGAAAATCCCGTCTGCTGGAGCTTCTACTGGGCGAAGTTTGGGATGTGCTTCTCTCAGGAAACCTTCGGGGCTGCACCCTACCTTTATGACAGCTCGAACCTTGTCCATGTCCTTGTTCGGAGACATGCCCACGGCAAGCACAACGGCATCAACAGGGATCACCAGGTTTTCCTGTATGGTTGGATCATAGACCTTAACGAAAATCCTCTGGGAATCTTGTGACTGACCCACTAGCGGAGGTTTTTCGAAATTAACGAATTTGACGGAGTTCTCTGCTGCTTGCTCATACAGTTTCTCGTCGTGCCTTCCGTAGGTTCTGATGTCCTTGTATATCGCATAAACTTCAGTCTCAGGGTACAGTTTCTTGATTCTCAGTATGTTCTTCAGGGCAGACGCGCAGCACATTCGCGAGCAATACGCATGGGCGTTCTCTGTCGTCCCCAAGGATCCGACACACATTACGAACGCTATTGTTTTCGGAACAACCCCTTGTAGTTGGAGTTTGCCCTCAGTGGGCCCCTCTGGATCTAGGAGCCTCTCCAATTGGAAAAGTGTCAGAACTCTATCAGAGGTCTTGTATCCAAATTCTCCTACTAACGGTTCATACGGTTCGTAACCGGTTGCGATGATTATCCCGCCTACTGCAAATTCAGCCTCTTCCGGCTGCTCTTCGAGATTGATCGCCCCAGGTTTGCAGACTTCGAGGCATTTACCGCATTTTGTGCAAGAGGCAGGGTCTATGGCAAATATCCGTGGCCGAGCTTCGCTGAAGGGAAGATAGATGGCTTTTCGCTTAGAAAGCCCATACTCGTATTCGTTAGGAACCTCCACCGGACAGACACGCGCGCATTCTTCGCAGAGCGTACATTTTGCGTCGACGAATCTCGGGTTCCTTCTCACCTTGACTTTGAAGTACCCTATTGAACCGTCTACGTCTGCCACCTCTGAGTTCATATGCAATGTTATGTTCTGGTTGTGAGTCACGGCGTCCGTTAGAGGTGCTAGAAGACCGGCTCCAGTTGTTTCTGAATCTGGGAACTTGCCTAGTCTGGCGGTTTTTCCTCCTAGAGCGGGAAGTTTCTCGACGAGTTGCACTTTGTACCCTCTCTCGGCGAGGTCAAGGGAGGCTCTGAGCCCTGCTACTCCTCCTCCAAGGATTAATGCAGCGGGCTGCATTGCGACATGCAGTTCCTCAAGAGGCTCCAACAGACGGGCTTTGGCGACGGCCATCCTAATCAGGTCCTTTGTCTTTTCTGTTGCTTTCACCTTCTGATCGGAATGGACCCACGCGCTGTGTTCCCTGATATTGACCATCTCAAGGAGGTATGGGTTGAGTCCCGCCTCGGTCATGGCAGCCCGGAATGTTGGTTCATGCATGGAAGGAGAACAGGCGGCCACAACAATCCGGTTGATACCTCTCTTTACGCTCTCTTTGATCAAGTCCTGCCCCGGCGCTGAACACATGAAGATGTATTCGTTCGCGTCGACGACGTTGGGCAATGTTCTGGAATACTCTACTACTTCTTTGACGTTGATTGTTCCTGCTATGTTTATTCCGCAGTGACAGACGTAGACTCCTACTTTCGGCTCTTGGCTCATCATTCTTCACCATTCGCAGCTAAGATCGATGCTCGCATAGCCGCGGCACTTGCTTGTGTGACAGAGTCGGGAATGTCTTTGGCCCCAGCGGCTACGCCAGCTGCAAAGATACCGTCCACGTTTGTTGAGACTGGATCCAAGTAAGATCCTGAAAGTTTGACATACCCATCCTCGTCGAGAGGGAGGTCAATGAACTCAGTCACGGCGTTCATTTTCACGCCCAGGGCGAGGACTACCATCTCGAATTCTCTCTTGACAACGCGTCTTGAGTAAGTGTCTTCGTACGTGATTACGAGGTTCTTAGTCTCCGGTACTTCATCAATTTTGGCCGGTCTCGCTCGCACGAATTCGACTCCAAACTCTCCTCTGGCTCTGTCGTAGAATTCCTGGTACCCTTTGCCGTAGGCTCTTAGATCCATGTAGAAAACAGTGCAGTCAACGGTGGGAAGATGTTCCTTTGCGAGTACTGCTTGTTTCACTGATGCTGTGCAACAGAATGCGGAACAGTTTGGGTTCATCCGGACATCCCTCGAACAAACGCATTGGATGAATGCAATGCTCCTGGGATGCGTTCTATCAAGAAGAACATGACGAGGGTCGCTTTGCCCAGGACCGGAGCCCCTAAGAATTTGGCCTGCGGTAGGTCCCGTGGCAGAAACGAGTCTTTCGAATTCGAGAGACGTGCGGACGTTTGCATATCTCCCGTAACCGTACTCCGGAACTTGCGTTGGATCCTGCAGTTGAAATCCAGTCGTGATTATTATTGAAGCAACGTTGAGCTCCAGTGTTGCTGGTTCTTGTTTGAAGTTGATTGCCTCAGTTGGACAGATTTTCTCGCAAATCCGGCATTTCTTGTCTCTTGTGAAGTAAAAGCAATGCTCAGCGTCTATAGTTGCGATCAGAGGAACGGCCTGTGGGAATGGCCAATAGATTGCTCTCCTATTTGTCATTCCAAGGTTGAATTCGTCTGGCACGGACATCGGGCACTTGGTAATGCACTCTCCGCACCCAAGGCACTTTTCCATTTCGACATACCTGGGCTTTTTGAGAACTTTGACAGTGAAGTTGCCTGCGTTTCCTTTTATTTCCTGAACCTCGGCGTAGGTTAAGAGTTCAATGTTGTTGTTCTTGGCGACGGAGACCATCTTGGGAGTTAGTATGCATGATGCACAGTCTAGAGTGGGAAACGTTTTGTCAAGTTGGGCCATCCTTCCCCCGATGCTCGGCGACCTCTCAACCAAGTATGTTTTGATGCCTTGCTCAGCTAGGTCGACGGCTGCTTGTATGCCCGCTATGCCGCCGCCCACAACAAGTGCGGGTTTCACTCTATCTGACACCTTCCTTTGCTCTGAGCATCTGGAAGTTCGATTCCGCTTGATTGATCCATATTGCAAGAGGTCTGTAGACTGCGTGGGCAAACTTAGTGAATGGTGCCAAAAGGATAAGATCGAAAACTACCACCAAATGAATAGCATAAAGTGAGTATGCAGCCACACGAGAGTCCTCATACATCGACAAAGTAAGTAGCAGACCGGAGACACCGGCAAGCAGCATTAGGACAACAAATACCCAGTCCGATAAATGACTTAACTTTACGTGTCGCTCATCCTTCTTAAACCGCTTCAAGAGATAGTATCCTGCGCCAGCTGTAAACGCTATGCCGCTCAGAATGCCCAACATTCGTTGAGGTGGAACCGGGTAAAGCGGAACCTTGCCAAGGCCGATCACGAAATCAACCGTCGTGGCTACTGCAAGCCCAACGAATCCCCAAAACAAGGCCATATGGGCTAGGTAGCGGTTCCTGTTTGTACACTTCAGATAACTGGTTTGAGCCAAGGCCGACTTTACTAAGGAATTCCCAAGGCTGGAAGCCCAGATCCTAAGTCGACCGGTAATTGGAACGTCTCTGTGACCGTTGAAATGCAAATATCGCATCATAATTGCGACGTTCGCTAACACGCTGAGACCCAGCAGAACCCCAAGCACGAGGCCAACGTCATGCAAGATCTGAAAAGAAAAGAACGCCTGCAAGTTGGGGGAGCTGAAGGTCGGGTTACCCATCATCAGCAGAAAGCCGAAGATAGCAATTAGAGTGAGAGCGACAATTCCTGCTGCTGACGAAACTCTGTCATCGTAGAAAACGGAGGCCACCTTTCCCCAAGAGTACTGTCTTATTGCGTACCTTCGAGCAGCCATGAGGAACGCGCCTGGGTCAGCGTCCCTTGGGCAACTGTCAGAGCATTCACCACAGTAGTAACATAACCAGAGCCCTGGGGATGACAGTAGCTTCTCTTCGGCCCCAATTATCGCATATCGTATCAGCGTCCGGGGGAAATCGGCATCTTCTTCCGACAGAGGGCAAATCGCGGTGCACGTGCCGCAATTGTAGCATCGGACAAGTCGTATTGCACCGAGCTTCTGGAGTTTCGACGACAGCGCGGGGTCGATCTTCGTTGACGGTTCGGCCGTGGAGTCGAAGATGGGTTGTTCGAGAGCAGCGGCTTGGGACCGCGGGCGCGCTTGCTGCAAATAGAACCTTCAAGCCCTTTGGTCGATAACGGTCTATATAGATGATGTTGGTACCCTATTTACGATTATATATTTCGGATTTTGGGGGTTTCAGGTCCTTTGTATGAATTGCCAGTTCATCAGAAGATATGAAAATCACGAACTTACACGGAAGGGCTCCACGTATAGCGGTTGTATCCCTGTCCTGCAAACAGGACGGCTGTGTTCAACTCACAGGGAGCCCACCAACTCTTGCAAAGCATAAGAGACGGTTCAATTCCGTCATTGCCCACCAAATAAACCAAGTGTGAATTGAGAATGAAGATACAAATGAAGTACATCTCAGGTGCCGGTATTGGCGCAATGTGGTCGGGCATCTGCATTTGGTGGGCGTTAGGTTACCCACAATACTACCCTGCCCCGGTCCTTGTGTGGGTTGGGGGAATGATACTATTGCTTGGTGCAATATTCTGTGATTAACATGGCGCCATGGCCTAGCGATACGGACAACACTCTTACAAAGTGCACCGTCGGAGACCGCTTGTCGTCGAGGCATCCGATCATGTTCAAGCTGTAAGCGGTTTTGTCGCTTCCCATGACTTCATCATTTTCTTTTGCAGCCTCAAGGCGTAGGCGCTTCCAAGCTCGTTCATAGCTCTGAGGACCATCATGTCCTCAATATTCCTCAATTCACATTTGATACGCGCAACTATGTCAGAACCGCAACATGCTACGCAGAACCCTTCGTACGCGTCAAGGTCACCAGAAGTCAGATAATCCACCTTTGGATGGGATTTGCAGAGGCTAATCAGGTCTTTGACCCCTCTCAATGATACAAAGATGTCGGGTGGTAGTGTGGCTACCCGGCTTGCTAGCTCGGCCGCTACCTCATTGAGGACCTGCCACGCTTTCTCAAGCTGCTCGCATTGTTCCCTTGCCTTCCCCTCTTGAATCGCCATTAAGTCCATCCAGCCTCTACATATGATGTAGTTTGGTATTTCAACACCTCGCCATTACTGCAATCACGGATAGATAGTCCTCTTGCGTGTCAATAACCAGTTGCTCGAAGTTTTTGGGTCCTCGCACTTTGCTCTAAACTGGTCTTCCTTCGAATTGCGTCTCTACCGACTACTTACTACTTGGCACTCATGAAGCAGCGTTATTTCCATTCCATTGTGAAACAATAACGCTTTGAACCGTGATAATCTCAGGCTCTGGAGCTGCTGCAGATTACACACATTGCCCACACAAACACGGACAAGTTGTTCACGCCCATCTGCATGTCCACTCAGAATGAAATTCAGGCCATTTTCCATTCCCGGGGCGACTTGGTACTGCATGAGAATCTCATGCACCAATCTCCACAAGCTAGTCTCGCTCGGTTAAGCTGATTAGCACGTTTTCCAGTTGAAACGAGTGTGGTTAATCAAGGAGTGTAGGGGTCGGATTTGACCCTTCCGCACTTTTTGTGCTTGACCGCATGAACACCAGATGCTCGTTGTTCTCGACAGCATCGTCCTTGGACAATCAGTTTCACATGTTGAACTAAGGCAAATCATGCACAAACTCTTAGGTCCAAGTTCGGGTGCCCGCACTATCTGGACCATACACACGGAAAAAATCCATTCAAGAACGACCATTCAAATCGCGATAGTCGCTGCGTTTCCCCGAACCGGCAGCCACATGCCCTTTCTGACTTCAGAAGTACGGCGCTGCTAGCGTTATTGCCTCGTATCCGACCTTCTTGATCAACGCCACGATCTCAGCCTCGGTTGTGACCTTCTCGTCATAGTCCACGAGAATCAGGTCTGTGATGTAGTTCGCTCCTACTGACTTGACACCCTCAGCCTTCTCAAGCGCCCTACGAACGGGGATGATGCAAGTCGAACAATGCACCCCCACAATTCTCAGTCTAGCTCTCTGCAAAGGGCATCCACCGAGGAGAAGGTACGCACTCCCATAAACGCCGCCATTAGCGTGCTGCCCCCCGAGCGTTATCATTTCAAGATCGCTGTGCGGCGAGGTTGTTACCGATGAGGACCAGACCTCCGTTGATTCTCAGCCATACGGAGCTAACGAAGAAAAAATCACGCAACCATTTCGTATAGTTGTCTTCCAATCTCCTCGAGAGCCTCAGGCATGCCCGGCAGCTCAGGGTGTTCCAGTTCAATTCCGTACTTGTCAAGATAAAGAACTCGCAAAAGCTTTGCTCTATGCGCCATGCCAAGGGATTTCCCTGCCTTCTGC
>Ga0187886_1004031_pt1 | contig 10741 bp, 9 predicted proteins | sample June2016WEW_20_1_FD_133001 | JGI IMG/M metagenome (GOLD analysis project Ga0187886, IMG submission 133001) | Peatland microbial communities from SPRUCE experiment site at the Marcell Experimental Forest, Minnesota, USA - June2016WEW_20_150 | ecosystem: Environmental > Terrestrial > Soil >...
AGGTCTTCGTGCAAGAGCGGCAGACACTTTTGGCGCCTCTCAGCGCGGGGGATCAGTGGTGAGCCATTTACGCCTCGGAGAGAATATAAGTTCTAGCTTGATTCCCCAGAAAAGAGCCCACATAGTTTTGGGGCTTGAACCTTGCGAAGCTCTGCGGGCGGCCAGAGAGTTCATCTGTGAGGATGGGTTAGTTGTATTCAACTCGTTTCCTGTTCTGCCGGTCAAGGTAAAGACTGGTGACGCGGGCTATCCCACCTTCAAGACCATTTTGGGTTTACTGCAGCAATTAACTCGAAACATAGTTCATCTGGATGCAACCGCTCTAGCGAGTGAAAAAGGGGTTTCTCGAAGTGCTAACATTGCTATGCTTGGAGTATTAATAGGGTTGGAGGCTCTCCCCTTAAACCGCCATACTATCAGGGAAACGATATTCCAGGTGCTGGGGAATACGTTAGCACAAGCAAATATTGTGGTTTTTGACGCTGGGCTTGAAATAGGTGAACACGAAAGGTTGCACGGCAAGGGTGGTAATATCTGCATGGAGGGTGAAAAAGATCGGACATATTCATAACCACCGAAAATGGATGGTGCATGGGATGGAGTGAAAAGATTGAGGTAAGACAGGGGATTAAGGCAGAATATGAAAAAGTTAATTCAAGAAGGGTTTCTTTTAGGGAATGAAGCTATAGCCAGAGGGGCAGTAGAGGCGGGTGTTGACGTTGCGACGGCTTACCCGGGAACTCCTTCGACAGAAATTCTTGAAAGTCTGGCTAAGGTAGCAAAAGAATACGGAATATATGTGGAATGGTCAGTTAACGAGAAGGTGGCCTTTGAAGTTGCAATAGGGGGTTCATTAGCGGGTTTAAGAGCAATGGTCTCAATGAAGCATGCAGGATTCAACTGGATTACCGATCCCCTCTCAGTTTCCGTTTTGGGAGGTGTTCGAGGCGGTTTTGTCATCGTAACAGCTGACGACCCGGGCTGCCTTAGCTCAGCAAATGAGCAGGATAACCGTTTTTATGGTTCATTTTTTAGGCTTCTGACTTTGGAGCCGTCAGATCCTCAAGAAGCCAAAGATATGACCGTGGAGGCCTTTTCCATATCCGAAAAGACAGAATTGCCTGTGGTTCTAAGAAGCGTCACACGGGTTAGCCACGCTCGATCAAATGTTCAACTGGGAGAGATTAAGGCAAAGGAAAGACGGGCTTCTTTCGTGAAGGACCTGGATAGGTTTTATATAACAAGCAAGACATCGTTGAAAGGGCATTCCTGGTTATTGGGCCAACAGCGACTACTGGATGAGATATCCGATAGGCTTTCTTTCAATAAGCTTTTCCGCGGGGAAGGCAGAAGGTGCATCGTAGCATCGGGTGTTGCATACAGCTATCTGAAAGATGCTCTACGTCTTCTGAAATCAGAGGAACCAACTATTCTGAAAATAGGCTGTCCCTATCCTTTGCCAAAGTCCCTAATTAAGGAGGCTGTCCTAAGCAAAGAGACCATCCTCGTTGTAGAGGAAGGGGCCCCCTTTGTTGAGCTTCAATTGAAAACCCTGGCTTTTGACTTGGGTGCCCGAGTGCGTATTCTTGGAAAAATGTCCGGTGATATACCCGAGGTAGGTGAGCTAAACGTAAATATGTTGGCAGAGCGTGTTGCCAGATTTTTAGGTAAGGACCTTACCCAGGCAGCCCCCAAAGAAGAAGTGTTGGCTCAGGATGTTTTGCCTCCGCGAACCCTAACTTTCTGTCCGGGTTGCCCTCATAATGCACTTGCATTCGCCGTTAGTGAAGTTGTCAGGAAGCGAGGACGAGAGCCTTTTATGGGGCTTGATATCGGTTGCTACAATATGATGTCGGGTGCGCCGTATCATCTGGGAACCGTAAAATACAGCATGGGGGCCAGCATTGGCGTTGCGGCGGGGATGTCGAAGGCTTTGGGAGAGAAGACGATTGCATTCATTGGAGATGGGACGTTCTTTCATGCTGGAATTCCCCCACTGATCAATTCTGTTTGCAATAAATCCAACATCATGGTCGTGATCTGTGACAATAAGACAATTGCCATGACAGGAGGCCAACCGAATCCCGGAACAGGGAGTACGGCTATTGAGGGCGAAACAAAGAGAATCTTATTGGAAGATTTGGTTAAAGCCTGCGGAGTAGAGTTTGTGCAGATTACTGATCCTTATGATGTTAACGCTACGGTGAAGGTTGTTGAGAAGGCTCTGGATTATGTAGGTACGAGCGTAGTTATTTCAAGCAGAGACTGTGCCTTGGAAGCTGATCGTATAGCGCGGAAGACAGGGAAACAATTTGTCCCGTATTGCGTTGAGCAAGACAAGTGCATTTCACAAAGCTCACCATATTGTCAGGCAGCCTGCCCACTGCACATAGATTCCGCTGGCTACATTGGTCTAATACGCGTAGGCAAATTCGACGAAGCGTTGAGGTTGATCAAAGACAAACTTCCTTTCCCCGGGATAATGGGGAGGATATGTACACATCCTTGTGAGAGCACGTGCAAAAGAGGGGAATTTGATGAACCCGTTGCGATCAATGCACTCAAAAGAAGCGCGGTTGACTATGGAAAAGTGGACGATGAAGACCTGGCAACCTCTGAAGAAAGGAAGGAAAAGATAGCGATTGTAGGAGGAGGGCCGGCTGGTCTCATGGCTTCCTATGACCTGAGAAAAAGGGGCTACCAGGTGACTGTATTTGAAGCCTCGCCCTTCTTGGGGGGGATGCTCGCAACAGGAGTCCCTCGATATCGGTTGCCCAGGGAGATTTTGAACAGCGAGATTAGCGTTATTGAAAGGTTGGGAGTAAGGGTTAAACTCAACAGCCGTGTTGGTGTCGATGTCAAGCTCTCTGATCTCAGAAGAGAATTTGATTCCGTCTTTGTCGCCACAGGAGCCGACATAAGCGAGAAAGCAGGTATTGAGAACTGGGATGATAAGTTAGAGGGTTGCGCAAACGGAGTTGAGTTTTTGCGCAGAGTTAATTTGGGCCAAAAAGTACAATACAAAGATAGAGTTGTTATTATAGGCGGCGGCAGCGTGGCTGTTGATTGTGCTCGAAGCTGTCTAAGACTCGGTTTCAAAGATGTAGCTATTCTGTATAGACGTTCCAGGGTTGAGATACCAGGTAGAAACGATGAGATTGAAGAAGCGGAAAAAGAAGGAGCAAAGATTGAATGTCTGGTTACTCCTATCAGGGTGGTTGCAGAAAATGGGAAAGTTCTTGGCGTCGAGTGTCTGAGGACAAAGTTGGGTGATTTTGATGAGACCGGCAGAAGACGTCCTATTCCCATTAAGGGATCAGAGTTTTTCATCAACACGGATATGATCATATCAGCTACTGGCGAACGTCCTGACCTATCTGTGTTAAGGAATACTGAGATAGGAACAACAGGTGAAGGGTTGATTTACGTTAATCAGATGACGCTGGAGACAAATGTTCCCGGCATATTTGCCGGAGGAGATGCCGTAACCGGCCCGGCAACTGTAATCGAAGCTCTGGCGGCTGGCAGAAAGGCGGCTATTTCCATTCACCGCTATGTCAGTGGCCAGGATCTAACAACAGGAGGCAGAGAAAAGGAGGGGCCTTTCAAAAGTGGCTTGGCTATGGAGGTGAAAGGCATTATCAGTGAGAAAAGGCTGGTTATGCCGACCTTGTCTGTGCGACAAAGACACGAAACCTTCGATGAGGTTGAATTAGGCTTCACCAGAGAGGAAGCAATAAAGGAGGCTCAACGCTCTCTTTCGTGTGAGTGCCGAGTGTGCATGAAGTTCTTCAGTTGCCCTGCCATAATGAAGGAGGATGGCCAGAACGTAATCGATAGCTCTGTCTGTAATGGTTGCAGCGTGTGCGCTCAGATTTGTCCCCACCAAGCCATCATACAGGAGTCAAGCAGTGATAAGAGTAACTGAAACTCCGATATAGGATTGAAAAAAAATGAAACATTTTTGGAGAAACTTGCGAAGGTAGAGTTTGAAGGTGCGATTCGAGGGTGCTTCGAAAAGGCGTCTGAATGGCCTTTGGTGGGTTGAAGTGGCAATGGCTTTGACGATTCTTTATGGTATGGATTTGGGAATCAGACTTGACCGATTAACTGAACTTTCTCAACTGGTTCAGAAGATATCAGGTATACCATCGCAACCATACAAACCTATCGTTGGGGAGAACATCTTTGTTCATAATACAGATTCCCATATCGTTTCCGAAATCAAAGGTATTGATTTCGTGGGGTTACCTGTAGTCGGGCACGATAAGACTGGTGAAGTAGTTACGAACAGAATTGTCAAATGAGGGGCGAAAGCCAGATGTATGATTTGTTGCTCAAGGGCGGGGAAGTCATCGATGGGGTTCAAAACATCCATGATAGGCGAGATGTCGCGATCAAGGGGGGGAAGATCGCTGCTGTCGAGAAAGACATTGCAAAGTGCGAGGCAGAAAAAGTCATACCAGTGAACGGGAGGCTGGTAACGCCAGGCCTCATTGATATCCATTGCCACCCGGGAGAAGAGCTGATGGGGTTTGGAGTTCCAGCAGACGAGATTGGGTTAGATTCGGGCGTAAGCTTGCTTTGCGATGGTGGGAGCGCAGGTGCTGCGAACTTTCACACCATGCGTCGCTTTATCGTGGAACCTGCCCGGACTGATATCTTTTGCTTTCTGAATTTAGCAAAAACAGGGCTAGTTATCATACCAGAGATAAGGAATGAACGCGATATCGACCCGGAGTGGAGTAAGAGGGTGGTTGAGGAGAACCGAGACCTTATCAAAGGTATTAAGCTCCGTGCCGTGCAGCCACTTGCTGAGGGTATTGGAATCAAAGCTGTAGAGATCGCCAAAAAACTGGCAGCGGATGTTAAGTTACCGTTCATGATGCATATCGGTGAGACTCGGGATCGTGTTGCCAAGGAAGTCATGGACGACTTCACGCGGGCCGCGGTTAAACTGATGGAGAAAGGCGATATCTTAAGCCACTTCATGACTTGGGAGGCTGGCGGGCTTATTCTGCCGGATGGGACGGTCTATCCAGAGATATTGGAAGCGCAAAAACGCAACGTTATCCTCGATTCCTGCCACGGATTCAACCATTTCAGCTTCACGGTGGCGAGATATGCTCTTCAACAGGGGTTGCTGCCGACTGTCATCAGCACTGACTTCGCAGTCCCGCCTCATAAGCGAGTGGTACAGAGCCTTATAGTCATTATGTCTAAATTCCTAAACCTGGGTCTAACAATCGACCAGGTCATAGAGATGACTACAATTAACCCAGCGAAAGCTCTTGGAGAGGAGGCACGTTGGGGCAGCCTAAAGCCTGGGGTACCTGCGAATGTTGCCATTATGGAAATTGTTGAAGGCGAGTACCTTTTTTCGGACGGCAATGGGCGGAACAGTATTCGGGGTAATCTGCTGCTTGAACCCCGGCTGGTGCTGAAGGACGGTTCCGAGGTGTCGTGCTGCTCCCGATACCAAGTTCCGCCGGTCTATGCAACTCTTCAGCACTGGCAGAAGGACCTTGGAAAAGTGGAGGAGAGCAAATGAAAATCCTTGATATTAGGGAACGGTTGGTTTCTATTCCGCTGGATGAGCCGTTGATGGCCCATGTTGGTGGCAAGTTCCAGTGGTTCACGCATATTCCTCACGTTTTCTGTGACGTCACTACCGATGACGGTATCACTGGTACTGGCTACATATGCTCACTGTCGACCACCGGGATGAGGGCGCTCATAACCATGATCGATGAGATGAAACCATTCTTAATAGGGCAGGATCCGGAACTCTCAGAGGAGATCTTCAGCAAGGTTCGGGACAGTACAGCCGTTCTCCACTGGGCAGGGCTGGTGCACTTTGCAATGTGTGCGATTGACTGCGCGCTCTGGGACATTAAGGGCAAGGCCAAAGGGGTGCCGGTTTACCGGCTTATTGGCGGTCTTAGAAATCGGATTCCTGCTTACGCGAGCGGCAGGCTATTCCGTTCTCGTCCGTTTGAAGAGCTGGCGCCGGCAGCAATTAGAGTTGTTCAGATGGGCTTTCGGATGATAAAGATGAATGCTGGCGCCCACAACATCCCCGAGGAAATCCGACGTGTCAAGGCAGTCCGCGAGGCCATCGGTGATAGTGTCGAGTTGCTTGTCGATCTGAACGAAGGGGCGAACCCGGCTCAGGCCATCCGACTGGGGAAGGCTTTTGAGGAGTTCAACATTTTCTGGCTGGAGGACCCAGTGCCGGCGGAAAACATCATGGGTAGCGCTGAGGTAGCCGCGGCTCTTGACGTGCCGGTTGCCGCCGGAGAGCTACACAGTGAGAAATCTGATTTTCGTGACCTCATCGTGAAACGGGCTTTGGACATCATGATGATTGACGTTCAACGAGTCGGTGGTATCAGCGAGTGGATAAAGATTGCTGAGATGGCAGAGATCTTCAATGTACCCGTCTCGACGCACATACTAACTGAGGTCAGTTGCCATCTGGGTTCACAATTGAATTGTGTGGTTGTCGAGATGATGCCCTGGACCGAAAAAGTCTTTACTTCCCCTTTGAAGCTGGAAGATGGTATGTTGGTTATTCCGGAGAAGCCCGGGCTGGGAATTGAGTTAGATGAGGAGGCCATGGGTAGGTACGCTGTTATTTAATATAATCCTTGGCAAAGAGACACGAAAAGGCCGCGGCACTTCCTTTTCCAGAAGGTACTCCTTGACACCCGGAGGGGCTCTCCTGGGACAACGGTTTGGTGAGGGTGAAAACCAAGATTGGGTTGAGGAATCTGGTTTACAATTTGGATCGATACTGTAGGCTGGTGTGGGCATGAGCGCTCCGGGTAAATCCGCTGGGCAAGATGGCCCAGCGGGATCGCTAAAAGGCGATCAACAAGGTGGTTCAGATAGGCTTCGTAAGATGAAAAGTATGTTTTTCTGTTTAGCATTTTTGGTAAATTCGACTTGACGAAATTCTAAACCTCGAAAATTGAATTGTTAGAGATTGCGTAAGGATTTTAAATCTTTCAAATTAAATCATATTTGAAGAGGTAATGCAAGACTTGATTTCGCTCAGTAAAAAATACTTGACAAAAGGAAAAAAATAATATAGGCATAAAGCAAATTTTGCGAACATTGTTCGCAAAATTTGCCAAAGTCCTTCTTTTGAAATCGGGAATGGTTTGGTGAACCATATGAGGAAAAATAGGGCAATAAAAAGGGCAATTGACATTTTAAAATCCTTTTCGCTGGAGTCAGCTGAATTGGGCGTTACCGACATCAGCACAAAATTGGGATTGGCGAAAAGTGTTGTCCACAACGATATAGCAGCATTACTAGGAGGGAATTTCTTGGCCAGAAATGAGATAAACGGGAAATACTCCCTTGGCCCAGAGACTATTCGCCAAGGGCAGGTATTAAAGTATAATGCGCGTGCATGAGGTAGAATAATATGAAAGATGAAAAAATAGGGTTTATTGGTATGGGGCACATGGGCAAATTCATGGCATTAAACTTAGTGAAGAAGGGCTATAACGTTTATGTTTTCGACGTTAACGAGAAAGCAATACAAGAAATAAAAGGGAATGGAGTCATAGCATGTCCGTCCAGTAAAGACGTCACATTAAAAGTGGATGATATGGTTCTTATTATGGTGAGGGACACCAAAGAAGTGAAAGATGTTATTTTGGGTGAGGAAGGTATACTGTCAAGCGGTAAAGAAGGGCTAAATATTATAGTAACGAGTACTATCAGCCCATCAGCTGCTAAAGAATTGGGGGATGTGGTATCAAAAGCTAAGTGCAAGATGCTAAATGCTCCTGTAAGCGGTGGTACTCATGGAGCCGAAAAGGGGACATTGACATTGATGGTTTCAGGTGACGAAGGGTTATATATGAAAGCTAAGCCAATTTTCGAAGCAATTGGAAAGAAGGTATTTTACTTTGGACCGAGGCAAGAAAGCAGTCAAGGGGCGAAGTTAGCCAATAATCTTATAACGGGGATAAACATGCAGGGGTGTATCGAAGGTTTTGGATTTGCGGAACGTATGGGTATCCCAGAAAAAACCTTTAAAGAGTTAGTTTCTGTTTCAACAGGTAACAGTTGGGTTATTCAGAACTTGGAATGGTTTAAAGCGGTATGGACAGAGGAATGCAATCAAGAAGGACCACCTTTGATGCACAAAGACCTTCTTTATGTGATTAACGAGAGTAGTATCCCGCTACCCATGACCGGTTTAGCAGCCCAACTTTTTTTGTCAAAAAATAAATTTTGAGTTAAGGGAGGTGTATTAAGTTAAGAAAGTGGGTTTGGTAAGACAGAGATTAGACAAAAAGGAATAAAGACTAAGGTCGAAGGAGGAAAACGTAAAATGGAAAAAGATATTGCAACGCAATTAGTGGAATTTGCGGTTAAGACTAAATATGAAGATATTCCAAAAGAAGCGCTCGAATTCACCAAACGTTTGGCTTTGAAGACCGTATCAGGAATGATAGCGGGATCAAGCAAACCTTCGGGCCAGAAAATAGCTGGAATTGTGAAAAACAAGAATTATCCGCAGGAGTGCGTAGCTATCGGTAGTGGGTTTAAAACTTCATTGTGGGAGGCAAGTTTTCTCAATGCTTACTGCGCTCATGCCAGCGAGTTAGAAGATGATAGGATTTATGCTGGAGATGGGGTAAGTTGGGACATCACCGTTATTCCTCTCCTCTTTCCCCTTGCTGAGAGACTAATGCTTTCAGGTAGAGGATTAGTGGAAGCAATGGCTGTGGGACTCGAGGTACATGTTAGGACTTGTTTATCGGATTGTGAACATTTGCAACAAGTCCTAATACCTGGGGCGGTGGGGCCAGCAGTCGGTGCAGCAAAGGCTCTGGGTTTAGGTTTTAAAGAAACGGCCGGAGCTTTCGGTCTTGCTTTGTCGGGTGCTCCTCTCGCTCTCATAAATTCAAGGACGGACGCTCATTTTTTTGAGTCTGCTCTCCAGTCTCTGCAGGGAATAATGGCCGCCGAAATGGCTCAAGAGGGATTATTTGGCAATCCCGATATTGATCGACATCTGTCTAACCTTATTGGCAAAGAAAAAGTACAACGAGAAAGAATGTTGAAAGGTTTAGGAAAACGATGGATGCTTCGTGAGATTATGATAAAGAAGTATCCCGTCTGTTCTCATCAGCACCGTCAAATAGATCTGGTCATTGAGTTGATGAAAAAACATAATCTTTCATATGAAGAAATAAAAGTTATCGAAGTACATGCCAGTCCAGCGGATACAGTGTGCGATAATCCAGCCCCGAAGGATGAAAACGAACTTAATTTCAGTTTTCAACACAATTTGGCAGTTGCCATGTTGGACGGGGATGTAGGGCTTGAACGTATTATCAAGGAAGCTGTAAATGACCCAAAGCTGAAAGAGGCTCGCGCTAAGGTAAAATTTATTCTACACCCTGAATTCTCTAAAATAGTAGCCAAGGAACCTGGTCGGATAGTTATCAAAACGAAGGATGGGGGAGAATTCTCAGGTGAAAGAATGTATCCAATTGGACATCCTGAGGAGCCCTTGACTTTGCAGAAATTTAAGGAGCTTTACGTTAAGTTTACTCAAAGAAAATTGGCTGAAAAAGATATTTTAGAGAGTGCCGACCTTATCCTGAATCTGGAAAAACTTGATAACATTAAAGAGCTAACGGATATCCTACTATGTCGTTGATCAATGGGGGTCAAAACAAGGTTCTCAAAGGGATGCCCCCATGGTCAAGATTAAGAATGGTTGGCAGCATTACATTGACTGTAATGTGGTAGAAAGGAGGATAAAAATGAACAGAAATCGTAAGGCAGTGTTGTTGGGGGTTTTAACATTATTGATAGGTTTTTCTTTGATTGGTTCATATTCTAAGAAGGGCATGTGTCAGGCTCCCCCAATTAGGCTTGGCGTTATAGGGCCTCTGAGTGGCGTACATGCCCCCGGTGCGAAGTCCGTGTTGGCTGCGAATGAAATTGCTGCAGAGGAATTCAACAAAGCCGGAGGTATCTTAGGCCGAAAGATTGAGCTCTTATCAAGGGATGACCAAGGGAAGCCAGAAACATCAGCGAGGATGGCGAAGGAATTAATAGAAAGACATAAAGTTACTGCTATCGTAGGCCCTTTGATCAGCCATTGTACTCTCGCCACGATAAGTGTCACTAATGAATACAATGTTCTGCAGATCACCGGTGGCTCTAATGCCGAAACGCTTGTTGTTCAAGCGTTCAAGAGAAACTATTTCCAGGTGTGTCCGAATAGCTACATGGAAGCTCGTGCCCAAATGAGAGTTGTCGTCGACGATCCTCAATTAAAGACCTATGCGCTGCTTTGTTCTGACTTTGAATGGGGTCGCACCTTTGCAACCTTCGCCAAACAAATCTTAGCTAAGGAGAGGCCTGATATGAAATTGGTAGGGGAGTGGTGGCCGCCATATGGCGAATCACAGTTTACAGGCTATATCACAGCTATACTTACCGCCAAGCCAGATTGTATCATATCTGCACTGATACCCTTCCCTCCGTTTGCAAAACAGGCTAAAATGTATGGTTTATTTGAAAAGATGAAATTTTTAGGATCACTCTTTATAACTGAGAGCATGGCCCTCGGGAAAGAAACGCCAGAGGGGATATATTCGGTAAATCGCGGTCCCTTCTACTTCATGAAAGGGCCAAAGATGATGGCTTTTTCCGAAAAATACATTAAAAAGGAGGGGAACTATCCTGATGAATTTTCTAT
>Ga0187886_1004033_pt1 | contig 10740 bp, 6 predicted proteins | sample June2016WEW_20_1_FD_133001 | JGI IMG/M metagenome (GOLD analysis project Ga0187886, IMG submission 133001) | Peatland microbial communities from SPRUCE experiment site at the Marcell Experimental Forest, Minnesota, USA - June2016WEW_20_150 | ecosystem: Environmental > Terrestrial > Soil >...
ATGTTATATCTCAAATAAATACCGCCAATGCCGGAGCTTCATCTTACCATTTTATTCAGTTTCTTTTTAATCCTGCTTGCTGCCGTGTGTTCTATTGTTTTGTCATTGTTTGTGTATCGTAGAACTGTGCCGCCCGTTTCATCTGCAAAACGATACGTTCTGATTTCTCTTCGCAGTTTTGGATTGTTTATATTGTTCCTTCTTCTTGGCGAACCGCTGCTATCACTTGTTACTCATTCTATTGATCAGCCCATCATTACGGTTTTGGTGGATAATTCTCAAAGCATGGCAATAACTGACCGGGCAGGACAACGAGATGAAGCGCTCAAATCAATTCTCCGTTCAGATGTGTGGAAACAGATAAGTAAAGATGGAAGATTGACATATTCTATATTCGATGCAAAAGTTAAAAACCTTACAGCTATTACCGATGATTCGTTGACTTTCAAAGGTGAGGCGACCGATATAGCTGAAGCATTGAAATCGGTTAAACAGAATTTTCCGTCATCCAATCTACAGGCCGTTGCGATAATTACTGATGGTAACTCAACCGTTGGAATAAATCCATTATACGAAGCAGAAGAACTTGGATTACCAGTGTTCACTGTTGGTGTTGGCGATACAAACGAGCAGAAAGATCTTCTCATCCGCAAAGTGTTGACAAATGAGATTGCATACGCTGGAACAAAAGTGCCTATAAATATAACGGTGCATAGCTCTGGATTTGGCGGCGAACGAGTGCAGGTATCACTTCGGGATGGTGCAATAATACTTGATGAGAAATCTTTAACATTAGACAGCAGTACGCGTGATTATCTTGTTCCGCTCTCATTTGTAACGGAAAAAGAAGGGTTACAAAAATTTACGGCAGAGGTTTCAAATCTTCCGGAAGAGCTGACAACACAGAATAATCGAATGAATTTTTTCATTAAGGTACTGAAGAGCAAGATAGGTGTGGCGCTGATTGCTGGCGCACCAAGTCAGGATCTAACATTCATCCGGCGTGCATTGGCGAGTGACAAGAATATTGAGATAATTCCATTCATTGAGAAAAGTGATGGACAATTTTATGAAAATACTTTGAATGCAGAAGGTTTGAAAGCGGTTGATTGTGTGGTGCTTATTGGGTTTCCGACAGAGCACAGCAATCCGCGTACTCTGCAAATGGTTTTAAATGCTGCAGATGCAGAGAAACCGTTTCTGATAATATTGAGCAGAACAATCGATTTTGGCAAATTACACATGCTTGACCCGTTATTGCCATTTAATGCAGAGAATGTTACACGCAATGAGCTTCAAATCTTTGTCACAGTTCCTGAGACTCAGCGGAATAATCCGATTTTGAAAATTAGTACTAGTATCAACACTGTTGAATTATGGTCCAAACTCGCGCCTGTATTTCGCCTGCAAGGAAACTTCCATTCGAAGATTGAATCAGAAGTTCTTGCAACAGTTCGTTTGCAATCAATGCCGCTTACCGATCCATTTATTGTAGCAAGGAATGTGAATAAAAAGAAATCTCTCGCAGTGCTCGGTTACGGTTTGTGGCGCTGGGATATGTTGTCGGATGCAGTAAGCGGCACGGATAAAATGCTTGAACATTTCATTAGTAATACTATTCGCTGGCTGACGACACAAGAAGATTCGCGCAAGATTCGAGTGCAATCATCCAAGCATATCTACACGACACAGGATGCGATTGAATTCAACGCTCAAGTATATGATGATAATTATCAACCGCTGGACGATGCTCAGATTGAAATTCATGTGCAGAATGGAAGTGAAACAAGTTCGATAATATTGAACGCACTTGGAAGTGGTCAATATCAGGGTGGATTTGAATTTTTGCGGGAAGGCGAATATAAATTCAGGGCAACGGTAACGGTTAACGGAGCGGTAATCGGAAGTGATCAAGGCACATTCTCTGTCGGCGGTCTCAATGCAGAATTTCTTGAGACACGAATGAATAAACCATTGCTCCAACAAATTGCCGCACAAACAGGCGGGCGGTATTACAACAGTAATGATTTCGGTTCGCTTGCTCAAGATGTGATAATGATGAATAATTTTAAACCGCGTGATGTAAGCAAGTCATCAGAAATTGAAATTTGGAATTCCCGATGGCTGCTTACACTTGCAATTTTCATCTTTGTGCTCGAATGGTTTTTAAGAAAGCGAAATGGAATGTTGTGAGATAGAGAAGAACAAGTGCTGTCGTACGGACTTTTTCCTATATTGTATGATGTGTTGATGGAATTATATATTGAAGAAGGAAATTAATGAATCAATTAAGCTGTGTAGGATTGCTGTGGTGGGTTTTACTTTTAGTACCGATTAATCAAGTTAAGTCACAAATCATTACGGAAATAAACACGTTGTCTTCACTTTATTCCGAAGATCTACGATCTCACACTGTTAATAAACACCATCCGTGGTGGGTAACTCTCGGAGCCGGCCCGGCTTTTATTGGCAATACTTTTGCGATGAACGCTGGCATGATATATTGTTATCAATTTGATCAGAGCATTATCAGTGCTCGGATACTTGGCGTGACAAATAATAATCCAACCGTGCAAGATATCGACCAGTCATATACAATCTACAAAATGGCAGAATATGGAATTCTTTACGGACCAATTTGGCAAACAAATCACGGCTATATCTCTATCGGCGCCGGCATTGGATTGGTGCGCGCTGCATATGAGACTCCAATTAACATTATGACAAATACAAGCATAAGTTTACCGGTTGAGGCGCAATGGTTCTGGCGTTTAACCACATACGCAGGGCTTGGTGTTTATACTTATACAAGCTTGAACTTTGAAAAGCCGTTATTTGGTGTGATGTTATGTGCCCAACTTGGTGAATGGTGAAAGCAGGCGAATCTATCAGTTATCTCTTTTAATGAATAAAAAATACAACTGACGATAAACCATTAAATGCGCTTCTCTGCATTATTTTCTATCTTAATTCAAACATGAATCGGCTTTATTCGCTATTACTCTTTTTTATTCTTGTTGTTGCTATATTGGCACGCGCGCAAACAATTTCTGCCGATACTGCCAAGGCGCATGTTTCTATTCAAGATACTACAAAGCACAGTGTGAGCGCAGGTATTGACACTGTTGTGAATTATTCCGCAAAAGATTCCATAATCTATTCTCTCCGTACGCGATATATGAATTTATATGGTAAAAGCGAGATGCAGTACCAAACTATCGGCCTAAAAGCCGAACGTGTGAACGTTAACTGGGATAATACCACTTTAATTGCACATGGTGTCTTGGATACAGTAAAAGCTGATTCTGTAATTGGCAAACCGATTATGCGCGATGGCGGTGAAGAGTATAAAGGCGATCAGGTTAGATATAATTTCCGTACTCGGAAGGGAAAAGTTACTATTGGTAACACACAAATGGATAACGGATACTATATCGGTAATCAAATTAAAAAAGTTGAACCAGATGTACTTTGTGTAGCAGACGGTATTTATACAACATGCGATTTGAAAGATCCACATTTTTATTTTTTAGGCCCAAAAATGAAAGTATTTGTTCGCGATAAAGTTGTGGCTGAGCCGGTATATTTATATGTTGCCGATGTTCCCGTATTTGCTTTACCATTTGGAGTTTTTCCTGCACACGGCGGACGCTCATCTGGTATAATCGCCCCGGCATATGGTGAAGATAATCGATTTGGATGGTACTTAAGTCACTTAGGATATTATTGGGCTGCCAGCGATTATTGGGATATAGCCACAAGGTTCGATTTGTACGCGCGAGGACGATGGAAAAATCAAACTAATATTAACTATGCACTTCGATATAATTTCGGTGGCAGTATCATAGCTGATATTACAAGTTCTCCAGAGGGAGAACCCGGTGATCCAAATTACAATAAGACTCGCGATTATTATGTCAATATTAGTCACAGACAGCAAATTACTCCGTCATCAAATCTTTTTGTTGATTTCACTTTTTCAAGTGATACATACCTTAAAAATTACAGCTTCAATTACGATGATATTCTTAAGCAGGATATTGTCTCGAATGCAACTTATTCAAAGACTTTGGGATCTTCCGGATTGTTTTCAATCAACGTCTATCGCGACCAAAATATTGTTTCCGATGCGACCTTTGAAAAGCTGCCGTATATTTCGTTTTCACCAGGACAAATTTACCCATTTCGCAGCCAAACTAAAACACGCGGGCTTTCAACTGCACCAGAATCCAATTTGAGTTTTCTCGAACTATTAACATTAAATTACAATGCTAGTTTCAACTCTACTCTTCAGAAAGCTGCCTTGACAGTTTCGGCAAAATTAGATACATCACAAGTGGGACTTAGCTCCATTAGTGATTTTACCAATACAAACACGCAATTGCTCACGCAATATTTTTCTCTAGGTATTTCTCCCAAACTTGGTTATTTCACAGTGAAGCCCTCTTTCTCGTTCAGTGATACGAGGACATGGATACAGGCAAAGACACCGGAAATGGACACTGTCGATAGTTTGCGTGTATATAACGGCAGCAGAAATCAGCATATTATAGGAGATCTGCAAACCGGCGTCGATGTGAGCACACGGTTTTATGGATTATTCCAGCCGAATGTCTTCGGCATTACGGCGTTTCGTCAGATGGTGACACCAACGTTCAGTTTGTATTATAATAAACAGATCTACGGCGACAACATGCAGAAATATTCGCTGACAGGTTATTTCGACGTTGGAAACACCTTTGAGATGAAGTATCAAAAAGACGACAGCGCAAAAACGGAAAACAAGATTCCGTTAGGCAATCTCGAAGGTAAGTTTAATTATGATTTTGCTAAGGACTCAATAAAATTCAGCGAAGTTGGAGTTAGTTATAGAACAGGAATTGGACAGCTCCTCGACATTGGTGGAACCGCGAGTTACAATCTTTATATGTATGATACTGCAGCCAACAACCATCAAGGTGGCCGGGTAAACAAGTTTCTTTTGAAAGAGCAGGGTAAGTTCGGTGATCTAACAAATTTGACGCTCAGTTTATCCACTTCATTTAAGGGCGAGAAGAAACAGAAACCAAGTGAGGCAGATATACCGGATAAAGTAAAACAAGAACAAGCAGCAGTATCGGGCGAAGGATCAATGCAGCCAAGTCAGCATAAAATGTACTATTCACCCTTTGATATAGAAGATGCCGATTTCAGCATTCCATGGAATATCACGCTCAGCTATCAATTTTTCCAATCGCAGCCAAATCCGCATAGTTATACTCGCCGTTCCATAATCAATGCAAGTCTTTCATTTAATCTTACAGAAAAGTGGCAGATCGCAACAGCCGGTTATTACGACTTTGTCCTCAAACAGCATTATATTTCGTCTATCAGCGTAACACGCGATCTTCATTGCTGGACAATGTCTTTTTCATGGTTCCCGATGGGAATATTTGAAGGGTACAGATTTGAATTGAAGGTCAAAGCGCCTCAGCTTCAAGATTTAAAGATAACGAAACAAAGCAACAACCGAGGGAATTATAGTTATTAAAGATATCATTACTAAAAGAAATATGTTCTGAAGAGAATTTATTTCCCGTGTTAATGAAAAAGCCCGTCAGAAAATATCCGGCGGGCTTTTTTGTTTAACTTTGTAAAGTTCTTTTTAGGATTTCATAATGGTTATGCAGATTTCCGTTCTTCGTATAAGTATACTGGGTCTTTCGCTTTTACTATTGTATCTTTGGTTATGATGCACTTTGAGACATTTTCCCGGGAAGGCAAGTGGTACATTACATCGAGCATAACCGATTCGATAATAGAACGAAGTGCGCGGGCGCCTGTACCACGTTCCATCGCTTTATCGACCACAGATTTGAGCGCGTTCTCTTCTATCTCCAACTCCACACCTTCCAGTGCAAAAAGTTTTTGGTACTGCTTCACGATAGCATTGCGCGGCTGTGTAAGAATATTCAAAAGCGCTGCCTCGTCAAGCGGGTCAAGTGTAGCAGTGACAGGTAAGCGCCCTACAAATTCTGGAATAAGACCGTACTTCAGTAAATCGTCAGGCTCAACTTGCTGCAATAATTTTTCACGCGATTTGCTTTTCCTGCCTTTTAGATCGGCACCGAAACCAACAGGATTTTGACTAACTCGCCGTTCGATGATTTTTTCTAATCCATCAAATGCACCGCCGCAAATAAAGAGAATATTTTTTGTGTTGATGTTAATAAGGCTTTGTTCAGGATGTTTTCGTCCGCCCTTGGGTGGAACGCCTGCAATTGTGCCTTCAAGAATCTTCAACAGCGCTTGTTGTACACCTTCACCGGAAACATCGCGCGTGATTGAGGCGCTATCACCTTTTCTTGCGATTTTATCGATCTCATCAATATAAACGATTCCACGTTCGGCTTTTTCAACATTGTAATCAGAGTTCTGCAATAGATAGACAAGAATAGTTTCAACATCGTCACCTACATATCCGGCTTCCGTCAGTGTTGTTGCATCGGCGATGGCGAATGGTACATCAAGAATACGAGCAAGTGTTTGCGCCAGCAGGGTCTTGCCGGTTCCGGTTGGACCCACGAGTAAGATGTTACTTTTCTCTATTTCCACTTCATCAAGATTTGCCATCTGATCGCTAGCGTCGATTCGTTTGTAATGATTGTAGACGGCAACAGCGAGTGTACGCTTAGCTAGATCCTGACCTACCACAAATTCGTCAAGCGCTTTCTTGATATCAATAGGCGTAAGTGAGCGACGGAAACCAAACCGCCGCGCATTAATCGCTGCCATATTATTTTTGATGATATCAACGGAGCTTGCAACGCAAAGATCGCAGATGTACACATCCGGTCCCGCGATAATGCTATTGACTTCTTCCGGTGTACGTCCGCAAAAGGAGCACGCTATTTTTTCGCCCTGTCTAGGTTTTTGTGTCATATAGTTTTCTACTCTTTACAGTTGCCAACAAATTGTAAATAATTACTTCTCTTTCTTCACTTCAGCGATTCGCTTCACGAGAATGTTGTCGATTAATCCGTACTCTTTTGCTTCATTGGCGGCTAAATAATAGTCGCGATCTGTATCTTTTTCAATCTGATCTAACGAACGTTCTGTATGTGTAGCGAGAATTTCATTTATGCGCTTTTTTGTTTTAAGAATTTCTTCTGCCTGAATGCTTATATCTGATGCCGTACCTTGCACACCGCCCCACGGTTGGTGAATCATCACCCGCGCGTTCGGCAGCGCTGTACGTTTTCCTTTCATTCCGCCTGCCAACAGCACGGCTGCCATACTGGCCGCCATGCCTATACAGATGGTGGAAACATCTGGTCGAATATACTGCATCGTATCATAAATGGCAAGTCCCGCGGATACACTCCCCCCAGGACTGTTAATATATAGGTGAATATCTTTATCAGGATCATCCGATTCGAGAAACAATAGCTGGGCAATTGTTAAGCTGGCAATTGTGTCATCGATTGGTGTGCCAAGAAACACAATGCGTTCTTTCAGCAACCGAGAAAAAATGTCGAACGACCGCTCACCACGGCCGGTTTGTTCAATAACAATGGGAACAAGTTGATTGTAGATTTCTGGATATGCCATAGTGATTTTTCCTTTTTCTCTTATCCTTTTTCTGGGACTTCTTTGATTTTTGCGGAATTCATAAGAAGTTTCAATAATTTATCGCCTATCAACCGGTCTTTAATTTGATCAGAAGATTTGTAGTAGTTGATAAGGCGATCTTTTGGAATTTTGATTTTTGTAGATTCTTCTTCCGCCAGTTTTTCGAGATCTTCATCGGAAACGTTGAGGTTCTCTGCTTTTATTAATTCTTCGCGCAGGAGTGCCCACTTTGCTTGATAAATTGCATATGCTCGGTTTTCTTCTTTAAACTTTTCACTGTCAAATTCTGATGGCAAGCGCTTATCTGGGTATTCATTCTTAACTTCTTCTAATAGTCCATCGAGCACGCTGCCAATAAGCGATTCAGGTATCTGGAATTCATGACGTCGAATGATTTCTGATATTAGTGAATTGATGACCTGCCGCTCACTTTTTTCTTTCCAGTAAGCAATTATCTCTTCTTTTATATTTGAACGCAATGTCTCTACTGTAGTAAATTTGTTTTTAGTAACTTTGACAACAAAAGTATCGTTCAACATCGGTAATGTTACTTTTTCTATTTTCTTAACGATGATTTGAGTATTGACAGTATGTGTATGCTCATTGTGCTTATGCTCGAATTGTACACGGTATTCACCATTTTTCTTGGCTTCTTTCAAGGTGTCTTTAAATGGCTGTTCAAGTTGTTCGTCGGCGAGATAAAAACGAATGTTTTCGCTTTTCTTGCCAATCAACAGTGCTCCTGTTTCATCCAAGTCCTGCAAAGTTGCCGTGACGATATGTTCCGGAGAAGTGACAGCTTTTACCTCTTCCATCGGTGCATTGGCTCGCTGTAAACGCACGAGTTCATTTTCTACTTCGTCATCTGTGATCGTGTGAACGATCTTTTCCACTTCGATGCCCTTGTATTCTTTTATTGCAATCTGTGGTCTGACATCGAATTGAATTTTACATCGAAAGCTTTCGCCATGCTTATAATCCATATCAACAAGTGTTGGTTCGCCTATTGGCTTTAAATCTTTTTCTTTCACAGCCTGCCGGTAAAATTCCGTGGCAATTTGATTAAGAGAATCGTTCTCAATCAAATCACCATACAACTTCTTGACTATATCAATTGGTGCTTTGCCTTTTCGGAATCCACGAATTTCAATCTTCTTACGATATTCTGAATATGCTTTGTTGAAATGAGGTGCTAGATCTTCCGGTGTGGCTGTGATCTCTGCCGCACGTAAAACATCTGACAATGACTGAACAGTAACTTCCACGTCTAAATTCCTTTTTATAATGAGATAACTCGTAGGCACGGAGGGACTTGAACCCACACGGATTTCTCCACTAGCTCCTAAGGCTAGCGCGTCTGCCAGTTTCGCCACGTGCCCATTTATTATTAACTAAAAACGGCAGTATTTTCTTCTTCACTAACTCATCAAAGACCAAAATCGCAGCATTTATGTTACGATTTGGTAAGGTTTAGTATAGGCTGTTATAGATTATCACCTATTGATGTTATTATAATGTAGAGTTTTTTATTAAGAGGTTCAACTTTTCTTTCGTTTGACTTTTTTGACAAGAATCATAATCGTAATCATATCGTAATTTAATTTAGTATTGATTCTGGCTTGCTTTATGACTGAAGTTACGATTACGATTTAATCTATAGGTGCTCAGTTTACAGATTGATATTTCACTTTTCATGCTATGACACCTAATCGTAATTGTAAAATCGTAATTCGATACTCCGTTCAAATTTGAGGCTGAAAGACTTAAGAGAATATTTTGCCCAAAATTTTAAAAAAGTGATCGAAACTTTTCAGTCAATGCTTGTGCGATTGCAGTTGCTGAAATAAAAACATACAGCCAAACAATTATGCATACTTTGAGCACATCTCTACGTACAGGTGATTTTCTGATTTTTTTCATATTACATATTCCTTAAATCTTGCATTTCAAATGCCCAAGTCGAGCTTATCGGGGAAATAATAAATTTCACTCTTAATTCATTATTGCTTCAAAAACCATTTTGTCAATGTTTAAGTAATCTCCATCAACAACCAGTTTGAGCACATGCTGACCGGCATCAAGTTTTACCGTTTGTTTTACAACTTCCCAGTTTTGAAATCCTTTTGTATTTGGGATTGAAATAATCCCCGTTTTGTCTGCGCCATCACATTCGAGATGGAGCTTTCCACTATCGTAAGATGAAGCAATATAGAATGAAATCTGGTACGTTGCAGATTTGTTTACAGTAACTGTATATGCCATCCATTCGTCGGTATGGGTCCAACCGACATTGTAACCACCTGCAGAACATTTTTCAATATCCACACCTTCGTTGGGACGATATTGGCCGCCTTCATTAATATCGTCTTTGTCATAGTACGCATCGCCCGGACAACCCGTATCGAAATCTTCGGCTTCGATGGTTCCCGGAATAGTATGTGGTTTGAAAGCTTCCTGCTTCATCTCGCAAACCTCTAAGAGATTCCATCCAAAAAACGAACCGCTTTCTGAATTGAGTAATCCTGCTTTGATCCCTTCAGCAAGGGGAGTGTTTACGGATAAAATGATATTTGGAAATTGCTTATTAGAAATTCTAAATAATCCATTGTACGCGTTTTCAATTTTCCAAAATTGATTGTCTTTTCCTATAAAATTAGAAATTATTAGATCATGATTAGAAAGACTACACTCAAATACCTTTTCACTATTTTCACGGTTCAGAATTTTATAAATGCCTTTACCTACAGCTTCCAACTTCCACTGGTTTGGAATGTTTTTTCTTTTACCAGTCAGTGTCAAATCTGAACTAAGCACTAAACTCCCTGTATTATCGCCCGGAACGAGGTAATAATGTGGAGCGCAGTTAAGGTCAGCATACTTGTCGAGCATTGGAATTTTGCCATCGAAACTAAGTTTTAGAATGTATGCTAGTTCTTCAAAGGAGCGTTCGGGCAGGCTGACGAGTAATCCGTCTGTGTCTTGTTTGAAAGCTAATGGTAAGTATTTTCCGGCTTCGCCATTGATAAGTTTAACAGATTTCAGGTTTTTGCAGTCGATTCTGCCAGAAGCCACTGAAGTGAGTTTTATTTCTTTCTGGCCTTTCTCCCAACCGAGCAATATTGCGTACAG
>Ga0187886_1004034_pt1 | contig 10739 bp, 5 predicted proteins | sample June2016WEW_20_1_FD_133001 | JGI IMG/M metagenome (GOLD analysis project Ga0187886, IMG submission 133001) | Peatland microbial communities from SPRUCE experiment site at the Marcell Experimental Forest, Minnesota, USA - June2016WEW_20_150 | ecosystem: Environmental > Terrestrial > Soil >...
AGGTACAGCGTCTCCGGATGCTCCGCGGAGCACGCGCCCATCAGCGCGTCCTTGGTCACGTCGATGTGGACCGGGCCTGGACGACCCGTTCGGGCGATGTGGAAGGCCTCGGCGAAGACGCGCGGGATGTCGTTAGGGTCGTTGACGAGGTAGTTGTGCTTGGTGCACGGCAGGGTGATGCCGGTGATATCGATCTCCTGGAAGGCATCCTTCCCCAGCAGCGAGGAGACGACGTTGCCGGTGATCGCGACCATCGGCACCGAATCCAGCATGGCGTTGCCGATGCCGGTGACGAGGTTCGTCGCTCCGGGCCCCGAAGTCGCGAGACACACGCCGACCTTGCCCGAGGCGCGGGCGTAGCCGTCAGCGGCGTGGGCGGCACCCTGCTCGTGGCGGACCAGGATGTGGCGCAGCTCGGGATAGTCGCCGAGCACGTCGTAGAGCGGCAGGAGCACGCCGCCGGGGAAACCGAAGAAGACGTCGACGCCCTGGGCAAGAAGCGCCTCGCAGACGGCATCCGCTCCGATGCGCGGCCGCTTCACGCCCCGTTCGGCCAGACTCTTGATCTGCTTTCGGAGCGTGTCCGTCAGCATCTCGTGCCGGCCGGCGTTGATCGCATCGGCCCGAGCGGTGCCCGCTCCGGGCATGTGGTTTATGCGCCCGCGCCCCGACCCGGTCGCCGCACCGCGGGCTGCCGAGGTGGCAGACAGCGACGGACCGCCCCCCCCGGCTGCCGTCGCTGTGGGGGTACGGCCTGAGTCGTCGGCTCTGGTCCCCATGGCTGCGTCCCGTCCCTTCCTGTCGTCTTGGCTCGTGCCGTGAGCGCTCGGCTGTCTGTCGATGGCCCGGCCATCAAAAAACCCTCGCCTACCGGCGAGGGTCTGGTTGGTGCAGGTTCTGCGTCGTTAGCGCTTGTCCCGCCGTCCAGTCTCCCGCCGGGAGCCGGTAATGAGCCCAAATACGCGCTCAATACCTAGCTCGAGAGAGCGAAGTAGACCGAGGAGGGATAGGTCGACCAGGCCGAGGTCCTCATACGGCACCTGCACGCGACGACCATCCGGGCGAACGAGGATGGCGACGTGGCGGCGGTTCCGGCTGTTGAAGAGACCCAACCTGATTCTCCGTAGCTAGCGCTGCGGTTCTTGGCCGCAGTGTTGCGCGAGTGTACCAGCACGGGTCAATGCGTGCGCCATGCCCCAGTCGGTGCCGGGACGATAGTACGGGAGTTGGGTCTGGCGGAGGCCGGCGGCGAGCCGGTCACGCTGCTCGTGGCTTCGGAGGCGTCTCGGAGGCGAGCCGGTACGCTGCTCGTGGCTTCGGAGGCGTCTCGGAGGCGAGCCGGTCACGTCCCGAGGTGGGGGCAGCCCGCGGTCGACTCGCTCGCACCCGCGCACCGTCGATCCCGCTCGCTGTCGATCCTGCTCGCCGGGGCAGACACTCTCGACCTTCCGGGCCCGACGGCTCCAGTTCTGCTCACCCCGTGAGCACATCCGACCTGCGAGCCGGTCCGACGCGCCTGGCCGTGTCGAGCCTGCTCGATCGCGACAGCAATCTCGACCGATCGGGGCCGCTTCGGGCCCGACCTGGTCGAGCGTGGCGCTGCGGCTGAGCAGTTTGGACACGCGGGGGCCCCTCCCCTGCCCTGCTAGGTCGCATGTGCTCGCCCAATGAGCAGCCGCAAGGAGAACCGGGGCCCGGATGCAGCCGCTGCTCACGCATGAGCAAGCCCGACACGATCGACGGAACTGGACGCGTGCTCTCCCTCCGCGCGCGTTGGGGTCCCGCGAAGGCCGCCGTCCGGACTACGCCCCCCGACGGTGGAACGGCCACCAGGCGCGCTCGCCGATGAAGGCCGTCACCGCAGGCACCAGCAGGCTGCGGACCACGAACGTGTCGATCAGCACGCCCAGCGCCACGGTCAGGCCCACCTGGAAGAGGAGCTGGAGTGGCGACGTAACGAGCGCCCCAAACGTCCCGGCCAGGATCAACCCGGCCGAGGTGATGACCGTTCCGGTGCGAGCCGAGGCGATCCGAATCCCGGACCGCAGCTCTCGTACCGAACTCTCCTCGCGGACCCGCGACATCAGGAAGATGTTGTAGTCGGACCCCAGGGCGACGAGCAGCACGAAGACCATGAGCGGTATGAAGTAGTTGATGCCCGGCTCACCGAAGAGGTGCTGCAGGATCAACGCCGAGAGGCTCAGGCTCATCGCGTACGACAGCAGGACGGTGAGGACCAGATACACCGGCGCGACCAGCGCGCGAAGCAGCAGGATCAGCACGATCAGGATGCCGACGATCGTGATCGCTGCGACTCGCAGGAAGTCGGCCGAAATGGTGTCCTGCACGTCGGTGAACTCGGCGGTGGCACCGCCGACGTATTCCTTCGCGGCCGCAGCGGCAACCTGGCGGTCCGAGGCGGTGGCGTCCGCGGCCGTGCCCGCTGCGCCATCCGTGGCCGTGCCCGCTGCGCCATCCGTGGCCGTGCCCGCTGCGCCATCCGTGGCCGTGCCCGCGGTTGTGGCGTCCGTCGCCGCCCCGCCCGCGGTTCCACCCGCCGACCCGAAGCCGCCGGGGTTCGTGGCGAGCAGCGCCCGCAGGTCGCGCACCGTCTCGAACGACTTCGTGTCGTACGGGTTCGTAACGGTCGTGACGTACAGGCGTGCCACCGTGCCGTCGGCCGAGACGTAGGCGGAAGTCAGGTCCGGCGTGGCGTAGAGCTGGCTCGCATCGAAGGTCCCTGCCAGCTGATCCAGCTCGCCGGGCAACCTGCCGCGGGCGGCGGCCATCGCCTGCTGGGCAGCGACCGCCTCGGGCGTCGGCGTCGCGGATGGCGGCGAGAAGTAGAACGCCGCCGGCTGCGCCTTGAACCAGTTCGAAAGATCCACCACCGAGCCGAGCAGCTGCACGAAGGCGGCCGCGTTGGTCGAAGTCGAGAGTGCGGCCACGGCATTCTCGGCCGCCTGATATGAGGCCACGGACTTCACGGCAGGATCGGCGGCCCCGAGGTCGTCCAGGTAGGACTTGAGGGCCGCTAATCCCGCGGCCACGTCGCCAGTCGAGGGCGTCGCGGCGGCGGCTCGGAGCTGAGCTGCGATGGCGTCGAGCTGGTTCGGCACCAGGGCCTGCTTGCGAGCCTCGACGAGCCCGGCCTCGAGGACCCCGAGATCGGCCTTGGCCGCGCTCAACGAGCTGGCCGGGAGGCTCGGGAACGCCGACTCGAGATCGCCGATATAGCCGACCGTCTTCTGGAGCCCGGACAGGCTGGCATCGCTCAGCTGGACGTTGATGTCTGTGTTTGGCGGCTTGCGGAAGGCCGCGGCGGTGTCGGTCAGCTGAACCGACGGTCGCAGCAGGTCCGACACCTTGCCCTCGCCCAACGGATCGACGACGCTGCGGACCGTCTGGACGTTCGGCAGACTCGAGATCACCTTCTCCAGGGCGGCGACGTCAGCGAGGCCCCCCTCCGAGGTGAAGGTGGCCGCCGGTGCACCCGGCACCTGTACCAGCACCGTCAGCGGCATCAGCTGGCCCTCCGCCAGGTGCTGGCTGAGAGTCTCGAAGCCCAGCCGGGACTCAGCGCCGGACGGAAGCTCGTTGAGGACGTCGAAGTTCTGCTTGAGCTGCGGCAGAGCGAGCGCGGGCACGATCAGGAAGAGCAGCACGAGACCGGCGACGGCACCGGGTCGCGCCGTGATCCGGCGGGCGAGCGCCGCCCAGAAGCCCTGCTCCGCTTCAGAAGCTGTCCGCGTCTTCTCGTGGAGCGGCCAGAAGAGCTTTCGCCCGAAGATGGCTAGCAGCGACGGCGTGAGGGTCAATCCGGCCATCAACGTGATGAAGACGGTGAGGGCAAGGGCCGGCCCCGTGGTTTGAATCATCCCGAACCGGGCCGCCACCATCGACGTGAGGCCGACGATGACGGTCGCGGCCGAGGCGGTTATGACCGCGCTGATGCGGCTGACCGTGACCCTGACGGCGTCCTCGTGGTCGTTGCGGCCCAGCTCCTCGCGGAAGCGCGAGATGAAGAAGATCGTGTAGTCCGTTCCGACGCCGAAGACCAGCACGACGATGAACGAATCCAGGACCGACGAAAGCTGCCAGCCCTGCTGGGCCAGGAAGCCGAGGACGCCGCGCGAGACCAGGAAGGCCGAGCCGATGGTCATCAGCGGGGCCAGGGCCGCCAGCGGGGCGCGATAGATGAGAAGCAGGACGAGAATCACCAGGAGGATCGTGACCATCGTCGTCCGATCCGTGCCGTCCCGGATGGCCTGCAGGTAATCGCGTCCGATGCCGGCCTGACCGGTCACCTGGGCGGTCAGTCCGGCCGGCAGGACTCCCGAGCCGTCGAGATGGGCTCTTATCGCGTCGACTGACTCGTTGGTTCGCGGCAGGAACGCGGGCGTACTGATGTCGACCGTGGCCAATTCGACCACGCCGTCGGCGCTGCGGAACATCGAGGCGAGCGACGGCGAGCCTTCGGCCGTGACGTAACGCTCAACCGCCTCGGGGTGACCGCTGCCCTCCATGTAGCTGCGCAGCCCCTCGATCGCGGCGCGATCGGCGTCGGTCAGCCCGCTCGCCCGGGAGAACACGATCAGCGCGGTGGTCGGTGCCGAGTCGTTCGGGAAGGCCCTGGCGATCACCTCGCGGGCGGCCAGCGATTCGGCGTCGCGGGGCAGAAAGCTCGTCTCGTCGGCGGAGCCGACTTGAGAGAGCGATGGAGCCAGTACGCCGAACAGCGCCGCAGCCACGAGCCAGGCCGCCACGAAGACGAATCGGAGCCGAAGAACAACCCGGCCGAATCGATCGAACATCGGGACTTCCCAGCGCAGGACTGCTGTCGAGTGGGGCGAGTGGCGGGCGGGGACGCGGCCGAGGAAATTGTACAGAGGGCGGTGGTGACGATGTCTAGGAGACCGCGGCAGTTGGGGCCGGCGCGGTCGGCATGAGCCGATCGGCCTGACCGGCGGCTTGTGGCGACTTCTTCCGCAGCCTCGGGAGTGCCACAAAGAGTGCCGGGGTTATGGGCCAGATGACGGGCATGGACACGGCCACCGCCAGGGGAACAACCCAGCGCCTGTCGGTCCGGGCGCCCCAGAAGACGAGAAGGGCGGCCGCGCCGAGACGGAGCCAAAGCGGCGGCAGGAGCGAATCGTACGTCCCGTTCACCTGCGGGCCCGCAGATCTCGAGTCGGCCAGGAACTTGACCCAGTCGAACCACGCGTTCGGAGCCACGATGAATGAGACCGCCGAGATCGCGGCTGTTGCGCCAAGAGCCCAGGCCAGCGACCGCCACTCCCGCCGCACGACGAACCAGAGCAGCGAGACGCCCGGCGTGACCTTCGTCAGCAAACCGATCGACCAGAGCGCCGGGTAATCGAAGCCGAGAACACAGACAGTCGCCAGCAGGAGGTGGACGTTGCCGTGATAGAGCTCGAGGGGCACGGGCAGGAAGACAAGCCAGACGAGGGTCATGCGCCGGGTCAGCCAGACCAGGTTGACGATCAGGAAGCTGTCCCATAGCACGAAGAACAGCCAGAACGGCAGCAGGTGCGCCGGGCTCATGCCCAAGGCAAATGCGGGCGAGTAGGTGAACGAGCCGATCGTCCCGAGGGCCGCTCCATACGGATGGAGCGGATCGACGTTCCAATAAGCGAAGGAGTCGAAACCGACCATGCTCTTGAAGTTCGGCGCGCTCGGCACGACGAGCATTAGCCATGCGAACAAGACATAGCCGAAGATCGAGAGCCCCAGGATCGCGGGCTTGCGGTAAAGCGGCAAGCGGGCCCGAAGCCGCTCCGGTAGACCTCGGGCTGTGGCGTCGGTCATGTCAGGGCCGGCTCAGTCGCCCGGGCCGGTTCCCGCGCCTCGGCGGAACCCGAGACGGATCCCTGATCGGCCGGACGCCGGAACCGCCACAAGGCCACCCAGGGCGCAAACCTGCTGAACGCGAGGACGGGGCAGGTGATGACGGCGGCGGCATAGGCCAGCCACGCTCGGCGCGTGTAAGTCGCATACAGCGCCACCGCGGCGGCGATCCCGAAGCGAAGGACGAAGTCGAGCCCGCCCCAAGACGGCACGATGGCTATGACGCCGCTGCCCGACATGACGGAGCTGTTCTCCCAGCCGAAGGTCGCCGCGTAGCCGGACCACTCCCCCGGCGCCGCGAGGTACGAGACGAGGCAGATCGCCGCGAAGACGACTGTCCCGACGACGAGCGGACGACGCGATTCCGGCTTGCGGAACCACAGATAGGGGACCAGCAGGATCGGACCGAACTTGAGCGCGGCCGCCCACGGCAGGAGGTAGGCACCACGCTTGTCGCGCAGGGCGAACACCAGCATCGCCCCAATCTGCAGCGTGACATTGCCAAGGCTCAGTTCGATCAGGACTGGCAGGAAGGCGCAGGCGACCAGCGCGGCCTTCCAGGACCCAACCATGTAGCGGAGGCACAAGATCCCCGAGAGGCGCCACAGCCAGGCGACGAGCAGCTCCGGAAGGAGCGCGGCGGGGACAAACAGCTGGGCGAAGATCGGGGGGTACTTGAAGGCGCCGAGGTCCGACACGCTCGCCTGCGTGTACAGCGCTGTCCCGTCGAGGAAGTGGTGGCTGGTCAACCAGTACGCGTAGGTGTCGTAGGCTCGCCCGCCGTCGAGACCGACGATTGCGACGACGGCCGCAACGGCCAGGGCCCCGCCCACGACCAGGCCGGCGTCGAGGAGAACCCGCGATGCCGCCGTACGGAATCGCTCCGAGCGCAACGAGTGAGCGAGCCCGCTCAACACGGGCCACCCAACGTCGCGGCGGGCCGCGAGCTCTTCACTCCGTCATCCCCGGTTCGGCTCGGCTCGGTGGGTCGCTTTGTGTGGATTCCTCCGACTTCGCGGCTTCGCCGAACCGGAGCCAGGTCCAGTGAGAGCCTGCAACCAGGAGATACGCCACCAGCATGCAGGCCATCCACCACGCGATGCCGTGGTAAATCCCCAGGAAGAGCGTCGCCAGCAGGATGGCGAGGTCGCGCCTGATCGTGAGCAAGCCCGGTACCAGGAAGAGGAACGTATAGCCGTGGACGCTGGACGTGGCAATCAGCAGTGCGATCCCCAGCCACGCGGCCGAGTCGCGGCCACGTACCGACAGGGCCATGCCGATCCCCACGGCTGCCAGAACCACGTCGGGAATGCCGATCCGCCGGCCGAGGTCTACGCCGCCGGTCGTCCAGTTGGGGTCCGCGGCCCGCTGCAGTTGAGCTAGCCAGTCGCCGTAAATGGCGACTCCGGTAAGCGGCAGCGTCACGACTGCAACCGCGGCAAGCGCGCCGAGACCGATGACCGCGGCTCTGAACCGGCGTCGACCGAGATACAGCACGGGCAGAAGCTGTGTGACCTTGAGGGCGCCAACGGCGATCGCCAGGAGGCCGTTCCGGGCGTCGTCAGCCGAAGTGAAGGTCCTCTGCCGTGGCGCTCCTTCGGCCGGCTCGTACAGCAGGGCAATGAAGGCAGCGAAACTGATTATCTGGATGTTGCCGGTGATCAAGCCCTCTGCGAACGGCGGCCAGGCAAGGACGAAGGGCACGGCCAGCCACGGGATTGCCAATCGGCGGCACGTCCAAACGGCAATCATGAGGCCGAGGATGAGCCATAGGCCGGTGACGGTATCCCGCGGGAGCGCGGCGACCGGCGCCAGCAGCGGCAGCAGGAAGGGTGGGTACAGATACGGCAGGTCGGGGCCTTTCTCGACCAGCATTGCCGAAGCCGGGTAGACCGGCGCTCCGCTGGCCCAGTGCGAGGCCGCGCGTAGCGGGATCTCGAGGTCTACGCCCGCGGGAAAGGCCTTGAACAGGTCTGGCAGGCCCACGACCACTCCGACGGCGACCGCGATCCCGAGGCACGTCGTGAGCTGCCGGTTGGCCGTGGCCTTCTGGTCGAAGAGGCGGGCGAAGAACGATCGACCGCGAGCCAGGGCGCGCCGTATGAGCGTCTTGGGACGAGACGAATCGACCACCAGGCTGGCTGCGGCAGGGGCTGTCGGCTTGGTCGCTCGCGTTTCGTCAGTCATCCGGCGCGACGCCCTCGGTTCCGGCGTGCCAGCCACATCAGCGCCAGACCGACTCCGACTGCGGTCGGGACGAGCCAGTATCGCCCGCCCGGATCTTCGGGCCCCGCCGCTATGCCGGTCGCGCGGACTCGGACCAGCGGCATGCCTTCGCACTTGGCCGCGATCTGGGCCGGGCTGTCGCGCCAGGGATTACCCATGCCCACCATCCCGGCTACGACTCCCATGCTGCGCAGCAACGGCGCGAGGACCCGCACGCGCTCGTCCGGGTCGGTGACTTCATCGGCCGTCCCGGTGAACGCCCGACCCGGGAGAATGACCTCCACGCGCGGATCCGCGAGCACGTTCTGGAACCAGTGGGTGCGCCGTCCGAAACCGGCGATGCAGTACACGTATTCGCCGACGATCGTGTAGCCGAGGGGTGCGTCGCGCATCTCGCCACTCTTGCGGCCACGGGTCCGGAGGATCATCAGGTAGCCGGTCAGCGGGTTCGAGATGTATCTCCCGAGGCCCATCCTGAGCGCGGGAGCGCTCACCCACTTGTTCGCAACCAGGAAGCCCTGGTGAAGCGCTGGCAGAATCGGTTGGATCCATTCCGGATACGAGAGGCCTTCGCCCCAGGCTCCCGCGGACCCACCACCCGTCGCCGGGCCCATCTCGGCAGTCGAGACTTCGTTCGCGGTGACCATTTCGCCCCCTTTCGCGCTTCGCCCAGCATGGGCACAGCAAAAGGTTATGCCACTGCACGTCGATAAGTGAGCCTGCCCAACGAGGGGGTTGGCGGCCTGGTTCGGCGGTACGATTCGGCTAAGGCCGATGAGAGGCGAAAGGACGAGATGGCGAAGCCAATCGAACCGGGGGCGGTAATTCCACAGGCGATCGAGCGCATCGATGCGCTGGTGCGGTCCCTCAGCATCGAGGAGCGCGCCCAGCTCACATGCGGTGTCGATGCCTGGCACGCCGCCGGCGTGGATTCGATCGGCCTCCGGTCGATGCTGACGCTCGACGGCCCGAACGGCGTCCGAGGGATGACCTTCCCGAAGGGCTCGAGCGCCACTTGCACACCCTGCGGGATGGCGCTCGGCGCGACGTGGGACGTGGACCTCGTCGTCGAAGTCGCCGCGCGGATCGGTGCGGAGGCCAAGCGTTCCGGCGTCCACTACCTGCTGGGCCCCGTCCTCAACATCGTCCGCTCGCCCCTCGCCGGCCGCGACTTCGAGTGCTACTCCGAGGATCCGCTTCTCACGGCCAAACTCGGCGCCGCCTACGTGACCGGCATGCAGTCGCAGGGCGTCGCCGCCTGCCCCAAGCATTTCGTGGCCAACGATTCGGAGGCGCACCGGACCACGGTGAACTGCATCGTCGACGAGCGGACCCTGCGCGAGGTCTACCTGCTGCCCTTCGAGAGAGTGGCGAAGGCCGGGGCCTGGTCGATGATGGCGGCGTACAACCGCGTGAACGGGGTCCACTGCTCAGAGAACGGGGCGTTGATCGGCGGGATCCTGCGCGAGGAATGGGGCTGGGATGGTGTGCTCATGTCCGACTGGGACGCCACCCACGACACGGTCGCCTGCGCGGCGGCCGGGCTGGACCTGGAGATGCCGGGGCCGCCGCGCCACTTCGGGCCGCGGCTAGCGGCTGCGGTGCGACGCGGAGAAGTGGATGAGGAGACGCTCAACTGCGCCGCCGAGCGTGTGCTGACGCTTGCGGTGCGGGTCGGCGCCCTGGATCTCGACGGGGACGCGAGGGGCGCCGGCAGCGCGAGCCGCTCGCCCGCCGGTCCGGACCCGCACCCGGGATCGCTACAGCCCATCCATCTTTCCGACGCCGATGCCGCGGCGCTGGTCCGCAGAGCGGCCGCGGAATCGTTCGTCCTGCTGACCAACGACGGCATCCTGCCGCTGACGGCGACGGGTAACCTTCGCGTCGCGGTCATCGGCCCGAATGCGGCCAGCCCGTGCACTCAGGGCGGCGGAGCGGCTCACATCGACGCTCCGTACGCGGTTTCGCCGCTCGATGGCCTGCGGGCCGCTCTGCCGGAGGACGTGGAGATCGTCCACGAGCGAGGTTGCAGCATCGACCTCTTCCTGCCGGCGCTGGACACCATGGGCGTGACCGACCTGGACGGTGCTCCCGGGCTGACGGTCGAGTTCTACCGGGGTCAGGAGCCCGGCGGGGACGCGATCGCCCGGTACAACGTCCAATCGAGCACCGTGCACCTCTTCGGCGACCTGCCCGCCGGTCTTCCGCAGAACGACTTCGCGGTGCGGCTCTCCGCCTGGCTGACGCCCGCGGCGAGTGGCCCGCACCGGATCGCCATGCGCGGTCTCGGGGGCAGGCGCCTGTTCGTGGACGGCGCATCCGCAGCAGACCAATGGACCGCACCGGCCGGTGTCGACGTTCCAACCGCCCTCTTCGAGGGCACCGAGCACGGCGGGACCTTCGACCTCGAGGCCGGCAAGCGCGTCTTGATCACGGCCGAGGCGCATTCGGCGGTCCACGAGCCCAGCCTGCTGGCCGTGGGCTGCGCGGCGCCCGAGGTCGGCGACTCGATGGCCGAGGCCGTCGCCGCCGCCGCGACCGCCGACGTCGCGATCGTGGTCGTCGGCACGGACGAGACCTGGGAGAGCGAGGGCCGAGACCGCAAGAGCGTGACCCTTCCGGGACGCCAGGACGAGCTCGTCGAG
>Ga0187886_1004035_pt1 | contig 10738 bp, 6 predicted proteins | sample June2016WEW_20_1_FD_133001 | JGI IMG/M metagenome (GOLD analysis project Ga0187886, IMG submission 133001) | Peatland microbial communities from SPRUCE experiment site at the Marcell Experimental Forest, Minnesota, USA - June2016WEW_20_150 | ecosystem: Environmental > Terrestrial > Soil >...
AATAAGTTGACAATAATGGAACTTTCAAATACTCCCAAAGCGTTGACAATAAAGGAGGTCATGTTATAAAAATTTGACCTATTACTGATTTTGTAGGATTATTTGATCACGTAAAAATATGGTGCTATTGATAGTCTTAGATTATTGGGTAGGAAGGATACATATCGGTTATTTTTAGCAGAGAGGTTGAAACCTATCATCAGCATTTAGTGAAATTCACGGTGAGAAGGAATATAAAATCATTCAGAAGATAGTAGCGTAAGTCATAGATCAAGGATATTACACTCCATACAGAGCGTCTCAGAATATGACATATTTCCAGAGAATTCATGAAATCCAAGAAGGACAAAATCGTTATAAAAGCAAATACAACAGAAATAAAGCTCAGTCAGGAACGGCTATATGAATGTTTGTGTAACATCAGTTATAAGGGACGGATTTCTCCCCAAATATACCGTTTTCGCAGAGTGTTGTTGATATTCTATAAATTCCAAAGAATGTGCTGGGGAGCACATTCTTGATAATTTTGACGTTTGTTTCAAGAAAGTGAAATGAAATTATTATATATTCGATTAACCAACGAAGTATTAAACAAAAGAATATTCCGATGCATTGGATTATAGACGAACGACTTTTTTATTCGTATTGGATAGAGAATGCTTTTGATAAACGGATGTTTTTAAAATTGCTGAGTGTCTGAATATGAAAAAACATATTTATCTTTTTTGTTTCATTGGTTTCATCCATTTCGTATATGGCCAAACCGGGTCTTGGCTTTCAACAACGGTTACAATCACAAAAGAATTTATTGTTGTGATAAACCCCGCTCTCCATCTTCAATATGGATATATGTATCCGATGACATACCAAATGGATATTCCACATGGATCAAGCGGACTCCAAGTCCAACGAAAGTATTCCAACACCAATTCATGGGTATTGATTCAGGAAAAAACAACGTAAGGTTTTAATGCAATTGAAGCTGTCCGCTTTGACTACAGCAATGACAAGGCATATATTTCAACACCATTTTCCTCTACCAAAGATTCTCTCTTCATTCGAATCATTGATTCAGATTCAAACCCCATCACACCATTCTACCACGGGCTTTGCAAAAATTATGACAATCGAGTTGCCGCTGTAACAGTAACTGCCGACGATTGGTGTAATTCGAATGTTAGCGAAAGCGATCATCGTTTCGGTACTTTGCTGAATATTTTTCGTTCACATAACCTCTACTTAACTGTCGGCGTTATCACTGGTAGTGATAGCTGCAGTCAGCAAACGTGGGATACGCTCCAGAATCAGCTTAATTTAGGGTATGTTGAAGCCGCATCACATAGCCGCACACATATCCCCCCCGGGGGTACTCCGTAATCCGATCTCTCTGGCGAAGTCCTAGGAAGTTATGATGACATTGTGAGCAAGCTTGCACTTCCTGCTCTCTTCCCAGTCAGAAGGCCACGAATATGTTTATGTCTGGATTGCTCCAGGCGGCAACTATGATAGCGCTATTGATGCAGAACTTAGTCAACGCAGCTACCTTGTTCCTCGCCTTTATAGCCCTGGAGATAGATATAAAACGGAATCTAGTGATTGGCAAAATGATATTAAACATTTTTGGGACATAGACCCAACAGTTGAAATGGGTCGCCCTGATTGGTTTCCAGGGGGCGATACCTCTTTAGTATCCTTAGATAGTATATTCAATTATGCGGTCACACATTATGGTGTCTATCATTTAATGTGGCATCCGCAGGTACTTTTCCCCGATCGAGATAGATTATACTTTCTAGATCATTTAGACCATATTAGCAATAGAGACACCATCTGGTATGTTGCTCTGGGTCATCTATATCTCTACCATTTACTTCAGGATAGACAGATAACTTTTACAGATGGAAGTGACTTTACACCAAATATTACACGTGGCCAAATTAATCAGCCACTTGGTCGGTTTCAATTAACGCCAGATGTAACCGGTGCCTCGTTTACAAATGTTTCTATCCAGCTCAATGGTGGTACACGCACCGGATTAAGTAATTTAAAATTATGGTCTTCTTCGGATGATTCGTTTGGGGGCGATATAAAACTGGGTTCAACGGTTGTAAACGATCCAGGGAATGGTTATTCCGTATCATTCAGCAATTTTTCAAGTTCATTAAGTACGAGCGGTACTTATTTTTTCATTACCGGTGATGTTGCGTCAAATGCAACAGGAAACATTCAATGTACGATTGTCCATGACAGTTGTGTAACATTGAACAACGGGATACTTCCCGGAACAATTGCCAATGCAAGTCTTTCAAACGGAAATGCCCCGCTGCCGGTGGAGCTTTCCGCCTTTACTGCTTCCATAGTGGAGAATAGAGCCACACTGCAATGGAAAACATGCAGCGAGAACAATAACTACGGTTTTGATGTTGAGCGGCGAACAATCTCTCATCAGCAGATCGCTCAGTTGTCCATCGGCACCTGGCAGAAGATTGGTTTTGTTGAAGGCAGCGGTACCAGCAACGCGCCGAAGGAGTATTCGTTCACCGATACGAAACTGACCGCCGGAACATATATGTACCGGTTAAAACAGATTGATAATGACGGAGCATACAAGTATTCAGGAGAAGTGGAAGTAACTTTAAGCGTGCCGAAAGTTTTCACACTGAACCAAAATTACCCGAATCCATTTAATCCAACCACGAAGATTGAATTTACGATTGCAGCAGACAGCTATATCACGCTGAAGGTGTACGATATGCTAGACCGGGAAGTGCAGACATTAGTTGATCAAAATCTGAAGGCAGGCGAGCAATACAGTGTGGTGTTTGATGCTTCCAAGGTTTCCTCCGGTTTATATTTCTACCGATTAAATTGCGGAGAGAGTTCGCTGGTAAAGAAGCTTGTATTCATGAAATAATGTCAGCGTTATTTGTCGGAATAGGTTGAAATAAGATTTCTGTCACAATGAATCAAATCATTTGAGACAGAAATGATAAGTTTCTATAGGAGCTCATTAAAGTTTGAGAGTTGGAATATTAACCGATGAATTTGTATCCAAATCCGTGTATAGTGAGAATGTACTGAGGAAATTTCGGATTCTTTTCTAACTTTTGTCTTAGCCATGTTATATGAGTATCGATAGTTCGTGTTGTCGGCATTGCATCGTATCCCCACACTTCATTAAGAATAACTTCACGTGACAAGACAGTACCGCGATGCTCGATGAAAAAGCGAAGCAGTTGAAATTCGCGAGCAGAAAGGTCTATAGGTTTTCCTTTTCTGGTGATTTCCATTTTCCGAAAGTCGATCGTAAACAGTCCGAACGAGTATGATGTAAGTTCCGATGCAGGAACTGCTACGGATGTCGGTCGCCGCAAGAGTGATTCGATGCGTGCAAGCAGTTCAAGCATTTCGAATGGTTTCGTAAGATAATCATCTGCTCCAAGTTTTAACCCTACAACCTTTTCGTTGAGTTGTCCACGAGCTGTGAGCATTAAGACCGGTGTCGAGATTCCATTTTTACGTAAATCTCGTACAATATCAAATCCATTTTTTTTCGGGAGCATCACATCCAGCAGAATTATATCGAAGTGCCTTTCGGTTGCGAATTGCTCTCCTTTTATGCCGTCGCCTGCATGTTGAATTGTGTACCCTTCACTGCTGAGTCTATCAGTGAGTGTGACCACGAGCCCTATTTCATCTTCTATTAAAAGAATTCGTTTACCAGTAGAACTCATTGTTCCTTTCCTGTTTGAACTGCAATAGGAAGCCGCATAGTAAACACGCTGCCTTCGTTTGCTGTGCTTTTAACAGAAATTGTCCCTTTATGCGCTTCGACAATGTGTTTCGTGATACTAAGTCCAAGGCCGCTGCCATGAATTTGCCTGTCAATAGCATTGCTCCCACGATAGAATGGCTTGAAGATATTTGGCAGATCGTTTGCTGGAATGCCGATGCCCTTATCCATCACAATAATCTCAACGTACAATGCATTTGAGACCGAAACAGGGTGAGCTTCGATCTTGATCCATTTCCTTGTACTGTTGTATTTAACAGCATTGATGATGAGATTTTCACATGCCGATTGTAACGCAGCTGATTGTCCAATTACTTGCGGTAGTTTTTGATCAATAGAAACTTCAACCGTAAAATTATCTTTTGGAATGATCTTTTTTGCTTTGTAAATCGCTGCTTCAATCATAGCAGCAATATCAACGGGACGTAACTCATAGACTTGTTCCCCGGATTGGATTCCTGCATATGCCAATGCTTTTTCCACCATTTCGGAAAGTCGAATGACTTCGCTGTTGATCAATTCTCCATATTGGCGTATATGATCTTTTCCCTGAATGACGCCATCTGCAAGATTCTCGCCGGCTGATTTTAAAACAGCAAGCGGTGTCCGTAGTTCATGTGAAACACCTGCGACAAATTCCAATTGTTGCTGGGCAAGCCGCTGTGCTCTGTTTGCCGAGATGAGGAGAAACCCGACACTGGCACCGAGAAGCAATAACACACCAAAGCTAATTCCAAGACTTCGAAACCTGTTATTATTTACTGCTACTTCCAATGAACCATCACGATGTCTGATGCGTAATTCATATAGTCCGGACAATCTCATCTCATAAGTCCTATCCCGCGACGGCATAGTTCCTCGCGGCAAATAGAACTCTCTTTCTCTATCTTGCTCTTGAGGCATTCTCTCGAAAGGTCTTTGGCGATCTTCGTCTTTTGGAAAAATCTCATCACGCATCGGTCGGCCAGGCGGCATCAATGAGAGTGGCATTGGCGGAAGAGTTAAAAATGGGACGGCAACATCTGCTATTTTTTGGACACCTTCTGACATTGTGTCGCTTGACCCAAAAAATATTTTTCCAGTATTGTCAACGACCTTAAAATCATAATCCGATACGATTGACGATAAAAAATGTGTCCGTATAATTTCTGGAATGAGTAAAGACGATATGTATTTGGTGTCAATAGAAACAGAAATAACTTCCCGAACTCTGCCTTCTATCGAAAGGGCAATAGTGGACAAATCTTTGAAAAGAAAAATGGACGATCGTTCGTTCACTTTTATCAAAACGGCTGCGTCAGCAGAAGGATGTGGGATAAAGGCAATGGAATCAGAAATGATTGCTGGATGCGTTGCAGTTATTTTCCACTTTTTTATACGTGCTGCTATTGTCCTTGTTATGTCCTTGTCTGAACCTTGAAGAACGCCCCCCAGGGATTTCAACAGATCGGTGATCTCTTGGTTAAAGTCCATAGAGCAGTGAAAAGCAGCAGTTCGCACATTGTCCTGCATTCGTTTGTACTCTTGTTCGCTTAATTGGCCGAGCCAGGTGTACTGCAAGTACGCAAGAAGAGGGAGAATGACGAACATAGCAAAGGTGACAACGATGACTGACCTGCTGTATTGATGTCGGAAATTCATATATCAAATATACATATCAATTCAATCTACTTCACGGTTTTTTAACAATTTTAACAAACTCTTTTCAAGTTTAGCAAATATTTATCCTGTTCTTAACTCAAAGCTTCTAGATAATAATAGATTATCATGGACGAAGTGAAAATATACGATATACATATAAAGCATCTGGTGATTTTGTGCGGACCAGATGTCTATTGGAGTTATTTGATCGTTTTTATCAAAAGAACTTAACGGCACATTGTACTGTGAATGATAAAAAGAATAGGTATTAAATGAGAAAATGGTTATATGGCAGTGTGATGATATTATGGACAGTATGTCCATTCGGGATATATGCACAGGAATCTTCTGTAACGGGTTGTGTTGTTGACAGCATGAGCCATGTGCCATTGCAGAGCGTAACGATTGTTTTGACTGACACGAAGAATACAAACAACAGCTACAGTACTGCCACGGATGAACGTGGTAATTTCCAAATACATCATGTGCCGCACGCAGTATATCTCTTTAAAACTTCATGTGTCGGATTCCGTGGATTAGAAAAAAAGATTATTATTCAAAAGAAGATTGAAGATGTCGGAACGGTTGTAATAGTGCAACAACCGGTTCAATTAAGAGTTGTGGATGTGGTGGCGCAGTTACCACCTGTGGAGCAACTTCACGACACGGTGCAGTTTAATGCAGGAGCGTTTCGCACAAATCCTGATGCAACCGTTGAAGATTTGGTGAAAAAACTTCCCGGAGTTACTGTGGAAAACAAAACCGTCAAAGCACAAGGGGAAGAAATTAAGCAAGTGTTTGTAGATGGCAGATTATTTTTTGGTACAGATCCAATGATAGCGTTACGCAATCTGCCTGCAGATATGGTGGACAAGATTCAGGTGTATAACAAGCTAAGCGATCAAGCTGAACTCACAAAATTTGATGATGGACAATCTACCAAAACAATGAATGTTATTACTAAGGAAAATCGACGATATGGACAATTTGGGAAAATATACGGCGGTTACGGCAATGAAAAATATCTTGCGGGCACAATGCTTAACGTATTTAACGGTGATGAACGGTACACCCTCATAGCTTCGAGTAATGATATCAACCAGCAGGATTTTGCCGCGCAAGATATGTTAGGTGCAATGAAGAGGGGCGATGGTGGAGGTCCCGGTGGAGAACCCGGCGGGCCACCAGGTGGAGGGTCGGCTTCCATTGGACAGCAAAGCGGAGATAACACTGTGCATACGATCGGATTAAATTATGGGAATCAACTGGCGAAGAATCTGTACGCGACTGGAAATTATTTTTATAATGTCCTCAAGAATTACAACGAAACAATAGTTAACCGTCAGTATGGAATTGGTACGAATGTAAATCAATTGTTCAATGAAACAAGTAGCTCGAATAATGATAACTATAATCATCGGGTTCAGATGAGAATGGAATACAACATCGACTCGCTGAATGCAATTATTGTTGATCCACGATTAAGCACTCAAACCAATGATGCCTCGAGCACTTCATCCAGTTATATGAATTTATATGATGGAAGTCCGATAAATCGTGCGCAAACAAAATCGGCAAGCAATTCAGAAGGGTATGACCTTGCATCGTCAATGCTTTACCGGCATTTGTTCAATCTTGAGGGACGAACATTGGTTGTCAACGTACGTTTCAATGCTAATCGCACTCAGTCAGATGTATTAACACAATCCGTTACGACATACTATGATAATGCAGTTGCCCAGAATGATTCCATAAATCAAAAGACTTTTTTTCGTTCTCCAGGACACACGCTTGGATCGGGCATCGCTTACACGGAGCCATTAGATGGACGTCACTTATTACAATTGAGCTATAACATATCGGCGATGAAGAATGAGTCTGATAAAAAAGTGTATGATTATAATCCAATCGATCAGCTTTACAGCCTTCTAAAAGATTCATTATCAAATGTATTAAGCAGTGAATACGTTACGCAGCAGGTCGGATTAGGTTATCGTACCAAGACAAAATCGATGAATATTATTGCAGATGTTGCTTTCCAGCGTGCATCGTTGCATGGTGATTATACATTCCCCGCGAGATTTTCTCTAAATCGGGATTATTCAAATGTATTGCCCATGGTCCTAATGATGTACAAAGCATCATCATCAAATGCGTTCCATCTGATGTATCGAACATCAACGGCATCACCTTCAATAAATCAATTACAAAGCGTCATGGATAATTCTAAATCAACTATGTTAACAACAGGAAATCCTAATCTTTCCCAAAGTTATTCGCATGAACTTATGCTGCATTATTCCTTCAGCAATTTAATAAACGGTAGTTCTGTTTTTGTCATGCTTAACGCTCGTACAACAAACCATTATATTGCTTCTTCCACATATCTATTCTTTAACGATACGACCTTGAGCGACGGTACGACATTAAACAAAGGCACACAACTTACAAAACCGATCAATGCGGATGGCTATCGAAACGTGAATACGATGTTTTCTTATGGTATTCCTATTGATTGGATCAGATGTAATTTTAATATCAATACAGGATTGTCGTATACGCGCACGCCTGCAATGACCAATGACATCGTGAACTATTCGCAGGCGTACAGTCTTAACCAAGGAGTTGTGCTCGCCAGTAATATTAATGAGGATGTTGATTTTACGTTTATGTACAACTATTCGTTGTCGTATTCCAAAAATACACAAGAATCCAGCCTAAACACGCATTATTATCAGCATAATGCAAATTTCAGAACAAACATCAATGTGTGGAATGGAATTATTGTGCGGAACGATATAACTCATCAATTATACGATGCCGATGGAACATCGCAGGATCAACATTATATTCTTTGGAATTTTGGCATTGCAAAAAAATTATTGAAGAATCAATGTCTTGAAATTGCTCTCAACGCCTATGACGTATTGCATCAGAACAGTTCTATATCGCACATAGAGACATCGGCATATATTGAAGACACGCAATCAAAAATGTTGACCAATTACGTGATGCTGATGGTGACCTACACGATACGTCCGGGAACTTTGTGATAATCGTCCTTTGCATATTAAACAATAAAACAAAACACACATGTACTAAGGAGTTACTATGAATAGACAAACATTTCAAATACCGGCATTATTCTTACTCAGTTTTGTGCTAATAAGCACGCTGGGATTGATAGGATGCAGTAGTGCTGTGCCATTGACGAGTGACTGGAAAAAGTCCGAGATCGTCATCGATGGCAAACAAGATGAATGGCAGGGAAGCTTGTATGACCTGAAAAAAGTCAACGTGACCATTGGTGTTCGTAATGATGCCGAGAATCTCTATCTGTGTTTCATTTCTTATGATCAAAATGTAGGCCGTCAAATTATGAGCGGCGGATTTACTGTCTGGTTCGATCCATCCGGAGGAACAGATGAGCACTATGGTATTAAATTCCCGGTAGGCCGTCCCAAAGGCAGTCGGCCACAAATGCCTGATAAGAATTCCGGTGGCGGAAATAATCCTCCCACAGATTTTGGGAGTGGGGATAATCTCCCCCCAATGCCCGGCAATGACAATTCTGCATCCTTAAATTATGGTGGAAACGACGACAAAATGGCTTCAATGCTGCTAACTGCTCAGCGTGAACTGCAATTTCTCGGGCCGGAAGAAAAAGACGTCCAACTAGCAACTACTCTCGAATTAAAGACTATTAAAGTACAGCTTGGAATAAGTCAAAAAGCATTTGTGTACGAACTCCAAGTACCATTGCAAAAAACAAATGATTTTCCATTCACACTTGCCCCAACGGATAAGAAAAATATTCTTGGTATTGGATTTGAGACGGACGATAATTCTTCAGGTGGAATGGGTGGTCCAGGTGGCGGACCAGGCGGACCTCCCCCAGGTGGCGGACCAGGCGGACCTCCCCCTGGCGGCGGACCAGGCGGACCTCCCCCTGGCGGTGGAAAAGGCTTCAAATCATCAGAACCAATTGAAGTATGGACACAGATAACATTAGCCCATAATTAGGTGTCTGGAAATGAAAGATAAAACAATTATAAAAGAAGGTGTGTGGTACAATTCCAAAATGGCAAAACGTAAAGTGAGAATTACACTTAGGTATAACCAGTCAGTGGAAGAACACTTTGATGTTTGGTATAAAACCATTCGAGGTCCATTTAGTGCATATGGCGGTCATTCCTCTTCCGAATATGAAACAATGAATATGATAGAAAAAATAACTGGACAAAAAGTTCAGTGGCATATAGCCGTTCAACAAGCTGTTTAAGTAAGGGTTTAACAATTTTAACAATCTTTTTTCATCCTTAGCAAAGATTTATCCTGCTCTTAACTCTTGTGCTATAACATACTTGTAGATTGAAAGTGGAGATACTTGTGATGTAAATGAGAAAATGAGAATAAGAAATCTTATAGTCTTTAGACTCTATTCTTCTTTTATAATATCAGCAACGATAATGAAAAGATGCGGTATTCTGTAGCAGGATAAATTAATAACCGGAGGTGAGAGAGTCTAATTAGAAAAGATATGATGGAAAATAAAATTGACCTAATTTCTTTACTCACACATAGACACAGGAAAAAAATATGCCGGCTTCGTGGTGGAAGAATTTCCAATTTATGTTTATGAATATTTTAATGTATCGTTGATCAAAGAAGGAATTGAATTCCATGCGTGACAATAACAATAAGTCTTCTTTTCTATCTTGGCCGGCAGCTCTGATATATTGCTGTCTCTTCATTCATTGTCTTATATTCACACAAATAAAAACCATCTCTGATCAAGTGATATACAGGAATAGTAAAGAGCGGTTGCCTTGCGCCAATATGATAATCAAAGGCACCAAGATTGGCACACAAACCAATCTTGAAGGATTATTTCTGCCTCGCAAGTTAAGCACATTGACATAACAATGCGTCTAATTATTAAACAATATGTGTGGAGGAAATATGGCACACAAAATCATTTCATTCACCTTACTGGTTATGGCACTCAGTCTCTTCGGATGTGCGTCTGAACGATATACACAGAATGACAGAGATCATTCTATGCGAAGAGACACCTTGAGAAGGATGAGCCAGCAAGATGTAGTTAATCTATCAAAAGCCGGTGTGAGTGACAGTCTTATCATTGACATGATGGATGCAACGGACACCTGGTTTCAGTTGAAATCGCAGGATGTTATCGATCTCAGAAATGCGGGTGTGAGTGAGAAGGTAATCAGTGCTATGATGACGCAGCCGACTGAACCATCGAGTCAATCGAGCAATCCCGGCGTAGTACGATATTAT
>Ga0187886_1004036_pt1 | contig 10736 bp, 9 predicted proteins | sample June2016WEW_20_1_FD_133001 | JGI IMG/M metagenome (GOLD analysis project Ga0187886, IMG submission 133001) | Peatland microbial communities from SPRUCE experiment site at the Marcell Experimental Forest, Minnesota, USA - June2016WEW_20_150 | ecosystem: Environmental > Terrestrial > Soil >...
AAGCCATAAGCATCGGGGAACCGGAATCATCGCGCGCGGTCAGGTGACTGCGCGCGGTTTTTTTCCTCCATCGAGCTGGAGACACTCTGCGGAAGGGGGCCTATGCGCAACCCAGGCATGTCAGCGAAGCCCCTTGCCTTTTTCGGAGAGCGATGGGCGACATTTTTCCTGCTGGCGATGCTGATCGTCTTCAGCCTGGTCGGCCGCAACTTCTTCGCGTTCAAGAACTTCTCCAACATCCTGTACTTCGCCACAACCTATGCGCTTCTGGCCGCGGGGGAGACCTTTGTCATCGTGACCGGAGGCATCGACCTCTCCGTCGGATTCGTCTTCGGTTTCGTTGCGGTCTGCTCTTCGATCACGATGCGCGACATGTTCGCCGCCGGCGTGCCCGACACGGTCTGCATGCTGGTCGGCTCGATCGTCGGGCTCGGCGCCGGGGTGCTGCCCGGGTTGATCAATGGCATCCTCGTGGCCCGCCTGCGGGTTCCCCCCTTCATCGCCACCCTGGGAATGTACGGGGTCGCCAACGGGATGGCGCTGAATCTCTCCCAGGGCTTCCCCGTCACCTTCCTTCCGCCGCGGGTCCAGGAGATCGGCAACAGCTTCATCGCCTATCTTCTGCCGGGCAAGGCGTTCACTTTCTTCCAGAGGCCCCTGAACCTCCAGCCCTCGGACCTGCGGTACCTGCTCGGCATCGTGCCCGGCACTGTCCTCGTTGCCGCCGTCATCCTGCTGATTTCCGCATTCCTCCTGGCTCGCACGAGGTTCGGCCAGCATACCTACGCGATCGGAGGCAGCAAGGACGCGGCCATCCGGTCCGGAATAAACGTACCGTCCCATCTCCTGCGGATCTACGTGCTGTCATCCCTTTTCGCGTCCCTTGCGGCGGTTCTGTACGTGTTCCGCGTCGGATTGGGCAACTTCACCACCTTCAGCTCCTCGTATGAGCTGTTCGCCATCGCCGCGGTCGTCATTGGAGGCGCCAGCCTCATGGGGGGGAAGGGGACCATCGGCGGCGCCGTCATTGGGATCCTCATCCTGATGACCCTGGAAAACGGGCTGAACGTCATGGGGATCCCTTCGTTCTATCGCTACATCGCGACCGGCCTCATCCTGATCACCGCGGTGGTCATCGACCAGTTCACGCCGGAGAGGAGGGCAAGCAGTGCCTGAGAATTTCCTGACTGCACGACGGGGCCGCGGGGGGACGCTCTGGCTGGGGCGAAACTGGGCCTTCCTGTTCCTCCTTCTCGAGGTGGCCGCGTTCGCTCTCCTGGGCTCGCGGTTCCTCTCCCTGGAGAATCTCCAGAACATCTTCGTGGCCTGCCTCCCCGTCCTCCTGCTTGGCATGGGGCAGACCTTCGTCATCATCACGGGCGGGATCGACCTCTCCGTCGGCTTCGTCATGGGGCTCGGCACGGTGATCTGCGCGAAGTTCATGTTCCTCTTCCAGGCCGCGGGGCTCCCCCCCTCCTTGTCCATCCCGCTGGCCGTGCTGATCTGCCTGGCCGTCGGACTGGTGCCCGGCTTCGTGAACGGGACGCTGGTGGCGCGCCTGAAGGTGCCCCCCTTTCTGGCCACCTTCGGGATGTACGGCATCGCCTACGGAGTCTCCGAGTTGGTGTCCGGCAACACCCCGATCTCAGAGCTGCCGGCGGAAGCAGGGTATATCGGGAACGAATACATCCTGTACATCATCCCGCGCAAGCTGGTGTCGCTGATCCTCCGCCCCCAGGACGTGAGCAAGCTCGAGCTTCAGAACATGTGGACGATCCTGCCGACCGTCGTGGTCATCGCGTTCGCGTTCGTCCTGATCTTCGCCTTCGTGCTCAGGCGCACCCCGTTCGGCCAGCACAACTACGCCATCGGCGGAAGCATGGACGCCGCTCTGCGCGCCGGCATCAACGTGCCGCGTCACCTGACGCGGGTCTATGTCATATCGTCTTTCTTCGCGTCCCTCTCGGGGGTGATGTACGTGTTCAGGTACGTGACCGGCAGGGCGGACGCGGGCAGCTCCCGGATGCTGGACGCCGTGGTGGCCGTCGTGATCGGGGGCGCCAGCCTGTACGGCGGCACCGGATCAGTGAAGGGCACGATCGTCGGAGCCCTCATCATCGCCACGCTGGAGACAGGCATGGTCAACCTGGGAGTTCCTTCCCACAATCGCTATATCGCAATCGGCGTGATCCTGGTGATCGCGGTGCTCATCGACCAGTTCTTCCCCGAGCTGGTCGGAAGGGGGGAGTGAATGTCGGACCTGGTGCTTCAGGTGCGCGGGCTCACGAAGCGTTTCGGCGGACTCACGGCGGTGGACCATGTCGACATGGAGCTGCACCCCGGAGAAGTGGTGGGCCTGCTCGGCGACAACGGCGCCGGCAAGTCGACCCTGATCAAGATGATCTCGGGGGTCTACCATCCCGACGAGGGACAGATCCTCTTCCAGGGCAGGGAGGTGAGGCTCGGGAGCCCCATGAACGCGCTGGAGCTCGGGATCGAGACCCTGTACCAGGACCTGGCGCTCGCCGAGAACCTCAATGTCTATTCCAATATCTTCCTGGGACGGGAAAGGACGAAGCCGTTCCTCGGCTTCATACAGGTCCTCGACCACGACACGATGCACACCGAGTCGAGCAAGGTCCTCAACAGCCTCGAGATCGAGATTCCATCCCTGAAGAGCCAGATCAAGAACCTCTCGGGCGGTCAGCGCCAGGCCGTGGCGATCTCCCGCTCGATCTACTGGAACGCGAAGCTCCTGATCATGGACGAGCCGACGGCCGCTCTCGGGGTGCCGGAGCAGAGGAAGGTCCTGGCCCTTGTGCGCCGCCTGAGAGAGAAGAACATACCGGTCATCATCATCAGCCACCAGCTCTACGACATCTTCTCCGTGACCGACCGGCTGGTCATCATGCGCCGGGGGAAGAAGGTCGCCGAGCTCGTAACGAAAGACACGACCCCTGACAAGGTGATCGGCCACATGATCGGCTCGGAAGAGGTGGAGCGAGCGTGACCTGATGGTCCCGAGAGGATCGGGCAGGTAGTCGAGAGAGTTCCTTTGGTTGTCTACTGCTTCGTGATGACCAGCGGGAAGGAGAACACCTTCTCACCGCCAAGGAAGACGACAGCGGCATAGATACCGGGAGACGGAAAAGCGACGGAGTCGAAGGCGTCGTTCGCCACGCTCATCTCCCCGGAGGACGCCGAGAACGTCGAACGGGGAGACTCGGCGAGACGTTTCCCCTCCGGGTCGAGGATCTGCACGGAGTGATCGAAGTCCCCGTCGCCCGAGAACCAGACCGTCACGACGGAGAAGGTGTCCGTGGCGGGAAAGCTTTCGAAGGTGAAATACTCGAAAATGCCGGAGATGTGTGCATCACCGGTATCGTCGACGGTTCCTCTTTCGGCAGGCACCGACAAGACGAACGCGGGGTATTCGGGCATCTGGTCGTCCGCGTTCACGTAGAAGGCGTAGTTCGCCGCCGTCTCCCCGTCCAGGGTCACCTCGATTGCATACACGCCGTCTGAAGGAAAGGTCGTGCCGCTGAAGTCGTGGGTGAAGTAGGTGACGGGATCCTCTCCGAAGTCCAGCTTCTCCGAAGTGTCGGCAAGGCTGTCGCCCGTGGATCTGTCCACGATCCTCACGCCGATCGTGTGGGTGCCCGTGCCGCTCCATCGCGTGTACAGCTGCAGGTCCTCGGTCACCGGCATCGTGTCCGACCAGACGGCATTGTGCACGCCTTCGAGGACCGTCAGGCCGTCCTCGTTCTCACTGATGCCCGTGGCGACGGCCATGCCCAGGAACGCGGCGCCAGGGGCGGCCTGCGCCCAGAGCCCTCTCGAAGCAAGGAGAAGGAGGGCGGAAATGATCGCGGCATGACCGCGGGTCCAGGAGCGCACGACGGGGAGTATGGGTGGCGACCGGGTGCGTGGTCAAGCCGCGGGGAGGTCAGGCCCCTGACGGGATCTCCATCGTGAAGATGCTTCCGACACCCGGTGTGCTCTCGACGCTCACGTTCCCTCCATGGGCGTTGGCAATGCTGCGTGCAATGGAAAGGCCGAGCCCGGCGCCTTCGCCGCTCGCGCCCTTGCCCCTGTAGAACCGGTCGAATATCAGGAGCTGTTCCTCCGGGCTGATCCCCGGCCCATTGTCCTGCACGGCGAACCTCACGCGTCCGCCGCCGGTGGAAATCGCCACGGATACGGCCCCTCCCGGCGGGACGAACTTGACGGCGTTCGCGACGAGATTCACGAGGGCGATCTGGACCCTCTGACCGTCACAGACCACGACGAGCGAGGGATCCGCGTCCCTCACCTCCAGGTTGACGTTCTTCTGCCGGGCCGCGGCCCGGGAAACTGCCACGGCGGATTCGACGATCTCCGCGGCCGCGTGCCGCCCCGGGGACAAGCCCGCGATTCCCGCGTCCAGCCGGGAGAGATCCAGGAGATTCGACGTGATCCACTGCAGCCGCGAGAGCTGTCCCTGGCTCTCCCGGAGGAACTCCTGCCGCGCGGCGGGGTCGTCCGCGGCGCTTCCCTGCAGGAGCTCGTTGAAGGTCGCCAGCGCCGTGATGGGCGTGCGAAGCTCGTGGGACGCGTCGGCCACGAACCTCTTGAGGGAGTCGCGCTCGGCACGGAGGTCGCGGAACGATGCCTCGAGGCTCTCCGCCATCCCGTTGAATTGCCGGGCGAGGTCCCCGATCTCGTCCCTGCGGGCGGCGCCGGCCCGGGCGGCGAGGTCTCCTCCAGCCATCCGGCGGGCGGTCCCGGCAAGGCTGCGAAGGGGGTCCGTGATCGTCCGGCCGATGAGGAACCCCGCGATCACCGCCACCACGAGAGCGCCGATTCCAGAGAGGAAGATCGCGTTTCTCATCGGACCGAGCGCCTGCTTGCTGAGGCTCAGGGGGCTGGACATCTCCACCCATCCGAGGGGCGCGTCAGGGGGACCGACGGGCAGTGTCGTCGAGAGAACCTGCCGTGTGGTCAGAGGCTCCGCCCCCGGCGCGGGAGAACCCGGGACATTTTCGAACACGAACCGCCGGCCCCACGGGGTGGGAACCCGGCGCGCAAACACGAACGACGTCCCCAGGGGGAGATCGCGCAGCAGCGGCATCAGCTCGCGCGGCCGCATCATCCGCATCCCGCGGGGCCGGCGGGGCATCGGGATGATGATCGGCAGCGACTCTCCCCGATCCTCCGGGAACTCGCCCCGGAACTCCGAGAGGCCCGAGGGGATGAGCCACAGGAAATCGTCGGGAAGGCCCGGGTCGCCCGAGTCGGCGATGACGCCTCGATCGGGGTCAAGGATCCGTACGCGGGCGTCACCGAGGAACGCGGAAGTCGAGGCGAGCTCCTCGAGGGCGATCCGGCGGACCTGGGGCGCCAGGAAACGCTGCGCGAGATCCGCGATCTCGCGCGCGTTCGCCCTCAGGTACGCGCTCTCCTGTCCCCCGACGTAGCTCTGCACGATGGAAAGCGCAAGTGCTCCCATCAGCGTGACGGACAACAGGATGAGCAATGCGTAACTGGCCGCAAGCCTCCACCGGATCGATCGGAACATCCTGCCGGGACCTCCCCTCAGAGTGTCGGCGCGTTTCCTTCGGCCGATGAGGCGCGGGGCAGGCCGCGCATGGCCGGAGGTCCGAACCCGCCGCTCAATGAAACGCCGAGCCACGCCTTTGCGGCGTCGTGGGGATTCTGGCCGAGGGTGACGGTGATATCCGTCTGTTTCCCGTCCGCCCTGCGGAACACCGTGACTGAGAGCGTGTCACCGGGCTTGTGCTTTCCCACCGCGTCGACCACCTGCTGGGGAGCGGTGACCGCCGCGCCGTCGACCTTCGTGACCACGTCACGCGGCTGGATGCCGGCCTTGGCCGCCGGGCCGTCCGCCGTCAGATCCACGACGATCGCCCCCGACATCATCCCGGGCCCCGGCATCCCGCCCCCGAACCTCGGGGGGGCCGGCATGTACTGCACGCCGAGGAAGGGTGCGTCCTTGTTCGGATTCTTTTCCAGGGTCACCTTCACGTCGTGTGCACTCTCCTGACCCCAGGAGGTCACCGAGAGTGTAACCGTGTCCCCGACCTTCTTCGCGGTGACGAGGTCCGTCAGGGGGTTCCGGGCATCCACGGTGGTCCCATCCACCGAGAGGATCAGGTCACCCTTCTTCAGACCGGCCTTCTCCGCCGGGCCGCCCGCCGTCACGCTCTCGACGAGCGCGCCTTCCGCCGGGAACATCGGGCCCCACCCGTGGTCTTCCCGCATGTCGGGACCGTAGCCCCTGTACCCATGCATGCCGTACCCGAAATCCTCGTCCCCCATCATTCCGGGGCCGCGGCCGGGGAGCGGAAGGATGCCGATCCACGGCCGTCCGGCCTGTGTGCCGACCGTCACGGTCAGGGTTTTCTCGACGTCTCCGTGGCGGAGCTTCACGGAGAGCGTGTCGCCCGCAGCGCGGCCGGCTAGCGCTTTCCGGAGCTCCGCTGCGTCGTTCACCGTCGTGCCGTTCGCCTCGAGGATGATGTCCCCACGCGCGATGCCCGCTTTCTCCGCCGGGCTCCCCGGCTGCACGGCAATGACGAGCACGCCCGCATCCGCCGCGGGAGTGGGTGCCGCCGCCGCGCCCTTGGATTCCGCCTTCGGCTGCGCGAACCCCAGGGTGACCGTCAGGGCTGCGAAAAGGAGTCCCGCGAGGAAGGTGCGGGAAGAGAAGTGTCTTCGATGCATCATGTCTCATGTACCTCCGGAAAGAAGCTACGCTCCCGGGGTTATCGTCGCTTTACGGTCAGATTAATCTTCATTAACAATGCGGGAAATCACTCGGGCTTCTGCGTGAACACGTACCCCGTGCCGCGCACGGTGAGCAGCCATCGGGGAGCGGCCGGGTCCTGCTCGAGCTTCTCCCGCAGGTGACGAACGTGCACGTCCACCGTTCGCTGGGAATCCACGCTGCTGTCGTAGCCCCACACGATCTCCAGGAGGCTGTCCCTGCTGAAGACCTGGTCGGCGTGCGTCACGAAGTGACGCAGCAGGCGGTACTCGGTGGGCGTGAGCATCACGGGCCGGCCGCCCCGTTCCACCCTCATGCGCTGGAGGTCGACCGTCACATCTCCGAAGCCCACCCGCTCCGCGCCGGACGCGGAGGCGAGCTCCCCGTACGCGCGTCGAAGCGCCGCGTGGACCCGGGAGAGAAGCTCGCGGAAGGAGAAGGGCTTGACGATGTAGTCATCGGCGCCCAGCTCGAGGCCGAGGACCTTGTCCACCTCCTCGTCCCGCGCGGTCACCATGAGGATGGGAAGCGCGCGGCCTTCTTCTCTCAGTATCCTGCAGACGTCGAACCCGCTCATGTCGGGAAGCCGGATGTCGAGGAGCAGGAGATGGGGCGGGGTTGTGTGTGTGCTGCCCCGGGCGAGCTGGAGGGCCTCGGCGCCGGTGCCCGCAACCAGCACGGTGAATCCTTCCGCCTTCAAGCCGTATTCCAGGCCGCGCGCGACCGACGGCTCGTCTTCGACCACGAGTATGGTTTCACCCGGCATCGCAGCGAGTGTACCATGAGGGGCATGCTCACGCCGGCGCCCTCTCGTAGTCGACGAAACGATGCGGAAAGGGATCGCCCGCGCCCGAAGGTCCGGCGGCCTCACGCGTCACGCGCCACGCGCGCCAGTCGACCGTGGGAAAGAAGGTGTTTCCGGGGACCTCGACGTCGACCCAGGTGAGATAGAGACGGTGCGCATCCGGCAGGAACAGCCCGTAGACGGCCGCCCCACCGATCACGAATGCCTCCTCGTCCCCGGCTGCCGCCTCCCGCGCACCCTGCGGGGAGTGGACAACGAGGCAACCTTCGATGCGAAGCTCGGCATTCCGGGAGAGCACGATGTTGCGCCGGCCCCGGAGGGGTTTTCCCAGGGATTCGAAGGTGGATCGCCCCATGATCACCGCGTGGCCCATCGTGAGCGCCCGGAAGCGCGCCATGTCGTCCGGCAGCTTCCACGGGACCGCGCCGCGGCTTCCGATCACGCCATTTGCGGCGACCGCCGCGATCAGGGAGGTGGTCACTGCCGGTCTCTCAGACGGAGATTTCCGCGCGAATGCGGGGATGCGGGTCGTAGCCCTGGAAGCTCACGTCCTCGAACCGGAAACCGAAGATGTCCTTCACGTCCGGGTTGAGGCTCACCGCCGGGAGGCGGCGGGGTTCCCGCTCGATCTGGAGGCGCACCTGCGCCAGGTGGTTGGAGTACACATGCGCATCCCCGAGGGTGTGCACGAACTCGTGGGGTCGGAGCCCGCAGACCTGCGCCACCATGTGCGTGAGCAGGCAGTACGACGCGATGTTGAACGGCACGCCCAGGAAGACATCGGCGCTGCGCTGGTAGAGCTGGCAGGAGAGCAGGTCATCGACGACGTAGAACTGGAAAAGGCAGTGGCACGGCGCGAGAGCCATGCGGTCGATGTCCGCCACGTTCCACGCGCAGACGACGTGCCGCCGTGACCACGGCTCCGAGCGGAGCCTTTGGACGACGTCCGCGATCTGGTCGATCGTACGGCCGTCCCGGCCGGGCCAGGAGCGCCACTGACGGCCGTACACGGGGCCCAGCTCCCCGTCCTCGTCGGCCCACTCGTCCCAGATATGGACGCCCGCGGCCTGCAGCGGACGCACGTTCGTCTCCCCGCGAAGGAACCAGAGCAGCTCGTGCACGATCGCGCGCGTGTTCAGTTTCTTGGTCGTGAGCAGGGGGAATCCTTCCCGCAGATCGAAGCGCATCTGCCAGCCAAAGATGCTGCGGGTCCCGGTTCCGGTGCGGTCCGGCTTGTCCGCTCCGTGCGAAAGGATGTGACGGCAGAGCTCGAGGTACTGCTTCATGCGCGGCTCCTTGCCGGGAGGGCCCGGTCTCTTGCCCGGAGGGCGAGTTTCGCCAGCTCGTCGACGACTGCCGGAAGGACGAGCAGCGGCGCGAGCCTCGCCCATTGCGCAGGGGAGAGCGGGATGGCGTTGAACACCGTGTTGATGCCCGGGACGTAGACCACGGCGAGCATCAGCACGGTGGATGAGAACGCGGCGTATTGCATCCACTGATTGCTGAACACGCCGAGAGAGAACACCGAGGCGCGCTCCGACCTGTTGGTGTAGGCCCGCAGGACCTGGCATCCCGAGAGAGTGACGAAGGCCATCGTGCGGGCGGCCTCCACCGAGCCGAAGACGCTCGAGCCCATCCAGAACGCCAGGAGCGTGACGACGGTGATCGCGATCCCCTGCAGCAGGAGCCCGAGCGCCATGGAGCGGTCGATGAGGGGCCGGGACGTCGGACGGGGTGGCCGATCCATGATGCCGGGCTCCTCCTTCTCCATGCCGAGGGCGAGCGCCGGGGCACCATCGGTGAGCAGGTTCATCCAGAGCAGCTGGATCGCCGTGAGGGGCACGGGCCAGCCGAAGAGTGTGCCGAAGAAGATCGTGCCGATCTCCCCGGCGTTGCACGAGAGCAGGAAAGAGACGAACTTGCGGATGTTCGAAAAGATGATCCGTCCCTGTTCCACCGCCGCGACGATGGAGGCGAAGTTGTCGTCAGTGAGCACCATGTCGGCGGTCTCCCGGGTCACGTCGGTGCCGCTGATCCCCATCGCGATTCCGATGTCGGCGCGCTTCAGGGCCGGCGCGTCGTTCACTCCGTCACCCGTCATCGCGACGACGTGTCCCTTGCGGCGCAGCGCGTCGACGATCCGCACCTTGTGCGGGGGCGACACGCGGGCAAAGACAGTGGCCGTCTCCAGCGCCGCGGAGAGCCCGTCGTCGTCCAGGGCGTCGATCTGAGCCCCCGTGATGACGCGGCCTTCCGGGCCGAGGATGCCCACGGTCCTGCCGATGGCCGCCGCGGTCTCGGCGTAGTCTCCCGTGGCCATGATGACCTTCACGCCGGCCCGCCGGGCCAGTTCGACCGCCGGGCCGGCTTCGGGCCGGGCCGGGTCGCGCATCCCGATGAGACCCACGAAGGTGAGATCCGTTTCCAGCTCGGCCGCGGAAAGCTCCACGGGAATTTCCTGCAGGGGGCGATACGCGACCCCGATGACGCGGAGGGCCTGGGAGGCGAGATCGGCGCCCGCCCTGAGGACCGTGCTCCTCAGCGCACTGGTGAGCGTCTGCGGGGCGCCCCGGGTCCGCAGCCGGGTGCAGCGCCCGAGGAGAAGGTCGGGCGCGCCCTTCACGAACAGGACGTAGGGTGCGCAGTGGCCGACCGCTGCCGCCCCTTTCAGTCCTGCACGCTCGTCGGGAACGCGGTGGATGGTGCTCATGCGCTTTCGGTCCGAGTCGAACGGGACCTCGGCGACCCGGGGGAAGAGGGCGTCCACGCGTTCACGGATGAGACCGGCCTTTGCGGCGGCGACAACCAGCGCACCCTCTGTCGGGTCGCCGATCATGCGGTAGCGGACGGGGCCCGGCACGGGAACGCCGGGTGAGTCCGGTTCCAGACGCGCGTCGCTTGCCAGCATCCCCGCCTGCAGGAGGAGGAGCGCGGAACCGTCCCCTCCCAGCTCGGCGGGACGTCCGTCCTTTTGCACCTCACCTCGCGGCTGCCACCCCTGCCCGGTGATCGACAGGGTCTCGCCGTCCGCCCACAGGAGCGCAGCGGTCATCTCGTTCTGCGTGAGAGTGCCCGTCTTGTCCGTGCAGATCACCGTGGCGCTGCCGAGGGTCTCCACCGCGGTGAGCCTGCGGATGAGCGCGTGGCGCCCGATCATTTCCCGCA
>Ga0187886_1004037_pt1 | contig 10733 bp, 11 predicted proteins | sample June2016WEW_20_1_FD_133001 | JGI IMG/M metagenome (GOLD analysis project Ga0187886, IMG submission 133001) | Peatland microbial communities from SPRUCE experiment site at the Marcell Experimental Forest, Minnesota, USA - June2016WEW_20_150 | ecosystem: Environmental > Terrestrial > Soil >...
ACAATCGCTTCGCGGCTATTACGAACAGCTGGAAAAGGAAGTGGATATCAGGACAAAAGACCTGGAGCAGGTCCAGGAAAAGCTTATCCGCTCCGAGCGATTGGCCGCCGTGGGCGAGCTGGCTTCGGGCGTAGGACACGAACTACGCAACCCGCTTAACGTGATAAGGAACTGCGCTTACCTGCTTAATATGGCCTTAACTGAAAAAGGTGACGAAGAGGCAGTGAACACCCTGAAAGTCTTGGACAAACAGATTGATATCGCCAATAAAATTGTGACCGACCTGCTGGACTTCACCCGCATCAGACCTCCGTCACAGGTCAGGGTCGACCTCAGTAACTTAATCAACGAAAGTCTGTCATGGACAAGCATGCCAGCATACGTCAACGTCCATGTTAACGTCAACGGCCATTCCCAGCAGGTCAGGACTGACCCTGAACAAATAGGCCGGGTCTTTGCCAATATCATTGCTAACGCCGTACAGGCCATGAACGGGAAGAACGGGGAACTCAATATCAACACCGGTGCCGACGACAGCTTTGTCTGGGTCAATTTCCAGGACAACGGCTGCGGAATACCCGAAGAAAACATGGTGAAAATATTTGAGCCGCTGTTTACCACCAAGCCAAAGGGCATCGGCCTCGGTCTGGCGATTTCTAAGAGACTCGTCGAGCAGAACGGCGGCAAAATCGAAGTTATCAGCCAGGTAGGCCAGGGCACGACCTTCACCGTTAAACTACCGCAAGAGCAAAGGAGATAAACCTTAAATGAATGATAAACCGACAATTCTCGTGGTTGATGATAACGAGGACTTACTCGAAACATTTGCCATGATTCTGAAGCGGCGCGGTTTTTGCGTCCAGACAGCAGGCAACGGAGCATCCGCCGTCGACAGGTTTAAAGAACAGAGTTTTGATGTTACTCTGATGGACATCGTCATGCCTGAACTGAACGGCGTGGAAGCTTATAAAAAAATAAAGAAGATACAACCCGGAGCATCGATAATTTTGATGACCGCCTATTCCGAGGAAGAACTGATTCAGACCGCTAAAGACGAAGGCGTAAGCCAGATTATCCATAAACCTATCAGAATTGACCAGCTAATCGAACTGATTAATGAAGCGGCTGCCAGCCACCCGATTCTTGTCGTTGATGACGACACCGATATCTGTGAAACACTGACCAAGGTACTCGAATTACAGGGATATGAGGTGCTGACGGCCGGCAGTGGTGAAGAGGCCGTAATTATTACTCAGGAAAAAGCCTGCCAGATGGCGTTCATCGATGTCAAGCTGCCTAATATAGACGGCCTGGAGACCCTTCTCAGGCTGAAAGAAATCAATCCCGATATTCTCACCATCATGATGACCGGTTTCCGCAATGAAGTAAAAGAAGCCCTCGATAAAGCTCAGGCAGCTTCAGCGATAACCTGTCTTTATAAACCATTCGACCCTGCCGAAGCAGCGAACCTTGTCAAACAAATAGGTAAAAAACCACGTCGTCCCGGGAGAGCAGATGAAGGCCAAAGATAGCATCCTGGTAGTCGATGATGACCTTGATTTTCTGGGAATTATCAAGCGCATCCTGGAAAGCAAGGGATATGAGGTGGTGACCGTCCCTTCAGCCGGCGAGTCCCTATCCCGGCTGAAAGAGCGATTCTACAACGTCGCCATCCTTGATATCAGCCTGCCCGATGCCGATGGCACGGAACTCCTCTCACATATTATCGAGATACATCCTGATATCATCGCTATAATGCTTACAGGCCACTCTTCGGTATTGAATGCCGTGCAGTCATTGAACCGCGGGGCCTTTGCTTACCTCGAGAAGCCCCTGGACCCGGCTAACCTTCTCTCGGTTATCAACCGCGGCCTGGAGAAGCAGCGTCTCGTTCTGGAAAATCGCCAGCTGGTGGAGGAACTGGGACGGCACAATCGTATTACCAATACACTTCTCAGCGTAGCCCAGGCGGTTTCGCAATCCCTCGACCTGCAACAGATTATCGATTCGGGATTAGAACAGTTAGCCCAGTGTACCGGCATGGAAGCAAGCTTCGTTTACCTCAGTGAAAATGACCACTTGAAGCTGATGGGTCACCATGGGTTACCGCCAAGAATGGTCATGGTAATGCCGGAAGAGGTCAATACGTCCGGCAACCTCATCGGTCGTATCTTTAAACAGGCAAGGCCTGTGGTTTTAGAAGACCTGACTAAATCCACCGAGCCTGACCTCGGTTTCCTGGGCAGGGGAGACTACCGCTCCTTTGCCGGTATTCCACTGACTGTTCTGGGTGGGAGCATCGGTGTTATAGGAGTAGCTACCGACTTTGCCGGCTGCTTTAGCCCCAATAATATTGAGTTGCTCACCGGAATCGGCCGTGAGATAGCCATCGCGGTAAGAAATGCCCAGTTATACGAAGAAGCATCCAGCGTCAAGGCGCTCCGGAAACTCGATACCATGCGCACTGAGTTCCTGGCTAATGTATCTCACGAACTGCGTACCCCTCTATCCGTCATAAAGGGGTCCGCCAACAGCCTCCTGCAACCGGACGTGATTTTCGACGAGCAAACACGGCGGGACTTCCTGGTATCCATAGATAAAGACGCCGATACGCTGACCCGCCTGGTCGATGACCTGCTGTTGATGTCACGCCTCGAAGCGGATGCTCTGGAGGTCTGGAAAAAGCCGCACAAGCTCACCGATGTGATATATATGATAAAAGACAGACTGGATAACCTGACCGCCAAACACCATCTTCATATTGCCATACCGGAGGAACTGCCGACGGTCGAGATTGATGATGGCCGCATCGGCGAAGTGCTGACCAATCTTGTGGAGAATGCGGTGAAATTCTCAGATGACAATACGAATATCTATATTAAGGCGTATACCAGCGGTAAAGAAGTTATCGTAAGCGTGGCCGATGAAGGCGTCGGCATTCCTCCGGAACTGCACCAGAAAGTATTCGAACGATTTTTCCAGGGAGACGGTCGCCGGGCAGGACGGAGAAAGGGAACTGGACTGGGGCTTGCCATTTGCCAGGGTATTATCGGCGCGCATGGGGGCAAAATCTGGGTAGAGAGCCAACCGGGCCAAGGGGCTATCTTCAGCTTCAGTCTACCGGTGAACTAAAGGGGAGATACAGCTATGGAGAAAAAACATATCCTTATCGTGGACGATGACCCGGCGATATTGAGGTTGCTCAGCACGAACCTTAAAGCGCGCGGGTACGAAGTTACCACTGCCGCCAATGGAGAAGAATCCCTGGAAGCAGTGCAGAAAGACTTTGTCGACCTTATCATACTGGACCTCATGATGCCCAAGGTTGATGGCGTCGAAGTATGCCGCCGCATCCGCGAATGGTCGGACATACCCATCATCATACTCAGCGCGCGCGGCGATGAAAATGACAAGGTAAAGTGTCTTGAGCTTGGCGCCGATGACTACCTGACAAAACCTTTCGGCATCGCCGAACTCATGGCAAGAATCAAGACAGCCTTCCGCCACCGCGGCGACCCCACCGTGGCCCCGGCCCTATCCACTTTCGTTTGTGACGGCCTGGAAATCAACTTCGCCAAGAGACGCGTCACGGTAAACGGCAATGAGATAACGCTCACCCCCACCGAGTTCGCCCTGTTGCAGCACCTGGCCGTAAATTCCGATAAAGTCCTTACCCATAGTATGCTCTTGCAAAGCGTATGGGGCAGCGAATACTCATCGGAAAAGGAATACCTGCGTGTCTTTGTCGGTCGGCTGCGCCGGAAACTGGAACCGGACCCCAAGAACCCCAAATATATCCAGACCATCCCCGGCGTGGGCTATCACATCGCCACAATGCCATAACGATTACACCTGTCCCACACAACAAAATAAAGGGGGCTTTGATAGCCCCCTTTTTTATTTGTGTATTTTCTATATTTAGGGGTACAATCAGGTAACATTCTTCTATTTATAAGGAGCATTATGGTGGAAAGAAAATACGCCAAGTATATCATCACGGAGGACAAAATTACGCTACCGCCGCCACCTCCGCAGGCTCTGAAAAGAATGGAGGAGCAGAGAAAAGCCGGCAACTACACGGAAAGTACCCATATGTTTATGTTGACCGATGCCGTAGCCAAGGGGGCTTTCTATGTTGATTGTGTCTGGCTGTGGGAGCAGAAAGGCACCGGCGGCGTCTATACCGAAATAACTCACGCCCATGACTGGGATGAGGTCTGGGTATTCGCCGGAACCGATAGGAAAAACCCGCGGGAACTAGGAGCCGTGCTTGATTTCTATCTGGGCGATGAACAGTACATCATCGATAAAAGCTGTATCGTTTTTATCCCCCGGGGACTGCAGCATGGTCCCTGCGGCATGAGGAAGCTGGATAGGCCCGTTCTTTTCTTGACCATGGGCAACGGGACTTCGTATACCAGAACATCCGGAAATGAATAAACAAAGAGCTCTTTAAATTCTGTCAACAGGTAAGGAGTATATCAAGAAATGGCTGAAAGAAAATACGCAAAATACATCATTACGGAATATCCCAAAATGCAAGGGGCGCCGCCCGCCGATTTTGTTAAAAGAATAGAAGAGCAGAGGAAGGCCGGTAACTACTGGGATGACACTGGTCTCTTCGGGCTGAATGATAAGATAGCCAAGGGGGCTTTCTACGTGGACTGCCACTGGATGTGGCAAAAGTACGGTACCGGCGGTATCCAGACAGAGATTGCCCACACTCATGATTTCGATGAAGTGCTTGGTTTCATCGGGAGCAACCGGGAAAACCCGCGTAAACTGAACAGTAAAATAGAGCTCTGGCTGGAGGACGAACAATACATCATCGACTACAGCTGCCTGATATTTGTCCCCCGGGGGATGAAACACCTGCCGCTGATATTCCACAGAATTGACAGCCCCATCTTCTTTTTCACCGCGGGAAACGGCACCTCTTATACGAGGTCGTCCGGACAGGAATCTTGAGAATGCCTGTTGCCATTTAAAATAAGACTCAGGAGGTATTACTAATATGGCCAGAACAAAATACGGAAATCGTATATTAACAAAAAAACTCATCCGGGAAATAGCGCATTATACCGGAAAATCAATCGTGGCTCATGATGGTGAGCTGGATGCGGACTGCAGCCTGGGTTACCACTGTATCTCCAAGCCGATGTCTTTCGACCACCCCCATTCCCATGACTTCGCGGAGATGCTCTGCTTTATCGGAGGCGACCCGCGGGATATTACCGACTTCGGGGCGGAAATAGATTTCACCCTGGGTGGCGAAAAGCATGCCATCAACACCCCTGCCGTCGTCTCTATCCCCGGCGGGGTGATTCACTGCCCGATAGTTTTCAAGAAAGTCGAAAAACCCATCGTATTCTTGGAAATTTCGCTTACACGTGTATATAAACCATCGGGACCGCCACCAAAGAAGTCTGCGAAGGTATCGAAAAAATAATACCGGAGATATTCATCTGGAAAGAAGGAGAGGAGAAATTGTCTGAGTCCAAATTTGCAAAATACATCTTCACCGATGTTAAACCTCCGGAAAAACTATTCCCTATTCCCAGGAGAATACTGGAGCAGAGAGAAAAAGGTAATTACGTCGAATCCACCTGGATGTTTGCCCTGGACGATAAAGTCGCCGAAGGAGCCTTTTATACGAATTGCGTCTGGCTGTGGGAAAAGAAAGGCACCGGCGACCTGGAAATGGAGATAGCCCACACCCATGACTTTGACGAGACCCTGGGATTCGTCGGAACGGTCAGGAATAATCCCAGGGAACTGGGGGGAGAAATCGAGTTCTGGCTGGAGGATGAGAAATTTCTCCTCACCAAAAGCTGCCTGATTTACGTCCCCCGCGGTATGAAGCACCTCCCGCTCTATATCAAGAGGATTGACAGTCCTATCTTCTGGTGGACCGCGGGGAATGGCACCACATATACCAGAACTGCCGGGAACGAATTCTGATAGGTTTGTTCCTCTACTAATAGTAAAGGGGGTGTTGGAGAAAATGGCCGGGACAAAATACGGTAAGCATATACTGAGAGAAGCTTTCAAAACACACCATCAGCTCGAGGGACTATCGGCCAATGGCGACGAGATGGATGCCGACTGTATTCTGACGCACCATGTGATCTACAAACCGGAACTCATGTTGAAGGAACCCCATTTTCATTCGGACTTTCATCAATTGCTGTGTTTCCTCGGAACCAACCCCATGAATGTCCGGGATTTCGGCGGGGCCGAGGTCGAGATTTGCCTGGGCAATGAGCAGGAAAAGCATATCATCAATTCCCCGGCTATTGTCTCCATCTCCAAGGGATTGCCACACGGCCCCCTTAACTTCAAGAAAATCCCCACCCCTATCATCTTCCTAGAAATTATGCTCACGCGCAAATACCACTCTGAAAAATTGAAAGAATAGACCCGGATGATAACAGATTAACCAAAAACAAATAGTTATAACAAGCCCATCTAATAAGGGACTGCCTCTCATTGTATCATTTATGTAAACCATTTTTACCTTCTTTACGCCTGTAACCGTTGACTCCCCCAACTCTGCCAAATCATTAACGAGATATTTATCTTATCCGTGTAGCCGTTTATGCCCTGTTTACCGCCCGGATGTTAGCCTTATACAAGAAAACAAAACAATCACCAGAAGGAGGCTAACATGTCAGTGAAAACCAAAATCCTTACCGTCAGCCGTGACCCGGAATTAACGAGTTTATTGCAGCAAGAGTTAAACGATGGTAAGTACGAAATAGTCAATACCCAGCGTTCCGGTATCTATCTTAAAGATATACTCAATACGGAGCAACCGGACTTCATTATTCTGGATATCGTCATGCCCACGCTTGACGGTATCGGGACATGCCTCCAGCTCCGGCAATGGACCCAGGCTCCCATCATGATGCTCAGCACCTGGGGTACCGGCGATGGCACGGTGAGGGGATTGAATCTGGGTTCCGAAAGCTATCTGACCGAACCTTTCGGGGTCGACATCCTGAAAAAGCGTATAAACGAGACACTGAAACGCAATATCGCCGCCGCAATCGACCCGCTTTCCAATATTCACACGAGTAAAAACTAAAGTTACAGATAATCAAATCAAGCTGTTTGCCAGCTTGATAACGTTCTAATAACAGGGCTTGGCCAATAAAACGCCAGGCCCTTTCTGATTTATTACACCCGCTTCACCTCTCGTAGTCCGTTAAATTTTATCGTAAAACATTTACGTATTGTTTACAGGTTTACTTCGGCTTTTTATGTTTTATTTCTCCAACAGGCTATAAGCTGAGAACGTGACAGGAGACCCGGAAATAATATTTCCGGTAGCTCCAATCACTTTGGTTAAAAGAAGGGTTTTTACCGATAATTGCGGTTATTGTTAAGAGCCCGACAATAGAAGGAAAAAACTGGAGGGAAAAATGATAATACTCTGGATTAGAAAGAAAAGGGCTGAAGGGCAAAATGGCCCTGAGAGGAAGGAAAAACAATCGTTCCATGAACATGATGATATCATGAAAAGATTTCGCCTTGCCCACCCGGATGTGGATATCCTTGCCTCTAAAGATATTATGACAGCCGATGGCAATTTACTGGCGCCGATACAAAAGGTGAAACTCGCCGTGCACCTGCAAAATTAGTAATTCAGCGTCTTTAAAGTGAAATCCTGATATAGAAACCGGATTAAAAAACTATAGAAAGCTCTTCCATAATCTTAATATGGAAGAGCTATTTTTGTGCCCGCCCTGCCTATCGGTTTCAATCTGCTTGCCACGCTGCAATTTATAATGATAAAATGGTGAACGGTAATGCTGGTCCGGGCCGCTAGCTCAACTGGTAGAGCAGATGACTCTTAATCATCAGGTTCAGGGTTCGAGTCCCTGGCGGCTCACCACTAGGTTCCATACATAGACCTTCGTCTAATACCAGTGTGTCCAGGCAGCAGGCATAAATATAGTGTAGTTGATAGCTATGTCGTCAGGTGTAAAATCAATCCTCTTGATGAATGACCTCAGAAAAACCTTCTGCTCTGTGAAGGTTCTCTTAACCGATAGGACCTTAAGATCTTTGGCGTACTCCAGAAAGAAAAACCGGGTAACCAGATGCCCAATCCTGTTGAGGAGTGGGGTTAGGTCAAACCAGGCAGCTGTGTCTATTGAACAAAACAATCAATTGTCTGTATAATGTGAAGCATGGAAATAAAAAATAGAGAGGTGAGATGGCGATGGCAATTAAGGAAGAGTTAACGGGGATTGTGGGGGTCAGGAACGTTTTTGACAATGCCGAAAGACTTAAGCCATATTCCAAGGATAACAGTTTGAGTCCACCAGGTATGCCCAGTTATGTAGCTAAGCCAAAAAATGCGGAACAGGTTCAAAAGGTCATCAAACTGGCTAATGAAAAGAAGTTGCCGGTCGTGCCCTGTAGCTCCGGTATTCACTTCCATGGGGATACCATTCCGGTTCAAGGTGGGATAGTGTTGGATTTGAGCGGAATGAACAGGATTTTAGCTATCGATGAACGAAACAGGATGGCCAGAATCGAGGCTGGCGTCACCTGGGAACAATTGCAGCCTGAATTGGAAAAGCATAATATGATGGCTTTAGCCCCATTGCTGCCCCACCACCTGAAGTCAGCCCTGACAAGTCATCTGGAGAGAGAGCCTGTGCTCATCCCCAAATTCGAGTATACCGATACCCTGATGACTGTGGAGGTGGTTCTGCCGGACGGGGAATTGTTCAAAACCGGCTCAGCGTGTGTCCCCGGGTTCCCGGGTAAAAGCTTTGCGGATGGCGTTAATCCTTCAGGTCCGGGCAACATCATGTGGGCCCGGCTGTTGCAGGGTGCCCAGGGAACCCTGGGAGTAGTAACCTGGGGGCAATTTAAAATTGAGTACCGGCCGAAGGTAAATAAAACATTCTTTATTCCGTTTAACAACGTCAAGGATGCCGTTGAGGTTGTTTACAAGGTCCAGAGACGTATGATAGGCGAGGAATGCCTGATATTGAATAACTTGAACCTGGCATCTATTCTGACGAAGCAATGGCCGGAAGATTTTAATCGCCTGAGAACAACACTGCCGCCGTGGATGTTAATCCTGGTGCTGGGTGGCGGCGTAAGGTTCCCCCAGGAGAAGATAGAGTATGAGGAAGATGCCTTGAGAGCCGTGGCCACCGAGTTATCTATTCCGGACCTGCCTACGTCAGTGCCCGGTGTCCCCGGCGTGGAAAAGGAGATAGTCGACATGCTTCGCAGCGCCTGGCCCAGGGAAAGGACTTACTGGAAGTTTGCCTACAAGGGTTCTTGCCAGGACCTTTTCTTCCACACGGTCCTTAATAAAGCGCTGACATTCACCGAGGCTATTGGTGAGGTAGCCGCTAAACACGATTATCCTTTACGCGACATGGGTTTCTATGTTCAGCCGGTAGTCTACGGCGGTGCTTGCCATTTCGAATGCAACTTCTATTATAATCCTGACAGTGCCGAAGAGGTGAGCAAAATTAAGAATTTATATGCTGATGCTGCTGAAGTGACGTTGAACATGGGTGGGTTCTTTTCACGCCCTTACGGAGTAGTAGCCGATATGGTCTACGATAGGACGGCCAGCTATACTGCGGAATTGAAGAAGGTCAAGAAGTTAATGGACCCCAATAATGTTATGTCCCCGGGTAGGCTATGCCTCTAAAATTAATACAATTCAAGGAGGAAAAATGATTTCGGTTGAAGAGTATAGACGCCAGGCAAAGATGTGCATGAGGTGCACATTTTGTAAGTTTATCGACCTTAACTGGGTAACCAGTCTGCGGTTTTCCCGGCAATGCCCCATAGATGCCAGATATGCGTTTAATCTTTACTCTCCCCACGGCCTGCTCCATTCCGCCCTGGCCGAACTGGATGGGGAGCTGGAATTCGGGCCCAGGCTCGTTGATGCGTTGTATAAATGCACCAGTTGCGGCGCCTGCGATGCCCGGTGCAAACGGAATCTGGATATCGAGGTGCTCCAGGTTATCGAAAATCTCAAGGCCAGATGTGTCGCGCAGGGCAAGGGCCCGATGCCCGAGCATAAGGCTATGGCGGACAATATACGTAAAACCAGGAATGAATACGGTAAGCCCCATGAAGACCGCTTCAAGTGGCTGACCAAAGAAATCAAGCCGGCGCAGAAGGCAGACATTGTTTATTTTGTTGGCTGTAACTCAGCGTACCGGCAGCCGGAGTTGGCCCGGGCTACCGCCAGGATTCTCAGCCTGACCGGGACTCAATTCATGCTCCTGGCAGATGAATGGTGCAGTGGTAATTATGTGCTTGCCACCGGCCAGGTGGAACTGGCCCGGGAGTTAGCCGAGCACAATGTAAAAGCTATCCAGGAATCGGGAGCTAAAACTGTAATCACCAGTAGCGCTGAGTGCTACAAGAGCCTCAAGGTAGATTTCCCCAAGCTCCTGGGAAAGTCGACGGGGGATATGCCCTACACCACCCTTCACATCACGGAGTATATCGACAAGTTGATGAAGGATGGCAAGCTGGCGTTCAAGAAGAGCGTCCCCATGAAGGTAACCTACCATGACCCGTGTAACCTGGGTAGGCTCAGCGAGCCCTGGCAGGAATGGGTCCCTAACTATGTGCGTGTAATCCCCATAGGTAAGGTCTGGAGAAGGGGAGACAGGGGGATTTATAATCCGCCGAGGGATATCCTTAAAGGCATCCCCGGCATTGAACTCGTGGAAATG
>Ga0187886_1004038_pt1 | contig 10729 bp, 4 predicted proteins | sample June2016WEW_20_1_FD_133001 | JGI IMG/M metagenome (GOLD analysis project Ga0187886, IMG submission 133001) | Peatland microbial communities from SPRUCE experiment site at the Marcell Experimental Forest, Minnesota, USA - June2016WEW_20_150 | ecosystem: Environmental > Terrestrial > Soil >...
CACTTGGTTCCCATGCCCTTCAGGACACTCGGCAACGAGGATTATTACGCCTCCGCGTTTAACTGCGTCCAACGCGTTGTCCAGCGCTTTGTAAGCTTGGTACAGATTCATGTCCGCTGGATGACCGCCTGCACTTACGACTAAGATGTCTGCTCGGCGGTCCACTGTTATGCGGTACATTTCGTCGACGAGTTTTACAGCTTCCATAAACGCCTGCTCCAAATCGCCTGCGAAGGCTTTTACGATTTCGCCTTTCTTGTTTTCTACAACGTTTACGATGAAGTCAACTTTGGCTAATCTTGCCGCTTCAGTCATGTCCCGATGCACTGGGTTATCCTCTAAAATTCCTGTTCGGGCGTTGGCGTGCAATAGCATGGCGTGATTGTGCTTGATGGTTTCTTCGCCGCTGACAGCGGGCAAAACGCTTTTTCTTCCACCGCCATAACCCGCATAATAATGGAAGCCAACATCGCCCAAAAGCACTTTCACGTCTGCCTCAGCGAACACGCGGTTAACGTACACTTTGTTGCCATGCGTCTTAGTAGCGCCCACATACACCAAATCCGTGGCTCGATAGTCATGGCTGATTGTCTTCACTCGTTTAAGCGCTTCCGCACCAAGCAGTGCCGTGGCTTCTTCAGGCTTAACTGCCCGATGCGTTCCGCAACCGAAAACAACCGTTACATTCTCGTCCTTTACGCCAGCAGCGTTCAATTCGGCTAGGACTGGCAAAAGCATCACTTCGCTTGGCGCTTTGCGGGTAGCATCATCGACAACTATTGCCACTTTGCTTTCTGGCTTGGCAATTTCGCTTAAACGCTTTGAACCGATGGGTTCTTTTAAGGCTTGCTCAACCTCAGCCTTAGCATCCACTGCGCCTTGGCGCTCTTTGGGCTCGATTGTGCCGAGGAGGTTTCGGGCTGGAACTCGAACGCACACATCGGTTTTTCCGTAGGGAAGCCAAACATCAACCATGCCAAGTCACGTTAATTAAAATGACACGGTACAGGAAGCTATTAAGCCTTATCAAAACAGACACAAAAAGTATAAGACACTAATCCGCAGTTAAGTTCTCTTGGGCTTTAATCTTAGAAATCAGACTTGATTGTAACCAGTATTGGCATCTGTGATTTTTTTAAAAATATATTAATACAGCCGACAGAAGAACAGCACCAATAGTGCCAAGGAGTGCATAAAAAGGTGCTCCGTACATAGAATTTATGTTAAAGCTGATACTTTGCTTATAAAAATCGTTTAATCCCCAATAGCTATCATAAATCAAAATCGCCCCGGCATCTCTTGGAAAAACTAAGCCATGTTTTCTAAAAAAAAGACAAAGAAGGATTGGTGACATCTTGGAGCATTAGGGTTTGCTGAGGCTCTGGACCATTTTTAAGGAGAAAGAAAAATGCATAGCTTGCTAAAGGCTATTGCTTTTCGTTAATTTTACCAGAGCCTTCTCAGTCCCTATCTCTTCTCCATTGCTTTTTTTTAAGACTAAAAAAGGGGAAAATGGATTTTTGGGGATTGACTTTTTTATGGTCGCTTTCTAAGCAATCCGAGCACTACTAAGACAAGCACTATGATGATTAAGACGAATAGGCCTGCGATTGCGGGAACAAAATATTGCTCAGCCATTGAGGTTGGAGTAGCTGTGGGTGCTGCCGTTGCCGTAGGTTCTTTCATTACGTTAAACGTTGTTTCTGAATATGAGCCCCAGTAGCCATTGTTGCCATGGAAAGTAGCAATTACAGTGAAGTCGCCTGGAATATCAGGAGTCCACGTTAAGCTGTACATGCCGGTAGCGTCAGTTGTTGCAGTTCCTATGTTTCGATAGTTGCCGTTAGAGTCCAAAACATCGATTGAAACCTGAACACCGGTAAAGTTGGAGGGCATTGGCTTCTGCATGTAAACGTATTCCATCCATTGGCTTTCGCTTGCGTCAGAGGCAACTGGAACACCATTTGGAAAGTTTGCTGCTTGCTGGTTCTGCTTTGTGCCTGCAGAAACATCCATCACAGTACCGCTGATAACAACGTTTTGTCCAAATGAAAGACCTGCTTTTGGTGCATTTACTGTGGTAGCACTTGGTCCTTGGCCGAAAGCATAGATTTGGTTGTCATACATGTTTTGGTTAACATATTCGCCGTCTGCAACGGAACCTTCTGGGTATCCTGGGCCTCCGTCATTCGGACCTTGGAATAGTACGCTCCAGATCTGTTGGCCTGTTGTGGCGTTAAGAACCCAGATGCTTTCGCCCTTGTAGTATGGTGATTGCGCGCCGTTGCCGTGTTGTTGGCTGTAAACATAGACTTTTCCGTCTGCAATTGCAGATATCATTGTGGGTAGAAGACCCCAAGGAGAGTTGATTCCGTTGTCGGTGCTGTTGCCTTCGCCGCCATTACCGAATTGCCATAACAGGTTTCCTGTAGCCGTGCTGTAGCACCAGATTTCTCCGCCGTAACCTTGGACGTAGATGTTTCCGTAAGCGTTAACAGCGCATTGCCCGATGCCGAGTCCGCTGCCGAAGTATTGGTACCCGCTCTGAAACACTGTGGTTGTTGGACCCCACAGCAAGTTGCCATTGTCCAAGCTGTAGCCGAGCCATTGGAAAGTTTCTCCAATCTGCATTGTGAAAACGCGGGTTGTATGATCTACGGGTCCGATTCTCTGTGCGAAGCTTCCAAGGTTGGGGTTTCCGTTCATCAAGTTTGGCGCCGTGTAGTTATTAGCCCATAGTATCTGTCCCACTGTGCCGCGGCTTGCGTTGAGGTTAATTGCCCACATTGTGAACGGGTTTGGAGTGTACTGAGGTCCAACGGAGACGGTTAATCCGCTGCTTGTTCCCATCATGATATCGCCGGGGAAGACTGCCAGGATTGTTGGTCCGCCCGGGGAAACTCCTGTTGCGGCGGTCGAATTGATGACAAGCCCATTTAAGTTGCCGTTTATGGTCACATTCCAGCTGTATGGATTGTAGTAATATGTTGAAGTAGATGTAGTGGCAACGCTTCCGTCGATTGATCTGCCTTCAGGTCTGTATGGGCCTGATGGCGCTGCAAGGTTGTTAATTACTGCAGATGAGTTCCATAATGCTAGCCATCCGGATTGAGTGGCAGTACTGTAGTCAAGGACATATCTTAGCAGTTCGCCGCTTGGGCCATAGGCGGGCATTACAGTCTGTTCTTGTAGCAGTGTGCCGCCTGGGCCGTACTTGTTCCAGGATTGGGGAACATTTGTAATGTTGAATATCCAGTTTCCAGTGAAGCCGTCATAAGCTATCCATGTTACATTTGACATCGTAACGCCAGCTGGGTTTTCGCTGTCTGGGGGAGCAATTGTGGCTGCTGGGGTCAAGGTCCAAGCTTGCCAGAGGTATCCGCTTGGGATGACGCCGGACTGGTTAGGGTCGACTTGGTTGTTTAGTTGTCCCCATGTTGGGTTAAACGCGGGGTTTGTTTGTGTCCAGATGGTTTGTCCAGTGCGCAGGTCTACGCAGACATAAGCTCCTCCATAGACTACTCCGTTTACTGTGGTTGTGGTGCCTCCACCGCCGAAGGGCATTTTGTAGTAGAGGTATCCGTTCATGATTATTGAGTTGTAGAATCGGGGCTGGTATGAGCTTCCGGAATAGTATGTTGCTCCGGGAACGGCTGTGTTGCTTCCTCCGACTACGCCTCCGAACTCCATCGGCTTTGTCCATAATATGTGTGCGCTGTTAGGTGCTGAGCCATCGGGCTGGAAAATATTGTAGCCGGTTCCGGTTTGAGCTGCTGAGCCGAATTGGTAAGAGGAAGGACCGAGCCAATTTGATGCGATAATGTACCAGTTTGTGTTCTGGCCTTCTATAGGACGAGTCCAGTATTGTGTTGGAAGTGGATAGTTGATGGTTTGCAATGGTTGTTGTTGTACTGTGAATGTTTCACTTGTTTGATCAGGCAAGTAAACGTCTCCGGCATAGGCGTTGATTGAATTGTTAGTTGCTGCTGAAAGTGGAACAGTAGAAGTTACCTGGGATAGCGTTGGGTATGTCATTCCTTGGAAGACGAATGTTGCCGTGTAATTGCCTACCTGCGAAGGTACGTACGTAGTGAATTGTTCTCCTCCAGTGTTATCGACAACGGTCCAGGTTTGTGTGGTGTTTGTCCCGTCGGGCGCCGTGATGGTCAGTACGTAGTTTTCTTTTCTGATGTTGTTAGTGATTGCTGAGTTAGCTAGGGGTTGAGCAGTCCATATTAGAATGTTCAATGTTTGGCCTACTCCTATTGGGTTGGGAGCAAGTGCAATATATGCGTGGTCAGCGATTTGCCATGGTGGTGAATGTGCTTTAGTTGTTGGTACTATTGACGTTGAAGCTGCTATCGATAGTATGAATAATGTAGCAATCGTTATAGCTGCTATTTTGTTTTTTAGGTTTTGCATTTTTTTTTCTTTCCTTTTTTTTATGCCACAGATGTCGTTCAAAACTACTTATAAAGGGTCACAGTAAGTCATCCGACTACCAACTAACCGACAAGAAACAGAAAATTTTAAGAAAGTCAGCTGTGGAAGGTAAATATTTCTTAACGATCAAAATGTTGAAATGTACTGACGAAGACCAGGCCAAGCGGAATAAACTGGTCCCATAACGGCTTCAATTCTTTTAATATAGGGTATTTTTACGATTCCCTTATCAATTGCATTAATATCCTTACAATCTAAAATTGACTGTGAAGAAAGAGGGTTTGCTGAGGCTCTGGAACCTTCTTTAAGGAGAAAGAAAAATGCATAGCTTGCTAAAGGCTATTGCTTTTTGTGAATTTTACCAGAGCCTTCTCAGCCCTTATCCCTTCTCCATTGCTTTCTAGAGACTAAAAAAGGGGGAAATGTTGTTTTTGTTTGGCATTTTTATGGTCGCTTCCTAAGCATCAACAAAGCCAGTACAACGGCTACCACGATGATTAAGACGAAGAGTCCAGCGATTGCGGGAACAAAGTACATGTCAGCAGCAGATTGTATAGGAGCTGCGGTTGGCGCTGGTGTTGCCGGTGCGCTAGTTGCGGTGAGAGATGTTTCAGCGGAAGAGCCAAAGTAAGCATTTGAACCTGCAAATGTTGCGAAGACCGTGAAATCACCTGGAATATCCGGCATCCACGTTAAAGAAAACATGCCGCTTGCATCGCTTGTAGCCGTGCCGATTTGCCTATAGTTGCCATTAGAGTCGCGTACATCGATTGAGACTGGGACTCCGATTACATTGCTTGGCATTACTTGATCTTCGTAGACAGCTGCCATGAACGCGCTCATGTTTGCGTCAGAAACAACGGGAACACCGTTGGGGAAATTTGCCGCTGGCTGGTTTTGTTGTGTACCGGCTGAAATGTCTATGACTGTACCTCTTATCGTTATGGGTGTACCTACAGATGTTGCAGTATTAGGCGCCGTAACAGTTAATTGGCTAGGTCCTTTTCCAACAACGTATATTTGACCGTCATAACAGTTGTACATTACTCCATAGCCATCAGCGACAGGGAAAGATTGCATCGAGTTTCCAAGTCCACAACCGGACCAATCAGGCAGCGTCCAAATTTCTTCTCCAGTGGTAGCGTTGAGAGCACGCGTCAATTCTCCACTATACAGCGGGTTTGTTGGCGAATGTTCACCAGCAAAAGTGTAGACTACTCCAGCAGCAAAAACAGCAATGTGGAGTGGCTGCAAACCCCAAGGTCCATTTTCAGCCATGTTTGTGGAGTTTCCTACGCCGCCGTTACCGTACGTCCATAGTAGGGTTCCGTTCAGCATTGAATAGCAAAAGACTACTCCGCCTAAACCTGACACGTAAAGGTTCCCGTTGTATGGCACACCTTCTCTAGAGCTGTAGTATTGGAATCCAGGTTGATCACCAAGTGGACCCCAAAGTTTTTCTCCAGTGGTAAGGCTATAGCCTAAACGTTGGCCGGTCTCAGCGATTGTCATAGCAAATGTGAGAGTAGTTGGATCTATCGGCTGTGTAGCGAACATTTGTGTTTGATTGTATGGAGGCGCTGGGTAATTCTTAATCCACGTAAGGTTACCTTCTGTTGCTGGTTTGTCACTTAACGCCCACACTGTCCATGGGTTCGTGTTCGGATTAGGCTGCGAGGTAGTTGCAAGGCTGCTGCTTGCGCCCAGTATTACGTTACCAGGAACAACTCCGATGATAGTTGGTGAATAGCCAAACGTTCCGTTCAAATTTGCAGTTATTGTTACGTTCCAACTGTAAGCAACGCTTGAGTTAGCAGCATAAGTATGTATAGGACCTGGCCATGTATCTGAGTTACTGCTGATTAATCTAGTAGTGTTCCATAAAGCTAACCAGCCTTTTTGTGATGTTTGATTGTAGCTGAATACGTATTTGCCTATGGAGCCAGTATTGTATCTCACTTGGGTGCCTGTTGGAACATCCGTTAGGTTAAATTCCGATTTCCCGTCGAATGCATTATAGCCATACCATGTTGAGCCAGAAACTTGCCATAATAAGGCTCCTCCAGGTCCATAGCCGTTCGGTGTTTGAAAATTGTCGAGTTGCGCGAAGGTTGGATAAATATCATTATTGGTCCAAACTGTTTGTCCAGTCAGCAAATCTACTGCAACTTCTCCTCCACCACTACCAGAATACCCCAAGGGTTTTTGGTAATAGAGGACTCCGTCGATAATCATTGGGTTCACGAACCGAATGTTGTATGCCATTCCTGAGTAGAATGATTGAGTAACATCAGGTTCTTGTTGGGGTTGTTGTATTGAATTGCCAGTTGAACCGCCGAACTCGATAGGTTTGGTCCACATTATGTGCGGAGTTAGAGGCGCAGCGCCGTTATATTGTATGTAACTTTGAGGTAATGACATCAAACCCGAAGATTGTGCATTTCCACCTAGCCAGTTTGATTCGATAGCCAAATTGTTTTCACTATTTTGGTTCTGATTTAGTGGTCGAGCCCAGTATTCAGTGGGAAGCGGATTTTGGGAAAGCTGCGCTACTGGCGCTTGCTGTACGGTCCATAAGTATGATGCGTTAGCAGGTGTATAATAGTCACCTTGATATGCGCCGCCATAATTGTACACTTGTCCTGGAAAGAGGAACGTTATATTGTAGGTGCCTACTTGGAGAGGTGTGTAAGCAAAGAATTGTGATGACGTTGAGTCAGAGACATAGGGGAAATCGAATGTTTGTAATGTGCCGTCGGGTGCTGTAACGATAAAGCGGTAGTTTGTAAATCTGACCTGATTTGTTATTGACACTCCATTTATTACGTAGTTGAGCCAACCATAAATGAGCCCTGGCTGACCAACACCGACCGGAGTGGGTGTTGCAAAGCAATAAGCTTTCGGGGTTATTATCCATGGAGGCGAGTGTGCACTAGCAGTTGGTAAAGGCGTAATTAAAGTTCCACTCATTGAGATTGTTAGAAGCAAAGCAATCATAATAGCCATATATTTACTTTTTAGGTTTTGCATTTTTATTCTTTCCTTTTTTTTATGCAACAGACGTCGTTCAAAACTACTTATAAAGGGTCACAGTAAGTCAGCCGACTACCAACTAACCGACAAGAAACAGAAAATTTTAAGAAAGCTAGCTGTGGAAGGTAAATATTTCTTAACGATCAAAATGTTGAAATGTACTGACGAGGACAAGGCCAAGCGGGATAAACTTGTCTCATAGCTGCTTCTAGTCTTTTAATATTGGATATTTTTACGATTTCATCATTAATTGCAATAATATCCTTACAATCCTTCACTAAAGCCGTAACTAACAAGTCGTAGTTCCCACTTATTTTGACAAGATAGGCTACGCCCGGGATTAAGGATAACTTATCCACCACCTCTTTTGTTTCGCTTTGGTTTGCGAGTGCTATGTTAATGTCTAGAATAGTTTGATAGCCCAATTCTAAAGGGTTGATTTGAATTGAAACTTTGATGAAATTGTTTTCCCTGAGTTTTTCGTATCTCCTGGCTACAGTGTCAGTTGAAGCGCCTATTTCTTGAGCAATTTTACTGAAAGGTAAGCGACCCTTTTTGGTTAGTTTTTCGACTATTTGCATATCGATTTCATCAATCTTTACTGAACTTTTTTGAGCATCTACACCTGCCTGAGAACGTTTTCCATCGGCTTTCTCAGTTTTATGTTCGAAGGTACCTACCAAAATGTTTTCAGGTATGTTTCTTACGTCTGTCCAAATACACGTTTTGATTTCATTTATTATGCTTTGTTTGCTTATGAGTTCTTTGACACGTTCTAAATCTCTTAGACTTTTTAGATGAGAAATTGCAGCAAGATTATACGTTGCATTGTAGTAGCGAAAGCTGTCGACATCGGGAATTTTCTTCAAGCGCACAAAAACATCAGTAACGTATTGTGATTCTACGCTGAGCATTATCATTGCTACTCCACTGTAGCCAAACTTTGGATAATTAAATTGAATCGTGGCGCCAACTATTATGCCGGCCTTCGTCATATCTTTGTAATGTTTCCAGATGATGTCTTTTGATGTATGGCATTCTTCAGCTATAGTGGTAAAGCTTTTCCGCCCATTTTTGAGAAGTTCTTTGAGAATCTTTACGTCTATTTCCTCAAGGTCTTTCATAGCTACCAATTCTGGCTTTTGTAGTACATAAAGTAAACTCGGTAGCTTTCATTTATTTTTATGTTTCGCATAAAACGCTGCTTTTTGGAAATTTATCGGAGGAGCTTTGGCTCTCCACCCATGTTTTCGTATGTTTTCGCCTAAAAATGTTTTATCTTACGAATATTTTTGATTATAGCCTGATTTTTAAAAAACTTAAAAAGTTCGAAACAACTTATACTCAATTAAGAGAGAGAAACTTGCTGTCACAAGAGGAAGCAGTTCAAGCGCTAGTTAATTTGGGACTTACAGTTTTGCAAGCAAAAGTCTACATAGCCCTCGCTAAATTAGGCACCTTAACAGGAAGAGCAACGGCTAAGGCGGCAAAGGTAGCTTCACAGGACGTTTATCGCGTACTCACCGAACTCCAAGAAAAAGGCCTTGTTGAAAAAATAATATCTAAACCAAGCAAATATAGACCCATACCGCTGGAAGAAGGCCTCTCAATGCTACTTCAGCGAAGAAATAAACAAACAGCAGAACTTAAGAAAGCAGTATTTGAAATATTCAAGAGCTTTCAAAGTATCGATAAACGTGAAGACAAAAACGAAACAGGTGATTTCGTTTTGATTCCTGAAAAAGAGACGCTTATCCGCGAAAGAGTCAGAGCAATGGATAACGCGAAAGAAAAAATTCTCATTATGATTCCACTAAAGAAGCTTGAATCAGTACTCACAAATACTTTTGAATCATTTAGCAAAGCAATTGAGAGAAAAGTCAGCCTCCAAATTATCACTGAGAAGACTGAAAATGAAATCGAGCTAAAGAAACTATCAGAGGGTTTAGACAAATCTGCTTGTTTTGAAGTAAGGACTGTTCCGCCCCCTCTTCCAGCTAATTTTGGGATTTACGATAGAAAAGAAATAAGGCTAAGCACATCGTCGAAATCAGGATACGCGGGAGCTCCTGACATATGGTCAAACAATTCCGACATTATTGAACTTGCGCAGGATTATTTCAAAATAAAATGGATGACAGCGACTCCCACCAAGACCCAAAAGAAGCCCGAAAAGGGAAAGAAAAGAATTTAGCGCAAAGAGAAGTGGTGTATATTTAGCTCTTGTTTTTTCTTCTTTCTGTTTTTGTACAAGTTTCTTTTCGCTTGCTTAAATCAACCAGGAATAATGCTTTGTGATAAATTTTGGAACCTAAGTGCTTCCGCCTATTTGGAGCATATTTGGATCATCTAGTAGACCGGGGGGTAGGCTGTGCGCACATACAAGAGGTGCACTCTAGACAAGCTCATCGCCATAGAATTGGACACCCTACGCGATTTGAAGAAGATGCTCAGCAACCTTGAGCTTTCAACAGGCCAGAAAAACCACCTAGCCAACGCTTTAGCATTAACGCTTTAATTTTGCAGTTCAATGTTAAAAATTTAGTCATGGATGAACTTGAAGCAGTCATATCTTTGGCTAGCACTTGAGAAATCAATCCAAAGAAAGTTATGATTTTAAGCTGCCTTAGGCTTCGCTTTATCCACAGCGCTGCTTAAACTCGTCATTTCTGCATTCGCTCTACGAATCAAATCAGCAATCGTATCTTTATTCGGCACTGCAGCGCCAACAGCTAATGCAACAGCTTTTTGGTGTGCAGTCTGCAATAACTGCGCAATCGTTTCTTTGGTTGGGTAAGCAATGCCAAGTGCTAAGGCAAAGGCTTCCGAGTTGCTTTGCTCAATGCTCTTCTTTGTCGCTTCAATGTCAACTTTAAGCTGGGCGCCAACAATCATTAAGCCGTTATCCAAAACAGCCCGCATCGACAAGCCTAGCTCAACCGCTTTAATTCCCAGCTTTGAGAGGACACCAGCAAGACGCTCGTTGATAACTTCACCCTTACGAACAACAAGCGTATCTTTGCTAACCCAAACGCTGCCAGACTCAATCCTTGTGGGCAAGCCAACAGCATTTAATTGGCTAATGATTGGACCTGGGGCTTGACCCGTGTTACCTGCTGGAACAACCACATCGATGGCGGCAATATCGCCTGATTTGGCGGTTGTTTTAACTTTGCCGCGTTCCAGCAACAGCGCCAGTTTAAACGGGTTTAAATCTGTAAACAAGTAAACGTTTGACCCGTCCAAGTATTCC
>Ga0187886_1004039_pt1 | contig 10728 bp, 6 predicted proteins | sample June2016WEW_20_1_FD_133001 | JGI IMG/M metagenome (GOLD analysis project Ga0187886, IMG submission 133001) | Peatland microbial communities from SPRUCE experiment site at the Marcell Experimental Forest, Minnesota, USA - June2016WEW_20_150 | ecosystem: Environmental > Terrestrial > Soil >...
CAGGGCCAGGTCGTCGAATGGCAGTATCAGCAGACTCAGGTTGCTGTTCTTTCGCGTCAGACAGACTTTAATCGAACTGATTATGCCTTGAAACAGGCTTATGCCGATTTGCTGGCTTCAATGAGCCTGTCGCCTTTGGCAGAAATCAAACTCAATATAGAACAGCCGTTAAAAGAACCTAATGAACCTTTGGAAGACCTCGTTTACAAAGCGATGATTGAAAATCCGCAGCTTCAAATCGCCGACAGGAACGTCGCTATCGAAGAGGAAAAAGTCAAAGTTGCTCTGGCCGCTTTTCTGCCGAGGCTGACAATATTCGCTAACCACTCGACAACTTCGAATTCGTTTGATGTCCCTGAAACCTTATGGTCTTACGGTTTTGCCGGAACTATGACGATCTTTAACGGATTTGCGAATATAAATGAATATAATGCGGCAAAGGAACGAAGAAAAGTTTCATTCATCGAAAGAGAGCAGCAAACGCTGGTCGTGATGCTCCAGGTTTTAAAGGCTCATCTTAACCTCGAAAACGCCAAAGACGAGCAGCTCTTTGCCGGCAGGTCGTTTGATGTTATTTCAAAACATTCCGATGAAATATATGAAAAATGGAAACAGGGCCAGGTCCAAAGCTCCGAAATGCTCAATATGATGGCTGAAAAAGGCAACGCGCAAATGGAATTTATGAACAGCAACTTCCGTTTGCAGGTCTGCATCGCGACGCTTCAAAATGTGATGGGAATTACTGATATACAATCAATTGACGAGAAAAAAAATGAATCCCGCACCTTCAGGCATTCAAATAATAATTCCAAAGGGTTGGGAAAGTAATCTGTTGGAGATGCAATAATATGAAATATATATCAAAAGAATGTAAAGAAGGTGCGGGATGAATCTGAAAAACATTAAAAACGGGAAAACCAGTCTTCTGGTCGTTGTCGTGACAGCGGCAGTAATAGTCGGCATATTTACGACGATTTATATTGTTCGAAGCTTCAGCCGGGTTTCCACCGACGATGCCTATATAACGGGCAGAACCCATACTATCGCAGCCAGGATTATGGGCACGGTCAGCGATGTAAATATAAATGATAATCAGAGTGTTAAGCAGGGCGATGTGCTTGTGAAAATTGATCCTGCCGACTATGAGCTTAAATTGCATCAGGCACAGGCGGAGCTGGACGCACAAAATGCACGGATGCTCGATGCCGAAGCGGGCGTTAAAGCTGCCGAGGCCAATCTTGAACTTCAGCAGGCTTCGCTGAATCAGGCATCTCTCGACAAAAACAGGGCCGAATCACTTTATCAGAAAAGCGCGATACCCAAAGAGCAATATGAAAAAATATTCACCGCTTTCGATATTGCTTCCGCGCAGGTAAAAAACGCAAACCAGCAACTCGAAAAAGCAAAATCGCAAAAAAATCTTGAGGATGCTCTCATAAAACAGAAACAGGCGTCATTGGAAATCGCCCAGCGCGACCTCTCCTACACAAAAATATATGCACCGTCCAGCGGTTATGTAACCCTGAAATCCGTCGAAGTGGGCAATCAGATACAGCCCAGCCAGCCGCTTATGGCGATTGTAGCTCTCGATGATATATGGATAGTCGCCAATTACAAAGAGACGCAGTTGGAGAAAGTCAAGCCCGGCCAGCGCGTAAAAATTAAAATCGATACTTTTCCCGGCCGAATTTTCACCGGCAAAGTTGACAGCGTTATGGCTGGAACCGGCGCAGTCTTTTCGCTTTTCCCGCCTGAAAATGCCCTCGGCAATTATGTAAAAGTCGTTCAGCGAGTCCCGGTAAAAATTGTTTTCGATAAGGATCCCAACAACGCCGACGTGATGCGGATTGGTATGTCCTGTGTCCCAACCATCATTACCAAAGATTAAATAAATGGGCAAGGTAAACAAGTGGATTGTCGCTTTATCAGTTGTGCTTCCGACCCTTTTGGAGGTCATAGATACTTCTGTTGTTAATGTTTCGCTAAATCACATCCGCGGGAGTTTATCGGCAGGCGTCGATGAAGCGACCTGGACAATCACAGCATATCTCGTGTCCAACGCAATAATAATTCCATTGACCGGCTGGCTCTGCAGTATCTTCGGCCGCAAGCGTTACCTGATGTTTTCCGTCGTGCTTTTTACCGCCAGCTCATTTATGTGCGGCAGCGCGACAAGCCTGGCGATGCTCGTCTTTTTCAGAATCGTCCAGGGCATAGGCGGCGGCGCATTGCAGCCTCTGTCCCAGGCGATTCTTTTCGAGGCCTTTCCTCCCGCTGAGTATGGTATGGCAATGGCTATGTTCGGAGTCGGCATTATGTTCGGTCCTATTGTCGGGCCGGTGATGGGCGGATGGATTACAGATAACTGGTCCTGGCCCTGGGTTTTCTATGTCAATATTCCCATCGGCATTATTTCCATCATTATGATTGCTATTTTCATACACGACCCGCATTATGTGAAAAAAATCCGTGAAAAAATAGATTATTGGGGTCTTGGTCTTATCGTCGTCGGAATCGGATGCCTCCAAATTGTTCTCGACAAAGGTCAGCGCGAAGACTGGTTTTCCTCTGCCTTTATTACGAGACTGGCCATAATAGCGACAGTTTCTCTTATTCTGTTTGTTATTATTGAACTTAGAATTCGTGAGCCGATTTTAAATTTAAGGGAATTTAAAAATATACCCTATGCTTCCGCGAATATCATTCAGTTTTTTGTTTTTTTTGTGCTCTTCGGAAGTATCATTCTGCTTCCCATTTTTCTCCAGAATCTTATGGGATATGACGCTTATCTTGCCGGCCTTGCTCTTGCCCCCGGCGGAATTGCGACTCTTATTATGATGCCCATAGTCGGAAAACTCACAACTAAAATTAATCCCAAGTTCATTTTGTTTGCAGGCCTGCTCCTCATAGGCTATTCGATGATTATGATGATACGATTTAACCTTTCCATCGATTTCCAAATGGCCGCTATGCCCAGAATTGTTATGGGATTCGGTATGGCGATGGTTTTTGTCCCGCTGATGAGTATGGCTTTTGCCACTATCCCCAATGAAGAAATGGGCAATGCCACCAGTATCTTCGCTTTGCTGCGAAATATTGCCGGCAGTTTCGGTATAGCGATTATGACTACGATTCTGGCGCAAAGAGTGCAATTTCATAATTACCGCCTTGTCGAGCATCTTAATCTCTATGACCCCCGTTATCAAATGGCTCTGCATAATGCGACAGCTCTTGTGCAGGCAAAGACCGGAGTCGCAAACGAGATGGCCGCCAACGGCTTGATTTATCAAAGGTTGATGCAGGAGTCAAACTTGTTTTCTTTCACGGATGCTTATTATATCTCGGCTGTAATAATATTTGCCATTCTGCCGCTCATATTTTTGCTCAAACGCCCGATACATTCAGACTCTCCCGTAATGGCACATTAATCAGATTTTAGTTGACGTTAGAGTCAATTAAAGGTATTAAATAAGCCATTAAAGGAAATAGGGGTAACTTATTTTTTACGGAGGTTGCAATGATAAAGTTGGCGATGATAGGTGCAGGCGGATACGCTTTTAATTTAATGAAATGGATGTGGGAGATTCCCGATAAGTACCAAATCGTAGCCGCTAAGAGCAGACCCACCAGCACATCGCCCGGCAGGACTGCCTGTCAGGAAAAGGGCATTCCGGTTTATGATACCGAAGATCAGCTCATCGAAAAAGTCAAAGGCAAAGCTGATGTAATATATATTCCAACGCCGATTAATACGCATTTCAACCTGACCAAGAAGTGCATCGCCGCAGGCTTCGATGTTTTTCTCGAAAAGCCTCCTGTAGCCATCATACAGGAGCTTGACGAGTTGATAAAATTCACCTCGCAGCACGGCAAAAAAGTGCCCGTCGCGTTTCAATACCTTCATTCGACAATCGTTCAGGAATTGAAAAAACGAATCGTCGAAGGCCGATACGGCAAAGTTAAACGCGTAAAAGGTATGGCCGGCTGGCCAAGGTTCGATTCGTATTACAGCCGAAGCAACTGGGCAGGCAAACTCCGCCTCAATGGCGATTGGATTCTCGATGGAACGATTAATAATCCTCTCGCTCATATGCTCGCAGACCAGCTTTATCTCGCATCCGACAAGGCAGGCCAAATGGTTGAGCCTGTAAGTATCGAAGCCGAATTGTATCACGCTCATAATATTGAAAGCGAAGATACGAGCAGCGTAAGAATTATTACAGATAAAGGCATCGAAGTTCTGTTTAATACCACCGTTTGCTCCGATGCGAAACTCGATACGTCAGTTATTATCGAATGCGAAAAAGCCAAAATTGAATATACCGCGTTCTGCAAAGCGACAATAACTCTTTCAACCGGCGAAGTTGAAAAAATTGACGACCCCGTCGAAAAACGCGTCCATATGCTCAAAAATCTTGCCGACAACTATGAAAACAAAAAGCCTTTTATCGTTAATCTGCAGACCTGCCGTCCGTTTGTGCTCGTTGTAAACGGCGCATTTGAATCCTGCGGCGGAAATCCTCCTGCGATTGACAAAAAATACATTACCCTTTCCAAACAGCCCGAGCCGCCGGCAGGCGATACGGTCAAGACGGTAATCAACGGCATTGATAAGATTTTGAAGGAAGCTCACGAAAAAGGCAAACTGTTCTCCGAAGTCGGCGCACCCTGGGCCAAAAAGCCGAAAAAATTCGATTTAAAAGGCTACAAAAAATTCCCAACCGTTGCAAAGTTTGATTGAAAATATTTTTCATCCGAAAGCCCCCAACTGGGAGTTTACCCTCGAGAAATCGGGGGTTGGGGGTCACCGTTCTATTCGATCTCGCTATTATTTGGGAGCGAAGAGAAACCAGTTTTGCGCCAGGGCCGCGAAGTCACGGAAGTTTACAGTGCCGTTCCTATTCGTATCTGCCCCGCCGCACCACAACTGCCCGATGCAGTTCGTGGCCAGCCAGTTCTGTGCCAGTATCTTCATATCCCTGAAATCCACGGTGCAATCGTTGTTGAAATCGCCGGACAATGCTTGCGAGCAATCCGCTGCGCGAAGGGCGACGGTGTAATCCCAGTTTGCGGAGATGGCGGTGAAATTATTGCCTGTCGGGCGGCTGGTGATTTGGCCGAATTCGTCACTGCCCCAGACGACCAGCGAACCGTCAGACCTCAGAGCGACGCTATGCTTGACGCCTGCGGCAATGGCGATAAAATCATTACCGCTCGGGCTGGCTGAAACCTGACCGGCATCGTCCTTGCCCCATGATACGATTGAGCCGTTGGACCTCAACGCCACATTATGATACGCACCTGCGGTGATGGCGATAAAATCATTACCACCCGGCAGCGGAGATACCTGATTGGCGTCGTTTTTGCCCCATGCGGCGAGCATGCCATTGGACCTTAACGCAAGGCCGTGCTTGGCGCCTGCCGCGACTGCGATAAAGTTGTTGCCGCTCGGCAGCGGAGATATCTGGTTTGCGTCATTCCATCCCCATCCGTATAGGGAGCCATCTGATTTTATAGCGAGATTGAATGGCTTTGAAGTGCAAGAAGCGGATATGGCGATGAACGTCGTATCGCCAGGCACGATAGGAGGTTCGGCGGCACCATTTGCATTGGCAGTATCACCCCAGGCGGCGATGGTGCGATTTGATTTTAGGGCAATGGCGTGCTTGTTGCCTGTGGAAACGGCTATATAATTATTTCCGGCTGGCGGATTCATAGGCGGGGTGAACCCGGACGTCATCAGAGAGCCGTCAGATTTAAGTGCAATGGCTACATATCCGCCTGCTGAAACAGCCGAGAAGTTGTTGCCGATGAACGGCATACCCTGGTTGCTGACGTTGTTGCCGAAAACCACAAAGCTGCCGTCAGTGCGTATAGCGACACTCGTGAAGCCGCCGGCGGCGATAGCGACAAAGTCGTTGCCCGCAGGCGCAGTTGCCTCTCCCCAGAAATTATTTCCCCATGCGGCGATAGAGCCATCGGACCTGAGTGCAACACAATGGTCAATGCCCGCGGCGACGGCTATGTAATTATTGCCGGCAGGTACGGTTGTCTGTCCAGATTCATTCCTGCCCCATGCGACAAGGTTGCCATCTGACCTGATTGCGACGTTGAAGTAAAGTCCGGAAGTGATTGCGCGATAGCCGTAGTTCGGTAGTCCCGGTGGCGGCGATGCTTGGCCGCAGTACACTGGGATGGGAGTTGTATCGTCAAAGTCAGAACCCCAGCCGCGGATGGCGCCGCCATAAAGCGAAAGCGCAAGGCTATGCCGTGTTCCGCAGGAGATAGCTTGGCACGGGAACAGGTCGGCAGGTACCGTACACTGTCCATAAGTATTATCGCCCCATGCGACAACAGAACCGTCCGCCTTCAGGGCCAGGCTATGCGCATAGACTGCGGCGATGGCTGTGAAGGGATTACCGATTTCCAGAAGTGGCGTGCCGGAGACCTGGTTAAAACCATTGTCGCCCCAGCTTACAAGCGAACCATCAGCGCGGAGAGCCACGGCGTGCTCGAGGGCAGCAACAACGGCCCTAAAAGTATTGCCCCCAGGCGGCGTGCCTTCGGCATTAGCGATAGTGTTGCCAAGGAAAAGATCCCAACCGTTTTTGTTATCGCCCCAGCAGACGATAGTCCCGGGAGATACTATTGCGAATGTGCGATAAGCGCCTGGTGCAATTCTCATGGGTCGCTCAGTAAGCGGCACATTGGGCATGAGATGCCGGCCCCAGCCCGCAATCTGCTGCCCTGCGTTACAGGGAACGACGATGATTAGATAGAATAATGACGCGACAAAAAATGATGAAAATATTTTTTTAAAAGATGCGCAACCTATTTGGTTAACCATAGCTTCCTCCTTCTGTGGCAAAATTGATACCAGATAACATAGAACTTAAACAATGGAACATAATTATAACTATTTATGTCGTGTTTGCAAGTTAAATATATATTAAGATATATTATTTCTACAATTTTACAAAAAAGTTACTCACCCCTATTATGTCAAACTAAACAAACGACTTACATTACTTTTCACTGTTAACTATCATCGCCTTCGGCGGGGCCTTGTATATCTTCTTAAATGCCCGGTAGAAAGTGGATAAATCCTCATAGCCGACCTCGAAAGCAATGGCTGCTACCGATTTGTCGGTGTGTTTAATCAGTTCAGATGCCTTTAAACATCTAATAGAATTCAGGAATTTTATAAAACTGCTTCCGGTCAAATTTCTGCACAAGTTTGTAAATTGCCTTTGAGATACTTTTGCCAGTCTTGCCGCGTCAGAGAGACTGTATTGTTCGTGGGAGTTTTGCGAAATGAAATCTATTACGGCTTTTATTCGTTCGCCGCTCTTTGGCGGACTGCTGGAAGTCTTTTGTTTGGCCTGCTGCAGTCTGGCTCGGTAGATTTGCAGAATAGCGAGGCTTAAATTTTGTTTTATGGATAATTTATATCCTGGCGGTTTTGTGTTCTGTTCATACAGCATCTGTCTTAAATATCTTTTGATGTTTTCAGAGTAATACAATGGCAGCGCAAAAGGTTCTGTCGAGGCAAACAGATAATCGATTATATATTTATTCAGCCCTGAAACCGCTGTGTCGAAGTAAAGAGAAAATACGGTCATAGCCTTGCGGGGTTTATCCGAGAGTTTGTGATTTTTTTCTTTTTCGAGCGTGATGACCGAGTCGGAATTAACCGGGAATGATTTGTTTTCAAATTCAAATACCCCTTGTCCAGATGCTACATAAAGAATACTCGGATGGTTGTGCTTGTGGGCGGCGTTTGCAGTCGGCAGTCTTGCTATATGACTTTCGGCCAGCACTCCGTAGTCCGGTAAATCTGTGTTTTGGCTGAAAATATGCGATTTTTGTATATTTTCACTTTCCATAACTGCTTATTATATCAGTATTTTCAGGAAAATCAAGAAAAATTGCCTAAAACGCCAATGAATATTTTCCGCTTTTACAAAGACAAAATATCAGTTTAAAGATAGGATATTTTTATTAGAAACCCTTTATTTTTTTAAAAAGAAGGAATTATGGAAGCATTACGAATCAGACCTAAAAAAGAAAACGTATGGGATTTTGATTTAAGCAATATTGAGCAGCTGCACAAGCTTGCCAATTCGCTTTCAGTCAAAATCGAAACAAGCGACGACATTTCAATTTTGGCTCAGCCGGTAAAAATCGGCAAACTCACCGCGCCTAACTCGATGGCCACACAGGCGATGGAAGGCTGCGACGGCGATTCGCAGGGCAGGCCGGGGCCATTGACTTTCCGGCGATATAAACGTTTTGCCGCCGGCGGAGCGGGCATTATCTGGTCTGAAGCGATAGCAGTCGTTCCGGAAGGCAGAGCCAATCCTCGCCAGCTTTGGTTCAATAAAGATAGTCTGGCAACGTTTAAAGATATGATAAGCAAGGCCCGCGAAGCTGCGTGGGCACGGTTTGGCAAAAATCACAATCCGATTATCGTTGCTCAATTGACCCATAGCGGAAGATATTCAAAACCCAAGGGCATATCTGAGCCGATAATTCCGCAGCACGACCCATACAGAGATGTGATGGTTCCACAGTATCCGCCAAACGCAAATGCTAAAAAGAATTTATCACCTGATTGGCCGGTTGCGACCGATGAGTATCTTGACCAGCTGCAGGAGCGATTTGTCGAGGCTGCACAGATAGCGTTTGAAGCAGGATTCGACGCGGTCGATATAAAGGCCTGTCACGGCTATTTGATAAATGAGATATTTGCCTGTTTCAATCGGCCAGGCAAATACGGCGGAAGTTTTGAGAACCGCACAAGAATTCTGCTTGAGATTATGGAAAAGATTCAGGCGAAACTTGGCAAAGATAAATTAGTTACCACGCGTTTCCCGATGTATGACGCGATACCGTATCCTTACGGCTGGGCGGTCGATAAGAGCGATTATACAAAACCTGATTTTACTGAACCCAAGAAACTGCTCAAGCTTCTGGCAGAAAAGGGCGTAAAATTCATCAATACTACTGTCGGCAATCCTTATTACAGTCCGCATATGGGCAGACCTTACAATGAGCCGATTATCGGCGCTTATGAGTCGCCGGAGCATCCGCTGATTGCACTGACAAGGATTTTGAATATCACCGGAGAGATTCAGAAAATTGCGCCGGATATGGTTGTTGTCGGCACAGGATATAGCTGGCTGCGGTCTTTATTGCCTTATGTCGGCGCGGCGAGCAAGAAAAACGGCAAAGTTACCGTTGTCGGCGCAGGCAGAATGAGTTTCGCTTATCCGGATTTCCCACACGATATAATTAAGAAGGGAAAATTAGACCCTGAAAAAAGCTGTATAGGCTGCAGCGCATGCACGCAGATTATGCGCGATGGCGGAATGGCCGGCTGCGTAGTTCGCGACAATAAAGTTTACGGGCCGATATTCGAGCGCGGCAGAATGGGCGACAGGACAAATCTTGTGCGGCTTGCCGATGCTTGCAGAGAATGCGGCGACGCGACCTGCAAGAGAGCCTGTCCGGCTGGAGTCGATATTCCGAAATTTATCAAACTGTTCCTCGACGGCGACGACAGGGGCGCTTACGAAGTTATAAGAGAAGCAAATATTTTGCCGGAAACAACCGCGTGGCTTTGCCCGACAGCGGACCTTTGCGAAGGAAGCTGTATGCAGAATTTCCTCGGCGATATGGCGATGTCTATATCGGATATTCAGCGGTATCTGGCGGTTCAGGCCAACAGAAACGGCTGGGCGAAATTGCGGATACCGGCTAAATCTACCGGCAAAAAAGTCGCTGTTTTAGGCGCCGGACCTGCGGGATTGACTTGCGCGGCCAGACTTGCCGAAATGGGACATAAGGTAACGGTCTTCGAATCGAGAAACGAATCGGGTGGTATGGTAAAAGGAGTTGTCGCCCGCGAGAAGCAGGGTATGAGTATTGAAAATGAGCTTAAAGCGATATTCGAATCGGCTCCGGCAAAGAGTCTTGAATTCCGTTTCGGAAAAGCTCTTACCGCAAATTACAACCTCGATAAGATAATGGCGGAAGGTTTCGATGCGGCGTTTGTTGGAATGGGACTTTGGGAATCCAAGACGCTGCACAAAGGCGGACAGCTTGAGGGCTTGTGGGGAGCACTGGAATTTCTGGGCGATATAAAGGCCGGAAAGAAAGTTGACCTTACAGGAAAACGGGTTGCTGTAATCGGCGGCGGAAATACCGGAATGGATGTTTGCGTCGCGGCAAAACAGGCAGGGGCAAGCAGCGTTTATATGATTTGCTTCGAATCTTTTGTTACGATGCCGGCATGGCTGAGCGAACGGCAGCATACACTTGTAGAAGATGTGTCGTTTATGAACCAGTTTATGCCAAAAGAATACTTAAACGGTAACGGTAAAGTCAGAGGCGTGAAAATCAATCATGTTAATCTTGCCGAGCCTGACGAAAAGGGCTTCCGAGCACCGATTGAAGTTCCGGGAGCACAGCTTACGATTGATGTCGATGTAATTATCGAGTCCCTGGGGCAAAAGTCGGTGAAAGATATAAAAACTCTTCTGCCCGGCGTTGAACTGACAGCGAATAATCTTGTCGCGGTGAAAAACGGCAGCCTTGCGACAAGCAGAAAAGGCGTTTTCGCCGGCGGTGATATTATCAACGGCGGAAAAATGGTTGTAACGGCGGTAAGCGACGGCACAAAAGCAGCCGAGCAGATAAATCAATTTCTTAAAGGTTAATTTATAG
>Ga0187886_1004043_pt1 | contig 10717 bp, 10 predicted proteins | sample June2016WEW_20_1_FD_133001 | JGI IMG/M metagenome (GOLD analysis project Ga0187886, IMG submission 133001) | Peatland microbial communities from SPRUCE experiment site at the Marcell Experimental Forest, Minnesota, USA - June2016WEW_20_150 | ecosystem: Environmental > Terrestrial > Soil >...
CTGATGCAGCCCCTAGAACAATCCCGATCAATAAGGATAGCCCCACGGCTACTAAGGAGATCCCGAGGGAGTACCTTGATCCATAAATCAGTCTACTAATTAAATCCCTACCAAGATCGTCAGTCCCCATTAAATGTTGGATAGATGGTGAACTCAATAGGTCATTACTGAACGCGAAAGGGTCATGGGGAGTTATATATGGTCCAAAGATGACGAAAATTAACAACACAGCAGCGAAGGCTCCTCCTACTATGACCATTACTTTAGCTGATTTGGGAGCTATTCGGAATAGTTCTAAATAATCGAAGGCAGACTTTTTACTAGTCATCGCATTCATCCCCTAGTATTTTATCCTCGGGTCGGATGAGGCGTAGATCACATCGATTATTGTGTTCATAATGACAACAACAATCGCATAGACGGCAACGACTCCCTGTATCGCAGGGAAGTCTCGAGCCATCAGTGAATCCATTAGTAGACTTCCGAGACCGGGCAGGGAGAAAATTCTCTCCGTTATTACGGTTCCCCCTAATAGCATCGTGAACTGGGCTCCGATCGATGTGATGACGGGCAACAAGGAATTTCGAAGCGCATGTTTGTAGATAACAACATTTTCTGGCAGACCCTTCGCCTTAGCGGTTACAATATAATCTTCCCCGAGGACGTTGAGCATAGAAGCCCTCGTGAGGCGACTTAGGGTCGGAATGGCCGTGATGGCGATAGTCACTACGGGCAAAGCCAGATATTTCAGACTCTGTAACAGTGCGGTGAGATTTAATGTTAGGATGCTATCTAGAACATATAGTCCCGTGATATGTTGCAGATTAAAATCGGGGGGAGATCTCCCAGTGATAGGGAACCACCCTAATATTAGACCAAATATGATCTGAAACAGGAGAGCTACCCAGAACCCCGGGTTAGAGTGAATATAGAGCATCAGGATTCTAGAGACATGATCGAAGATGCCGTCGCGTTTTACCGCGGCAATTATGCCCAGAGGCAAAGCTATGAGGGATGAGAACAGCAGACTCAATATCGCTAACTCTACTGTAGTCGGGACCGCGTACGATATTTTTAGGCTAACTGGTATTTGATAGACCATAGAAATTCCCATGTTACCCTTGGACAGGTCGGTTATGTAGGAGACATATTGGTCCAAAATCGGTCGATCTAGACCCAGGTTATGACGAATTTGATCAACATATTTAGTTGGATATTTATCGCCATACATTATTGTGACAGGGTCGCCGGGCAATACATGCATTATGAAGAAGATCGATGTGAGGAGTAGAATCAGTGTAGGTATCGCTATCAATAATCTGGTTAAAACATAATACCTCATCTTCACCTGTGGGTCACCACGTACCTTGAATTACGGGTCTTAATGCTATAATATTTTCTAGAAAAAAAGTTGGGTTAGTGAGGTGGATCATGCGTCTGCCAATCAGTGGGTATCTGCTTAGCGATATTCCAGAGCCCCTGGAAGGGTTTATCGCATGTGGTCCATGGTTTGTAGTTCTGGATATATGCTCCACTTCCGTACCAGAAACCATCGAGGTAGAGTGGTACATCAAATCCGTGGCTGACGATGTAATCCTGCAGCTGAGTGTAGATGTCCTGTCTCCTGGATTCCTTTCCAGCTACACCATAGATATTCCTTCCTTCCATCAGAAGAGCATCTACAGCAGGATCATTGAATTTGATACGCATTGCTAGGTCTGGGCTGGTTGAGTACATTAGGTAGAATAGTTCTGTGTCGGGGTCAGGGTAGTCCATGGTCCATCCTCTACAGAACATCGGGAGCACACCTAATTTTACGTTGGCAGTGTATGTACCCGTCTCGACATACTTTAGATCGAGGGTTACGCCGATTTTAGCCAATTGTGCCTGAAGGATGGTCCCTAAGTCCCTGTTAAAAGACTCAGTTGCAACACCTGAGGCGTACCAAAATTGAGTTCCGAAGCCGTTGGGGAAACCCGCATCAGATAACAACTGCTTAGCTTTAGTGATACGATCGGTCATTGACATATCTCGGATTGGTTTCATAACTGCCTTGTAATACTGTAGGAATGGACGAACAGGGCTATCAGACACGGTCGCTGTACCGAACATCAACTTCGAAACGATTTCACTCGGGTCAACAGCGTACTGAATTGCTTGTCTGACTGGAATTTTATCCAGCGGAGTAAACTGAGGATCCCAGTTCATGTGAAGTTGGTTTCCAGTCCCCACATTGGGTATAATCTCCATGTGTATATTAGGATCTTGTTGCAGGCTTGGAACATCTGGTCTACCAATCTCACCTTGCATAGTGGAATCTATCTCGCCGGATTGAAGGGCCATTCTCAGCGAAGCTGTATCTTGGTAGCCTGTGACCACAATGGTTTTTATGTTTTCAGACCTAGTTGGCCCCCCCATTCCCCCCAAAGGATTGACTGGGTAATTGGGGTCGGCTGCCAACACTAGTCTCTGGTTTGGCACCCAGTCACTGAGGTAGAATGGACCAAAAGCACCATTTTTACCAATTAGTACATAGTCGTCTAGGGAATTTGTTTCCCCGCCATATTTTTGGCCCATGGTCATGCTGAACATGAATGAGTAGTCCAAGGCGAACAAGAAGTGCTTCCAGAATGGTTGGAAGTTAGGGAAGTCAGGGTTCACGTACATGTCTAGTGTCAAGTCGTCAACTACGACGAGCTTCTTCTGACTAGTTCCCCAAGACTCCTGCATCGCATATACGGCGTACGAATCGTTGTTTTGTTTCCTATTTGGAAGGTCGTTAAGCGCCCTCTCCCAGTTCCACTTCAGGTTCTGAGCGTTGATCGGGGTTCCGTCTCTAAATTTCCAATTAGCTTGAAACTTGAATTCGATGTAGGTTTGATTATCGGAGTCAACCAACTGCTTCCAGCTTGCACCGACGAGAGGGTTATATTGACCAGAGGTTTGTCCATCAACCCAAAATATTCGTGGGGCGATCATGTGTCTGTAGATTGAATCTGCTGAACTTGATCCAATGTCTATGCCTGGGTGAAATTGGAAACTTGTTGTTCCTATGTATAGTGTTGATGCCCAAGCATCCCACTTCGCTTTCCTATCTCCTAACTGAGCAGATTGTTGTTGATTATTTGTTAATAACCAGTAACCGCCTACAGCACCTACGGCTACAGCCCCCCCTGCAACTGCCAAAAACTTTCTTCTACTAATCTTTTTTGATACTGAGTTTTTGTTATCGGTCAAAGATACTCATAGTAAATATTTTATTTACTTATAAAAAATTTTCGTGATTACTTAGTTTTAGACTTATATTTGTTTAAGAACTATTTATATTAATTATCTTGAATTGTAAAAGTCTGCGCGCGATAATAACTGAAATTTTCCAGGTGATGGAGGAGAAGTTGAATATGTATAAAGGTGAAGCTTAGGGTGATAAATGTGAGTAAAGAATGGTGTTATTGATAGGAGACGAAGATGTTAGAAAGGCGGGAATTTTACCTGGTGAGGTCATTGCGGCTGTAGAAGACGCCTATCTACAGGATGGTCGAGGCTTAGCGCAAGACACAACTCGAAGAGAGGTTAGGACAAAAGGCAAAGATCTCCCGCATATAGCGCCTGGAACTGAGAGCATAGGTCAAGGCCTTGCGTTTCTGTAGGAATCAGGTGTTGTCGTAATTTCACACAGCTACCACTTTTCTTGGCACCGGTACCTCACCGAGATAGTTGATTCCAATGATAGAAAGACTCTGGCGGTGATCATTCGGGACAGTGTGCCTTTCGGAGAGAGACAGCCAGAAGTAGGTGTCGAAGATCTGAGAACCGGTGCAGCCGCGGCGATTGGCGCAAAGTATCTTGCACCCTCTAAGATTTCCAGTGTGGGATTAATCGGTACAGGTAAGGTTGGACGGGCTTCGATTATTTGCCTATCAACGGTGAGAGAATTCGAAAAAGTGTATGTGTACTCCGGGAGAAGGAGTAATGAATCCTTCGCGATCGAGATGAGCAAAATACTGGGGAAAGACGTTATTGCAACCCGATCCGCCGAAGAGACTGTGAAAAACGCGGATGTTTTAGTGACCGCTACCTATGCTACGACACCGATTGTGAAGGGGGAGTGGTTGAGGAAAGGGACCCATATAAGTGGAATGGGCTCAGATGACCCGTTGAAATCTGAGCTGGATGCTGAAACACTTCGAAGAGCGAATAAAATAGTGATTGATGGGGAGAAGTGCCTCACAATAGGAGAGATTGCGAGCGCTATTAGAGGTGGCACAATCAGTGCCTCTAATATCTATGGAAAAATCGGGGAATTAGTCGCGGGTACAAAGAGAGGGAGAGAGGGTGACAATGAGATTACAGTTTTTATTAGTGACGGGACAAATCTTCAATCAGCAGGCGCCTCGCTGTTAATTTATAAAAAGGTGAAGGAGCTGGGACTCGGAGTGGAGACGTCGAGCCTAAAAAAATATTTCTTCAATGACTAAATAATTGTGAAGGGCTCAGTTGACGTATCTGTTTTTTTCCCCGAAGTCAAGATAGGATTTCGCACTGATACTCATCACTATGATTTTTTGTCGTTTGTCTTGTTTGGCCTTCAAGGCTTCATCGATCGCAGCTCTGACGGCGTAAGCAGACTCGGGTGCAATCAGCTCACCCTGTGTGGCCAAAAATATTCTCGCAGCCTCGAAGATAGCTGACTCGTCAACGGGGTAGACCACGGTGTCTATGAGACCACGATGACGCAGCAGGCTTAGAATTGGAGCAGTATTTGAAGTCTGAATGCCTATGCCTGCAATAGGCTGCTTAAAGTCCCTATTAGTCTCGTAGATTTTCCCCAACATGCTTGACATCGGATTCTGCATTTGAGAATATCCATAGGAGCCATCCGTCAGCTTTGATGAAGTCTCGGACTCGACTGCCACGAATTTACATTCCTCGAGAACACCGGCGAGGCTGGCTTTCATGAATGGGGCGATGAGCCCATAGAAGTTGCTGCCACCTCCAACTGGTGCTATGAGGTGTGTGGGCTTCTCATCGATGGAATTTAGCTGCTTTTCTACTTCAAGGCCCATTATTGTTTGAGTCATCAGCACATGATTTAGGAAGCTGGAGATTACGGCGACTGCTCCCTGATTAGTCAACACTTCCTCTACGGCTTCGCTTCTAGCGATCTCAGAGGGGCTCCTCGTGCTCCCTTCCCTTTTCGTCTTTCTACCAATCTCAGTTCTATCGCTCGGGGACTCGACAAGGTCGGCGTTGAACATCTTTTTTAGGAATAAGACCTGCTCCGATTGGATACTGTAGTCCGTGCGGGGAACGAATATTGTCGGTGTCAACCCAAAGTGCCTGGCAGCGAATGTGTGTACGAAGTGTGTCCTCGTCTGAAGCGAACTCGATAGAACTGTTCTCTTGTAGCCCTCTTTGAATGCCCAGTATGCTTGGGGTATCGCGGTGTTGAGTTTGAATGTGCCAACAGGGGAAAGGTCCTCGCATTTGTAGTAGATTTTGGCCTTAGTTTTCAAGTAGGCCTCGAGGCCATTCGCTCTTACGAGTGGGCGTGGTCTACCACATCTTATGTAGGCTTCTCGAACGGAGCTTGGGATGTCTACCCACCTGCTTGTTGAAAATTCGAGGCGGGAAGCTGTCTTAGTAAATATGTCGGGCAATTGCCTGACCGACTCGCCACCTGAAGCTGTTCTGTATGGTGGCAATGGCTCAGGCAAGTCGGGTAAGATATTATACCACTTTTTAGGAATCTCATCGGGTGAAAGTTCTATTCTCTCTAAGACCATTGAATCTTCAATTGTCTATTTGGGTATATTTTACTTATCAAAAGTTGGAGATGTTACTCGACCGAGTCATACCAAACCCAGGTCAAAAAGCTTGTTGGCATTTCTCCAGAATATTAGGGACTTTTGATACTCGCTTAATTCTCCACTGATATTAATCATGTCGACCTCTCGCCTTAACATTCCGTATGGTGTATGAGACCCCATGAGTATTCTGTGAGCACCAACAGGCTGAAGTGCCTTGGCTAAATCTTGACCCAGTTCGAAGACAGCGGTGTCGATGTAGACGTTCCTGTGACGAGAGGCGATGCCTGAGGCGTCGTAGTAGACGCTGCTCATTATGAATCTGATCTGGGGGTATTTGTTCATCATCGCCTCCATTGGGGCTATCGGAACCATGATCGTCTCCTTATCATCGGAGTGCAGCCATACGGGCATGTCAAGCATGTAGGCGCATTCCATTGTTTCGTGGAACTGTTTCTCTCCATGATCCACCCCGAATCGAGGGTCCGTCACGATTCCTTTGAAGCCCTGTCTCTTGTACTCGTAGAGTAGTTCCGGGGTTTCTGAGAGCTTCGGGTTTACTAATGCGAACGCTATGAACTTGTCCGGATTGGCTTTGTGGGCTCTCTTGATTATCTCATTCTGCTCGATTACGTCTGGGTTCGAGGGGAAGGGAAATATAACACAGATGTCCACTCCCGCAGATTTCATCTCATTGACGAGGTCTTCCTCTGATCTGGTTTCATCGTTCGCAGGGTCGTATCCAATGTGATTATGAACATCTATCTTCATAGTTCCACCCCCACTGACCTTAGAAGTGCAATAGCGTTTAGGCCAAGCACCTTTTCCTCTATCTGTTTGGGTAGATCGAGACATAAAACCCGGTTTAGTTCTTCTTGTGGTTGGAAACGCTCCGTTGCCCTAATAGTATCTGAGGCGTAGAGCATCCTATCCTTGCTAACTTCTTCAAGAAATCTCAATATGTTCCGTGGGTGTATCACGGCGCTTGTGTCAGCATAAACATTCGATAGTCTTTTGGCGACAGTGATAACGTCTAGACTCTGTGAGATTCCGAAATGCTGCATCACAAGCTTAGTGTCTGGGAACCTCTCCGCTAAATTACCTAACACTGAGGGATGGCACCAGTGTGTCCAATCGGTGTGACATACTGGAAGAATGCCTAGGTCATCGATCTCCCTGAAGAGTTTGATGGCGCCTTTGCAATTCGCTGGGTAGTGCACTGATGTAAACTTCACCTTGACGACTCTGAGACCTGCCCTTGTCGCTCGCTTAAGTTCCTCGATCGACTTATCTCCCCAGCTTGGATCGATCAGAGATGCGCCGATGTATCTATCGGGATACTTTTTAACAGTCTCGATTATGTAGTCGTTGTCCTTTCTCATCGCCTCAGGGCTTTCGCTTGCGAGCGCTCTGAAACCGAAGATGACAGCTTTGTCAATTTTAGGCTTAGAGGCATCCATTTTTTTGAGGAACTGCTCCGCGGTGTGTTCACATGACTGCGTGTTTGGCCATTGCGTCGACAGCCACTCACTGACGGGAAGTTCCTTACTTAGATGAACATGCATATCAATTATCATAACTAACGAAATACAGATTTGCTACGTGTGGAAATAATACTTTCTAAGATGCAATTCTTTTAAAATCGGGATGTAGCTCTTCTAGTAACTGGTGTCCTATGCCATGATTGTAACCCCAGAAAGTTCTGCTGCAGTTTATGATAGACTGATAAAAGAGCCTCTCAACGCACCTTCGGTGCCCAACAAACCTAGGAGACCCGAGATCTACATGAGAAACGGGAAACACGTCGTCTCACTGATTCGAACAGACGATAGGGTCGCGGGATTTAAAGAGGCCTTCAAATCGATAGGCGGGCTTAAGCGACTATGTGATGGGGTTAAAGGCGAAATAATCATCAAGCCTAATTGTAATACCGACGACCCCTTCCCAAAAAACACAAGTCATGAGACGGTGCGTGTGATAGCTGAGGGACTAATCAGTTCAGGTTTTAAAGCAAGTAAAATCTGTGTGGGAGACGCCTCGGGGCGCTTCAGGGGATTCCCCACACGCCACACGATTGAGAATATGGGGATCAAAGCCGTTGCTGATGAATTAGGAATACAAGTTGGCTATTTCGAGGAAGAAGAGTGGCTTACGGTGAATCCACCGAAGAGCGTCGCATGGCCCATGGGAATAAGAATTCCAAGGAGGATCTACGATGCTGACAGGGTGATCCTCACACCAGTAATGAGACCACACCGAACCCCAGTATTCACAATTGCTCTCAAGCTCCCAGTTGGAATCATTGACCCAGTCGCGAGGGAGTGGCTCCATAATAACCAGAATGAAAACTTCATTAACAAAATGATAGACCTAAGCCTCACTTTTACTCCAGATCTGATTGTAACCGATGGTATGAAGTTTTACACGAGTCGACCACCCACTATGGATGAGGTAGTTGCCCCTGGAATTCTAGTTGTGGGCAGCAATAGTGTTGCAGCGGACGCGGTGGCTGCATGCATTATGAAGCAGCATAAGGCTCACAAAATGGAATCTACCCCGGTCCGGGAACACCTATCATTCGTGATCGGTGAGGAGAGGGGCATCGGTAGCTCTAGTTTGAACGACATCGAGTTGCTAACGAAAAATCTAACCGATGATACGACATTTGATGATACGGTGAACCTAGTGAAAGAGGAACTCTCCTATAGAAGACCATAAGGAAAAAGACTCATCGCTTAAAAAATAGTTCCTTTATCCCACCCTCGGGAGTTTGATATCTGACCTTCTCAGGCAGGTCATATGTCACATAGACGGCCTTTGTTAGCTTCGCCCTCCAAGTGGCAACTGCTGCATCCCAGCCATTCATCCTGAGGAAATCCGCTAGTTGTTTTGTCCCTAATCTCTGTCCAGTAACGTCGTGCGCATTCTGAAGCGCCATGAAGGCCCAGGCTTCTGAGAAGGCATCGGCCATGGATTCATCGTCGGCATACATCTTCCTGACTTCCTCAGGCATCATGCTGGCCTCGCTTAAGGTTAGCTCAGTTGGTTTGAGCCTCTTACCCTCTGGTGCAGCTACGTTCAGTGAATTGACCGCTATGTTGTACGGATATAGCTCCATAGCCAGGCATTGTGTGAGTCCCTCCAACCCGAATTTCGATGGACAGTATCCTACCTCCGCGACGAAGCCTATCTGAGCCGAGGCCGAGCTAACATTGATGATGCTGCCCTTACCCTGCTTCTTCATCATCGGCAGGAATAATTTACTTAGTATGAAGGGGGCGCGAAGGTTAACTGATATGGTTTTGTCCCATTCTTCGACGCTCGTCTCCTCGAAGAGCTTCCATGGGCTGGTAGCTGCGTTATTGACTAGCACGTCGAGCCGGCCAAACTTATTTTCGATGGTGTCTCTCAATCTGTTAAGGTCATCTACTTTTGATAGGTCGGTTGGGGTAATCAGACATTCTCCTCCTTTCTTCTCGATTGACTCTTTAAGGGAGGTCAACTCGTTGACTGTTCTAGCGGCTACTGCTACATTAGCGCCCTCTCGGGCATATGCGTAAGCCATCCCCCTTCCGAAACCTCTACCTGATCCTGTGACTAGAACGACTTTACCTTCAAGTCTATTCAAAACAACCATGATATTAAAGACATAATATCCCTATAAATGGTTTAAACTAGCCAGATAGTAATAATGGAATCTTATACCCAACTTCGGCGTTTCATGGATTGCGAAAAGTATTATATTATTTAAATTATAATCATGAGACGGTGATTTATTGTCGAAGGCTTTCAAGATCCAAAACCTCGAAGCGGAGAGGGGGACAAAGGTACACGGACTTCTAAATGTACATGAGACCCCCGCATATCTTCACCAGGTACCTATGACGCTGGTCAATGGAATTGGCGACGGCCCGACCATCGTCATAAACGGTGGTGAACACGGCTCTGAGTACAATGGACCTGCGGGGTGTCTGAAACTAATAGACATGCTAGATCCCAAGAAGATCAAAGGAAAGATCATACTCGTCCCGATGGTGAACACTCTTGGTTTCGAGTATCGATGGATGCATGGCAACCCCGCTGACTACCGGGATCTGACCTCATGCTACGTGGATGAGATCCCCAAGACAGGGTCAGGGCATCCTAAGCACAGTTACCAATTGGCCATCACATTCTATAATGAGGTGCTCTCAAAGAGTGAGTACCGACTCAACCTACATGGCGGTGACCTCGAGGAGGATGTGATGGTGGGCACAATGTACAGCAGAGTTGGGGATCAGGTTAACGATGATAAGAACTTGGCAATGGCGAGGAACTTTGGCTGGGAGTGGATACGAGAGGGCATCAGAAAGCCACAGCCCAATGCCCCAACTAAGCCTCAGCGATATATGCCTATGACGGTCGGAACCGAGGCTAGCGGTATGGGAAGATGCACAACGGACATAGCTGATATGGTGTTGAAGGGTTGCCTCAACACACTGAAGTGGCTGAAGATGATGGATGGAAAACCCGACATACCCAAGAAGGCTAGGGTTTTCAACCCCTACCACCTCTACAGCACGAGGGGTGGCTTCTTCATATCGCATGTCAAGGCCGGAGACATGATAAAAGAGAAGGATGCGCTAGGTGAAGTTAGAAACCTCAACGGGAAGATTATCGACGAAATCGTCGCTCCTACTGATGGCGTGGTTCATATGGTTACCTCTCCAGCCCTCTGGGAGGGAGACGTGACATATGAGATCGGGAAGGATATCCGATACATTGAGTAGTTTGGTCCCCACACTTCGGCGTTTTCCCCTATACTTCTTTTAGTTCTTCGAATCAATATATATTGATCAAAATGGCATATGAGCTTTCGAACATGGCTTGGTGGGAAGCTGAGGAGAAGATCAAGAAAAGTAAAGTCGCGA
>Ga0187886_1004046_pt1 | contig 10704 bp, 7 predicted proteins | sample June2016WEW_20_1_FD_133001 | JGI IMG/M metagenome (GOLD analysis project Ga0187886, IMG submission 133001) | Peatland microbial communities from SPRUCE experiment site at the Marcell Experimental Forest, Minnesota, USA - June2016WEW_20_150 | ecosystem: Environmental > Terrestrial > Soil >...
AATATTCTGAATATCAAGTGCAACAAGATCAACATAGCTGTCTGCATACATAATATAGCCTGAAATAGAAATATCGACAACTCCTGGCAATCTAACAAAGGTTTTCTTTACAGGAGAAGCCGGATTAGTATTATCATAAACATGGATTCCCTTTAATTCCTCAACAATAAAAATATAATTATCTTTAAAATAGATCTTCCCGGGGTTTTTCAGGTCAACATTCTGTTCTATTGCTACAGCAGAACGCAAATCTTTATAAGATAAATAAACTGGTGCATATCCCTTGTATTCCTTATAAGTAGCATCTTCACATGAATAAAAGAAGATTGAAGACAAAGAAAGAACCGCTATAATTGGAATGATTTTTGCATTCATAATAGTTAGATTTAGTTAATTTTAATTGAACAAAAATCATGCTAAACTACTAACTAACTTAACCTAAAATAATATGAAAAAGTACTTTGTAATAACTATAATGCTGATATTCATTATTTTTCCACTATCCGCCCAAAAAACCAAAGATGTCCTTTACCTTAAAAACGGAAGCATTATTTATGGCAAGCTGTTAGAGGCAACAGATAGTCTATATAAGATTAGGATTTACGATGGAAGTATTTTTATTTATCCATCACATGAGGTCGAAAAGTTTGTAAACGAAATTCCTTTGTATGAAGGAAGAAAAAAGTGCGGGTTAGGATTTGTCGTTGAAGCAGGAGTCCTTGCTGGTGCTCAAAGCTCCGATTATAAAACTCCGTTCAGTTTTAACTTTCTGGCAAATATTACCAGCAATACAAGAAACATTTATGGCATGGGATCCGGCGTTGAATATCTGGGACAACCTTTTATGCCGGTTTTCCTGGAATATAAATTTCTATTTTCAGATAGAAAAACAACACCTTTTATATTTTTCAGAGGAGGGAAATTATTTCATCTGAATGGAGATGCACAGAATTCTGATTATATTAATCCTCAAAATAGCTACAAGATATCATACAAGGGCGGAGGATCCTTCACTATTGGAACAGGCATATCATGGGTAAGAGATTATAATGAGATTTATCTCAGTTTTGCATATAGAAATGTCCATACCAGTTATTCTCAAAATAACTATAATAATCAGCCTGTTACCTATAAGACCTCCTACAACAGGTTAGAGATAAAACTAGGTTTAAGATTCTGAAAAGGAAAATGGATTACCAGACAATATTGAAAAACGTAAAGCCTGGCCACGAATTCTTTATCGGAATCGATTCGGACGGATGTGTATTTGATTCAATGGAGGTGAAGCAAAAGGAATACTTTATACCTTATGCATTAAAATATTTCGATCTTTATGCAATTTCCAAAATACTCAGTGAGACCTGGGAATTCGTAAACCTTTATTCCATTTATAGAGGAGGCAACCGGTTTAGTTGCATAATAAAGGTCTTTGAATTTTTAGGTGAAAGAAAAGAGATCAGGGATACCGGTTATAAGTTGCCAGATATGTCTTCCCTGAAGGAGTGGGTAAATATCGAGACAAAACTGGGTAATGCCAATCTCCGTAAATATTTTGAATTAAATTATAATCCTGATCTTGAAAAGGTTGTCAGATGGAGTGAAGCTGTCAATAAAGATATCAGTGAACAACTGCACGGCATTCCGCCTTTCCTGCACGCAAAGTCAGCCATAGAAAAAGTGTCTTCATTTGCCGATCTGATTATAGTGTCGCAAACACCTCTTGAGGCACTTTACCGTGAATGGGCAGAGCATGATCTGAAGAAATACGTTAAGGTTATTGCTGGTCAGGAACATGGGACTAAAACCGAGCATATTGCATTAGCTGCAAAAGGCAAATATGCCGACAATAAAATTTTAATGATAGGTGATGCCAAAGGAGATCTTGATGCAGCCAAAAACAACGGAATACTCTTCTATCCTGTCATACCGGGAAAAGAAGATGAAGCATGGGCCCGGTTTATAAATGAAGGTATTGAAAAATTTATAAAAGGTATATTTGCAGGCAGTTATGAAAATGGACTTCTCCTGGAATTTAAAAAATCATTACCAGAGACACCTCCATGGAAGAAATAAACACCTACGCTAAATTTGCCCACCGGGCAAATTTTTAACGCTCGTCTCCCTCCACCGGCACCCATACCTCAACCCTGGTACCTGCAGGATCGCCTGTTTCTTTATACAAATCTGTTATCAGGTGTTTAATTGGCTTTTTATTTATGTGGTTGAGAATATCATAAAACTCTCCGGTAATTTTTAAACCCTTTCCTGTCGAAGTGCTATGTCCGGCAGCAGCTTTCCTCCCGATACCGTTGTCCTCAATTGTAATTTTCAGGTAATCATTTTCTTTATCAACTCTGATTTTCAGTAATCCGCCTTCTGCACTTGGCATGATACCATGTTTAATGGCATTCTCAGCAAATGTCTGTAATACAAGTTTAAGAACATCTTCTCTCTGACTAACCCCCTCTCCTATGCTAATTTCATAATTAAGTTTTTCACCAAACCTGAGTTTTTCCAGATCAAGGTATGTGGTTACAAGTTCCAGTTCTTCTCCAAGACTCCTGTATATCCGTTCGGCATCGTTAATCATACCTCTCAGTAATTCTGTAAATTTGATCAGATAGTCATAAGCTGCCTGCCGGTCATCGAGGTAAATTAGTGAAGCAACTGAATTAAGAGTATTGAATGCGAAGTGTGGATCAAGCTGTGACTTAATGCCCTGCAATTGAAGTGTTACGAGCCTGCGGTTTAAACTCTCTTTTTGTACAACCTGGTGAATATTAATTCTTTTTATCAGTATTATAAACAATAAGAATAAAAGGTAAATGCCAGGATATGCCAGATAACCAAGGTAATAATAGTTGTTGCTTTTTAGCCTAAGAAAGTAACCATACCCCCCTGCATTAAGAAATATTTTATTTTCATGATCCTTGGATGAATAATGAGAAAACCTGAATAACTGATCACTCGCTTTCAGTTTGGTTTCAACAATCTTTTGTAATGCTGCATCATATATAGCCAGCTTTTCTTCACTTACCGAATAAAGAAGCAACTCATCTTTACCGTCAAAATCAATGTCTATCATATAATAGCTGAAGTATGAATTGAATGGAGATTTGACCTTATTTATAACCACCAGTTGATCATTGAGTTCAAGCAGCTCTTTGCCTAAAAGATAAATTCTGTCTGTGCTCCTGTTTTTTAAAACCAACACATGTGTATAAGAATTCAAGCCCAAATCACTGAACAAACGTTCTCTGATCTTTTTCCCCTCTAAAGAATAAAGCATTATTCTCGGTTTGAACACAGTTGTATCTGCTGACCCCGTATTGTGCGATAGTACGTATCCTTTAAATCTGCCATTTGTATAAGAGTTTATTTCCAATAGATTTGTAAGTCCTGGAAACTCCACCGGTGGAAATTTTAATCTTAAGTTGTTGTCAAATATCATCAGCTATGTACTCCAATCACTGAATGGAACCCATGTTTTGTAGTTACCGGATGCACCCATTAATCCAAAAATTTCCGGCCTCCCATCTCCATCAGAATCAACGAGTTTTGGTCTTTGACAGATCACGCCGGTCAGCTGACTTGATTTCAATTCCTTGTGAACGATATCAAAAGAATAAAGCCGTCGTGGTTCAAGACCAAAACCTGTCTGAATGCTGAAAAAAAGTTCATCTTTTCCATCACCATTCATATCAAAAAATCCTGCAGGCCAGATAATAGAGGTCACCCTTTTATTTATGATCCCAATTTTTGTAATGTATACACGATCTAACCTCAATCCATTTGGATTAAAAAACTCATTAATATTAAGGAATAATGAATCGTCTTTGTAAGTAAAAATGTAAATTTCTTTATAACGATCATGATCAAAATTTCCGAAGAAAAAGTCGGACATATCTAAGTCTATACTGTCCTGGAAATTCCACTGATCATATACGCGCATGTCATTATCCTGTATAAGAATATGAAAATAAGGAACTCCTTTTCCTGTATGCACAACTTCGGAAATGCTGTCTGAATTAAGATCAGTATAAACATAGGTTGAGGAGTTTTTATCAACTGGTTCAACCTGCAACTTGTATTTTGAACCTAAAGGCGGTAGAAATAAAATAATTAATATTGCCGGTATACCAGCCAGAAAACCTGAAGAATAGATGATTTTCTTAAGAATGGAATCACCTTTCATTTTTTACATTATATCAAGATCCTTCAGATGATGCCTGGGTATCTTTATTGTCACTGATTCACTATCTCTCACCAGGGTCACAGTGTTTTCTTTGCGGTCGAGCAATGTAATATACTTAAAATTGATTATATGCGACCTTCCGACTCTTATAAAGCCAATGTTTGGCAGCAGATTTGCCAGCTTACCGATGTTCATTGAACACAGATGATGCCTTTTCCCGGTAGAAATAGTTGTATAATTACCATCGGCTTTACAGAATAATATGTCAACAGGATTAATGAATAATATACCGGTGCGGGTATTGACACGTATCCTGGTAATTTTTTCATTGAGTTCAACAATTTTTACCTGACTTTCAGTATCAGTATCATCATCTCCTTTTTCAATGAACCGTGTTATGCATTGTTTTAGTTCTTTACGATTCACAGGTTTAAGAAGGTAATCGAATGCCTGGTTTTTTATAGCTTTAATTGCAAACTGATCATAGGCTGTTACAAAAACAATTTTGCGTTTCCTGGAACTCTGGGGCAGATCCCGCATAAACGCAAAACCATCCTTTCCTGGCATTTTAATATCGAGAAAGATGATATCAGGCTTGAATAGGGTTAACTCATTATTTGCAGCAGCTACCGACGGAGCCAATCTTATATCATTGAAGAAGAGAGTTTCCTCCAACAGTTTATTAAGTAATATCCTGGCATTCTCTTCATCATCTACGATTAAGGCAGTCAGCTTTTGTTCCATACATCAGGCAGTTTAGACTTTTCAGGTTAAATGTACGAAAAGATTTTGTTTTTTACTCTCGTTGAATAATCATATTTTTGTTGATCTAAAATAAAACTTTAATTTTTATATAAATGAATATTGACATTAATCAAAGAGCTGCAGACAATATACGTATTCTTGCAATGGCGATGGTGGAAAAATCAAAATCAGGGCATCCTGGAGGTGCGATGGGCGGTGCCGATTTTATTCATATCCTCTTTTCAGAGTTTCTAAATTTTGACCCAAAAGATCCTGCATGGATAAATCGTGACAGGTTCTTTCTCGATCCTGGACATATGTCGCCTATGCTCTATTCTATCCTGACCCTTACCGGCCATTTTACAATCGAGGAATTAAAAAATTTCCGCCAATGGGGCAGTCCGACACCGGGCCATCCGGAGCTAGATGTTATGAGAGGAATTGAAAATACATCAGGGCCTCTCGGGCAAGGTCATACAATGGCTGTTGGAGCCGCAATTGCCGAACGATTTCTTGTCGCCAGATTCGGGAAACTATTTGCTCATAAGATATTTACCTACATTTCAGATGGAGGCGTTCAGGAAGAGATTTCACAGGGAGCGGGCCGTCTGGCCGGTTTCCTTGGTCTCTCCAACCTGATAATGTTCTATGATTCAAATGACATCCAGCTTTCGACTGAAACCAAAGCCGTTACAATTGAAGACACTGGAATGAAATACAAAGCGTGGGGATGGAATGTTATTAAAATTGACGGGAATAATCATGACCAGATCAGGGCATCACTTACTTCATCTGTTAATGAAAAAGAGAGACCAACAATTATTATTGGAAAAACAATAATGGGTAAAGGACTTCTTGATAATGAAGGAAAAAGCTTTGAAAGAAAAACCTCAACACATGGAATGCCTGTTAGTGAAGCCGGTGGTTCCTTTGAAAAGTCACTTGTCAACCTGGGTGGAAATATTTCAGCTCCTTTTCAAATCTTTGAAGAGGTTAAGCTGCACTATAAAATAGTGCTTGAAGCTAAGCAGAAAAACGCTTCTCAATGGAAAAAGAAAAAAGATGAATGGGGTGCCAAAAACACCGAACTTGATAAAAAGCTTCACTCCTTTTATTCCGGGGCCGTTCCGGAAATTGATTTCAAATCTATTCTTCAAAAGGAAGGATCGGCAACAAGGGCAGCATCAGCAGCCGTTCTTGGTGTTCTTGCCAAAAAAATAGAGAATATGGTTGTTGCATCAGCCGACCTTTCAAATTCCGACAAAACAGATGGGTTCCTGAAAAACACTCATGCATTTACAAGAGGTGATTTCTCCGGAGCTTTTCTCCAGGCAGGGGTCTCGGAACTGACAATGGCAGCCGTTATGAATGGAATTGCTCTTCATGGTGGTGTTATACCGGCATGTGGGACATTCTTTGTTTTTTCCGATTTCATGAAACCGGCAGTCAGGCTGGCCTGTCTGATGGAATTGCCTGTTAAATACATCTGGACTCACGATGCTTTCCGCGTTGGGGAAGATGGGCCAACTCACCAGCCTGTTGAACAGGAGGCTCAATTGCGTCTTATGGAACATCTTAAAAACCATCATGGTGAAAACAGCATGTTAGTTCTAAGACCAGCAGATTCTGCTGAGACAACAATCGCATGGAAAATGGCCCTTGAAAACAAAAAGGCACCAACTGCTTTGATCCTTTCAAGACAAAACATAAAAGATCTGCCTTCAGAAAACAACGACAGGTATGCCGACTCCTTAAAATCTGAAAAAGGTGCCTATATCGTTCAGGATTGTCAAGGCAAACCAGATATAATTTTGATTGCCAGCGGATCTGAAGTGGCAACTCTTGTGGAAGGCGCTTTTCTTTTAAGAAAGGACAACCTGAATGTCAGAATAATTTCTGCACCATCTGAAGGACTGTTCGGGAATCAACCGGAAAGTTATCGGAAATCGATTTTACCAGACAATGTACCGGTATTTGGATTAACGGCCGGATTATCAGTCACATTACAAGGATTAATCGGGCCTAAAGGGGTAGTGTGGGGAATGAATAGTTTCGGTTATTCAGCGCCATATAAGGTACTTGATGAAAAGTTCGGGTTCACTGCTTATAATGTTTACAAGCAGGTAAAAGATTATCTGGCTAAAGTTGGGTAAAAAAATACAACAAGATATTCTTCTTTTTCTCTGTGAATTCGTTGATGGTTGGATTCAGATTTTAATGAATTCAGCTATTTTCTCAAGAAGAATCTTTTTGATTATCGGTTTACTGAGATACCCATCACACCCTGCAGTAACTATTCTCTCTTCATCACCTGACATAGCATAAGCAGTTATTGCAATGACAGGGACATTCCGGTTAATCAGCTTTATTTGTCTTGTTGCTTCAAATCCATCCATTACCGGCATTTTAATATCCATAAGAATCAAATTAATCCCGGGATTGGCTTTAAAAAGTTCGATAGCTTCTTTACCATTTGACGCATGCAAAACTTTAATACCTGTTATCCGGGCAAGCAGTGCATTCAGATAGTAGAAATTTGTTTCATCATCTTCGGCAACCAGTATTAGAGATCCCGTGATAACCTTTCTTAAATCATTAGTATGATTTTCGGACAAAAAAACTTCAGCATCTTTTTTTAATGGAATTGCGAGGAAGAAACAAGATCCGACTCCTAATTCTGATTCCAGCCGGATTTTTCCCCCTATTATTTCAGACATTCCTTGCGCTATAGACAATCCTAGTCCGCTGCCTTCTGAAGCTCTATAAGATTCCTGACCTTCCTTTACAAACCGATCAAATATATTGTTAAACGAATCCGATCCAATTCCTATTCCGGTATCTTTCACAAAAAATTCAACTTGCTCCTCGCTTCTCTTAAAACCAAATTGGATGCTTCCCTTTTCGGTAAACTTTACAGCGTTATTAAGAAAATGAGACATAATTTTCTGGAAAATCTCCGGATCTGAATTGATCGATAAATTATCAGATTGTTCGGGGATTTCTAAAAATAATTTCAACTTCCTGTTTGAGCAAACCGATTCATAGCTATTATAGATTTTCCTGAGAATCATGACGGGAAGAAAGTCTTTTTTATGAACAGACATATTCCCCGATGTAATCAATGAGATATCCATATAGTCTGTAATGGTATTCAGCAGCCGGTCGCTACTTTCAAATAGCATAGCAAGGGAATCTTTTTTCTCCTCTTCTGACAAGTCGAGTTGAGAAACTATCTCGGCGAAACCAAGAATTCCGTTCAGAGGAGTTCGCACCTCATGAGAGATATTATTTAAAAAATCTGTCTTAAGTCTGTCGCTGGCTTCAGCTTTTTCCTTTGAGAGTCTGAGTGCATCTGAAGCATTCTTACGATCAGTAATGTCGTGCATGCTACCGATAATTTTTTCAGGATGTCCAAGCGCATCGGTAAAGATTTTCGCCGATGCAGAACAAGGAACCGTTGAACCATCTTTATTTTTCATAGTGACCTCAAAATCTGAGACAGTTCCTCGTTCCTTTAGCAATGATATTATAGCAGCTCGTTCATCAGAGTCGGAATAGAAATCATAAATTGATTTTCCTATAAGATCCTCACGGCTATATTGATCTTTTGACAGTACCTTTATTGAAGGACTAACCTCAATGATCGTTCCATCGATTGATGTCTCGTAGTACAAATCCTGCACATTCTCAAAGATTATGCGGTATTTTTCTTCACTTTCCCTTAATGCCTTCTCAGCCCGATTGCGCTCAGTAATATCGCGGGCAATACCCTGAAAACCAATTATTTCTTTTCCCTTATAATACGGAGATGACATAACTTCAATAAAGTGTGAAACTTCATCTTTCCCTATTACTTCGTATTCAGCATTCGATGATGTGTTTTCTCCATTCAATATTGTCATTAATCTCTTCTTATGGAGAGAATGATATTGTTCTGGTACAATATCCCATATTTTCATAGAAAGAAGTTCCTCCTCGCTGTACTTGAGATTATCAAAAATAGCCCTGTTAGCGGATAAGAACTTTCCGGACAAATCAACGATGAAAATTCCATCAGGACTTTGCATTACCAGTTGCCGATACTTCGTCTCACTCTCAGCTAATGCTTCTTCCGTCAGTTTGCGTTCAGTAATGTCAGTAATAGTACCTATATAACCGATAATTTCGTTGTCAATCCATTCAGGTACTGCATTTCCCATTACCCAAACAACACTCCCATCAGATCTTAGAAAACGGTATTCAGCAATAGATGATATTTGCAATTGAACATCTGATTGCCATCCTCCATTTAATTGTTCTCTGTCATCAGGATGCACGGCTTTAAGCCATCCATAACCAATTGCTTCTTCAGATGTCAGGCCAGATAATTCAAGATACTTAGGATTCACATAGGTTGTATAACCACCCGGTTTAGTCCTGAAAATCCCAACCGGAGAAACCTGAGACAGGGTTTGAAATAAATGCTGACTCTCTTTTAGCGCTTCCTCAGCCAGTTTTCGCCCAGTGATATCTCTTGATATACCGAATGTGCCTATAATGTTTCCATCTTTGTCGCGCAGAGGGAGTTTGACAGTGGAAGCCCATGTGTCAGGCCGATTGAGATGTGTCTCCCGTTCTTCAATGCTTAATTGTTTTCCTGTCCGGATGATTGACTGTTCATCCTCGTATGCTTGCTTTGAATGTTCACCGGTGAAAAAATCAGAGTCTGTCTTGCCCGCTGCCTGGATGGGATCATTTAATCCGAAGAATTTAGCAAGAGCTTTATTAATCCTGATGAAGCGGCTTGAACGGTCTTTGAAGTAAATATGGTCAGTAAGAGTATCCATGAGAGAATAAACCAGATATTTTTCCTGAATCAATTCCTCCTCAGCACGGATTCTCTCAGTAATATCCAGAACAGTAAATGTTACCCCTTTTGAAAGATCTTCCGGGTCCAACGGGGCCGAAGTCGAAATGATGTTTATTATTTTTCCGTCTTTACGTTTCAACCTTGTCTCAACAGATCCTATTCCGCTATTTGCGATTTGCTTGTATTTTTTATCGCCTGCAATCTCAAATTCCTCTTTTGTAGGATACATCATAGCCGAACTTTTGCCGATTATCTCATTGCGGGAGTAACCTGTCATCCGGCAAAATGAGTCATTTATCTCAAAATATTTCCGGTTTATTACCAGTCCGATACCGACCGGAGCCGCACTGAAAATGCTCTGGATTTTTTCTTCGCTCTCTTTTAATAACAGTTCTGAAGCTCTCTTTTCCTTTTGAATCTGTACCTGTTCCAGAGCCTCTTTTACTGCAAATGGTAACCTGGTCATGTGTTCCTTGATGATATAATCCTGGGCGCCTGCCTTAATACATTCAACAGCGGTCTCTTCATTAACTGAACCTGTACAAATAATGAAAGGGATTTCAGAATCTATCTCCTTTGCTACCTCCAGGGCTTGTAAACCATTAAATGAGGGCATTTTATAATCAGAGATGATCAGGTTCGGTTTGAACTCTTCAAGCGCCTTAATAAGATCCGCTCTGGTATAAACAGTTGTATGTTCGAACTTAAATTTCTCCTTCTTCAGTTCCAGAACTTCCAGGTCGACATCTGATAGCTCATCTTCAATAAATAGGATTCTTAACAGATTCTTATTGATCATTTTATAAGGTTTTTTATATCAGGTTGCTGATTCAGGAGAAGCCAGTATAAACCAATATCTCTGACTGAATCGATGAATTTATCAAAATCAACAGGTTTTACAATATAGCTGTTTACT
>Ga0187886_1004051_pt1 | contig 10690 bp, 8 predicted proteins | sample June2016WEW_20_1_FD_133001 | JGI IMG/M metagenome (GOLD analysis project Ga0187886, IMG submission 133001) | Peatland microbial communities from SPRUCE experiment site at the Marcell Experimental Forest, Minnesota, USA - June2016WEW_20_150 | ecosystem: Environmental > Terrestrial > Soil >...
ATATCGCAATTGCGATATAATAGCGATGGTCATTGATTTGTCTGCGGACGTTGACGAGCAATGGAAGGTATGCCTGGATTATTTAGAATCGAAAAATTTATTGCCGGGCAGGAAAACGATATGTGTTTGCACGAAAATCGATGCGGCAACCGAAGGGTCGATTGAAAAAGTTAAACAATTGTGCGGGAATCGATTTGATTTGATTGCTGTTTCGGTGGTGTCGGGCGAGGGGATGGGGGAATTGCCTAAGGTATTGTTTGAGAAGCTTAATATAATCAGAGTTTACGCGAAGCCGCCGGGCAAGAAGCCGGATATGACTGAGCCGTTTACGGTGCCGGAGGGTTCGACGGTCCACGATTTGGCTGTCAAGATTCATCGTGACCTTGCGGAGAAATTGAAGCACGCGAGGATTTGGGGCACAGGGGTTTACGAAGGACAAAGTGTGCAAAGACATCACGTTTTGCAGGACAAGGATATTGTGGAATTGCACTTCCTATAAGAAAAGTAAAAAGCAAAAATGAAAAAGTAAAAAGGAAAAAAGATGAGAAAAAATACATTGGTATTAGTATTTTTCGTATCAGGGATTCTATTCGGGGGATGCGGGGCGATAAAATTAAAGAAGGATTACCCGATTGAGGGGGTTGGGATAAGGGACGTTAATTTGGCGGGCGGGTTCTGGGGGCCACGGCTTGAGACCAACCGCGAAGTAACGATACCGCATATTTTCAAAGAATGTGAAAAAAACGGGCGAATTGATAATTTCGCGATAGCGGGCGGCTTGATGAAGGGTGAGCAGAAGGGGAATTTCCCGTTCGATGATACAGACGTTTATAAGTCGATTGAGGCGGCATCGTATTCGCTGATAACTAAGCCAGACCCGAACCTTGAGAAATACTTAGATGAGATAATTGCAAAGATTGCGGCGGCACAGGAGAAGGACGGGTATTTATACACGGCGCGGACTAATAAATACAAGCGGCTGGCGGACTGGTATGGGCCGCAGCGATGGTCGCGGCTGGAAAAGAGCCACGAGCTTTACGACGCGGGGCATTTATACGAGGCGGCGGCTGCGCATTATCAGGCGACGGGGAAGCGGACACTGCTCAACGTGGCGGTAAAGAACGCGGATATGGTGGACAGGACATTCGGGCCGGGAAAGCTGCAAAAATGGCCGGGGCATCAGGTCATCGAAATGGGGCTGGTTAAGCTTTACCGGGTAACGGGAGACGAGAAATACCTGAAACTGGCGAAGTTCTTTTTAGACGTGCGCGGGCCAAGAGGCGGGGAATACGCGCAGGCGCATAAGAAGCCGGCGGACCAGAATGAGGCGGTGGGGCACGCGGTGCGGGCGGTTTATATGTATGGGGGAATGACGGATGTTGCGGCGCTGACAGGCGACACAAGATACGCTGACGCGGTCGAGCGATTATGGGAAAACGTTGTCGGCAGGAAGATGTATATCACCGGCGGGGTCGGGTCTAAAGGCAAAGACGAGGCGTTCGGGAAGGATTATGAGCTGCCGAACGCGTCGTATTGCGAGACCTGCGCGGCAATCGGCAACGCGACGTGGAATTACAGGATGTTTCGGCTGACCGGCGAGGGGAAGTATTTAGACATATTCGAAAGGGCGCTTTATAACGGATTGCTCAGCGGAATATCGCTGAGCGGGGACAAATTTTTCTACGTGAACCCGCTGGAGTTGAAGGGGCAGCACAAACGAGAGCCGTGGTTTAGCTGCGCGTGCTGCCCGCCTAATATCGCGAGATTCACCGCGTCGATGCCGGGATACGTTTATGCTAAAACCGACGACACGATTTACGTGAATTTGTTTGCAACGAGCGATGGGGCAATAAATCTCAAAGGCAACGCTGTGAAGATAAATCAGACGACGAATTACCCGTGGGATGGGGTAGTGAAAATAACTGTTGAGCCGGCAAAAGCAGGGAAGTTTACGATTGCAATTCGGGTGCCCGAATGGGCTCAAGGCAAACCCATAGCGAGCGATTTGTATCGATATATCGACGGCGACGAGCCAAAGATCGAATTGAAGCTGAATAATGCGATGATAGAGCCGGAAATTAAAAAGGGATTTGCCTGTATTGAGCGGAAGTGGAAACAGGGGGACGTTATAGAATTGAATATGCCGATGCCGGCCAGACGTGTATTAGCAAATGAAAACGTAGCGGCTGATGTGAACAAGGTTGCGATTGAGCGAGGGCCGGTTGTGTATTGCGCCGAGGGGGCCGATAACGACGGGAACGTTATTGATTTGGTTATGCAGGATAACGCGACGCTGACACCTGAATATCGTAATGACCTGTTAAACGGCATTACGACAATTCGCTGCAAGGAGGATGACAATAAGGATATTGTGCTGATACCTTACTACGCCTGGGCCAATCGTGGTCCGGCTCAAATGGCAGTGTGGCTGGCGAGAGGCAAAATGCCGGCAGAGCAAGAGACACAAATGAAAATTGTTATAGACGTGAATAAGACCAGTGAGCCGATATCGAAATATATATATGGGCAGTTTATCGAGCACCTGGGGAGGTGCATTTACGGGGGGATGTGGGCGGAAATGTTAGAGGACCGCAAATTTTATTACCCGATAACAGATGAGTATAAGCCGTGGGGGACGGATTCGGCGCCGCGATTGAACGCGGGGGCGTATAAATACCTCAGGGCGTCACCGTGGAAGGTAATCGGCCCTGCGGGGACGGTTACTATGGATACAAATAACCCATACGTCGGAGCACGTACGCCCGTGATTCACCCGGCGGGCGACGGCAATGAGACAGGAATTTCACAGGAGGGATTAGCGATTGTAGAGGGGAAAGGTTATACGGGCAGGATTATACTGGCGGCAGATAAAGGGGCGGGGCCGATTGTGGTTAGATTAGTGCCGGATAACGGCAGGCCGATAGATATTAACGTGGACGTTAACTTAGGCGAGGTAAGCGGAAACTTTAAGACGTATATGATTGGTTTCACGTCGCCGGTGTCGAGTGATAATACACGGATTGAAATTGTCGGCAAGGGTAAGGGCGAGTTCAGGATTGGGACACTGTCACTGATGCCTGCGGACAACGTCAAGGGCTGGCGAAGAGACGTTGTGGAGCTTTTGAAGGAGCTGGATTCGCCGATATACCGCTGGCCGGGCGGAAATTTTGTCAGCGGATACAACTGGCGGGACGGGATTGGCCCACGGGACAAGAGGCCGCCTCGGAAAAACCCCGCGTGGAAAGGCATTGAGCACGACGACGTTGGGATTGATGAGTATATGGAATTAATGGGAATAATCGGGGCCGAACCTTATGTCGCCCTTAATACCGGCAAGGGAACAATTGAAGAAGCGGCGGCTGAGGTTGAGTATTTCAATGGCTCGACCGACACGCCTATGGGAAAACTGCGGGCACAAAACGGGCATCCTGAGCCGTATAAAGTCAAATGGTGGGCAGTTGGCAATGAAATGTACGGCAACTGGCAAATCGGACATATACCGTTAGAGCAATACGTTAAAAAACACAACCAGATAGCCGAGGCAATCTGGAAAGTTGACCCCAACGCAAAACTGGTCGGGGTGGGCAACGTCGGGTCGTGGAGCCAGACAATGCTGCGAGTGTGTGCGGATTATATGAACCTGATCAGCGAACATATTTACTGCAAAGAAATTAAAGACGTTACCAGGCACACAAAACAGCTCGCCAATGAGATAAAACGCGTCGCGGATGCGCACCGAAAATATCGCAGAGACGTTAATGAGCTTGCAGGTAAAGACATCCGAATCGCAATGGATGAATGGAATTACTGGTATGGTAATTACATTTACGGCGAGCTTGGCGTCCAGTATCACCTCAAGGACGCCCTGGGCGTTGCGACAGGTCTGCACGAGTATTTCAGAAACAGCGACCTGTATTTTATGGCCAATTACGCACAAACCGTCAACGTCATAGGAGCAATTAAGACATCAAGAACAGAGTCTGTGCTGGATACAACGGGACAGGTTTTGAAAATGTATCGGCGGCACTTCGGTCAAATACCGGTTGCGATTACGGGTTTCAATGTTTCGCCGATAGACGTATCGGCGGCATTGACTGAAACAAAAGAAAAATTGACTGTGGCCATAGTCAACCCGACTGATAAAGAACGTGAAATACCGATTGAAATCAAAGGCGCCAGAATCGCGGATAAAGGAAAACAATGGGTTATCGCGGGAACAGACCCAATGGCGTGTAATGAGCCGGGAAAAGAGCCGCAAGTAACCATTGTAGAAAAGACGGTTTTGGGATTATCGAGTAAATTGACCGTGCCGGGGTATAGCGTGAGTATATTCGAATTGGAAGTGGAATAACATATTGCGGATTTCGGATTGCAGATTGCGGATTTTTTGGGAGATGGCCTGATGGAATGTCAGAAGAAAGAAAATTTGAAGAACTGCGCCTGCACGTATGCCGGCTGTGAAAAAAAAGGGATGTGCTGTGAATGTATCAGTTATCACTTATCAAGCAGACAGTTACCCGGCTGCTGCTTCCCGCCTGATGTGGAAAAGACCTATGACCGCAGCTTCAGGGCATTTGCCAAGGCGTGGAAACTTTAGAAGTTATAAGAGCACAGGTGCATAGGCGCACAAGTTAAAAGGCCGGGCGACGGGGTCGTCCGGCCTTTGCAGGTTAACGGGGGAAATCAATAATCAAAAGTCGAGCAGTTCGTCGGGCCAGTCCTTACTTAAGATTTGAACGAGTTTACCCTCGCTGTCGAGAATGACGATTTCCTTTCGGTGGTAAGGAGTATTCGGGTCATTGGTCAGGTAGTGAGATTCCTGGGAGACCAGGCAGGAAACCTGGTTTGGGCCTTTCCACTGCGGAACGAGTTTGGGAGGTGAGTCCTCGCCGAAGGACTCGTTGACGTCAACGAGAATTTTAGAGGATTCAATATCAGGACCTAAAGCGTAGATTCCGAGAGTATTTTTGTTTCCGGGCAAAAGTAATTTGCGGGAATCATGCGATAACTGGAACAGATAGTAGTTGCCCTGTGTGAAATCGAGGGCGAGCTGGGGGAGTATGTCGCTGACGGCGCCGGTGAGCGTATCGCAGCAAAAGACGGAACCCTTTTCGGTATCGAGCTTACTGGAAGGAAGTATAATTTTTCCAGAAGAGAAAAACAGGCGGTCGTTGCGCGCGTATGAGACGGCCATCCAGGAATAGTAAAGGACGCCTGCGGATTCTTTTGCAGGGCCTGAGCAGGTATAGGTTTGCGGCAAACCCTTTACTGGTTCGGCTAAAAATTTCCCGTTGGAGTCAATAATGGTTTTCTCGACGAGGGAGCCGATGACAAGCTCCTGGCCTTTGAAGTTTTCAGTTTCGGGTTTGATGTAAGCGATAGCCCGGCTGTCTTGCCGGAAATCATAGGTAACAGCTACGGCAGGGGTGACGAAAACCGGATTGATTTTTTCGGACAACTTGGCCACATACAGGTCGAATCCGGCATCGAAAGATTTATCTGTTTTGTTGTCGATGACCCAGGCGATGAGCTTGGAATCGGGTGAAAAACGCTGTCGCCAGAGCTGCCTGTCGCTTGTCATAATGATTTTTTTGTTGTTGGGGTCGGCAGCGGAAGACAAAATAAGCTGATAATACGTCAATTGCTTTTCTTTTGTTTTGCGGGTCGGCACAGAACCAATTTTGCCCGCGAGATGCGAATCGGCGTTTTCAACGAGGTATCGCTGAACCCATGCAACGTGCTGTTCATCGCGGGTGTTATCGAGGGAAGGGAAGTTTCCGTCGAAAACATCCTGTGCGAGAATTTTCTGTCTGAGGATTTCGGCGCTATTTTTAATTTCCCCTACTTGTGCCGGCGGGAGAAGTTTAAAGGCGTTATTGAAATCGTTAACTTTGATGATTTGGCTATATGCGAACAATGAGCCGTCGGGCGAAATTGCGGGCCAGAGGGCGGTTGTTTCCTTGTCGGCGACTTTAGTGAGCGAGCCGGTATTGCCATCGACGAGAAATAATGCTCCTTTTTTGCTGTAAATTCCTTTGGTGCCGTCGGTGTTCCATTGCAGGGAATCCTCTGGTATGCAGCCGGCAATGAAGGCGGCCAGGACGTATGAGGCGACAAGCGAGATACCAATGAGATTTTTCTTAGTCATTTTGTTTCTCCTTAAGGTATTGTTTGTAAAGGTTGAGAAGATTGCCGGTGGATTGGGCGTATGGCCTTGATTGCATCGCGGCCATTGTCTTTTGCTGCCAGAAGCTGTCGTTATTGGATTGAGCGGTCAAACGCGAGGGTGATTGCGAGGCATAAATAGTTATTTTGGGCGGAATCGGTTTTGACCATCGGCCTAAAGCGAACGCGAATACGATGACAGCCGCTGCCGCAAGCAGACGAACGGGTGTCAGGAACCAGTGTTGTGGCCTGGGGATTTTGAGGGCGGCGGAAAAGTTCCGCGAGACCTGCCCGGCGAGCAGCGCGATATCAGGCGGAACGTCGGCCTGGCCGATTTTATTGAGGATTTGTTTGAGTTTTTCACTGTTCATTTTATGACTCCTGTAGATTTTTCCCCGCAAGATTATTTCTTAACGCGTTCAACGCCTTCGAGACGTGTGAGCGGGCGGTGTCTTCGGTGCAGTCCAGTTTGTCGGCGATGAGCCGGTAATCACTCTGCTCTATATATCTCATAACAATTGCCTGCGACTGCTGTTCGGGCAGCTTGGCGATTTCCTTTCGGACAATGGTTAGCGTTTCCTCATCGAGGGCGTCATTTTCGGGCGGTTTGGTAATCGGTATTTGGCCGTTTTTGCCGGTTCTGTTTCGCCAGGCCTTAGAGTTGGCCGACAGTGCGATTCGGTAGATGTATGCGCCGGCTTTCGGGCCGGTGAGTTTTTCGAGGTTTTGCCAGATACCGAGCATCGCGTATTGCAGCGCCTCGGCGAACAGGTCCGCGTCAGCGGTGAGCTTCCACATGACCGCGTTGATAAAAGGGGCGTGCTCGCGATTCAACTTTTCAAAGAGCTCAAGCCGCTTTGAATCTCTCATCCCAAAGCCCTTTTAACCAGATGCCGGATAATTTTGTTTTCTCATAATAATAACCGGCAGACGGGCGGTTTGTGGAAATGTTTTTTGAGAAGAAAATTCAATTTTACTGCTGTTTTTGGGCCAAAGCATTGAAATTTTCGCGGGCGGGCTGAAAATTGGGGTCGATTTGAAGGGCTTTTTTGAAGGATTCGGCGGCCTCATTTAATTGACCTCTGGCCCGCAGGAGTATGCCGAGGTTGTTGTGCATTTCAACGTCGTTGGGGTCGGCGGACAGAACTATGCGGCATTGTTCGATTGCTTCGTCGGTTTTGCCAATGGTGCCGAGCGCCAGCGCCAGCCGTCCGTGAACGAGAATATTGTTCGGGTCCAAATGCAGCGCTTTGTAGTAATATTCCACGGCCTGGGCGGGTTTGCCGCTTTGTGCCAGGGTGTATCCAAGACCGGCGAGGATTTCAACGGAATCGGGCTTGACGGCAAGCGCTTTTTGGAGCTGTCCTGCGGCGTCGCTGGTCTTGCCCTTCTCTATCAGCAGACGCGCCAAGTCCTGATAAAGCTCGGCGACGTTGGCGTTGGGACCGAGGTAATTTTTATACTGCTGGATTGCGCCGTCGTAGTCCCCTTTAACAGCCAGTGCCAGGGCAAGATTGTAACGAGCATCGTGAAAACGCGGGCTTAGCCGCAGCGCTATCAGGTATTGCACAATTGCCTCGTCGATTTTCCCCACGTCTCTGAAGGCGTTGCCGAAATTGTTGTGGATTTCCGGCGAATTGGGAATTGACTCGATTTTTCCGGTCAGGAGCCGGGCGGCCTCTTCTAACCTGCCCGTTTTAATAAGGGCGCCGGCGTAGTCATTTTGCGCAACGTTGTCGCTCTCAATGACGGATAGTGTGTGTTCGAACAGCAATATGCTGTTTTTCCAGTATTTTAACTGGATTGAGGTAGCGATAATACAGGCAATGAGGGAAACGGCTACCAGGGCCGGGAGGGTGAATTTTCTGAAAGGTATTTTGGGAGACAGGTCGGCGGCGCCAAAGGCGATGATGATGAAAATGCCGATGAACGGGACGTAGGTGTATCGGTCGGCCATCCCCTGGACGCCTACCTGGACGATGCTGATAACGGGGACAAGTGTGCCGAGATACCACAGCCAGCCGAACGCAAGATACCTGTATTGCCGGCCGTAATAAAGCAAAAAGACGGAGAGCAAAATGAGGATTAATGCGAATATGATGACCTTGGTAAGCGGGATGTAACCCTCGGGATGCGGATACAGAACAGCCAAATGCGTTGGCACAAACAATTTGCCTATATACTCAAGATATGAGCAGAACACATTTGCTATGCGTTCCCCGAAAGGAATTGCGCTCATTGCTCCGCCTTTTTGCTGAACTATAAATGTAATTACGCTGGATGCCGCGGAAAGAAAAATAAAAGGCAGTTTTTCGGAAAACGAATTTAGAACCGAAAACCTGGAGCTGAGGCGATTCAGAGGCCAGTAATCAAGTAGCATTAAAACGAAAGGGAGAGTTACGAGCATCGGTTTTGACATAAGGCCGAGGGCGAAAGTGATAAGCGTAATGATATATCGACCTGCTGATGGTCGCTCGACATAGCGGACATAAGCGAGCATCGTTAAAAACCAGAAGAGCGTGCTGAGGACGTCTTTTCGCTCGGCGACCCAGGCGACGGACTCGATGTGCAGGGGATGTAATGCGAACAGGGCGGCGATAAATGCGCTTGGCCATAAACGTTTGGTCATTCGGTTAAAAACAATAAAAAGCAGAAGCGTATTAGCGATGTGAAACGCGACGTTGACAAGGTGCATCGGGCCGGGTTTGACGCCGAAGAGCTGGCAATCGAGCATAAGCGAAAGCCAGGTCAAGGGGTGCCAATTAGATGCGTGGCCCGTTGTGAACGCCCATTCGACATTTTGCAGGGAAAGTCCCGACTGAACATTCGAGTTTTTAGTTACATAAGCATCGTCATCATAGCGGACAAATTCATAATTGCGGACGGGCCAATATACCGCGAGAGTAATTATGACCAGACCCGCACAGAAAAAGAGGAATAAACGCTGTTTTGGATTAGCCAGCATAAATTTTATAATAGCATACGCACTAAAAATGAACAAGTTTATAGCGTTTAGCCGTCGCCGGAACGGCGATGGCATCTGCTAAAGCGGGTTAAACCATTGACTTTTGGCCCCGCGATTAGTACGCTTGAGGAAAATCAAAACTGATTGTTTATAATATAATTAGGAGGTTTGGTTTGAGAGTTCTTTCAGGAATACAGCCATCGGGCCGGCTGCATATAGGCAATTATTTCGGCGCGATAAGGCAGCATATAAGTATGCAGCGAGGCAACGACTGCTTTTACTTTATCGCCGATTATCACGCGTTAACCAGTAACCCCTCGCCGAAGGACGTAGCGACTTTTACTTTGGACGTGGCGATGGACTATATCGCTCTTGGGCTGGATATCGAAAAGACGATTTTCTGGCGTCAAAGCGACGTGCCTGAAGTAACCGAGCTTACGTGGCTGCTGTCGTGCGTTACGCCAAAGGGACTTTTGGAGAGATGCACCAGCTACAAGGACAAGGTTGCCCAGGGAATCAGCCCCAATCACGGCCTTTTCGCGTATCCTGTTTTGCAGGCAGCAGACATCCTGATATACAAAAGCAACGTCGTGCCCGTCGGGGCCGACCAGAAGCAGCATATCGAGGTAACACGCGATATCGCCGGCTATTTCAATAACACATACGGCGAGATTTTTGTGCTGCCCGAAGACCATATTATCGAATCGGTAGCGGTTGTGCCGGGAGTTGACGGACGAAAGATGAGCAAAAGCTACAAAAACACCATCGAGATGTTCGAGCCGGAAAAGAGCATCAAAAGCAAGGTTATGAAAATCGTTACCGACTCGACGCCCGTGGAATCGCCCAAAGACCCGGACAAATGCAACGTTTTCGCTTTATTGAAGCTGTTTGCGTCGCCTGAGGAAATCAAACAATGGGATGAGAGATACCGTAAGGGTGGTATGGGTTACGGCGAGGCGAAGAAACGCCTGGCTGAGCTTATCGTGGAATACTTCGGGCCATTCAGGCAAAAGCGAACAGAGCTTGAAAGTAATCCCGATTACGTCAAACAGATGCTGGCAAAAGGCGCACATCGGGCAAGGGCTATCGCGGCAAAGACATTGGCAGAAGCGAGAAAAGCCGTAGGGCTGGGTGAGTATTATGGAAGATAAATTTGTAACTGTTGCTGAATTTATGAATTCCATACAGGCCGAAATGACCAAGCAGGTGCTTGAGGATTGCGGGATAAAGGTAATACTGCTGGGTCAAAACGTGGGTGACGGACGGATTGGGGTTTTTGAAACGGTTAAGCTTCAGGTCCAGCAAAGCCAGGCGGATGAAGCAAGGCAGGTAATTGAGGACCTCGAAGAGGGGCAGGAACAGGGTCGTGAGCCGGAAGATTATGAGGTGATGGATGAGTCAGAAGATGTTGATGAACCGTATGAGCCGGATGAGGAGGGTTTGTAATTGGCTGATTATAGAGTAAATCTTGATATTTTTGCGGGGCCTCTGGACTTGCTTTTGTACTTAGTGCGCAAGGAAGAGGTCGATATTTACGATATCCCCATTGCCAAAATTACC
>Ga0187886_1004052_pt1 | contig 10689 bp, 10 predicted proteins | sample June2016WEW_20_1_FD_133001 | JGI IMG/M metagenome (GOLD analysis project Ga0187886, IMG submission 133001) | Peatland microbial communities from SPRUCE experiment site at the Marcell Experimental Forest, Minnesota, USA - June2016WEW_20_150 | ecosystem: Environmental > Terrestrial > Soil >...
AGTCTTGTTTGGGACTTGAAATATAGTTATCCCAGAGGTTTCCCACCATAAGAGAGGCTGCGGGGTAAAGGGGGAGAAGATATATAGGCCGTTTTCCTTTTGAAAAACTGAAGAATAGGAAAATTGATACAAACCAAGCGAAAAGAAAGAGAAACTCTTTTGGGTACCCTTCCTTCTTTTTAGAAAAACCCAAGACTATTGCCCCTGGAAGGAATAAGAACCACGGCAGAAAGTCTGCAGGGAAATTGACAAAATAATAATAAAATGGTCGGACATGGGTCCAACCTCTCGTATAGGCATCGACCGTATGCTTAAAGAGAGTCTCCTGAAGATACGCCTTCCCGCCTGCAATTACAGCCGGAAGATACCAAATGAGTACAACAACCAAAAATAAAAGCATGCCAGGCAAAAGCCTCATTCCTCTGATCCCCTTCCAATCTCTTTGAATAGATAGATAAATCAAACTAACTAAAAGGGGGAGGATAAACCCAATTGGTCCCTTGGCTAAGGTTCCTAAGGCCATGGCAATATAGAATCCATAAAACAATAGACCCTCCATGGCTTTCTCGTTCGTCTTTTCTTCCTTTCTACGCCGATACCACAGGAGAAAACAAAGAATAGAAGCCGTCGTAAAGAAGGTGAGGGTGGTATCAATATTGCCCCGGGTGGAGAGATAGGCAAATTCAAAGCTTGTGGCAAGTATGAGTCCGGACAGGAATCCTGTCCGCGAGGAGTAAAGGATTTTCCCAACAAGAAAGGTTAGCAATACGGTGAGCGTCCCGAATAGAGCAGGTGGAAACCTTACTGCAAACGAAGTGAAGCCTCCCCAGAGATAGGATGAAAGGGCGATCAACCAGAAAAAAAGGGGAGGTTTGTCACCATATACTTTCCCGTTAAGATGCATCAGGATCCAATCCCCACTATTCATCACCATTTCTTTAGCAACTTCCGCATAACGGGGCTCATCTGGATCCCAGAGGTCCCAACGTCCTACTCCAAGGATAAAAAGCAAAGAGCAGAAAACTAGGAGAATCAAGATCATAACGAAGGGCTCTTGGAATAACTGCCTAAATTTCGAATATCCATCTTCGAAATAAGTTCGGGATCTCAGAAAAAGCATAATTGACATCCTAGTTACTTGGTCACCTTCAAGACTTTTTGTCTCCCTCAAAATTCCAGTGGAAAATACTTAAACAACTCTTTCTCCCTTTCGGGAGCATAAGGACGTTCATTTCATTCTTACTTCTCAATCAGAATTTCAAATTTTTATTCTTCATTTGAAGGCCTTCCCTCCATAATAGCTGACCGTATATCCTATGTAGGAACCCGATGTTTCGCCCAAAGAGCTTGGAAAGACAATGATCCTGAGAATCTTAAGACGGCAGCACTTGTCGAGAGTGTTGTCGCACATCAAATTCAGATGAATAGTCAGTCTCCTTCCCAGCAAGGCCTTTTCTTTGGACTTCCAAACGACGCGATTATGAACTGTGCCTGCTCCACAAGGATAATCCGAGTGAAAGCAAAAAAATACCCGCACCAACAAGTAAGCCCCATTCGAGCACATTGTCTTCCATTAGATCAAAAAAACTTGCCATGGGGCCCTCTCTATCAATGCGCTTGGCCATTATGTCTACCTTCCCATTAGAAACATGGACCTTCACGTAGTGATGGAAGAAGTGTTCCGGATCACTGCCCTGGAGTCCGGCCCCTGCTCCACCTGTTATCGTATAGGAAACACCCCCCCAGACACCTGAAAAATATCCATGGATGTGGGAGGCGAAGAGGTGGGTGACATTGTATCGTTTGAAAAGGTCTAAGAGATCGTTCCCGTCCCTTAAATATTTATCAAATCCTTCGCCACGAGGGTCGAAGGGAGGCACATGCATGAAGACAAAGCGGGTCTTCGAAGCTTGGGCTTTCTTCAGTTCATCCTCTAACCACTGATGTTCTTCTTTATTGAAGCCACCTTCTGTCGTCGCATCCAAAACGATGAAGGAGTTCTGCCCAATCTGAAAAGAATAGTAGGTCGGGCCAAAGATCTCCTGATAATTGCGCGCACCCTTATCGTTAAGGTCATGGTTCCCTATCGCTGTGAGGAAAGGAATCGCCAGGTTCTCTTGCACCTCTTTGAGAAAACGACGAAAGAACCCTCTCTGTCCCTTTGGGACCAAGTCACCGATATCAATAACAAAACCCACCTCTGCGGTGTGGTTAATTTCTTTTAAAAGTGGCCTAAAAAAAGATTCATTTCCTTTGTTGTCTCCACATACGGCAAAGGTGAAGTTATTGGGATCAGGAACCTTGATCCGAGCAAGCTCTATTTTATTCCAATCCCGAACGGGTAGGGGAGCACAGTAATTCCAGGATTTGAGACCCAGGAAAGACAGAACAAAAAGAAGCGTCAGTCCTAATTTTACAGGATGTTCTTTAAGTACTCTTCTCATGGTTACAAAACTTTTCCCTCTTGACTTGTCTTAACCATTATATCTTAGAGAATGTGAGACGTCAAAACTCGTATGATACTAATAAAGTAATGAAGATTTCTTAATATCGGAAACCCAAAATGGGTGGGCTTTAAGTATCTTCATTGAAGCTGCCTTTCTTCATCCCTCTCAGTGTGAGTTAAATTCTGTTCGGAATGTCTTCTTTAAAAAGGGAGCCAGCTACCATTTCGTTCATGAATTGTTTCTCTTCTCTTTGAGAAAAGTACAACGCCGCGCCTCTGCTAACCTTTCCCACCTCTATTTGAAGGGATTAAGGAAAATTAATCTTGCTTTAATTAGATTTTAATAATAAAATTTTATAATATAATATTTTTGATAGTGGAAATCTATTAGTTTGCCAAAAAGGAAGTAGCTATGTCTACCTTAGAAAGACTTAAAAGACTTTTTATCGATAAGTTTGATTTTAACATTGAAGAACTGAAGCCTGAAACAACGCTAGAAAACTTGGGTCTCGATTCTCTCGATATGATCGAATTCATGTTTGATATTGAAAATGAGTTCAAGATAAAAATACCGGACCAAGAATTTAAGGTCATAACGATACAAGATATCGTAGACGCTGTGGACCGGTACATATCGGAACAAAAGATAGGGTCTTTAAATCCAGCGATAAGTCATTGAAGCTAAGTGTAAGGGAGAATATGGAGGTATTATTTAAATGAAACGGAGAGTGGGCGTCACCGGTCTAGGCGTTATTTCTCCCTGTGGAAATAATATTGATGATCTTTCAGCCAATATCATGGCTGGCAAATCGGGAGTCAGAAGGATTTCCTCGGAATACGCAAACCTTCTTTCTGTAAGAATTGCAGCCGAAGTCGATTTTAACCCTTTCGATTATTTCGATAAAAAACAGGTATCCAGCCTGGACCGTGTCAACCAATTTGCATTAGCTGCAACTTCACAAGCCTGGAAGGATTCAGGGCTATCTCTCGACACAAAAGAAAAAGAGCGAGCGGGAGTATATATCGGGTCAGGTATGGGTGGAGGTAATACCATAGAGTATTTGTACGATCAACTATTCAGGCATAATGCCGACAGGGTAAAACCACTCACGGTGCTTATGGTGATGAACAACGCTTCTGCTTCCCATATATCGATAGCGTATGGGCTCTCAGGACCCTGTTTGACCATATCCACTGCTTGCGCTTCGTCTGCAAACGCGATTGGGGAGGCCTTCCGACAGATCAGAGATGGGTATGTGGACGTAATGCTCGCAGGAGGGGCCGAGGCCTTTTTAACCTATGGAAGTTTCCGAAGTTGGGAATCCCTCAGGGTGCTTGCCACAGAAGACCCTGAAGATTCATCAAAGTCATGCAAACCCTTTTCAAAAAACCGTACGGGGTTGGTCCTGGGTGAGGGAGCCGGGGTTTTGGTTCTTGAGGAAATGGAAAGGGCCCTCAGTCGTGGAGCACCGCTTTATGCCGAAATCCTTGGCTATGGTTCCACCTCCGATGCCTTTCATATCACTAAGCCTTCCTTTGAAGGACAGTCTCGAGGCATATCAGAAGCTCTCAAAGAAGCCGGAATCTCCTCTGAAGAAATAGATTACATCAATGCTCACGGTACCGCCACTCAATGGAATGATCTTTTGGAGACGAAGGCAATCAAGGAGGTTTTCGGCGATTATGCCTACAAGATTCCTATCAGTTCGACAAAATCGATGCATGGCCATACGATGGGAGCAGCGGGGGCAATTGAATTCATTGTTTCACTGCTTGCCATAAAGCATCAGGCCGTTCCTCCAACAATCAATCTAGATCAGCCTGATCCTGAATGCGATCTGGACTACATTCCCAATGTGGGCCGCAAAGGGGTGAAGGTGAATACGGTGATGTCGAATTCATTTGCTTTCGGCGGAACAAATGCCGTTTTGGTAGCCAAGAAGCTGGAGAGGTAGCATGAAATACATTTTTTTCTGTGACTTTGATGGAACGATCACGAGAGAAGATGTGATCGACAGGATTTTAGAAGAATTTGCCGACCCCATGTGGCGGGAGATAGAAGAATCCTGGATCAATGAAGAAATTGGCTCCAGGGACTGCCTCGCCATGCAGACGAAGCTCATCAAGGCGAAAGAACGAGACCTTCTTGATTTTGTGGAAGGCATCGACATCGACAAAACTTTTTGCGATTTCGTCAGGTATTGCAGACGGACGGATGTTGAAATCGTCATCCTCAGCGATGGGATCGATCTACTTATAAAATCCATACTCCATCGATATGGGCTGAACGATATCAGGGTATACTCAAACAGCTTGGAGTCTACGAGCGGAGGCTTCGAGATGCTCTTCCCTTATTTCCGAGAAGATTGTAAGAACAGCAGCGGCATATGTAAGTGTAGGATTATGGAAGAGCTTTCCATTACGGGGGCCGTTAACATTCTTGTCGGTGATGGTCGTTCCGATTTTTGCCTCGCAGACAAAGTAGATTTGACCTTCGCCAAGTTAGGGCTCTTGGATTTCTGTAGGGCTAAAAATATCCCGTATGTTGAGTTTAAAGAATTTAAAGACATTATAGAATGGTTAAGGAATCAAATAGACCAAAAGTATAGTTTTTTGTCTCAAAAGACTTTGGTCCATTTTAATATATAGGAAGCCTGGAATGATTAACGATGAAGAGCTGATCAAGAAAGATTCAATGTACTGTTCCTATGGGGATACGGTGCATTATGCGGAGCCTCCAAAAATCTTTAGGAGATGCGAGGGCAGCTTCCTTTATGACAGTGTAGATATTCCCTACTTTGACCTTCAGATGTGGTATTCGGCTGCAAGTTTCGGATATAACAACCCGAGACTCCGTGAGGCATTCAAGACTCAGGTAGACACCCTCCCTCAACTCGCCTGTCAATACCTGCATGAGGAGAAAGTGCTGCTTGCAGAAAAGATCTGCCTCGCCAATGAAGAGAGGTTCAGAGAGAAGGGCAGGATTCATTTTAACGTTGGTGGCGCCCAGGCAATTGAAGATGCGTTGAAGCTCGTGCGAAATGCAAAGCGAAAGAACCTGATGTTTGCCTTCATGGGGAGTTATCATGGACGCACCCTCGGGGCATCTGCAATAACTTCAAGTTACCGCTACAGGAGGAGGTACGGCCATTTTTCAGATCGAGCCCAGTTTATCCCTTATCCCTACTGCTTCCGATGTTATTATGACAAGAAACGGGAGGATTGTAACTTTTACTGCATTTCCCGATTTGAGAAGCTCTTTGAAACAGAGTATTACTCGATCATTGATGCAAAGGTAAAGGAGCCCGAGTATGCAGCATTTTTTGTAGAGCCCATCCAGGCGACAGGGGGTTATATCGTACCACCCGAAGGCTATTTTAGGAGATTTAAGAAAACCCTTGATGATTGGGGAATCCTGTTCGTCGATGATGAAATCCAAATGGGAATCTACAGAACAGGAAAGCTCTGGGCAATCGAGAATTTTGGGGTCAGCCCTGATATCATCGTTTTTGGAAAAGCATTAACCAATGGCCTAAACCCATTATCAGGAATCTGGGCCAGAGAGGATCTTATAAACCCTACAGTCTTCCCCCCTGGTTCAACGCATTCGACCTTTTCGTCAAATCCACTCGGCACAAAGTTAGGCCTTGAAGTGATGGCGATGCTCGAAGAGGAAGACTATGACAAGAAGGTGTCAGCAAGCGGTAGGTATTTCTTCTCGTTACTTAAAGATCTTAAGAAAAAACACCGGGAGATAGGAGATGTGGATGGACTTGGGCTTGCTCTCAGAGTGGAAATCTGCGCTTCAGACGGATTCACCCCTGACAGGGAGTTGACAGAGAAAATGTTTCTTGAGGGATTGAAAGGAACCTTGAGTTACAAAGACCAAAAATACGGTCTTGTTCTGGACATTGGAGGATATTACAAGAATGTCTTTACTCTCGCGCCTTCTCTCCATATCACCAGAGGCGAAATGGATATGGCTGTTGAACTCCTTGACCAACTGATAAATAAATGCAAAAAATGATGGGGAAACTCTGAATGCCTGATCACAAGATAGAACTTAATGGTGGGAACCATTCAGTGCTGCTCATTCATGGACTGACCGGGAGCCCTTTCGAAATGAAATACCTTGCCAGGAAATTAAACAAAGCCGGGTTCACCGTCAAAGGACCCTGCCTGGAGGGGCATTGTACAACCCTCAAGAATCTTTCTAAAACCAACTGGAAAGATTGGTACCGGTCTGTCCATGAAAGTTTTATAGAGATGAAGAAATCTTCTGATACTGTGTCCGTTGTGGGTCTTTGCATGGGAGCCCTTCTTTCCCTTCACCTTTCCTATGAGTTGGGTTCAGAAGTGGCAGCCGTATCCCTGATTTCCACGACTCTTTTTTATGATGGTTGGAGTCTCCCTTGGTTCAAATTTCTGCTCCCCATCGCTTACTACACTCCATTAAGGTTCATTTATTCCTATTCAGAGACAGAGCCGTATGGGATAAAGAACAAACCGTTAAGGGAACGGATCATCAATCTTATGAAAAATGATTCGATCGCCTATGCGAGGACTCCAGCAAAAAGTATGCATGAACTCTTCAGGTTGATCAGGGAGGTGAAGAAGGAACTGCCGGCTATTACGACGCCAACCTTGATCCTCCACTCAAGTGAGGATGATCTCACCAGTACAAAAAACCCGGATTATGTTGAAGAGAAAATCGGTTCCAAGATCGTTCGAAAGATTATTTTGGATGACAGTTATCACATGATGACGATTGATAACCAGAAAGACCGTGTGGCCGAAGAAACAATAAAATTTTTTATGGACCAAATATCACCATCGACTGCCCAATCTTGGGGATAAACAAGATTAATCCGCATTGGGAATCGATGGAACCCAGTGTAAAATTTATCAACCTTTTTATATACCTTGGCGAACATCTGAACTGGGTCATCCAGAACTATGGTGTTTGGACATATCTCTTACTGTTTCTAATCATCTTTTGTGAAACAGGATTGGTGATCACTCCTGTCCTTCCAGGAGATTCCCTGCTTTTTGCAACAGGAACATTTGCAGCCATGGGCTCACTGAAAGCCGGATGGCTATTTGCCATTCTGAGCATGGCCGCTGTGGCAGGGGATACGGTGAATTACTGGATAGGATATTTTGTGGGGCCAAAGGTTTTTCATATGGAAAAAGTCCGTTTCCTGAACAAAAGGTATCTGGACCGTACCCACCAGTTCTACGAGAAATATGGAGGGAAGACTATTGCTATAGCAAGATTTGTCCCTATCATCCGTACCTTTGCACCCTTTGTGGCTGGAATTGGGAGGATGACTTATAGGAAATTCGTCACCTATAACATCTCAGGAGGGATTGCATGGATTGCTGTTTTTGTTTTTGGGGGTTTTTATTTCGGTAATCTTCCCTTTGTCAGACATCACTTCACTCTGATTATTTACATGATGATTGCTATTTCAATTTTACCTGGTGTGATTGAATTTTTACGGCAACGTTCCTGTTGAACATAGGACAGTGACGTATGGAAAAACATCGTCATTAGTAAAAGATCCTGAAAAATCTTGTCCCATCTGAATAGGATGGCAAGAAGTTCAACTATTTTAATGGGAGGGGAACATGTTTGGTGGAATAGGGATGCCAGAGTTACTTGTCATTTTGGTCATTGTCTTGATCATTTTTGGTGCCAATAAACTTCCCCAGATCGGTGAAGGAATTGGGAAAGGGATTCGAAACTTCAAAAAGAACATCAAAGAGAAAGGGGAGATTGACATCACCCCAGCGACGACAGAAGAAATACATGGCGAAAAAAATAGAGATTCAAAGACCATTTCTCATACCTCGTAATTGAAAATAGTATTCTTAAGGATCCGAGGAAAGCGAGGTTTTATGTTCGATATCGGATTTCCAGAAATGTTAGTCATCTTGGCGATTGCTTTAATTCTCTTTGGACCGCAAAAACTTCCAGAACTTGGTAAGGCTCTTGGAAAGGCGATAAGGGAGTTCAAAAAAACAACCGAAGAGGTGAAGGGAAGTATTGAGGCAGAAACGAGGGATTGGCAAAAGATAAAAAGTACTATCCCTCGGGAGAATCTCCTGGCTGATTTGGCTGTGTCGGTCTCCACCTCGATGAGAGATCCCGGTGAAACACCTGCGGATGCTTTGCCCTCTGACAAGTCATCCTCAGAAATGGTTTCACCCCCTACCTCCAACCAAAGTGATGAAAAGAAAACGAAGGCTGCCGGACCTGAGTGAGCCATCGGGTGGAAATGTGGGAATATGGCGGGTAACCTTTGAATCCATCTGAGAACAAAATCCTTGATCAATAAATCTCATGCCGAACAGGTCCATACGCATCCTGAATTTCGATGACAGCGTAACCAAACAGCAAACCCTCATCTCCCGATATCAAACCGAAATCATAGACTTAAAAGATCTTGGACCCAGAGCAAGAATTTGGTTAGATAAGAAGACAAAGAAAGAGATCGAGAAGCGAATCCAAGGATCCGCTAACGGCTCTATCACTTTTTTAGGCTCAGGAGATTTTCACCAAGTGAGCCATATTTTAATCAACCAATTTGATGAACCGATCTGTGTGATCCTTTTCGATTTTCATCCGGACTGGGACATCTTACCCCCCCGCCTGGGTTGCGGTTCTTGGGTGACCGAAAGTTTAAGAAACAAAAATATTTTAAAGTTTATCTTGGTAGGTATCTCTTCCAAGGATCTATCGAGTCCCTGGATTCAGACTGGGAATATCAATGCTCTGGGAGGGGACAGGGTAGAGATCTATCCTTATTCACACCGTCCATCCTTTACTTTTTTTAAAAGAATACCAGAGAATATTTCTATCAAAATAAAAAAAGGCCTATTCGTAAATAAGATCTACTGGAATGAGCTCAAAGGAAAAAACTTAATAAAATTATTTTCCTCCATTCTGAAACGTCTTCCCACCCCCAGGGTCTACCTCTCCATCGATAAAGATTGCTTAAGAAACGAATATGCTTTAACGAACTGGGAAGAAGGAATGCTTTCTTTAGAGAAACTCCTTTTGATGCTGAAACTGATCAGGGACAATCTGGATATTATCGGAATAGATATCGTTGGGGATTATTCAGAGATTTCGATCAGGGGAAACCTCAAAAAAATGATTTCCTATTTGGACCATCCCGGGAACCTGAAGACAAAATATCTATCCGATGCTTTTGTAAACGAAATAAACGAAAGGACAAATCTCAGCATTTTAGAACTTATCAACTCATAGCCTTTGATCAGCCCCTTATAAATCTCCTAATATATTTAAAATCGAATCTAAATCTTCCTCTTTCAAAAAAGTACTGGTCGATAAAGTGATCTCCCTCTCTGCCAAATAACGGGCGTTCGAACAAGGCCGATCAGGAAGGATGGGTTTGAGATAATCATAATCCGTAATGGCACAAGCATAAATTTGTGAGACACCCAAGCCAGAATTTTTAAACCGTTTTAAAACCCTTTCCCTCTTCTCTGGATCATTAAATATTATGGTCAAATAAGGATGGGTTGCTTTGCCATAGTTGGATTCATGAATGACTTTAATCCCTTCCGCATTCTTAAGCCCTTCTATATAATAATTTGCCTTTTGTCTTTGTTCTTTTATTTCTTCTTCTAAACGATAAAAATTGACATGTCCTATTGATCTTCTAATCCTTAATACTTTATGAACAGGAAAATCGATACTGAAGTATTCCATTAAGGCTTTGAATCTCTTGCCCTGTAGATTCCAGAAAATTTGGGGGAGCCTGAAAACGAACCAGAACAAAAAGGGTCTATAAAATAACCCGTATCCAAATAATTCAAGTACCCTTAGGCTTTCCAATATAAAATCATTCTTTACGAATTGATCTATTTTCCTATCCACCAATGCACCATAATCTTTCTGGTTGGTCACAATCACCCCACCTTCATAAAGGGTGAGCCCTTTACCACGACAGAGGCTGAAAAAAGAAAAATCTCCCAGCGTTCCAACCTTTTTATCTTGATAAGTGGCCCCTAAGGATTGGGCACAATCCTCGATGAGAAATATCCCATGTTTTCTGGAAATATTTTTGATGGGATCAAAATAAAGTGGAATCCCTCCTAAATGGACCGGAATAATAGCCAGGGCATCAGGATTTTTTGAACATAATTCCTCCAATTCTCTAAGGTTAAAATTAAAATCACCCTTGTTGATATCGCATATCTCCACGTTTAGC
>Ga0187886_1004053_pt1 | contig 10687 bp, 8 predicted proteins | sample June2016WEW_20_1_FD_133001 | JGI IMG/M metagenome (GOLD analysis project Ga0187886, IMG submission 133001) | Peatland microbial communities from SPRUCE experiment site at the Marcell Experimental Forest, Minnesota, USA - June2016WEW_20_150 | ecosystem: Environmental > Terrestrial > Soil >...
TCAGCATTTCGCTTTTCGAGCAAATGCCGATAGAACAAGCACTTACGAACAATATGACGCAAAACGATTTTAACCAATTTCATAACCAGTTGTCCTTATTCGACTTATAACGGGACAGTAGTGATCAATCATAAATAATCAATTGCTAAGTTGAACGTAGTAAACAATTTTTCTGCAGAAAATAACGTATTGCTTTTCGATTTTATCGGTTTCGTCGCCGATATAATTGGCAAATAACAGCGTTCCTGCCATCCGGTTCCAGCTTACGGTAATCGGGATATTCCTGTCTTCGGCAATGCGTTTGTCTGCCTCATCCAGCGGCCACGCCCCCGTCAATCCGTCTAAAAGCATCTTCTGATATTTCAAAAGCCGTTTGCCGTAATCATCCTCGCGCAAAAACCGCACCAATGCGTATGACTGGCTGTAAAATGCGGCCGTCGCGTCGTCGCTTTCAATAATCGCTTCCCCGGGGTTCATTCCGATGAGGTCCCGCAGGGGAATCATTTGATTTTTCATCAGCGTCTGCTTGAGCGAGCCGAGTCGATATCCGTTGAGTGCCGGCTGAAAGATGAAAAATCCCTTATCGTATTTACCAACCTCAAACTGCATAGCGACGCCTTCATCCAGCCAGCTCGGCAAACGATATTTGAAATACCGCGAATTGAACTGGTGCCACCCCTCGTGGCCCAGAGTCGCGAACGTCCTTTCCCGCCCGATATTGTATGCCACACACGCCCCATTTAAATAATAAGCTCCCGCCTTGATTTTGAGATAAACCGGCGAAAGGGGGCCGGTGAAACCGACAGTAAATGCTTCCCATTGCTTGCGGTCGGCGAAAAGATAAATCGTGAATAAGGTATTGGTCTCGATGGGCGAGGGAAGCTGGCTTTGATAGCCGCGGTAAGCGGATTCAACAAAGCCGGGGACCTGTGACAGCATCAACGGCTCAAGCAGCGTCGTATATATTTCATAATGAGCGGTTGTGAGCTTCAAACCATGGCTATATTGGTTTTCCCAGGGTTCAATCGATTTGAGAGCAGGCAGGTTCTGACTTTTAAGGTAGCTAATCATCCCGTCAGGGGTATTGATTGCCGGAGCGACGGCTTTTGGCTTCTCAGTAGATTCACAACCGATAAGGTAAAGGCAACAACTGATTAAACATATTATGCTGATTTTTTTCATATATCCTTATACGCGGCGCCAAAAACTTCGGCTGTAAACAATAAAACATCAGTTTTAGGGTCTTTCCACGCATCGTAAGGCAGCCCCGCCTTATGCGAACAACAAAATCCTAAAAATTCCTCTTTGGTCCAGCCCGTCTCCTCGGCAACCTGTGGCAAAAAACACCCCGCGTATGGACCTCGCTTTATATAAATGCCATCGATGCCGAGGCGAAGCGAAAGGGGGTCATTGGTTTTTTTCAAAGGGCTTAGGACTGAGATTTCGATATCGAGATTCGGCAACTCGTCGGGGGTAATCGGGTCGTCGAAAAAACGCGGGTCGCTTGTCGCTGATGCTTTTGACATTTCTATAACCATTTCGACGAGGGGTCGGTCGCCGACGAAATTGCCAATGCAGCCGCGCAGTTCCTCGCCTCCGCTTGCTGAACGGACGTGATTTTTGAGGGTTACGAAGCAGCCGCAGGGTGTAGCGAGGTCAGGGTCGTCGGCTTCAATTTTGACTATATTTGGCGGCATAGCCCCGGTCTTACCGAGGCGTTTATTTGTGATTAGGGCCTCGACGGTATCCTTTGCGACCTTCAATAACGCGTGTTTTTGTGAATTGTTTATAGCCACAGATTACACAGAAAAAACTGGATTCCCGCTTTCCGAAACGGGCTCGTCGCTTCGCTCCGTGTCGCGGGAATGACAAAAAACTAATTCTAAATTTGTTTAGCGCGACGTTTTTCGCGGATTATTTCAATCACCGCCGGCAAAATCGATAATACAATAATAACAAGAATAACCAGCGAGAAGTTACGTTTGACAACGGGGATGTTGCCGAAAAAGTAGCCGCCGAAAATGAAAAGCGTAACCCAAAGGAGACCTCCCACGACGTTATAAGAGAAAAATTTCAGGTAGGTCATTTTGCCGACGCCTGCGATAAAGGGTGCGAAGGTGCGGACGATAGGCACAAATCGGGCGATGACGATGGTTTTGGCGCCGTATCGTTCGTAGAAGCTGTGGGTGCGGTCGATATGCTCTTTTTTGAGGAACCATTTGCCCTGATGCTTGAGGATTACGTCGCCGAAGTATTTGCCGATAGTGTAATTGGCGCTGTCGCCTGCGACGGCGGCGATTGAGAGCAGGGCGAAAATTGAGGCGATTTCGAGTGAGCCGGCGGCAGCGAGGGTGCCGAGGGCGAAAAGGAGAGAATCGCCGGGGAGGAAGGGCGTTACGACCAGGCCTGTTTCGCAGAAGATGACGAGAAAGAAAATGAGGTAGCACCACAGGCCATAGTTTTCGATGATAAAACTAAGGTACTTATCGAGGTGCAGCACGTAATTAATTAAATGGGTCATTGTTTCCATCCTTCTAACGATACGAAAATACGGGTATAATGTCAATCCTTTGCTGATTACCGATTTGTTTCAGCCACAGATTACACAGATTCACACAGATTTTTTAGCCACAGAGAGCACCGAGTTTTCCTTAGACACAGATTAACACCCCCACAACTTTTCCCTACGGGAAAAACGACGTGGGGGCTGCGCAGTATTTGCTCGGCTTGGCGTACTCGGCTAAGGGTATTCTCGATACAAGCATCTGCAATACCCCTTCGCCTCGTCCGCGAATGCCTTCGGCCTTCATTACTGAGCCGAGCAAATAACACCCGGCTACGTCTTTAACTACGCCGAGGCAGGCAGATTCCATTTATGATTGACGAATGTCGATTGTCGATTGGGGATGAGGAAAACCCGCCGGAATTGTCCTTGTCTTTCGCGACAATCGTGAGGATAATACCAGTGAGTGAAGTGGTCTCTTTAAGGTATTAAATGGGAGATTCTTATTATGGCCAGCAGACAGTTCTTTCTTTTCTCTTGCCTACTACTGGCTTTTCCTTTTTCTGCAAAAGCAGATGAGAATCTTGTCGAGCTCGTTAAAAAAGTAAAGCCCTGCGTTGTTCTTATAGAAACCTTCGACAAGGACAACAAGCCATTGGCACAGGGCAGTGGCTTTTTCATAAATAATAAAGGCCATATCGTTACAAACCACCACGTTCTCAAAGGTGCTTATCGTGCCACAGTCAAAACCTCGAATGGTATGGAATATCCAGTTGAAGGCATCATTGCCAAAAACGCCGACGCCGATATTGTCAAGCTCGTCGTGAACATACCGGATGCCAATACACCATTCTTAAATCTAAGCGAGATTGTGCCATCCGAAGGCCAGGACATTGTTGTTATAGGTAATCCTCTCGGCCTTGAATCAACCGTATCAGCCGGCATTGTATCGGCTGTCCGCGACATTCCCGCCTTTGGCAAAATAATTCAGATAACCGCTCCCGTCTCTCCCGGCTCGAGCGGAAGTCCGGTTTTAAATAGTAATGGTGAAGTTATCGGCATTGCCACTCTTGTCGTAACCAAAGGCCAAAACCTGAATTTCGCGATTCCCAGCGACAAAATCATCGCCCTCAAAGAAACCGCCCAAACCCCTATATTCAACGCGCTGTCCGCTGATTCAAACAATGCTCAATTATTTTACCAGAATGGCTTAAAGGAACTGTGGCAGGAAAATTGGTCTGCCGCACTTACCCTCTTTCAAAAGACAAAAGAAAAGAATCCGCGATTTGCCGAGGCGTGGTTTTATATTGGTTATTGTTACGTCGAACTTGGACGCTATCAGGATGCGATAGAATCCTATAAGCAGACCGTCAGAATCGAACCGGATTATGCCGATGCACACTATAATCTTGGCAATGCCTACGGCAAACTTGGTCGCTATCAGGATGAGATAGAATCTTGTAAGCAGGCAATTAGAATCAAGGCGGATTTTGCTGAAGCGTACCTTAATCTTGGCGCTGCCTACGGCGAACTTGGCCGTTATCAGGATGCGATAGAATCCTTTAAACAGGCCATCAGAATCAAACCAGATTTAGCTTTGGCACACAATAATCTTGGCAGGGTCTACGGCAAACTTGGCAGATATCAGGATGAGATAGAATCCTATAAGCAGGCCATTAGAATCAATCCGGATTTAGCCGAAGCACACTATAATCTTGGCCTTGTCTACGGCAAACTTAGCAAATATCAGGATGCGATAGAATCCTTTAAACAGGCCATCAAAATCAAGCCGGATTTATCCGAGGCACACTGTAATCTTGGCGTCTCCTATGGCAAGCTTGGCCTTTATCAGGATGAAATAGAATCCTATAAGCAGGCCATTAGAATCAAGCCAGATAATGCTGTGGCGCGCTATAATCTTGGCCTTGCCTTTGTCAAACTTGGCCTTTATCAGGAAGCGATAGAATCTTATAAGCAGGCCATTAGAATCAATCCGGATTATGCCGTGGCACACTATAATCTTGGCTTTGCCTACTTCAATCTTGGCCGCTATCAGGATGTGGTAGAATCCTGTAAGCAGGCCATCAGAATGAAGCCGGATTATGCCGAGGCACACCATCTTCTTGGCCTTGCTTATTTAATGATTGGCGACAAGGGTTCGGCCCTTGAGGAGTACAAAATCTTAAAAATCTTGGACGCTGAACTTGCAAACAAATTGTTTAACTTGATTTATAAGTAGGCAACCCCAAACCGGCTACGCTATTATTGCTCGATTGTGGCGGCCTCGCTTTGCGAAAAAAAACTTTAAATCGCAAATCAAAAGTTGTTATTTGTATTATGCGTGGGGAATTTGATGAATCTAATTGAAATCTGGGACTCGATTAGGGGCGTGATCATAGATTCGTTTACATTCAATAATATCAAAGAAATTGCAGGGGCCAGTGGTTTGCCTATTCATAAGCTTTCACACTTACAACAAAGGTCTTTTCCTACGAAGGGAGCATCTAAAAGCGAATTACTTGATGCTATTAATGACTTATTAAATGAGCAACAAGATCCCAACCGTATCATTAAATTTTTCATCCAGGAAATGCTAAGAAGGCGCAGTATGATCGAAGGTAGGGTAAATGAAGTTATAAATAGATTTGGATGGAAAATTCAAAATGGAGATATCTTCGCTCAGGATGCCGAAAAGGCCGAACTTGTCCGCACAAAGCAAAAAAACGAGCAGACGATAACACAGATCATCGCACAAGGCGAAGGTCATACAGTCGAATTTAAGGAAACACTGGAGTATGATGTAAAGACAAACAACAATAGTAAGGATGTTTTACTTTCTTCTTTGAAAACGATAGCGGGATTTCTTAACTCCAACGGCGGAACATTGCTTATAGGCGTAAACGATTCGGGAGAGATAAAGGGTATCGAGCGAGATTTAAGCACTATGAAGCATGGGACAAGCGATAGGTTTGAACAAAGAATACGAAATTGCATTAGAGATAGATTCAGTCCACAACCAATCGGTAAGGTAAAAATATCATTTGAGGAATTTACCGAAGGAACAATTGGGAAATTTACTGAAGTAACGATTTGTTGTGTAAATGTCCCGGCAAACAAAGATGTTATTCATCTTGATGATTATGTATATGTTAGGGATGGCAATACAACGCAGAAACTCGAAGGCCGGAACTTAACCGATTGGATTCAGCAGAGAGGAGAATAAAAAGTTGTCAGACCTACAACTGGATTCCCGCTTGCGCGGGAATGACAGAGTGTGTTCCCGGCAGAAAACCAAGGGAGTTACTTCCGAGAGCAGGCGGTGATTAGATTTTAATAAGGTTTCGGCCTTGTCAGCAAAGTAATGTTTCGCGGATACATTGTTTTCGGTTATACTACCCCGTCAGAAATGATAAATTGAACAGGGAGTATGCGAATGGCGGAAACATTTGACGTTATTGTAATAGGTTCTGGGCCGGGGGGATATTTCGCGGCGATACGCTGCGCACAAAAGGGAGCGAGGGTCGCGATTGTCGAAAAAGCGGAAATCGGGGGAACGTGCCTTAATCGCGGGTGCATACCGTCCAAGACACTTCTGGCGTCGGCGGAATTGCTTTTGCAGGTTAAAACAGCGGGGGCATTTGGCATCGATATACCGAGCGTGTCGGTCAACTGGGCGAAATGGCAGCAAAGGAAAGACGCAATAGTTGGCGCAATGCGAAAAGGTTTGACGGGGCTGATACAGGCCAACAAAATCAAGATTTACGAAGGTGTCGGCTACTGCACTACGCCTAAAACGGTAGTCGTCGAATCCGCGAAAGGAAAGACGGAGCTGACGGCGTCGAAAGGCATAATCATTGCGACGGGTTCGCAGCCGGCCGAGATACCGGCGCTGCCTTTTGACGGTAAAACGATAATCAGCAGTAACGAGGCGCTGTCGCTGACGGCGATACCTAAGACGATGGTTGTCGTCGGCGGGGGATACATCGGCTGTGAATTGGCGTGCGTTTACGCGGCGGTGGGGACAAAGGTAACGCTCGTCGAGGCGCTGGAGCACATAATCAATAACGAGGACGCCTGGGTAAGCCAGCTTTTAGAGCGGGAATTTAAAAAGCAGGGAATAGACGTCCTGACAAATCAAAAGGTCGTTTCGCTCATCAGCGACGGGACGGTTACCAAGGTTGTTTTGGAATCGGGGAGAGCCATCAATGCAGAAAAAGTTTTGGTTGCTGTCGGCAGAAGGGCAACGTGCGACAAGCGGACTATCGAGAACCTGAAACTGCAAACCAAGGGCCCGGTAATTGCGGTCAACGACAAAATGCAGACCAGTGTGGCGGGAGTTTACGCAATCGGCGACGCAGTGGGGACGACGTATCTTGCTCACGGGGCGTTTGCGGAAGCGGAGGTGGTCGCGGAAAATATACTGGGAGGCGACAAGAAAATCGGCGATTACGCGCTTGTGCCGAAAGTTGTATTTACGTTTCCTGAAATCGCGTCGGTTGGCAAAAACGAAAGGGTGTGCGAAAAGGAAGGCGTCGAATTTGTCGTCGGAAGGGGGTTTTTCAGGGCAAACGGCAGGAGTATGGCGCATAACGAGACGGCGGGTGAAATCCGCGTGGCCCGCGAAAAGGCGAGCGATAAAATTCTGGGTATAACAATGGTCGGGGCGAAAGTTACGGAGTTTATCGCCGGCGCACGACTGCTTATCGGCACAGCCGAAAAATTTGACGACGTGAGTTTCCCGCACCCGACGGTTTCGGAAGTGCTTAAAGAAGCGTGGGAAGATTCGTTCGGGATGAGCGTTCATCAGACGCCGAAAAAAAAGTAAAAATTAAAATGCAAAACGCAAAATTGTTGAAGCGGACTAAATTAATTAATTAATCTTCTTCCGCAATTTTGATATTTACTTTTTGATATTTGATTTCATTTAGGCAAAGGTAAGAGTGGGAAAAAGGTTGCGAAAAGGGCGGTTTTGGGGTATGGTATTGGGTGTGAATTGGCGGCGTACCCAAGTGGCCTAAGGGGACGGTTTGCAAAACCGTTATACGTGGGTTCGAATCCCACCGCCGCCTTGATTTTTAACCACGGATGCCCTAGTAAGGGCACACGGATTCTCACGGATTAAATTTAGACCTTTCGGAATTCAATTTATGAAGGCGGCGGTGCTGACGGGATTGAGGCGGATTGAAATAGCGGATGTGCCGAAACCCGTTATTGCAAATGCGAATGACGTTTTACTGAAGATAGCCGTTGTAGGGGTATGCGGCAGCGACGTGCATTATTACCTGCGGGGCAAAATCGGCTCGCAGGTCGTCAGTTACCCGTTTATCGTGGGGCACGAGTGCTCGGCGATAGTCGAGGAGGTCGGCAAAAAAGTCAAAAAGGTCAAACCCGGCGACGAGGTAGTCGTTGAGCCGGCGGTGTCGTGCCATAAATCCGCCGCGGCGGATTTATGCCGACAGTGCAAAATGGGGCGTGAGAACACCTGCGAGAAGTTGAAATTTTTAGGAACGCCGGGGCAACTGCCGGGCTGTTTATGTGAATATATCGTTATGCCAGAGGATTGCTGTTTAGCCACGAGGGGGCGGATTACGCTTGAGGAGGGGGCGTTGTGTGAGCCATTGGCAATAGGGGTATATACGATAAAGCAGGCGAGGGTGAGCAAGAGTGATAAGGTTGCCATATTGGGGGCGGGGCCGATTGGGTTGAGTTGTCTGGCGGCGGCGAGGCACAATGGGGTGCGAGAGATTTATATGACCGACAGGATTGATTACCGGGTAGAGTTTGCTAAAAAGACGGGGGCGAAGTGGGCGGGCAGGGAGATAGGTGAACAGGGGAGCAGGGGAACAGGAGAGATGGACGTGGTTTGCGAGTGTGCGGGGCAGCAGGAGACCGTTGACGAGGCGATTGAGATTTTGCGGCCAGGGGGTAAACTGATGATTGTCGGGATACCGCCTTTCGAGCGGTTCAGTTTTGCGGCCGATAAAATAAGGCGAAAGGAAATCACAATATATAACGTTCGCAGGCAGAATCGCTGCACGGCTGAGGCGATGAAATTGGTCGCGCAAAAACGGTTAAAAATCGACTCATTCGTAACGCACCGGTTCAAATTAGAGCAGACGAATGAGGCGATTGAAATGGTCGCCGATTACCGCGACGGCGTAATCAAAGCGATGGTTGAGTTGTAGGGTTATGGCTAAAGCAAGCATAGTCAGTATTGGAAATGAATTGTTAAACGGGCATACGACGGATACGAATGCAACGTATATATGCAGGCAGTTACTTTCAGTCGGGGTGCCGGTTGTCAGCGTTTATGCCGTGGGTGACGATATAAGCAAAATCGCCGAAACGCTAAGAAGGGCATCGGCTGACGGGGATATCGTGATTGCGACGGGGGGATTAGGGCCGACGGATGACGATTTGACGAGGCAGGCGTTTGCGGAACTGTTAAAGGTGGAACTAATACTCGATGAGCGATTGTTGGAGGGAGTTGGCGAATTTTTTAAGAAGAGGGAATTGCCGATGCCGGAGAGAAACAAGATTCAGGCGTGCATTCCCAAGGGGGCGGAGGCGATTGAAAACCCGAGCGGGACGGCGCCGGGGATATTGGCAAAAATGAAAGGAAGGATATTGTTTGCGCTGCCGGGGGTGCCAGCTGAAATGAAGGCGATGATTGAGAATTCGGTTTTGCCCTATTTACGAAAGCAGGGGAGCAGCGAATGGACTGTTATTAAAAAGGTAAGATGTTTCGGGACAGGGGAGTCGGCGATTGCGGAAAAATTGGGAGACCTGATGAAGCGGGGGCGAAACCCGCTTGTCAATTGCACAGTCGATACCGGGGTTATATCGCTTCACGTGATTGCGACGGCTAAGGATAAGCAGCAGGCCGAAGTAATGGCACAGCGAGAGAGCAAGCGATTGCGAACGATTTTGGGAGAATTGGTTTACGGAGAGGACGACCAGACAATGGCGGAAGCGGTGGGGCGGGAATTAGCAAGGCAGCGAAAGACAGTGGCGACGGCGGAATCCTGCACGGGTGGGCTTGTAGCAAAATTGATTACCGATATTCCCGGCTCGAGCGATTATTTTACTGGGGGCTGGGTAACATACAGCAACAAAGCAAAGGTCGAGCAGTTAGGCGTTTCGCAGGAGCTAATTGAGAAATATGGAGCAGTCAGCGAGCAGGTTGCGGCGGCTTTGGCGACGGGGGCAAAACGCAGGGCGGGAACCGACTTTGCGATAGCGATAACGGGAATTGCGGGGCCTGGCGGCGGCACGGAACAAAAGCCGGTGGGGCTTGCATATGTTGTGGTAAGTTCCGATAATGACTGCCAAACCAAGCGGCTGATGCTATCCGGCACGAGGGAAGTGATACGGATGAGGGCGGCTTTATCAGCGCTCAATATGCTCCGGCTGAAACTCAAGGGTTGACTTACTGTGCAAAAAATGTTAGAATAACGTCAGTAACAAATCTGAATTATTAAGCGGGTTTATATGGCCAGCACGGCGCGACGACATTTGGGGGAAATCCTCTTTAAGGCGGGCGTAGTCGATAAGCAGACGCTTATCGACGCCATTAAGGCCTCGAGGAACAGCGGCAAACGCTTAGGCGAATTCCTGATTGAGCAGGGTCGCATCGATGACGAAACGCTCACGAAGGCGCTTGCCAAGCAGCACGGCCTTAAATATATCAATCTCGACACATCAGCAGTGCCGGCAGACGCATTGAAGCTCATCCCCGAGGATTTAATCAAGAGGTACAGCGTCATCCCGCTGGGAATGGAAGACGGCCGGCTTAAACTGGCGATACCTGACCCTATGGATATCGAGGGTCTGGACTCAATCCGGTTCAGGACCAATAAGGAGCTGGATTGCTACCTTGCCAGTCCCGCGAAAATCCGTAAATTACTGAGCGACACAACAGAGCAGAGCCAGAGCGAAGAAAGGGACCAGCTAAAGCACAGTATCGACGCCACGGCGGCGGAGCTTGCCGAGGCGGGTCACGAGCTTGCGGCCGAGATACTAAAGGCGGGACAGGTTGCAGGTTCCGACGACGGCCCAGTCGTTCGATTAGTCAACCTGATAATCGATACGGCCGTGAATATGAGGGCAAGCGATATACATATTGAGCCGATGGCCGACAGGGTGCGAATCAGGTACCGGCTGGACGGTGTTTGCTTTGAGAAA